>Ga0209273_10003441_pt1 | contig 10925 bp, 7 predicted proteins | sample tdAd471_FD_187126 | JGI IMG/M metagenome (GOLD analysis project Ga0209273, IMG submission 187126) | Marine sediment microbial communities from the Atlantic coast under amendment with organic carbon and nitrate - tdAd47.1 (SPAdes)... | ecosystem: Environmental > Aquatic > Marine > Coastal >...
CCTTGCTGACGTCCTTATCCGTCACGTCAGCAAGCTCGAGCACAAAGTCGACAACCTTGTCTTCGAAGACAGGCGCACGCAGCTGCGCCATCGCGCCCACATTCTGTTGGTAGTACTCGTAAATCTCACGCTCTTGACCCGGATACTGTCGTGCAACCTCGTTAAGTGCACGGCCCATTTCTTCTTGGGTCACGTCAATCGAGTTTTGCTGACCAATCTCCGCCAGAACCAAACCGAGCCGCACGCGGCGTTCCGCGATACCGCGATACTCCTCGCGCATTGCGTCTTCAGAGTCGGCCTCGTCTTCGATTTTCTTGCCGCGCTGTTCCAGATCTTGAAGCACCTGCTGCCAGATTGCCTGGAACTCTGTATCGACCATGCGTTGCGGAAGCTCGAACTTGTGGCCTCCATCCAGCGCATCAAGCAACCGGCGCTTTGCGTGACCTCGGGCCAGACCATTAAAGTCATGTTCAAGGCGTGCTCGAATTGCCTTTTTCAATGCTTCGAGCGATTCCACACCAAGCCTTTTTGCGAAATCATCGTCAATCGTCACCGGAGCAGGTTGGCCAACCGCTTTCACCGTCACGTCAAAGACAGCTTCTTTGCCTGCGAGGTCGGGCACCTGATATTCTTCCGGAAAGGTGACTTTCACCTCGCATGCATCTCCGGCCTTTTTGCCGATGAGTTGCTCTTCAAAGCCTGGAATAAACTGTCCTGAGCCAAGCACCAGCGGCATGTCTTCGCCACGTCCGCCGTCAAACGCGATACCATCGATGCTTCCCGCAAAATCGATCGTTGTTTGATCATCAAGCTCGGCCGCTGCGTCATCGCCTTTGGGCTCGAAACTACGCTGTGATGACGCGAGCGCGGTCAATTGTTCTTCAACTTCGGTATCGCCCGCTTTTGCGACGGGGCGTTCAATCTTGACCGCCTTAAGATCCATGATCTCAATCTCGGGCATCAATTCGACGCCCACTTTGAATTCCAGATCTTTACCGCCATCCAATACTTCGTCAGCGTTCGAGGTAAGATCGATCGTCGGCTGCATTGCGGCGCGGATCGAGCGTTCTTCAAGTGCCTTTTGGCTGGATTCGGTCAGGGTTTCCTCAATGATCTCACCCATCACCTGCTTGCCGTAGGCTTTTCTGAGGTGGTCTACAGGCACCTTGCCAGGACGAAACCCTTTTAGGTTTACGCGGTCCTTGATGCTCTCAAGACGGACATTGAGTTTCTCGTCGAGCTCGCTCGCGGGAATTGTAATTTGGAATTCGCGGTAAAGGCCATCCGCGGTGGTTTCAGTCACCTGCATCTTTTCGCCCATTCAGTTCAAACTTCGCCAGGTCAGTTGCCTATACCCGGCGGTCAATAATCTCATTTTGCGGCGACCCGGTTTCTGGTGCGGGCGGAGGGACTCGAACCCCCACACCTTGCGGCACGAGAACCTAAATCTCGCGTGTCTACCAGTTCCACCACGCCCGCGCCGGACGCGCCAAAGCGCGAGCCGCTCCGCGCCAACCAACCCATGGATGGCGTGCGCGAAGCGGCTTAATATACGAGGCTCCTAGCGTTGGCTAGCCCCCTATTAGATAAGGTGAATTGGCGCTCAAATCGGCGCCGATTTGGGTCGCTAGGCGAATTGGTCCGCGGTGGCCCCGGTGAGGGGCGCTTCACGGGCATCTTGCAGGTGGCTCCTGAGCATCCAAATCGCTTTTCCGTGGATTTCAAGCCGCCCATCCAGCAGCGACGCGGTGGCATTATCGGCGGTTTCGTCGATAAGCGGCCGGATCGAGCGGATGTGCTTCACAACAGTGCCATTGTCGTCGGCAAGCTGCTCGATCATCTCAAAAGCGCTCGGAACCGAGGTTTCTTCTTTGATTTTCCCCAGTTTGGCGAAGTCTGAATAGCTTGCCGGAGCAAAATACCCCAGGGCACGAATGCGCTCGGCCACCGCATCGTTCGCCAAAGCGAGGTCGGTGTACTGGGTCTCAAAAAGCGTATGAAGCTCCGTGAATTGCGGCCCTTGGACATTCCAGTGAAAGCCTTGGGTCTTCAGATAGAGCGAATAGGTGTCAGCCAGGAGCACCGCTAGCCCGTGGGCGACGTCTTGTTTGGGTGAAGTCATGGGCCCCTCACTACATTAGAATAATTCTAATGTAGTGAGGGGCGGCGAAACGTCAAGTGCTATTGGCTACTCCCCCGGCGCCATTTCGATCGACTGAAGCCAGGCCAGAAAGTCCTCCATATAAGGCACCATGCGGGCGTGGCTCACGTCTTCGAGCGGGCCGCCGGTCTCTGCTTCGAAGAGGCTGTGCTCGGCCCCATCGTAGATTTGTATGGAAAGCAGCGCCGCCCGGTCACCGGCAAATGCCCCTTGGAGCGCGTCAATGCTGCCCTGGATGGGGTTGAGACGGTCAAGCGAACCAACATAGTAGCGTGTTGGTACATCCACGTTGCGCCAAAAATCAGTGGGTTCGAAACCATTCCCATCGCGCCAAAAATTCCACGACGGGTGCTCTTGATCGTTTGACGATCCGACAATGGACTCGAACCACTCGCGATCCACAAGCTCGTTATAGGCTTCGATGTATTCGTCCCAGCCTTCGCGGGTTGAAGCATAACGGAACTTGCGCCGTTGCAACTCGGCTGCGGCGGCGGCTTCTTCTTCCGGCCACCCTTCTGCAAGCATCTGTTGTTCGGCACGAACAATCTCTTGGATCTCACCGTTTAGAACCGTCGAGCCAATCGCTGCGATGTAAGCCGCGTTGTCGTTTTGTGTCACCGTAAGAGGTCCATAAATGCCCGACTGGCTATGCACCAATAGCCCCACTCGGGACGCGTCGACCTCCGGTAGCGCCACAAGAAAACCCAGCGCCGCTGACATATCGCCCGCCAGGTTCTCCATGGTTCGCTCGTCAAAGGACCCAGTGGATTCGCCGATCCCGCGTTTGTCCCAAATGATTGCCGCAAGCCCCTGCTGCGCGAGCCATACTGCACGGTAATAAGGTAGCGCATCAAAGCCATAGCGATCTTGCTGTCCGGACCCCCAAGCGACGACCACACCCGGAATTGGGCCATCAGTTTCGGTCGGCATGACCACAAGGCCGCGAAGCGTTACTTCGCCGTTCTGAAATTCAACCTCTCGTTCGACCACATCGTCTGACAGAACGCCCGTCCGCACATGTCCATCGACAGAATATTGGATTGACCCATTGCCTTCGAAGGAAAGGTGGCGCTCGACGGGTGCCGGCAAAAGACCTGCGGGGCCGGCCACGTAATCATCATCAGTACGCGGAAAAAAGACGCGATAGTCGTATGTGTCAAAGTCATGAACAGACAACGCCCATTGAAACGGACCTACAAGTATGCGCGTGCCGTCTTCAAGCTCGTATAGCCCCAAGCGCTGCGCCCCAAGGTCCGGATCAATGCCCGAATTTAGCCTCTCAAGAACCATCGGGTGTTGCCCTTGCAACGAGGTTAGAACGCCGGAAATATTGTCCTCGCCCAATGTTCCTTCAAACGCAGCTTCCGATCCGCGAAAGGGGAAACTAAACGCCACCCGATCGCCATCGAGGCGCAAATCCATGACGTCTTCGCCAAGGCTGATCTGATACGCACTTACGGCGACGCTCGCCTCTTCCTCGCCTTCGTCAACGTTTAGCCCAACATAGATAAGGGTCGTGCTATTGTCGGGGCGAGCAAACTCGAGAGAGCCTCGCCAAAACCCATTAAGGGTTGAGATATCATTTGACTGCGCACAAGCACCGCTCGCGCCGGCTAACAAGACAAATAAAGCCGCAACTGTTGAGAATTTTTTCAAGGAACACCCCTCCGGCGACATAAGTTCAGAGCGCGGACACTACGTGATGTTTTATCCACGGCGTATGGGGTCTGTTTGTTTCGTGAAGAACCTTACGGAAATTTAATCTGAAGTCCCGAACGCTAATTCGAAAATCGATTCTAGAACTTCGGGCACAAGATCAGGAAGATCGCTCGCCACCAAGCCTAAGCCAAATAAGTTTGCCGCCTCGCCATGGATCCAAGCGCTCGCCGCTGCCGCGTAGAACGGCGGCATGCCTTGCGCAAGAAGCCCTGTGATGATGCCTGAAAGCACATCCCCCGATCCTGCGGTGGCGAGTGTCGGTGGCGCGTTTATATTGATGACCGCATGGCCATCGCGCGCAGCCACAATTGTGTCTGGACCTTTGAGCAAGACCACCGACCGCGATGTGGCCGCGCCTGCGCGCGCCGCGCCGAGCCTACTGCCTTCCTGCCCAAGTATGCCCGGAAAAACGCGTTCAAACTCGCCCTCGTGAGGCGTCAACACACATCCGTCGTGAGTAAATTTGAATAATTCGGTGGGCGCGTCCGCATAGGCGGAAAAAACATCGGCATCAAGAACCGTCGCGCGACGTGCATCGAGCACCGTTCGGGTTTTCGATCTTGTTTGCGTGCTAATCCCTGCCGCCGGGCCAATTAAGACAGCATTCTTGCGCTCGTCTTTTAGAAGTTCTGCGAGCGCACCTGCATCGGCCGCCTCTTCAAGCATAACATCGGTCACTTGCGCCCCGTGAATACGAAGGGCATCGCGTGTACCGGCCAGCGTAACAAGCCCCGCGCCCACACGCAGCGCCGCCTGTGCCGCCAAACGGCTTGCGCTCGTGTGAAGTTCATCGCCGCTTATGATTAGCGCATGGCCGCGACCGTACTTATGGCCTTCTTCCTCCGGCCAGGGGAAATGATCAAGCCAAACAACGGGTCCGTTCAAGGCCGTCCGTGGACGAACAATGTCAAGAATGTCTGTGGGAATTCCAATATCGATGACCGTTATGGGGCCGCAGTACTTTCGCCCCGGATAGAGAAAGTGCCCCGGCTTTGCGCGAAAGAACGTAACCGTTTCATCCGCTTCCACCGTCGGCCCCAGAACCGCCCCACTGGTGCCGTCCATACCGCTTGGCACGTCAACGGCAATTACGTGCGCGTCGGCTTCGTTGATCGCCGCGATTGTCTCGGCGGTGCCGTCGATGGGTCGCGACAGCCCGGCACCAAAAAGCGCATCGATAATAACGCCTGCCCCTTGCACCGCGTGAGGCGAGACAGCACGAACCGGATCTTTCCATGTGGAAGCTGCAATGGCCGCATCGCCTTTGAGCGCCTTGAGATCGCCCAACAAAAAGACGCGAACATCCCTTCCCGCCTCTTTCAGGATCCGCGCGGCGACGAAACCGTCGCCGCCGTTGTTACCGGGACCACAGAGGACGTGGACCGGAACTTCGCCTATTGCTGCTGCACTTTCCGCGACCCCGCGTCCGGCCGCTTCCATAAGGTCGATGCCCGGCGTCCCGCGCTTGATTGCAAGGCGGTCGCACTCGGCCATTTCATCGGTGGTGAGCAACGCGAAGTCAGAATTCATCTGCCTGTCCTAAATCGGCGCGCGCATGATTGCCGCCGGCTCGATCCTTTCAAAGGCCTGTGCGGCGCGCAAGACGCCCGCATCGTCGAACATGCGGCCTATGATTTGAAGCCCGACGGGCAAGCCTTCGCGCGTAAAACCGCAATTAATCGAAGCGGCCGGCTGTTGCGTTAAGTTGAAGGGATATGAAAAGGGCGTCCATTCCATCCACTGTCGCCCTTCGTATCCATCCGGCGCGATGCGGCCCACATCGAACGCGGGAACCGCAAGCGCGGGCGTTACCAGAAAATCATAACCCTCCATGAATTGGCGCATGGTGGTGCCGACGCTCTCGCGCGCCTTCACAGCATTCAAATAATCTCGCGTAGAGATACTTGCCGCCTGGTCCACCACCTCGCGCAATCCTGAATCAAGCAGCGCTTTCTTTTCGTCGGATAACTCACCCAGCAGAAATTGCGCGCCGGACCACCAAAGCGTTTGAAACGTATCACTGGGATCGCCGATGGCCGGATCGGCTTCTTCGACAATTGCTCCGAGTTCGGAGAATTTATGAACCGCCGAGGCAACGAGCGCTTCCACTTCTGGGTCGATTTTCTCGACAAACCCAAGCCGCGGCGAGTGCGCAACACGTGCGCCTTTGATGCCCCCATCCAAGCCTTGAGTGTAATCGCGTCCGTCGGGCGCCATGGCGTACCAATCACGCGTATCGCCTTCTGAAATGATGGAGAGAAAAAGCGCTGCGTCTTCCACGGTGCGTGCCATGGGTCCCACATGCGCCACTGTTCCAAAAGGGCTTAGGGGGTATGCAGGCACGCGGCCATAGCTTGGCTTTATTCCAAACGTTCCCGTAAAGCCCGCGGGGATACGGATCGAACCGCCGCCATCCGTCCCCACCGCAATCGGCATTAGACCCGAAGCCAGCGCCGCCGAGGCGCCGCCGGATGATCCACCCGGTGTTTTTTCGATGTTCCACGGGTTGCGCGTGATGCCCGTCAGCGGCGAATCCGTTGTTCCTTTCCAGCCAAACTCCGGCGTCGTGGTTTGGCCATAGATGATCGCACCATGCTCGCGCATCCGCGCAACGCAGGGCGCATCAACATTCCAAGGCTGATCGGGATCGACGGTCTTTGATCCGCGCCGCGTGGGCCAGCCTTTTGTGAGAACGAGGTCCTTGATGGCCGTGGGCACACCGTCAAGGCGACCGAGCGGCTCTCCCTTTTGCCAGCGTGCCTCGGACGCGCGCGCCGCACTTATCGCTGCTTTGTCGTCAACATGAGAAAGCGCGTTGAGCTTGGGGTTCAGTTCGCCTACCCGGGCAAGAGTTGCTTCCATTACTTCGACAGGGCTGAGTTTTTTGGATTTGTAGGCGGCGAGTAGCTCGCCCGCGCTCATCCAGTGAATGTCGGTCATGACCCCTCGCCGCTAGTTGACGCGGGTTTCACCTTCCCCGCCGAGCTCCAAGAGCTGCAATTCGTCCGCCACGGACCGGAGCACTGTAACCGAGCAATTGTCGGGGCGGAAGACCATGACCTTGTCGCTGCCTGTCGCCGCACCCACCGCCGCGTTGATAGCAATAAAATGGGTGAAGATCACTGTATCCTGCGGCAGGTCCGTCAGCGCGCGCACCACATTAGCGCGCCAGGACTGAACATCAGGCCCCTGATCCCCCCAATGTCCTGGCATCATCCCGCGCAACCACCGGGTCCGTTCTTCCATATCATCCGTAGGCGAAGGGATTTCCGACACCCCGATCTCGATGGTGGGCTCACGATCCCAGGCCTGGGTCAGTGGCACAGCTGTTTCCTGCGCGCGTCGCATGGGGCTGGACACCATCTGCAACGGCAGCTCACTTGCAAACCGCTCAGCAATCTTGGCGGCTTGTTCGTGCCCAAGGTCCGAGAGCCCCGGATCCAGACTGTCCGCCCAGGTGCCCGCCGCATTGCCGTGTCTGATGAGATATAGTTTTGCCATGGGCTCGCTTTAGTCGAATGTGAAGAGGTTCTTCAACCCCTCGCCTGTTGGCGCCACAGTGCCGGTCCGGCCCATGGCATCATCGGCGTGCATGGCATCAAGGGTTGCTGGTTCCGTATCGGTATTTGCTACAAAGCGCCGCCCGTCCTCAAGCCGTCCGATCACGATGCCAAACATAGGTCCCTTGCGGCCATGGGCCACGGTGCAAGCTTCGATGGACCCGCGTCCCTCGGGCATCTCGGCCACCTCAACGCTTGCCCCCGCATCGATTTCGGCTTGCAATATACCTGGGTCTTCGCGGGTCCATTCACCTTCCACCGGCCTTGTCGAATAGATGCCGAAGGCGTGCTTGGTAATGAACCAACCATTCGCCGTGCAAAGACCGAACGAGCCGGGCTTGGCGCGCACTTTTTCTATCATCGTTGCGATCGAATGCGTTGCGTAATTATTGCCAGGGCCACCAAAGTAAGGAAGTCCGCCCGTAACCGTGAGCCCGCGCGGGTCGTCTTCCCCGAGGCCGACCTCGTTGCATCCGATTTCCACGGCCGACGGGAAACAAGAATAGAGATCGATAAAGTCGAGATCATCCGTGGTGATATTCGCCATGGCGCTGGCGCGGTTCCAACAACCCCGGATCGCGGGAGAGCGCGCCAGATCGGGCCGTTCGGTGACATTCCAGATGTCCTTGGCATCAGCACAGCCATGAAGATAGACCCAGCGGTCCTCGGGGATGCCAAGCTCGCGCGCTTTGCCCACGCTTGTCATGACGAGCGAGGCCGACATATCCACCCGCATGATTGAGTTCATATACTTCGTATACGGAAAGCCCACCATGCGGTTGTTGTCTGTCTCGGTGGCAATTTCCTCGGCGCTGCGTTCCACGGGAAACCAGGCGTGAGGGTTTTGCGCAGCAACCCGGCTAAAAGGGCTCATAAGCCGCCCGATTGCTGCTTGGTGATCGGCAACGCTCTCGCCTTTTGCATAGCGGATTGCTTGCTCAATCAAGGCATAGGTGTTTGCAGGTCGGCCCATTTCGTGAGCGGCCTCGACGGGGCTTGATCCAGGTTGTGTGTCCCCCCAAAGCTCCGCCGGCGGATCGTCATGGACCTTCCACGCGGACATGTCAGCCTCGGCGCGATACAGCTCCCAAAAGTTATGGAGAAATTCGGCGCCCGAGATAACGGCGAGCCCCGCCTTACCTCGCGCAATCTCTTCGGCCAGCCGGTTCACAACCATTTGCGGGGTGTTGCCGCCGACGAGGGTGTAGATCTCGCGGCCGCCTTCGGCCTCCAATGCGCGCGCAAGGGCCCGCGGCGGATTGGCGGGCTTGGGCAGGTTCATGGCCTCAAAGAACGCTTCTTCGATGGTGGAGCTGACCACCGCCACCGTATCGATCGCGCCGGTTGCTGCCTCCGCCGCGCCTGTGTCAGTGAGCGCAAGCCGAGCGGTCGTCTCGAGCATCTGAACCCAAGTGGGCATCTGGCCCGGTGGGACCTTCCAGGTTTTCTGACCGCAGCCCACCAGGATAGGCGTTGAGGGGTGAACCACTGAGGCGTCTCCGTTCAAAGCAATCGTGTCGCCTCTTTTTAGAGGTGGCTTTGCCAAGTGCAAGACTGCCCACGGGGAAGGCGCTGTGAGCCGGCCAGCATGCCCAATAAATGGGCACGCTGCCTCGGCATTAGGCGGGCCTCCAACCGCCGTCCAAATTTCCTGGGGAAAACCGGTGGAAAACTCCTGATTTTTGCTGCGCTCGGACCTGGCACGGCCTATGCGTTAGGGATGCCAAGTGGGCGCCCTCGCGCTCGCCCCGTTTCAGTGAATTCGAGGCCCGGATGAAAAAGATCGAAGCGATCATCAAGCCCTTCAAGCTCGATGAGGTGAAGGAGGCATTGCAGGAGATCGGCCTGCAAGGCATCACCGTGACCGAGGCCAAGGGCTTTGGCCGCCAGAAAGGCCATACCGAGCTCTACCGCGGCGCAGAATACGTGGTCGACTTCCTGCCCAAGGTAAAACTCGAAGTGGTTTTGCCCGAGGCTCAGGTTGAAGCCGCCCTCGAAGCCATTCAGAACGCCGCCCGCACCGGAAAGATCGGTGATGGGAAGATTTTTGTTACAGCCGTTGAGCAAGTCATCCGCATACGGACGGGGGAAACCGACGAATCCGCAATTTAAAGAGCGGCCCGCCTTGCTTTTTGTCACAACCAGTCAGCCGGAAGAAGGAATGCCATGCCTGACGATATTCTGAGAACAATCAAAGACGAGAACATCAAATTCGTGGACCTGCGCTTTACCGACGCGCGCGGGAAGATGCAGCACGTCACCTTCGACGCCAAAATGTGCGACGCGGACTTCTTCGAAGAAGGCACCATGTTTGACGGATCAAGCATCGCGGGTTGGAAATCGATCAACGAAAGCGACATGACGCTGATGCCCGATGCGGCGACGGCAATTGTCGACCCTTTCTTCGCCCATCCGACATTGGCTGTCTTCTGCGACGTGCTGGAGCCTTCAACCGGCGAGCCTTACACACGCGACCCGCGCTCGACCGCAAAGCGCGCGCTGACATATATGGCGCAAGCGGGCATTGGCGATACGGCCTACTTCGGACCGGAAGCTGAGTTCTTTATCTTCGACGATGTGCGCTTTTCGGTGGACCAAAACTCCATGGGCTTTGCCATCGATTCCACCGAAGGCCCTTATAATACGGCAACCGAATATGAGATGGGCAACCTCGCTCATCGGCCGGGGCCCAAGGGCGGTTATTTTCCCGTGCCGCCGGTCGATAGCGGCCAGGACATTCGCTCGGAAATGTTGAGCGTGATGGATCAGCTCGGCCTCGAGCCTGAAAAGCATCACCACGAAGTGGCGCCGTCTCAACATGAATTGGGAATGAAATTCTCAACGCTGGTGACCATGGCCGACCGGATGCAGCTCTACAAATATATCGTGCATCAGGTGGCCCACGCCTATGGCAAAACCGCGACCTTCATGCCCAAGCCCGTTTTTGAAGATAACGGCTCGGGCATGCACACCCACCAATCAATCTGGAAGGATGGCGAGCCGCTTTTCGCGGGTAGTGGGTATGCGGATCTTTCCGATACCGCGCTTTATTATATTGGCGGCATCATCAAACACGCCAAGGCGCTCAACGCCTTCACCAATGCATCGACCAACAGCTACAAACGCCTGGTGCCAGGCTATGAGGCGCCGGTGCTGCTGGCGTATTCCTCGCGCAATCGGTCAGCCAGCTGCCGCATCCCGCACGCGCCTTCGCCCAAGGGTAAGCGCGTCGAGGTGCGCTTCCCTGATCCAACGGCGAACCCGTACTTCGCATTCTCAGCGATGTTGATGGCAGGGCTTGATGGTATTGAGAACAAGATCCATCCAGGGGACCCCATGGACAAGGATCTTTATTCGTTGCCGCCGGAAGAATTAAAAGACGTGCCGACAGTTTGCTCAAGCTTGCGCGAAGCGCTCGAGTTTCTCGATCGCGACCGCAGCTTCCTTACCAAAGGCGATGTCTTCTCCGACGATCTCATCGACGG
>Ga0209273_10003445_pt1 | contig 10908 bp, 9 predicted proteins | sample tdAd471_FD_187126 | JGI IMG/M metagenome (GOLD analysis project Ga0209273, IMG submission 187126) | Marine sediment microbial communities from the Atlantic coast under amendment with organic carbon and nitrate - tdAd47.1 (SPAdes)... | ecosystem: Environmental > Aquatic > Marine > Coastal >...
ACCACAGGAGCGTCGCTAACGTCACCGACAAAAGAATAAGAAAGCCGCCCATGGTGGGCGTGCCTTTCTTGGTGAGGATGTGCCCCTCGGGCCCGTCCTCGCGGATGGGTTGGCCCTCAGCCTGCTTTGACTTGAGCCACGCAATGAACGAAGGCCCGAATACAAAGCTGATGAAAAGCGCGGTCATCACCGCACCGCCCGTTCGGAACGTTAGATACTGAAAGACGTTGAGGATCGAGAATTGTTCCGCAAGCGGATATAATAGGTGATACAGCATGTGCCCCTCTAACTTTCTCGCCTATCGCCGCGCGCCAGGAGCGCATCAACGATGGGCCGCATCTTACTCCCGAGCGAGCCTTTGACCATCACCACATCGCCCGCCCGCGCTTCGGCGACGACGGTCTCAAGAATGTCAGCCGAGCTGGCCCCATAAAGCCCCCGACGCTTATCAGGCAGTGTGTCCCAGAGCCGCGCCATGAGCGGGCCTGAGCAAAAAACAAGATCGATCTTCGCGGCAGCGAGCGGTGCGGCCAACCCAGCGTGAAACTCAGGACCCTCGGGGCCAAGCTCCAGCATGTCGCCCAGTATGGCAATGCGCCGGCCGCGACGTTCCGGCGCCGCCGCACCAAGGGTCTCAATTGCCGCGCGCATGGAAGCCGGGTTCGCATTGTAGCTTTCGTCAACAACCGTCAGCACGCCATCCAATCTTTGTACCTGGTGGCGGCGGCCCCGACCTTCCGCCGCCTCAATCTTCGCGTACTCCGTTCCGGCCAACGCAAGATCACCGCCCATGGCTTTGATCGCGCCCATGACCGCCAGGGAATTCAGAACAAGATGCCGCCCCGGCGCGCCCACTTTATATGTGACTTCTTCCCCGCCAATTTCGGCGGATATATTCGAGCCATTAGAGCCGAGTGACACATCCAAAAGCCGCAGCTGGGCCTCTTGGTGTTCGCCAAACCCCCAAATTTCCCCTGCACCGGCGCGGCGGGCATGTTCCGCAAGGCGTTCAAAATATGCACTGTCGCGATTGATGATGGCGACGCCGCCGGGCTCAAGCCCAGCAAATATCTCACCTTTGGCGTCGGCAATCTCTTCGACGGAACTGAAGAACTCCAGATGCACGGGCTGCACGGTCGTCACGATTGCCACGTGTGGGCGCACCATGTTGGAGAGCGGCGTGATCTCGCCCGCGTGGTTCATGCCAATCTCTAAAATGCCAAACTGCGTTGCGTGCGGCATGCGCGCGAGCGTGAGAGGGACCCCAAGGTGGTTGTTGAAGGATTTGACCGAGGCGTGCGTGGCGCCTGACGGCCCAAGGCATTGGCGCAAGGCTTCCTTTGCGCTGGTCTTTCCGGCACTGCCCGTGACCGCGCAAATCTTTGCGGATATTTGTTTGCGCCGCGCTATGCCGAGCGCCTCGAGCGCGGCCTGAGTATCTTCAACCTTGATGAGCGCCGCATCATCCGGGCCATCCGTGTACGACGCTTCCACAATGGCCGCCGCAGCGCCGTTGGCAATGGCATTCGCAACAAAGTCATGCCCGTCCCGTTCGCCCTTGAGCGCAATGAACAAATCTCCGGTGGTAACTTCACGGCTATCGAACGTAACACCACGCGCGTGCCAATCGGTTGGCCCTTCAAATTTCCCGCCCGTGGCGTCCTGCGCCTCTTTTGCCGTCCAGAGCGACGTCATGCGCTCACCTGTGCTGCAAGATCACGAATAACCTCAGCATCCTTGAAGGGTTGTGTGACGCCTTTGATGGTTTGGCCCTCTTCATGCCCCTTCCCGGCCACCAGCACCGTATCGCCAGGGCCAGCTGCTTGAAGCGCGCGTTTGATCGCAGCCCGGCGATCTGCAATTTCAGTGGCTCCCGGTGTTTCAGTGAGGATTTCCGCGCGAATGGTCGATGGATCCTCATCACGTGGATTGTCGTCCGTAACGATAACGTGGTCGGCGTTCTGGGTGGCCACGCGGCCCATTTGCGGGCGCTTGCCCTTGTCGCGGTCGCCGCCCGCGCCGAAGACAACATGCAACCGTCCCTCCGTATGGGGACGAAGTGCCTTGAGCGCAGTGGCAAGCGCATCCGGCGTGTGGGCGTAGTCCACAAAGATCACAGCACCATTCGCAAGGCTTGCAACACGTTCCATTCGGCCATCCGCGCCTTTGAGGTCTTTCATGGCATCTACAACCACATCAATCGGCGATCCTGTCGCGAGCGCAAGCCCGGCGGCGACAAGCACATTCGAGGCCTGAAACGCTCCCACAAGCGGCAGGTCCACCTCATAGGTTTTCCCATCATATGCAAAATCGATCGTAAGCCCCGACGCGGTTGGTTTGGAGGAAAGTAGCCGCAAAGTCTCTCCTTTCTCCCCAGTGCTAAAGATACGCAAGCCGTGTTTCTTGGCGGCATCGCGCGCCACATCAAAGCAATCAGCGTCGGCGTTTAGAACCGCCGAGCCGCCCTCCACAACAATGTCAGTGAAAAGCCGCATCTTGGCCGCGAGATATGCTTCGAAATCTTCGTGGTAGTCGAGGTGATCGCGGCTCAAGTTTGTAAACGCGCCCGCTATAACCCGAACACCGTCGAGACGGTGCTGCGCAAGGCCATGACTTGATGCTTCGAGCGCAAGGTGCGTGATGCCCGTATGATCAAGCGCGTTGAGCGTGCGGTGGACCGTCACCGGATCGGGTGTCGTATGACGCAAATCCGCCGCACCTGTATCAGTGACAACACCTAATGTCCCCATGCTGGCGGCGTTGCGCCTTTCGTACTGCCAGATTTGCCGCAGGAACGACGCGATTGAAGTCTTGCCGTTCGTGCCGGTTATGGCGCAAATCACATCCGGCTGCCCCGGGTAAATCCGCGCCGCCATGGCCGCAAGCGCAGCGCGAGGGTTTTTAGCGCGCAGAAACGTAACGTCGGAATGCGAAGGATGCACAAGGTCATCGGCTGTTACGATGGCAACAGCGCCCGCAGCGATTGCACCGGGAATGAATTGCGCGCCGTCCATGCGCGTTCCCGGAATGGCAGCAAAGAGAAAACCTTTTGTCACGTCGCGGCTGTCGGCAGTAATGCCAAGGATTTCCGGATCGGCCGCGGCGTCTCCCCCGGGGGCGATCTCCAACCCATCGATATCTCGCGTGAGTTCCTTTAGCCGCATGGTGCTTCTTAAGCCCCTTTATTGCGGCGAGAGCGTGGCCAATTGTTGGCTTTCGGCCGCGCGGTTCGAGCGCGCTTCCATGTCAACCGGCATGACGCCCACAAGCGGCGCGATCCGCTCAATCACCCGGCCCACAGTCGGCGCGACGGTCCAGCCGCCGGTGGCAAAATTGTGTGTGTGGTCCTGGCCTTGGGGTTCGTCCAGCATAGCAAAGACGATGATCTCCGGATCCGAGGCAGGGAAGGTTCCGACGAACGATGAAAGAAGCCGGTCACGATCATACCCGCCCCCTTCGGCAGGCTTTTCCGACGTGCCGGTCTTCCCGGCCACATCATAGCCGGGCACATCGGCATTGCCGCCAGTTCCGTCGGTTACCACGTATCTCATCAACGCGCGCATCTGGTGGGAGGTTTCTTCGCTGATGACGCGGCGGCGCGCGAAATCGTCGGTTTCCTCGCGCGGCTCAAACGTCGGTTCAATCATGTAACCGCCATTTACCAGCGCCGCGATGGCCGAGGTGAGATGCAGCGGCGTTACTGATAGTCCGTGGCCGAATGAAATGGTAGCGGTTTCAAGCGGGCCCCAATTTGACGGCACCAGCGGATAGGCTGCCCCTGGCATTTCAATATCTTGCTGATCGAAAAACCCAATTTCCTGTAAAAACGATCGTTGGCGCTCGCGCCCAATCATGCCCGCGATCTGTGCGGTTCCGATGTTTGAAGATTCGCCGAGCACCTCCCAAACCGAGATCGGCTCCTCAATCCGGTGGAAATCGCGAATGGAATGCCCCGCCACCCGCACAGGCTGGCTTACATCGAGGTAGGTGTCGGGATTAACGAGATCAATCTCGAGCGCTTGCGCGATGGTCAGCGGCTTTACAACAGAACCGAGCTCAAAGACCCCGCTCGTGATCTGGTTAAATCGCGCCATAGAGCTACCGCTTGCCGGATCATGCGGATCAAAATCAGGCAGCGAGACCAGCGCCAGTACTTCGCCGGTATTCACGTTCATAACGACGCCCGCTGCAGCAATTGCGCTGAATTCTTCCATGGCCGCGGCAAGCTCATCCCTCAACGCGTGCTGAACGCGCAAATCAATCGACAGCGCCACGGGGGCCGCTTCCCCTTGCAGCGTATCGTTGAGCCCCAACTCAAGACCGCTAAGGCCTTCACCATCAACATCGGAATATCCCACAAGGTGCGCGAGCATATTGCTGTGCGGATACATCCGGCGCTGTTCGGTGATGAACCGGACCCCACCCAAGCCAAGGCTGTGGATGTCGTAATGCTGCTGAGGCGATATACGCCGCTCAAGCCATACAAAGTGACGGCCCGAGGAAAGGCGGCGAACCATTCTGTCTTCATCCGTATCCGGAAGGTATGGGAGCATCCGTTGTGCGGTGTCTACCGGGTCCCAAACATCGCGCGGGTCCGCGCCCAACGACACGATCTCAATATTGCGGGCAAGCAAATTGCCGCGCCGGTCTACAAGTTCAGCACGGTGGCGCGCTTGTTCAACCACGGTAACTTGGGGTTCGTCCACATTCGCCTGAACCGCAATGGAGATATCTGCAAGCCGCAAACCCACAATCGTGAAGGCCGCAAAAACGCACATGGTAAGCATGCCAAGCCGCATGCGCGCACGCCGCAATGCCTCATTTTCAAAGAACTCGGTGCCATGCCCTGCCCAACCAAATCGAGACTGTGTGCCGTGTGCCATCGATCTAATCTCCCACGCCTGATTGGGGTTGAGGCCGCACCATCGGTCGCGGCATATCTGCATACGGATCATGTCTTTCCCGCGCTTGAGGCATTTGCAGATACCCCTCAACACTGGCGAAGAAAGTTCCTGACGAGGTGTCCGTGGGCGCCTCGAGCATGACCGGCGGCAGCGCACTCATGGTCACAATTTGCCGGGGGTCGGTGGCATTCAGCCCCAGGTTTACCTGCGCGAGGCGCTGCAAGTATGCGGGCTGGTTGAGGATCGCCCATTCGGTCATCAGATCGTCGATACGGCCATGCTCAAGCGATACCGTCCGTTCGAGATCGGCGGCGCGGGCATTGGTTTCTCGGGCGGCGTCTTTCACGCTGAAGAGCCCAATCCATGCAACGAACAAAAGCCCCACAAGAATGTAATTGAGAGGGACGTTCAAGTTTGGCCCTCCCATGCAGGGGCGGACGTACGCTTCGCTGCGCGCAGTTTCGCTGAACGCGCGCGGGGGTTTTGGCTTACTTCTTCATCGCTCGGTTTTTTCGTTCCCCGGAATAACAGCTCGAACGTCGGTGCGGGACCATCGGGCAAGTCAGGCACGTGGCGCGAGCTGTGCGCGCCACCGCCGCTACGAGCCGTAAAGAACTGTTTGATAATCCGGTCTTCAAGCGAATGGAATGAGACCACCGCGATGCGGCCATTGGTGGCGAGCGCGCGTTCCGCAGCAATCAGGCCGCGCTCAAGCTCGCCAAGCTCATCATTCACCGCGATGCGCAGCGCCTGAAACGTGCGTGTTGCGGGATGAATGCGATCAGGTTTCCCGCGGCTGCCAATGGCGCGCTTTACAATGTCGGCGAGCTGGCCGGTGCGTGTGATGGGAGACACGTTGCGCGCAGTATCGATGGCAAGCGCAACAGCACGAGCACGACGTTCCTCGCCATAATCCCTCAGAATACGGACGAGATCAGACATGTCATCTTCGTTGACAATATCCGCTGCGGTGCGGCCACCCTGCGCCTCGCCGCCCATGCGCATGTCCAGCGGACCGTCATGGGAAAAAGAAAAGCCCCGCTCGCCTTCATCGAACTGCATGGAAGAAACGCCCAGATCGAGCGCGATCCCATCAATCGGTGCAAAGCCAGCATCCGCCGCTAGGATGTCGAGATCACCAAAATTACCGAGCGCCATTTGAAGGCGGCCGTCAAATTCGTTCGCCATCCCTTGCCCACGGGCAATTGCTGTGGGGTCCCTGTCGATACCAAGAACCTGGCAATTCGATGCTTCAAGAATTCCGCGCGCGTAACCGCCAGCCCCGAAGGTGCCATCAATAAAGCGCTCGCCATCTTGCGGAGCGAGCGCTTCGAGAACCTCATCAAGCATGACCGAAACATGAGGTGCGCTCATTCATCCGCCTCCGGAGCTTTACGGCGGACGCTCGAATGCAAAAGCGCGCGGCGTTCGGAGGCAAGCCCGCGCGCTTCTTCGCGCTGGCGGGCATAGATTGTGGGCTCCCACATTTGAAAGCGCTTTCCAAGGCCAACAAACGTGGAGTGATCGCCAATGTGTGCATGATCGAGCAGTTCTTCAGGGAAAAGCACGCGGCCCTCACCATCAAACGTCAACTCATAGGCATCTGCGAGTATCGAATGCGCGAACGCGCCATATGTTTCGTCAAAGGGTTCGAACTCAGCGTCGATCATCTCAGCCAATTCTTCCATCCGCGCCATGGTGACGCCTTCAAGGCAGGGCGCAGTGAATGATGGGAAGATGACAACGCCGGGGAAATCACCGTCGGATACCACTTGGCGAAAGCGCGAGGGGATCGAGACGCGACCCTTGGCGTCAACTTTGTTCGTGTACGTCGAAAGGAACGGACGCATTAACGGCCTCCCTTCGCGCCAAAGTGGGCGGGAAGCGCTTGCGGTCTGACCCCGTCATGCCGAATGCGTGCCATAGTTTGCGGCACTGCTCCCTCCCCAAAAAACAGCCCCGCGTCCCACCGCGTGGCTGTACCGAAACCTGACTGTCCTTTGGGGGATTTGGCCGAACTGGCCCGATGACCCTGCGGGACGCTCCCGTCTGACCTAAGCGGGACTACTTGGAAGTAGATGGGATATCATGGGATATTATGGGCGTCAACGAATTTGCTTCGAAAACTCCAACAAATCTGCGGTTTCCAGAGGTCCCGCCTTAACCTCTCTTAAGAGAGAGTGACCACCATGTGGGCCGGATCCGCGTATCCCGCCCACACCAAACCTATTTGGTTAAGCAGCCGTTAAACGGGCGCGCTTGACACCCGTTGCCCCCTCACCCAATCTGCCAAGCGCGTAGTGGTACTACGCATTTTATTTGGCCTGGAGGGAGCCCGCATATGCCGCGCATTACTTATGTGGAAAACAACGGCACCGAACACGAAGTGGACGTGGAACCGGGGATGAGCCTCATGGAAGGGGCGGTCAAAAACATGGTCCCAGGTATTGATGCGGATTGCGGCGGGGCCTGCGCATGCGCCACCTGCCACTGCTATATCGAAAATGGCTATGCCGGAAAAACCGGTGAGAAAAGCGACATGGAAGCCTCCATGCTCGATTTCGCAGAAGACGTCACAGACGCAAGCCGCCTTTCGTGCCAAATTCCAGTAACCGACGAGCTTGACGGTCTTGTCGTACGCCTGCCTGCATCGCAACACTAGTCTCGCCCGAGGAAGGAGACCTAAAATGAGTGTCGCCGAAACGTTTGATCCCACTGACCTGCCCGATGCCTACGCCATGCCCATCGAAGAGATGGACGTAAGCGACGGCCGTCTTTTTCAGTACCAAAAGCACTGGGACTATTTCGAACGCCTGCGCAAGGAAGACCCGGTCCATCTTACCGAGAACGAAGAGTTCGGCCGGTTCTGGAGCATTACGAAATTCAAGGACATCATGGCGGTGGATACGAACCACCCGGTGTTTTCCAATGAACCATCGATCGTGATCGGCGATCCGCCGGAAGATTTCACGCTGCCCATGTTCATCGCCATGGATCCGCCAAAACATGACCTTCAGCGCAAGATCGTCTCGCCCACTGTGGCGCCGGCAAACCTAGCCGAGCTTGAGCCGCTGATCCGCAAGCGCGTTCAGGGCATTCTGGATAGCTTGCCCATTGGTGAAGAATTTAACTGGGTGGACAAAGTTTCTATTGAGCTGACCACGCAGATGCTGGCGACGCTGTTCGACTTTCCGTTCGAGGACCGTCACTTGCTGACCTATTGGTCGGACACCGCGACGGCTTCCGATCAAGTGGGCAACAACTACATCGAGGAAGAAGAGCGCAAACGCATTCTGTGGGAATGCTACGATTACTTTGTGCGCTTGTGGAACGAACGCCAGGGCCAGGGCGATAATCCAAAGATGGACTTTATCTCCCTGCTCGCCAACGATTCCAAAACAAACAGCATGCTTGATGATCCGCTGGAATACATCGGCAATCTGATTCTTTTGATTGTGGGCGGGAACGACACGACGCGGAATTCCATATCCGGCGGCGTGCACGCGCTTAATCAGTTCCCGGAGCAATACGCCAAACTGCGGAATGATCCCTCGCTCATTCCCAACATGGTCTCGGAAATCATTCGCTGGCAAACCCCACTCGCTCACATGCGCCGCCGCGCGACGCAGGATTTTGAGCTTGGCGGCAAGCAGATCAAAAAGGGCGACAAGGTGGTCATGTGGTACATCTCCGGCAACCGGGATGAAACCGAGATCGACCGCGCCAATGAGTTTCTGATCGATCGCGAAAAAGCACGGCACCACATCGCCTTTGGCTTTGGCATTCACCGCTGCATGGGCAACAGGCTTGCGGAAATGCAATTGAAGATCCTCTGGGAAGAGATCATGAAGCGATTTGAGTTTGTCGAAGTGGTGGGCGAGCCCGAACGGCTTCAATCCAACTTCGTCATGGGCTTTGTGAAGCTGCCGGTGGTGCTGCACGCAAAGAAGTAGTCCGATGAAAATGAAAGAGCTCGAGGCCCGTACGGGCGTCGGGCGCGAGACCATCCGGTTTTACATTCGTGAAGGGCTTTTAGATGAGCCCGAACGGCCCAAGCGGAACGTGGCGGTCTATGACAACACTCATGTGCGCCGGGTGGCGCTGGTCAAGCGTCTGCAGCAGGAACGCTTTTTGCCGCTTACCAAGATCAAGGAAATGCTGGCGGACGGCGCAGGCGAGCTCGACGCCGAGCAGCTGCCTTCCCTTTTGGGTCTTGAGTTTCTTCTCTCCGCGCGGTTTGGGGACAATCAATCCCGCCAACCGGTGGCGCTAAGCCACGTTGCGGACGAAAGCAGCGTGACGCTCCAAGAAATCGAAGAAATGGATCGCCTCGGGCTCATCTCCATTGCTGTGGGCGGCACCATGTCAAAGCAAGATGCGGACATTGTGAACCTGTGGGCGCAAATGAAGGACGCAGGCTTTGGCGAGGCGCAAGGCTATGACGTAGCCTCGCTCGCGCGCTTTGCGGAAATGGCGGACGTTATGGCCGCGCGCGATGTGGAAGTGTTTCTCTCTCACTTACCTGCGGACGCGGAAATTACCGATGCCACCAGCCAGGCAGAAAATGGCATCCTCCTGACCAACGATCTTCTGGGTCGCCTGCGCCTCCGCGCCATTATCCGTGAGCTGGCTGAGCGCAACGCCCGCGCGGTAGAAGGCGCATCGTCAGAGGGCGGATAAACTCATCGAATGAATTTGTTGGTGCCAGATGGCCTGTAAGCCGGGTTCTGTATCCCCGAAGGGATGATGGCCATTCATCTGGGACGGTTGTTGCCAACCGCCTCGCGCGACACACCCGGACCTCGCCCCGGAAACGGGGCACACGAATAAATTCGTGACGGGTCCCTACTTGGTCTTGCTCCCGGTGGGGTTTGCCCTGCCGCGCCTGTTACCAGACGCGCGGTGCGCTCTTACCGCACCCTTTCACCCTTACCTGACAAGTCAGGCGGTTTGCTTTCTGTGGCACTGTCCCTGGGATCGCTCCCGCCGGGGGTTACCCGGCACCGTGTTTCCGTGGAGCCCGGACTTTCCTCACATCTTCCGAAGAAAATGCGCGGCCATCCGGCCATCTGGCACCAGGCGGGAATGTGCGCTCGGGGGCACGCATTTGCAAGTGGCCAGAATATGCGCTGTGGTCCTCAAAAAAAACGAGGAAGGGCTGACATGGGCACACTGCCGACAATCGATCATCATTATGAGACGTTTATTTTCGACAGCGCGCGGTGGGAGGGGTTTGTCTTCCGCCCTGACGATATTCTTGTCTGCACATCTTATAAGACGGGCACCACGTGGACACAGATGGTCTGCGCGCTGCTGGTTCATCAAACGCCCGAGCCGCCCAAGCCTTTGTCCGTCATGTCGCCCTGGCTCGACATGCGGACCGGCAAGAAAGAAGACATCTTTACCGAACTTGAAAGCCAAACCCACCGCCGCATTATCAAGACGCACACACCGCTCGACGGCCTGCCCTATCGCGACGATGTGCATTATGTTTTCTGCGGGCGAGACCCGCGCGATGTGTTCATGTCCATGGAGCATCACTTAGGCAATATGGATTTCGAACGTCTGGCCGAGGTTCTGGCCGCTAACGGTGAAAAATTGATGGATCCGCCCCCACCACCGCCCGAAGACATCAACGAGCGGTTCAAGAACTGGCTCACCGTTCCAAGTTTTGAATGGGAAGAGGACGGCGCACCCTTCTGGTCACACTTTCAGCACTGCGCCACATATTGGAAGTTCCGCCACCTGCCCAACATTCACTTTTTACACTATGCGGATATGAAAGCGGACCTTGAAGGCGAGATGCGACGCCTGGCAAAGACCCTTGGTATTGATGTGGCCGAAGACCTGTGGCCCGCACTTGTTGAAGCGGCAACCTTCAAATCCATGAAATCAAACGCGGAGAACACTGCACCCGATGCAAACAATAAAACATGGCTCAGCACATCGAATTTCTTCCACAAGGGAACCAGCGATCAATGGGTTGACGCGCTGAGCGATGCGT
>Ga0209273_10003458_pt1 | contig 10882 bp, 7 predicted proteins | sample tdAd471_FD_187126 | JGI IMG/M metagenome (GOLD analysis project Ga0209273, IMG submission 187126) | Marine sediment microbial communities from the Atlantic coast under amendment with organic carbon and nitrate - tdAd47.1 (SPAdes)... | ecosystem: Environmental > Aquatic > Marine > Coastal >...
GCCCTCAGATTGGGTATCAATAAACTCATATCGAATACCAGGAATTAAACTGAAAGTGCTACTTAAACGCACAATCTTTTCGGCAAAAAAGGCACCGTTGAAATTAGGAAACTCAAAATCTGATTTCCTACGATCCAAGAAAGCCGTATCTATAGGTGTAAAGTCGGCGTCATAGCCAGCCGTACCAAAACGCTGACTGAAATTGGTAAATCCCCGATAGACCCTGGTTCCAATCAACAAGGTATTGTTTAGGTTTTCAACGCTTTTGTAAGAGAATGAGATTCTGGTCTCATTGCCAATATTTCTAAATTGTCCATCTATGAGATCACGATTAGATAAGGGATCTTCTATATCAGGTGTCTCCAGGAGGCCTAGTGAGGTACGGCTGGCGAGTAGGCCGAATGTACGACTGTAAATCTTTGTATTTGTTGAAAGGTCATATTCGAGTGAAAGGGCAGCTAAGTTCCAATCTACCTGAAACCAGTTTCTTTCTCGATTAGAGCTTCTAGGATCTTTTTCAAAAACCTCATCTGTAAGGCCTCCCGCTTGCTGACTTAAGTAATGCATATGCGTCAAATCAAAACTGAGGCTAAGTTTGTCCGAAGCTTCATAATGTAAACTAGCGTAGGCTCCGCGCTGCTCAAAATTGGAATTTGTACGCCAGCCATCTCCCCGCTTGTATTGGAAATAACTATAGTAATTCAGTTTACCGACCTGCCCATGTAAACTATTGAAGGTGTTGAAAAAATTATAAGCACCGTAAGTATTTTGAGATTCCAAATTTAGTGGCTTAGTAAGGTCTCCTTTCTTCATCTTGAAGTTGACCAGTCCCCCAAATTGGCTCCCATATTGCAGGGCACCAGCTCCTCTCACGATCTCTATTTGCTTCACGGCTTGCAGGGGGGGCGTATAATAACTTTCCGGGTAGCCCAAGGCGTCGGCACTGATGTCATAACCATTTTGACGGGTGTTGAAATTAGAGGTCCGCTTGGGGCTTAATCCCCTACCGCCGATATCCAACTGTAGACCAGCATTATCACTTTCCCATATATTGAGACTTGGTATTTTACTGAAAGCTTGCCGGGCATTATTAGAGGCCTTGTTACCGATCAGTTTTTCAATATTGATCACCTCTGTCTTCTTGCCCTCATAGAGTCCTCCCGCTTCTATCGCCCGAAGCCGCCTAATACCAAAGGCATCAGATTCAGCTTTTACCGTTACTTCCGAGAGGTTTTGAATATTTTGTTGTAGCTGGATTTGTAGGGTGGTATCACCGGCGAGGAATATTGTCTTTTCTAAGGGATCTGTACTGATGCTCTTAATGAATAAAACATAAGTCTGCTGATTGGGCAATTGCAATGAAAATACACCCTTGCTGTCAGTGATAGCCAGTTCCTCTTTATCTAGCACATACACGATTACGTCTTCTATTGGCTCCTCTCTAAGATTGGTGATGGTACCGCTTAGTGTAGCCTTTTCTTGTGACCAGCCATATTGTATATTCAATAGGCTCCCTAATAATAATAGTAAGAATTGTTTTTTCATCATTCCTCTAATGGTATAATCCAGTTACTGCTTATGGGGTCAACTAATGCATAGATATCAATCGTATCATCGGTAAATGGCTGACTTCTTCTGCCATTGAGTGAAATGCGGCTTTTGACATAAACTTCTGGGGCGTATCCATATTCGTTTCGAAACTCATCTCCCACATGTTTGGCAAATTGTACAATCATATCCGGCTGTGATCTCATCTGCTGTTTTTGAAAGGCAGTCAGATAATCATCCTGGTTCACCTCCTTTTGAAGATTGTTTTCTGGGTCTCGAAGAATGATATCAGTGTATCCGTTTTTTTCCATCAACATTACCCGCCAGCTAAACCGATACCCTTTCTCATGCCAGAAGAGGTGTCCAGGATATTGAAGATGTCTGAAAGGGAGGTACAGCTGTATAAGCAAATAGGTCAATAGCACGGCAGAAATGTAGGGTTGCCACTTTTTTTCCGGATGATAGGGCTCATCAGAATCATTCATGTTTGTAGCAAAAGGTAGGAAAGACAAAACTTTCTGGTGCCATGAAGGAGAAAAGAAAATGATCGTGGAAGTGACCATAATCAGCGGAAACATGCCTATGCGCGGAAAAAGAATAGCCGTTAGAATATGGAAAATCAGCACGAGTACATAAGCGAATCCTCTCGTCTTTTTTATCCACAAAAATACCCAAATACTCAAATCATAGATACATCCTGCCCAACTCAATAAGAAGGCAGTTGCTTTATAATGCATCCATTGCCCCAAAACCGGAATTGAATATTTTCCGGGTAACCAAGTAGCCATGGGTTGGGCCCGAAAAAGCCAATCTGGATTTACCTTTGCTAAACCCGCAAAAAAGTAGACAATGGATAGCTGGGCTTTAAAAATCAGAATATGCCAATTGGCACACTGTGAAGACTTGATGTTGGGAAAAATTAGCGTATCGAGGGAATACCAGCGATGCGCAGGTACCAACAGCAGCCAGAAAGTGAGCAGGGTAACTAGGTAGTAATGGTTGAGGTAGTAGGTCTTGTCTAACAATTCAACATAAATAAAGAGTAGAAAAAAGAGTAAGGTGCTAATGCGATAGAATAGCCCCAATAGGATGCCCACAGCGCTGAGACCTAGTAAAAGAAAAACAAGATTCATGCCCCCAGCACCCAAGGGCTTCAGCCAGGGAAAGAAACCAAAATGATAAATGGGATCAATGTATAATTCTTCAATCCAGCCCTTCTGTGCCGTCCTGACTGTACTAAATAACAATAGGCCACCAAAAACCAGTCTCAATACGACCAAGGGCGCAATTGAGACCTGTTTGAAGAGAATATTGTTGAATTTATTTAGTGCTCTATACATGGATCAATACAAGAAAAGGCGCTATTAAATAGCACCTTTCTTTCTATTTGGATGATAAAAAGAAAATCAATTAATCTCCGTCATTAGCCCCATCAGCATCTTGTACATTAAGTAAAGGGAAAAGATCTGATTTGTATAGTGTAACTAAGGTCTGAATCGTTTCATATAAGACCTCATCTCCGGTGATAGTCGTACGATTTGCTAAGAGGTTGTAAATGTTTTGATAGTGCGATTTGATATCCTCATCAACGGAGGAGTGTTCGCGGGCTATCAACAAATCATCGTATCCTTGCCCATTAGCACCTTTGGAAGTTTCTCCTAGATAGATATCCTCCATCTCTTCCACCGAGGTGCGTAAAAGCGCTAGGGTAAAGGCCTCATTACCTTCAAATAAAGATTGGTAATAGGCTTCAATTTTTGTCGCGTCGGCAGGAATAGGAGAGTCATTAGGTCCAAGGCGCCCGATAGGAATCCCTGCTTTGTTCTCTCTGATGTGGTCTTCATAGTAGATCAGGCTTTCATTGAGCTGAACACTAATAGAGCTTCCAAGTTGGGTGCCTCCATTATCTATAAAATTCATCTTCAGATTTCCAGTCCAACGGCTAACTAGTAAATCTGCTTTTGACTTCATATCACTCACTAGCGCCTCCAAAAAGCCTAGTCTTTTGGCATCTGTATTGAAGTAATCCAACACATCGTTTGGGCCATATAGTAAATAGTCAAGGGCTGGAAAGCCATTAGCTCGCTGCTGTGCAGTAGTGCTAAAGTTGTAGGATTCGGTCTCGATCAAATTTTCTAACAAGGAAACCTCAATCGGAAAAAGGTTCGTCGTCTCTATCAGCCCTACATTAACGTTAGCAAAGTAGTTATGCACAGCTGCTGCCTGATAGGCTAGGTAAGCCGCTTGATAGGCTGATCTGACATTTGCTAAGTTGGCCTCATCCGCTGCTGTAGCAAAGCTCTCCACTGCCCCTACAAAGTCAAGCATTTTGGCCTGATAGGTTTCCATCGTAGGGATAATCACTTCATTAATCTGGTTGGTCAGATGATCCGTGAAGTCCGTTTCTGTAGGGCCATCATCATCCGTCTTATCTTTACAGGCTGTAAAGAGTACGGATACCGCAACTAGAATAAAGAGCGAGGTAAAAATAGATCCAACAGTTATTTTTCCTTTGGTACGCATGGTTTCTTCTTTAGTGAAGGGGGTTAAAGGGGAAGATCGCCAAATCCTGGGTAGGATTGATCGAGTAGATCTTTAGCTTTATGCATTTGATCATCCGTTACCTCCCAAAGGTTCACATCATATACACCTCCCAGTGAAGGGTCAGAACTTGACCACCCTAAGGCAATCAGCACCTGATGAGTTTCGTCCGCCGAAATTATTCCTTCCGAATTGAAGGATAAGGCATAGATGAAGGCCAATGCCTCCGATAGATGATGCAGTTTATCTTCATCGGTTATATCAGCAATTGCAGCATTCAAATAATGGTAAGCCGCCGCTGCCAACCCTAACTCTGTATACAGTTTGATGTCCGTTCTTGCTGCTTCGTAGTAAGCTTCGTTAGTGGTTTCATCGCCGGGGCCGAAGCCTTCACCTGCTTTCAGTACAGATCGCCCAAAGATGAAAGCATCCATTAGTTTTTGGGAGATATTAATACCAAAAGCTTCTTCTATTTCGTCGCTGAAATCAAAAGTGTAATTGGCAATGAAAGATCCATCGCCATTAGAGGTGTTAGAGGTGTTGGGGTAAGAATCGGGATTGGCACCGAAGTAACCAAAGACCTCATCCCAACGGTGTTGTCTATCTGTTCCGCTTGAAGCGTAGTCTCCGCCTGCAGCAGCTTCATTATTACCTTTGCTGTTTTCAGCACCTGCTTGTGATGGGCGCAAATAATCATCTACCATCTGATCATACATCATAGCCCCATAGAGCCCTTTTTCCAACAGCTGGATGAATTCAAGGCCATTGGCACTTACGTGTCTTTTACTGCTACCTGTCGTAATCATACCCGCTACACCATTACTTGCCGTTACGGTATAGTTGGCCTGACTGGAGGTCGTGAATTTTTCTGCCAGCTCTCCAAAATGGTCAGCAACAGAGGTGTCACCATTATCATAGTTCAGTTCATCAATTTTCGTTCTGATATCAGAATTGCCCTGGGCATCAGCACTTGAAAATTGGTCGAGGCTCTCATTGGCCAAGGCCGCCTTTAGGTCCCAAAAGATCGGCTCATTCTTAGAGGAGTCTATTATCTCTTTCAACTGAGCAAGTCTTCTTTTCTGACCATTATAAGCACCAGGGGCAAATACACCAGTTATATCATAGGTAGGGGGGATGGTAAAACTTCCTAAATCAACTTCACCCAGTGCATCTACCGCACTAGCCAGGAAACTAGCATCCGGGCCTGATGGTTTCATATCATCATCCTTATTACATCCTGCAAATACTAAAACAGATACGGATACCAGGATGATTAACTGGAAACTTGTAAGTTTATTCATTGTCATTACTTAGGTCTTTGTCAAAAGTCTATCGACTAAATTTAAATTAGAAGAAATTAAATACGGCTTGTCTTTTGGGTAGCTTGATGTTGATCCTGAAACGGCTTTAAATTTGGGTTTACTAAAAGCTCTGCCTTGCGGCAGAGCCATGTAAATGGAATCGAATATTTATAATCACATCAAAAATCATCTTAGATATCCCTTAAGTTATCCTAATTGGCTAAACTACTGATCGAATTGGCCTGTTCAAACTTAGCTGAAGATAACTTATATGGATTAAGTCTAAATAAGAACAGCGGCAAAGATAAGCTGTGATATAGAGTTGACCAATACCGAAATATCAGCAATTGCTAACTTAAATTAGGAGGGTGGAATACCTAATGTTAGGTAACTAAAACTATGACAGTTATACCTAATTGAAGGAGGAATGCTTTGCTTTTGGAGTGGATGTCGTGAGCTAGAGTAGGCCCGAAATTATTGGATGCTTTACGCTCTCCGATCGGATGATTATTCCAGCTTTCTTTTTGCTCTTGTCCGATTTGACTTGCACACCAATCAAAACCTACTTACCTTGATGTAAAATTTGAAGTATGATATTTCCCATTGGTGACGATAACGTCAAGGGAGGCCATTATCCTTTTTTGAGCTATTCCTTTATTGCGCTTAATATCCTTGTCTTTCTTTACGAGCTTTCATTAAATGCCACACCTGGGGCTTTGAACCAATTCATTTTTGATTATGGAGCATTGCCCTATGAGATTACAAGTGGGCAGGACCTACATACGCTTTTCACCAGCATGTTTTTGCATGGTGGGTGGATGCACCTGATTGGCAATATGCTTTTCTTGTGGGTATTCGCAGATAATATAGAAGCAACAATCGGTAGTTCACGTTTCTTTATTTTTTACTTCTTGGGTGGATTAGCTGCGCATGCCTGTCATATTTTCTTCAATATGGGAAGCGAGATTCCTACCGTGGGAGCTAGTGGTGCGATTTCAGCAGTGCTGGGTGCTTATTTGGTGATGTTTCCACGCTCAAGGGTTAAAATATTGGTGGTGTTCTTTGTATTTAAAGTACCTGCTATTCTTTTCCTCGGCCTTTGGATTTGGCAACAGTGGATGGCAGGCTCAGCAAGTTTGACAGTACCTACAGCAGAAAGTGCAGGAGTCGCATATTGGGCACATATCGGTGGTTTCGTTTTTGGCTTTTTAGCCGGCTTTTACTATCGCAGCAAGTTTACCATGCCTGCGCTAGAAAATCAACGGATCAGTCCGGATCGCCCACGCCCCACTTATCCTAAAAATGATGAATTTGTATAACGGAAATCCCCAACCTATGGCGAATGCTAAGATTACTGCTTGGAAGACCGAATTGGCAGCCAATACCACTTTATTCCAACAAGCCTTTGGCGGCTTATCTGCCGAGCAACTCAATTGGAAACCCAATCCGGAGACTTGGAGCATAGCTCAAAATATAAATCACCTCATCACGATCAATGAGACTTATTTCCCAGTAATAGAAAAAGTGCAAAATGGGGAATATAATACCCCTTGGTGGTCCAAATTGGCCTTCGTGACCCGGTTTTTTGGCAATGTAATCTATAACGCCAGTGACGCTAATCGCAAGAGAAAGATGAAGACTTTCCCCATTTGGGAGCCTGAGGCCAGTGATTTACCAGCTGACATTTTAGACCAATTTGAAGCCCATCAACAAGCACTTGCCAAACAGATTGAATCAGCAGTAAATCTAATAGAACGAGGAGTTGTCATCAGCTCGCCCGCCAATTCTAGCATCGTATACAAGTTGGAACGAGCCTTCGATATCATCGTGGTTCACGAAAAAAGGCACTTTGAACAAGCCAAGGAAGTCATGAAAATGATGCAAAGTTTAGCCTAAGGTACTACTTTCAAACCATCCATTCTAGTTCATGATTAGGTGCAAGTCCCTTGCAGCAAGTATTCTTTCCTATCATTGAATCCCTTTCTTTTTTTGCTTTAAAATTTGCTAGATACAGGTATACTACAATTAGGAATTTTATTATATTTGTCAAGGTATACTACAATTAGGAATTTTATCGTATGAAAAAATATTCTTTAGGCGAATTCGAAGAAATAGTATTGCTAACTGTTGGCGTACTATATGATGAGGCATATGGTGTAGCGATCAAAGACGAGCTAGAGAAACGTCTTAAGCGGAAGGTGAGTGTAGGCGCTTTACAATCTGCCCTGCGGCGTATGGAGGGCAAGGGCTATCTCAACTCTAGGTTTGGCGACACGACCAATGCAAGAGGTGGTAAGCGGAAAAGGTACTTTGCCATGACGGCGCACGGTAAGGCCGCTTTGGCCTATGTGAAAGAATTACGACAAAACTTATGGGATGATATTCCTGACATCGCTCTTGATTTTTAAGCTATGATAAAACAAGCTGCTGAACGTTTTTTCCGCTGGTATTGTCATCCCGATTTCTACGAAGACATCAAGGGGGATCTCGATGAATTGTATTTGCGAGAGGAAGCGCAAACCTATGCATTGGGACCTGAACTTTGGTTTGCCCTTGAAGTAATAAAGCTATTTCGTCCTTCGCTTATTCGACCACTGACTGCTATAAATCACTCAAATCACCTCGACATGTTTAAGAACTATTTAAAAATTGGTTTGCGCAATTTGGCGAAATACAAGTCTTATTCGGCTATTCACATCTTGGGTTTGGCGCTGGGCTTGGCTTCCTTTCTCCTGATTAATGAATATACGGGCTTTGAGAAAAGTTATGATCAATTTCATGAGAAACCGGATCAGCTTTATCGACTAACTACCGACAATATTGTCGGCGGCGAAATAACGGTTCGCGATGCTATGTCTTTTGCGCCCTCCGGCAAAGCCTTGATGGATGAATTGCCAGAAATACTAAGCTATACTGTAACGCATAAACGGGGAAGCATGATCGTCAGAAAGGGAAACGACCTGGTAGACGAAAAGATGGTCTTAGCCGTTGATTCTAATTTCTTGCATTTATTCAATTATCCGCTTCTGGCCGGCAATGTGGATGAGGTTTTGATAGCGCCTTACACGATGGTGCTCACTGCGAGTAAAGCCAAAAAGTATTTTGGCGATATAAACCCCATCGGTCAAAAAATTGAAGTATTAGGTCGCTTTAATCGACCTTTTGAGGTGGTAGGTATAGTAGAGGATGTACCGGATAATACCCACTACAAATTTGATATTCTCATTTCATTGAAGAGTATGCAAGCGCAAGTGGAACGCGATAATTGGAATGGGTATAATTACTACACCTATTTCCGACTAGCACCCGATGCAGATATAGCACAGTTGAATGAAAAACTAATACCATTGTCTGATAAATATATTGGGGAAGAATCTACGTTGGTTTTTAACCTTCAGCCGATCAAGGATATTCACTTGCATTCAGATTTTACTTTTGAACCCGAGATACACGGGAGTGCAAAAGCGGTCAATTTCTTATCGATTATATCAATATTTATTCTTTTGATTGCTTGGGTAAATTATGTCAACCTGTCTACGGCTAGAGCAGTGGATCGCGCGCAGGAAGTCGGCTTGCGGAAAGTGGTTGGGGCTAAAAAACGCCAACTAATTGGGCAGTTTTTAGTGGAATCCCTCCTGATTAATTTTTTCGGAGCCTTAGCAGCTCTTGGGCTGGCCGAGCTATTGTTGCCGCATTTCAATTTTTTGGTTGGAAAGACGGTGCTAACCTCAGCTTGGACAAATGTTAGCTTCTTGCAAAAACTCTTTGTGTTTTTCCTGTTGGGGACCTTCCTCTCTGGTTTTTATCCGGCCTTGGTACTTTCTTCTTTCCAACCCATTGGCGTATTAAAGGGGACCTTTAGTCGATCCAAGCATGGTACTTTATTGCGGAAAGCATTAGTGGTGGTTCAGTTTGCTGCTTCACTGATTTTGATCGCCAATACAATCATTGTCTATAGACAAGTGAATTACATGACCCAAAAGGATATGGGGATCAATATCGATCGAGTTATTGGCTTCCAGAATCCTAGGTTTCAGCGAGATGAAAGGGAGCAGTACTCGAGTAAATTCAATGCCTTTTATGAAGAATTAAACCGCTTGCCTGAGGTGGTAAAGGTAGGAGGGATTTCTAGCCTGCCCGGCGGTGGGAGCTCTGATGTCTCTTCAAGCGCTGGTGGGGTTAGGATTGTAGATAAAACGGACCGACTCGAAGGAACTATTTATGTTGTGCAAATAGATGAACCTTTACAAGAGGTATTAGATATTACTGTTTTGGCTGGTCGCAATTTCCGAAAAGATATGGCCAGCGATTCCAGTGCAGTGGTGGTCAATGAGACTTTTTTGAAACAATTTAATGTCAGTGATTACGAGACGATGATCAATGAGAAGATCCAATTGGGGCGAAATCCCGACAATGACATGTATAAAATCGTGGGCGTCTTCAAAGATTACAATCGCACCACACTGAAAAATAGCGTAGAACCTACCATCTTCTATTACGATGAACTCCAAGGGAATTCTGTTGTCCGTTTGACCGCTGGCGATCCGACGGAAGGTATTAAGGCGGTGGAGGCGACCTGGCGTCAGTTTTTTCCCGATGCTCCCTTTGCCTATTCATTTGTAGATTCTCGTTTTGAAAAACTCTATGTAGAAGACAAAAAGTTTGGCTTGCTGTTTGGTAATTTCTCCATCCTAGCTATTATCGTGGCTAGTTTAGGTTTGCTCGGCTTGGCTTCCTTCCTGGCTATTCAACGGACCAAAGAGGTAGGTGTGAGGAAAGTATTGGGGGCTTCTACGGGAAACATCATTATGCTCTTCTTTAAAGACTTTATTTACCTATTAGGCATCGCTGTTGTCATTGGTGTTCCATTGGTCTATCTGAGTATGAGTGGATGGTTGAGCAATTATGCTTACCGCATTGATTTTCCTTGGTGGGCCATGGTGGTGGCTTGCCTAATTATTGGGCTGTTTGCCTTTGTGACAGTGGGACTTCAGACTTATCGAGTGGCGGTGCTTGATCCTGCGAAGACGATTCGGCATGAGTAGGGGAGGGGGAGGGAGTGGTGAAATGGTGAAGAAGTGAAATGGTGAAGAAGTGAAATGGTGAAGAAGGTGAAAAGGTGAAGAAGGTGAAAAGGTGAAGAAGTGAAATGGTGAAGGATTGGTCTGAGAGTCGAAAGGTCGTGAGTCTATGAATCTAAAAGATGAATTGGTGATTTCCGTTATTTTCTAAAAATGACCTTACTCCGCTTGATCTAGGGGTGTATGCTGTAAGCCGAGTAAAAGGAAAAAGGCATAGAACCCGACGCCAATGGAGTTTTCGATCGTGTTTTCTACCATAAAAGACGCAAAGACGATCACGTGAAAGGCGAGGAAGAGGTTGAAGGCTTTGTCTTGGGACGTCAGTAAGTTGTAAGTCTGAAGGTCGTAAGTCGTAAGCCTAGAGGTAGGAGCGTCAGGTGGTATAGCACTAGCCTGATTCTCCGCGCTGAT
>Ga0209273_10003471_pt1 | contig 10845 bp, 10 predicted proteins | sample tdAd471_FD_187126 | JGI IMG/M metagenome (GOLD analysis project Ga0209273, IMG submission 187126) | Marine sediment microbial communities from the Atlantic coast under amendment with organic carbon and nitrate - tdAd47.1 (SPAdes)... | ecosystem: Environmental > Aquatic > Marine > Coastal >...
ACTGTATTTCCCGCCGATCCCTGGGCAGGATCAAGCGTTATAGATATCCAGCATTGTGGGGATATAGTCGTTTTTGAGGACGACATACTTACGACAGATTTTCCAGCCATCAGCGGTTTTGCGCAGCTTGTGCTCATAATCGCCATAGAAGGTTTCTGACTTGTTGGTTTTATGAAAAAAACAGTTGGCCTGCCAGGTCGAGCGCACCGTCATGGAATCCTCGGTGAGATCACTAATCATAATGTTATTAACCGCGTGGGAAGTCCGCGGCAGTGGCCGGCTGGCAACGGACTGACCGGAGCGAATTCGCCACACCCGGTCTTCCAGCCCAAAACGGCCGCCGTAATAGATCAAGGAGAGCTCCCGCTGGGGGTCCTCGGTCACCTGATGCTCGTCTTTCCACGCCGGCATCCAGTATTCGCAATCTTCGGTGAATAGCTCGAGCCACTCATCCCAGCGCTGACCGTCGAGGTGATAAGCCTCAAGAAACAGCACCTCGCTGGCCTCCGCCAGCATTTCAACCTTATTTACCATTGTCCTCTGCCTCCGGGCACAGATTTTATTAATTCAATAACCGCCGATGATGCAATGCAGAAATCAGCTCCGGCCGTCGGAATCAAGCCCGTCCTTAATGAATTTTTTCCAGGCCCGATAACCACCGTAGAAAACAGTCTCGTCCTGATCCATCATCCGGCCGTAAGTAGTGGTGTCCGGCTCAAACCCTATTTCGTCAGTGAATTGATCGTTGCCAGTTTTTACGTTCTTCATGCCGCGACTGTAACCCTGGCTCCAGGCCAGTGTTTTGCCCTGATAACCGAACTGGCAATCTTCATAGGCAATGGTGTCATCGGGGGTCGCGAGGCCGGAAGTATTAAAAAAGTCCTCGTACTGACGAATACGAATAGACCTTGCTTCGTCACTTTCACCCTTGGCACCGAGACAATAGATGGTCATTTCTGTTTTGCCGGGAGAGATGGGACGAATCACCCGCATCTGCAGAGACGCATTTTCCGCAAACTGCACATTGGGGTAGATCGTAAGATTTCGGGTGGCCAACATCCACTTGGTCTTGGTCTCACCACAACGCTCGACCGCTTCGTCGTAGTGCTGATACATCCCTCGTTCCTGCTCAGCCGGATTTGGCGAGTAAATCACCGCATGGCCACGGGGCATACAGGCCGTACCGCCTGGCACCGTATTCAGCATATTGAAATCAATGGATTTAACCTGCTTGTTACCGCTCTCGCCGGCCTTGCGCCGACTGACGATATTCATAAAGCTCGGGTGGCAGGAGGTCAGGTGATAACCGTCGATGCAATTTTCTATCTGCATCTTCCAGTTGGCATCGTAGGTATAAGCGGAGGTACCCGGAATGGCCTCAATTCCCTCTGGTCCCTGATCCCAGACCAGGTCGAGCAGCGGTTTGGTCTCTCCCAGATGCTCATCGAGACTGGGCACATCGTCTGTCAAACTGGCAAACAGAAAGCCGCGGTAACTATCAAGCTTAATCCTGTGCAGACCGTGATCAAGTTTATTGAAGGGCTCCGCGTAAGCACCGGACTCTTCATCCTTGATGTAGATGCAGTCCCCGGCAGTGTTAAAAGTCCAGCCATGATAGGAACAGACAAACTGCTTGGAATTACCATTTCGATGGTGAGCTACACGGGCTCCCTTATGCGGACAGGAGTTTATGAATGCCCCCAGATTGCCATCCGCATCTCGCATCACCACGATGGGCTGACGACCCACATAACTGGTGTAGTAGTCATTGGGGTTCGGACACTGACTTTCCAGGCCTACAAACACCCAGTTACGCTCGAAGATGTATTTCATCTCCAGCTCAAATATCTGCTCGTCAGTAAAAATATCGCGGTGAACCATAAATTCACCGTCATCAACGTTATCAATAATCAGACGATCGATATCGCCATATTTAAGCTCATTCGGTTTCATCGAAAAGCTACCTCTTCAGTTTTTTTCAGACCATTGCGGCCCGAACATCCCAACCATACGTACTACAAATTATATTTTTTAAATCCCAGGCCTAACACTTCTGCCCGATGAGACACTTCTTTATTGGTGTCTTAAAAACACGGAACACATTATAGCCACTGAGATGGCGGCTCAGCCTGACGATTGTACGCGTTTATGCAGGCTACCGCACCTGCCGTGAGTGGCCGATACCGGGCGATAGCAAACGCGACAAATCGCTCTCAGACCTTACAGGCCAGCGATGCCGATTGAATCAGTCATTCCCACGGCCTGCATTTTCAAGCTCAATACCCGCTTTTAAAAACTTACGCCATGCCCGGTATCCACCGTGGTAAACCGTCTCATCCTGCATTTTAAAAGGTCCGGTGGAGCTGGTCTGGGGCACAAACCCCAGTTCTTTGGCGTAGTCGTCGGGCCCTTCAATCACGTTATTAATGCCGCGACTATAACCCTGGCTCCAGTTCATCGTTTTCGCCTGATACCCAAACTGACAGTCCTCGTAAGCAATGGTGTCATCCGGGGTCGCGAGGCCGGAGGTATTGAAGAAATCCTCATACTGACGAATACGTATGGACCTGGCCTCATCGCTTTCACCTTTTGCGCCCAGGCAATAAATGGTCATTTCCGTTTTACCCGGCGCCAGTGGACGAATGACTCGCATCTGCAGAGAGGCGTTCTCTGCAAACTGCACATTGGGATAGATGGTCAGATTGCGGGTTGACAACATCCATTTGGTTTTTGCCTCGCCACAGCGTTCGACCAGCTCGTCCTTGCTTAGATAGAGGCCCCGCTCCTGTTCAGCGGGATTAACACCAAAGCCAAGCGCATGGCCACGGTCGAAGGTGTAACCGCCACCATCAATTTCCATCATCATATTGAAATCAATGGATTTAACCTGCTTGTTACCGCTCTCGCCCGCCTTACGCCGACTAACAATATTCATAAAGCTTGGGTGGCAGGAGGTCAGGTGATAACCGTCGATGCAATTTTCTACCTGCATCTTCCAGTTCGCATCGTAGGTATAGGCAGAGTTGCCGGGAATAGCCTCGATACCCTCCGGCCCCTGATCCCAGACCACGTCCAGCAGTGCTCGGGTTTCACCGAGATGCTCTTCCAGACTGGGCACATCCTCGCTCAAACTGGCAAACAGAAAGCCCCGATAACTATCAAACTTGATTTTGTGCAATCCGTGATCAAGTTTATTGAAGGGTTCCGCGTACGCACCGGACTCTTCATCTTTTATATAGATGCAGTCGCCAGCGGTATTAAAGGTCCAGCCGTGATAGGAGCAGACAAACTGCTTGGCATTGCCCTTGCGATGATGGGCGACGCGGGCGCCTTTGTGCGGACAGGAATTGATAAACGCCGCCAGTTCTCCATCCGCGTCGCGCATCACTACGATGGGTTGGCGACCCACCCAACTGGTGAAGTAATCATTGGGATTCGGACACTGACTCTCCAGACCCACAAACACCCAGTTACGCTCGAAAATATATTTCATTTCGAGTTCAAATATCTGCTCATCGCGGAATACGTCGCGGTGTAAAAGATACTCGCCCGCTTCAGGGTCTTCCCTGAAGAGAAGATCGATATCACTAATTTTAAGCTGTTCGGGATCCATCCTTGCTCCTCCGGGAACGGGGTTGATACGGGTATGTTTTTTCCAGTAGGCTAGCGGCCCGATAATTATTTTTGCAGTTAGTTCAGGGGCTTTCCGAAAAATTTCGCTTTACCAGGATGATGTCATCGACCAGCCCTGTTTTCGCGTTTCATTTTTGCAGCGAGCCTACTCGTTAAAGTAATAATCAGAATAAAAAGCAATGCTCCGACCATCATATCACTCGACTAGACAAACTGGATATCGGCATCTCGGTCGCGCATACTGGTAATCAAAAACGGCCATGACACGCACACCAACACAGCTGACAGGGGATAAGCCACGTGGTTAGTAGCGCGGAAAATAGTGCGCCTGAAGCAGTCCTGCCTCAAGTTTCGACACAGTTAAACGAACCGAAGATCAGTGATCGCCTGGCGCGATTTAGTCGCATCCGCCAGTTCTCAGGCAAGCAGGTCGCTCAGCTCTCAGTCGAGGACATGGGACTACAGGCAATGGATGATGCCAGCCCTCCCAAATGGCATCTTGCCCACACCACCTGGTTCTTCGAGACTTTTATCCTCGAAAATTTTGAACCTGAATTTAAACCCTTTAACCCCCTGTTTCGCCACCTGTTCAATTCCTATTACGAAACCGTTGGCACGTTTTATCCCCGTTCCCAGCGGGGACTGCTTTCCCGCCCCTCGGTCACCGAGGTATTCGAATACCGAGAAAATGTGGAACGCCGTCTGCAGCAGCTGGCTACGCAATGTGACGCCCAGACCTGGCAACAGCTGGAGCCATTAATCCTGCTGGGCACCCACCACGAACAGCAACATCAGGAACTGCTTTTTACCGACACGCTCTACAACTTTAGCCAGAATCCACTCTGGCCGGCTTACCGTCCTGAACAACCCGGCACGAAAGGACCGATGACCGCAGTAAGCGAGCTAAGCTTCAGTGAGTTTGAGGGCGGCCTCTATGAGATGGGGGCCGATGGCAGCACCTTTGGTTTTGACAACGAATTCCCAGTTCATTCTGTTTACCTGCGCCCCTATCGCCTTGCCAATCGCCTGATCACCAACGACGAGTATCGACAGTTCATCGATGACCAGGGTTATCAAAACGCTGCTCTCTGGCTCTCCGACGGCTGGGCCACGATTCAGCAACAACAGTGGCAACAGCCAATCTACTGGCAACGCGGTGGTGATGGCTGGCAGGAGTTCTCGCTACAGGGTCTGCGACCGCTTGACCCGTCAGCTCCGGTTTGTCACCTGAGTTACTTTGAAGCGGACGCCTTCGCCACCTGGGCCGGCAAACGGCTACCCACGGAAGCGGAGTGGGAACAGGCTGCGACCAACCAGCCGATCGTTGGCAACCTGCTCGAGTCCGATCAACTCAGACCACGGCCCTGTGCCGCAAAAAATGGCATGCAGCAGCTCTATGGTGATGTCTGGGAATGGACCTCATCACCCTATAGCCCCTATCCTGGCTATAAACCGCCAGCGGGACCCGTGGGCGAATACAACGGCAAATTCATGTGTAACCAGATGGTTCTCCGCGGTGGTTCCTGTGTCACCCCTGCTGACCATATCCGCGCCACCTACCGAAATTTCTTTCCCGCCGATGCCCGCTGGCAGTTCTCCGGGCTACGCCTCGCCGACGAGATCTAGATTAATCATCATGGATGCTAAAACCAATATTGCTCTCGAGTTGATCGACCTGGAACCAGAACTGGAGGATTTCCGCCAGGCGGTGGTCGAAGGCCTGTCAAGCAGCCCACAGAAGACGCTGCCCTGTAAGTTTTTTTACGACGCCACCGGTTCTGCGCTCTTTGACGAGATATGTAATCTCGACGAGTACTACCCTACGAGGACCGAAATCAACATACTGCGGGACTGCGTTAGTGAGCTGGGCACTTTAATTGGCGACAACCGTTTGCTGGTGGAGTATGGCAGCGGCAGCAGTGTAAAAATCCGGATACTGCTCGACCAGCTACCACTGGCTGCTTATATGCCCATTGATATATCTCGTGAGCACCTGCAACAGTCCGCTCAGCGTATCGCCGAGGATTATCCGGAGCTGGCGGTATTGCCGGTGTGTGCGGATTACAGCCAGCTAACGGATTTGCCGGTGTATGAGAAAAATCCTGGCCTCCGTAAGGTTGGGTTTTTCCCCGGTTCCAGCATCGGCAACTTTACCCCTGAAGAAGCTCAGCATTTTTTGCAGAACGTCGCCCGCCAGTTGCAACCCGGCGATGGGTTTATAGTGGGTGTTGACCTGAAAAAGGACCCTGAAATCCTGCACGCGGCCTATAACGATGCCAAGGGTGTCACTGCGGCGTTTAACCTGAATCTACTTTCTCGTATTAATCAGGAACTCGACGCAGAAATCGACCCCACGGCCTTTAACCACGAAGCCGCCTACAACGATAGCCACGGTCGAGTCGAGATGCATCTGGTGAGTAAGACGGACCAGCAGATCAGGCTTGGCGATGACCAGTTCGAACTGGCGACTGACGAAAGCATCCACACTGAAAACTCGCATAAATATGACGTGGATGAGTTTCAGCAACTGGCCGATGCAGCCGGGCTAAAACCGGTCAAGGTGTGGACGGATGAAAACCACTGGTTCAGCATTCACTACCTGGAACGTTAAAACCTTTTCAGATCCGCCCGGGCCGCGCCTGGCACGCGGACCCGACCGTCCCCCAACCACCCAACCGGGTGACAGCGACCCGGCGAGCGACTCCACCGAACGACACCTGCCTGCCATTTACTGCCGTGCCTGCCGCAACTCGGTCAGCGGACAACAGTATCGTATCGCCATGGCCGGTCGGCACGGTCATCGCGTCATCAATCCACACGGAACTGAATTCGTGATCGGCTGTTTTAGCCGGGCCGATGGTTGCCTTGCTGCCGGCCACCCTTACCGACGCCATAGCTGGTTCCCGGGTCATCAGTGGCAGATCGCCCTGTGTCGTCAATGCGGATCGCACCTGGGCTGGCACTTTAGCCAGGCGGACGAAAACTCGTTTTATGCGTTAATTTTCGACCGAATCACTGATTAGCCGGACGCATCGCGATTTGAGTCAATAGAACCGAACCAAAGCAGCCCGCCAGCACCATGCCACCGCCCACCAGATGACTGGGCAAAAGCTGCTCGCCAAGCAGGCTCACCGACATCAACACCGCAATGACTGGCACCGTGTTCATGTAAAGCATTGACTCGGCTGGCCCGACAACTTTCACCGCAAAATTCCACGCCAGCATTGCCAGTACCCCAGGGAAAATGGTGATATAGGTCATACCCGCGATTGCCTGCCACCCCCAGCGCGCCGGTACCGACTGGGCTTCCCAGCCGGCCATTGGCATGGCAATCACCGCCGCCCAGATGGTAATCATGGTGGTTAGTTCCAGCACGCTTCGCTGACTCATCACTTTTCGGCCAACGACCGAATAAGCGGCAAAGCTCACCGTTGCCAACATAATCAAAATATCCCCGCGCACCAGCTCCGCCGCCGCCAGTACTTGCCAGTTACCCTGACTGACAATCACCACCACGCCCGCTAGCGAGATCAGGCCGGCGATTAACTGACTACGCTGAATTGGGCTACGCAGGTAGATAGCGGCCATTACCATGGTAACCAGCGGCGCCGTGGCGTGGATCAAACTGGTGTTGATCACACTGGTCATCCGTACCCCAAAATAAAGCAGCCCCTGATAACCCACCACGCCGGTTAACGCCATAAACAGGCCGATTCCCAGCGGCCGCCACTTCAATCGTTGGTCTGGCTCAATGATCCGCAGGAGCACCAGAAACAGTAGCGCCGATGCCGAACAACGAACCGCCACCACGTGCCAACCACCCAGATAATCACTCATCATTCGAGCCACCACCATATTGCCCGCCCAGAAAAAACAGGCAGAGGATAAGGCGAGGTGCGCTTTAAGTCGTGCAGAGGCCATCAAGTTTCCCGGGTTATAGCGACGAGGCTGATCTTCGGTGATTAGGGTGAGTCGATTTACTGGAGAGTGACCCCATCCCACGGCGGCGCGCTAGCCTAACAACAATCGATAACGAAGCGCCAGACCAAATCCTGGAGCGAACTGCGCTGACAACCACCGACAAAAAACAGGGTCTGACAGCCCTGTGGTGAGCGACTTATGTGATTTACGCAATCCCGCGGATGCCGATCAGCACTCGCAACCCTGAACGGATACGGTCAAAATGTCTGTTTCTACCGTCGTTGGCGACACAATGGCGCCGTCACCTTCCCTTTCACAGAGATTTATCGACCAATGAAAACAGCCCGATTCCCGATGATTGCCGTAGGGCTTGGATTACCCCTGCTACTGGTAGTAATTATCGGCAGCAAAAACGACGCCGATGGAACAACGGCTCTGCCGCTACTTACACTGTTAATCGTCGCGGAGTTCGCCGCCGTGGTGAACCTGATTGGCGCCTACATCGGTTATCAGACTCTGAGAACGGATGGCTTCAAATGGATGCCGCTGGCCAATACGCTGCTTTGTGCGCTGCTTACGGTGGAGTTTGCACTGCTCGGGATCGACCTCTGGCCACTCTAGGAGAACTACTTCCCCACAATTCAAACCGGGCGGCAAGGGTTTTCGGTTAGCCGGTAGCGCCCCCCAACCGAAGCCGAAATTTTTCGCCGCCAAATTCCACCGTATCACCCGCGATCAACTTTTTCCGCTTACGGGTCTCCACCGCACCGTTCAGTCTTACCAGGCCGTCGCTGATGACCAGCTTGGCCTCCCCGCCGCTCCCGACCAGGCCTTCAAACTTGAGCAACTTATATAGCTCGACGGGCTCACTGCGGATCTCAACTTCTTTAATAGTCATTCGATACCTGAATATCTCTTCATGGTGATGCCTGCGACTCCGCCAACACTATCCCGACCGATTTGGGTGATAACAAAATTGCTTACACTGGCCACGCGATCTACAGCGGTCAGCACAAACTCGGCCTCTGGCCGCTGATTATGACAAATCGTCGATCCTCGCCGACAGCCCTGGTCAGCGGAGAAAAATGATTTCAAAGTGTTCAAGACACGCAAAGTTGCCTCCAGGCAACCGCAAATCCTTGATCTTTTTGAACGCCTGGCCGCTCCGTACTTGATAACACCCGGTTTCGAGTAAATCTTTCAACGGGAGATTTCAACTAAATACCGGTAGTTGTTGCGAGGCTGCTCCCTCATAATGATCCGGTTCTCCTCGTTCCGCCTAATCTGCTAAAAATATACCCATGCCCACCAGCCTGCGTCTGTTCAGTTCAGTTTTTTTGTGGAATTTCGGTCTTGGCGTCAGCCACATCGTGATCCCCCTCTATGCTGGCCATCTCGGTTTTTCGCTGGTGACTATCGGCAGCCTGTTTGCCCTGCCGGTTATCCTGCAGTTTGTCCTTGGCCTGATCAGTGGCGCCACCACCGACCGCTGGGGTGGCAAGACGACCCTCGTAATCGCCTGCGGAGCACCGCTGGCGGGCGGACTAATTTTCTCGGTCGCTGATTCGCTGATGATGATGTTAGCGGGACAGATGGCGATCAGTATTGGCCGGGGAGTGTTCTGGCCCGCCTCGCAATCCATCGCTAGCGTGCTGGACGGCGACCGCAGCGTGCAGATGGGTCGGCTCAATGCATCGGTCAGCATGGGTCAGATTCTCGGCACTGCTGGCGCTGGAATACTGCTGGCGGCCACCGGGTTTATCACCGTATTCCTCACCTTTGCGGCATTGAACCTGCTGGCGTTATTAATCTGCCTGTTGTTACCTCATTCGAAAACGGAAGGCGAACCGTCGAAAGGTGGGCTATTTGGCGCCTTTGGACCCCTGCTAAAAACCCGCCGCATCTACTATGCGCTGCTCTGCGCCTACATCTGTGCCCAACCAGTATCACTGGGACAATCGTTTCTACCGCTACTGTTCGAAGCCAACGGTTTTCAGCCGGATGAAATTGGCCCCATCCTGTCCCTACGGGCAGTGGGCGCAACCTTTTCTGCACTGCTACTGGCCAAAATCATTGGCTCCGGTCGCGGCCCCGTACTGGCAGCCCTGGGAGCATCAGTCATTGGCATTGGGCTGATTATTGCCGCGCGGGCCGACAGCGCAGAATCGGCCGTCGTGGCAATGACCTTTATCGGCATTTCAGCCGGCCTGCTTCTGCTTTTTTATCAACTGCTGGTTAGCGAACTTTCTCACGGCGGCAATCGCGGTACCGCGCTGGCTATCGCCGGTTCCGGGTGGAGCTTGTCGCACCTTACCGCCCCATTCATTGTTGGCCTGATTGCCGAGGGCACTGGACTAGAACAGGCCTTTACTATCTGGGGTACCGGTCTCTTTGTGCTGGGACTGCTGATGGTGCCACTCAACCGCTGGACTGCCGTGCCTGCGGAAGCCGATGAGATAACAGCTAAATAATGGCCTACTAAAACCCGTGCAGTCCTTGCGTGTAGAATGGGGAACAAAAATGGCCTCAAAACACCACCAATAAAAGCTTACCCTTGCTATGAAACCAACCCTGAAACTCGCCCACTGCTCCGATATTCATCTCGATTACGAATACTACGGAGGAGATCGCAACCTGCACCTGCACGACTACTACCGCGATCTGTTCGGCAAACTGCTCGACGATATTCGAATCGCGAGCCCTGACGCGATGCTGCTGGCCGGCGATCTGTTTGACCATAACCGGGCCGCCGAACCGACGGTGAACTGGGCCATGGAAATGCTTGGCAAGCTACCCTTCCCGGTAGTCATGATTCCGGGTAACCACGACTGCCTGGTTGAAAACGGGGTTTATTTGCGCCACGACTTCAATAACATCCCCAATGTCACCCTGCTGGATCAGGAACACGGACAGGTAGTGGAACTGGCTGAACTCTCCCTGCAGGTCTGGGGTAAAGGCATGATTAATCACACCCCAGATAACCAGCCGCTGGCAGGCATGCCGGGAAAATCGAAACACGCCCACTGGCATATCGGCATGGGCCATGGCATTCCGGTGGCCAGTGGCGACGTCTGCATGAACTCATCACCGATTCACGAAGCCCAGATTGACGCCAGCGAGTTTGATTACCTGGCATTAGGGCACCTGCACGCCATGCGTGATGTTTCCACGGCGCAAACACCTGCCTTCTTTTGTGGCGCGCCTGGACCCATTCAGGAAGATCATGGAACCTGGCTGATGACTACCCTGGAAGATGGTCAGGCTGTGAATGTCCAGAAACAAGAGCTGGAT
>Ga0209273_10003473_pt1 | contig 10838 bp, 7 predicted proteins | sample tdAd471_FD_187126 | JGI IMG/M metagenome (GOLD analysis project Ga0209273, IMG submission 187126) | Marine sediment microbial communities from the Atlantic coast under amendment with organic carbon and nitrate - tdAd47.1 (SPAdes)... | ecosystem: Environmental > Aquatic > Marine > Coastal >...
CCTGTCAAGCGAGGCGACTGGCTCCTACGGCGTGTTCTCGGAACGCCCACTCCCCCGCCCCCGGCCGATGCGGGAGAGATTGCGGCGGACCCGTCTGAGTTCGCGGGCAAGTCGATCCGTGAACAACTTGCAGCCCATCAGCAGAATCCGACTTGCGCGGCCTGCCACAGTCGGATCGACCCGCTCGGCTTCCCGCTGGAACGCTATGACCCGGTGGGTCGTTGGCGGACGGCCTACGAGGACGGCAAGCCGATTGACGACGCATCGAAGCTCGCCGATTCCACCGAAATCGAGGGGATCGACGGACTGCTTGAGTATCTGGGCGACGAGCAAGAACTCGTCCTCCGCAACCTCACCTACAAGATGCTCGGTTATGCGCTCGGCCGCACGGTCGCGGCGTCGGATCAGCCTCTGATTGACGAATTGGCCGGCGCCGGGGACGACGCGACGTTCGCCGATCTGGCGGTACGAATCGCCCAGAGCCGACAATTCCTGAACATTCGCGGCGAAGAACCACCACGCAAAGCCGCACCGACGGTCGCCGCGGATCGTCCGCGCAACCCAATTGAAGCGCCTAGTCTAGGCGTAGAGGATACGCAATGAAGCTCGTACGCCGTAACTCCATCAACCAGCAGCCCTCGCGACGCAACTTCCTGCGGGGCGCCGGCGTCGCCCTCGCGCTTCCCTGGCTGGAGTCGCTTCCTCTGGGCGCCAAGGAGACGGGGCGCGGGGGTTCACCGCGCTTCCCGTCTGATCCGAACAAGCCGCCGGTTCGGTTTGCGCACATCTATTTCTCGAACGGCGTCGAGCCCGCCCACTGGTGGGCTAAGGGAGAGGGGGCCACGATGGAGATCGGCCCCGGCTTGGAGCCGATGAAGCCGCACGTCGAAGACATGCTCTTCGTCCGCGGACTGTTCCATGAGAAAGCTTTCGTGTCGACGAGCCCGCACTTGGGCAGGATGAACCTGCTCTCGGGCGAGACGGTGAGTCTGGATCCGTCCGACATCCGGGTCGGCATGTCGTTCGACCAAGTGTTGGCGCGCGAGATTGGAAACAAGACCCGCGTCCCCGGACTGGCGCTGGGCATCGAGCCGAACGAGCTGAGACTCGAGGACGGTCTTTCGATGATCTACGGCTCCTGCGTGTCCTGGGCGGCCGCGAATAAACCGGCGACCAAGGAGATCTATCCGGCGCGCGTCTTCGATCAGCTGGTTGGCGACGGCAAAGGCAGAGAGCTCGACAAGTCGATCCTCGACGCCGTGCTCTCGGAGGCACACTCGCTGGAGGGCAAGGTCAGCACGAACGACCGCCGCAAGTTGGACGAGTATTTGGAATCGGTTCGGTCGATTGAGACGCGCATCGAGCGCGCGGCTCAGGAAGAGCGGCTGGAAGGTTGGCGTCCGACGATCACCGAGCCGAATATGCCGCGGCCGGCCGACGACATTCCGCAGGACGTTCCGGACCACATCAAGTTGATGCTGGACGTGATCGTCCTCGCATTTGAGATGGACCGCACGCGCGTAGTGACGTGCATGTTGAACAACGACCTCTCGCAGATGAACTTCCGGTTCCTCGAAGGCGTGAAGGGCGCTCTCCATCTGGACTTGACGCACAACGGCAAGGCCCCGGACCTGGAGGCGATGTACCTCAAGACCAACCAATTCCACGTCGCACAGTTCGCCTACCTGATCGAGCGGCTAAAGGCGATCGACGAAGGCGGCCAGTCGTTGTTCGATTCGTCGATCCTCATGCTGGCCTCGAGCCTATTCGACGGGGACAAGCACAGCGCCGAGCAGCTGCCAATCCTATTGGCCGGCGGAGGCGGCGGATCACTCACGACCGGGCGGGTCCTGGACTTCATGGACGCCGGGGATGAGAACCGGCGGGCCTGCAGCCTGTATCTGTCATTGATGGACCGGATGGGCGTCGAGGTCGACCGCTTCGGCGACGCGGACAAGCGCCTGAGCTTGGCCTAGAGACCCCAGACAGACTAGAAGGGCGCGCGACTGGGAGCGCGAAAGACGTCGAGAGGCAGCTCTTCGCCGATCTCGGTGTTGAGTCGAATGACGGCCCCGAGCGTCAAGCTCTCCACGTAGGCTCGAGTTTGCGGGTTCAGGGACCGTTCATACCAGAAGGGATCTCCGTCGCGCAGGTTCTGAAACTGGCGCGTGGCCACGGCGGCGAAGAACTCGCCGAGCAGTCCGCCGCCGACGCGGTCTTCGGCCAGCCCCCCGACCCAGGCGTCGATGTCGTCGACCGAGCCGTAGGCTTTCTCCAACCGGTCTTGAATCTCGGGATCCGAGCTCACGGCGGCAAAGCTGGTCTTGCGGGCGAGGCCCATTTGCTGACGGGCCGTGTTGTAGTCCGGGAGTCCGTGGTCGCGTCCTCGCTGGATGTTCAGGGCCGCCAGGTCGAAGCCGCCTCTGCCTGGGGAGCCGAAGAGGAAGTTCCGTACGGCGTCGGTCAAATACGGATCGACGGCCCGCGCTTGCTGAGCCGCTAGACCTCGCAGCAAGGCCTCTAGGGCGCCCGGCTCGCGCAGAATCGACGGCCTGAAGAAGGCCTGGGCAAGCGGCAGGACTCCTTCGGGAACCGTTCGGCCGTCCGGCTGTAGGCGAAGCAGCTGTTCGTTCAACATCGTGTGACCTACGCGGTAGGCTGCCGACGAGAAGATGTTGGCGATGCCTGGGTCGACGCCTTCCTGGTATCCGTCGTAGGGCGATAGAGCGTCCGGGCCGAGCAGAATCGGCAAGAACTCACGGTAGGTGATCGCCTGCATTTCGGCGCCGACGAGGGCGCGCGCCCGCTGGTAGATGCGCTCTCCGGACCAGCCAGGTCTGGCAGCGCGCACCATGGCAGCTAGACGATTGTGCTCCCGCACGAAAACCACGTGCAGCGAGGTGAGGCCGATCTGCTCATTGGCCCGTACGTCGCCTCCGAGGAATAGATCGGGCGAATCGCCTCCGGCGTTCGGGAACCCCTGGGTATTCATCGGGAGCAGTCCCCGCGGACTCATGCGTAGGCGGCCCGTGCCGTCCATGGTGCGCAGGGCGGCAGCTCGCACGGCGTCGCTGCCGTAGACATTCGAGGCGTCGATGCAGGACGTGATGAAGTTGAGTTGTTGCCTGGGGCTTCCAGGGATGCCGCCGGTCAACGGATCATAGGCCGACCGGAAGAAGTGGATGACGGCGCGGTCGCTGCCGGTGGGATTGAAGAAGGGATCCGAGACCGGCACGGGTATCGGGAGTTCCTCTGTGCCCGCATCGGTGAGGTCGATGTCGTGATCGAGGAACTGTCCCCACTGCCAAAGGAATGAACTCGCGCCGACTGGATTCGCGATGGCGCGATCTTCGCGGTTGACGATGTTGCTTACTTGCCTCGCGCCGGCGCGCCCCTCGCCGGAGGGAGCGGACATGCCGTCTTGGTAAGCAGGGGTGGTCCAACGCACCAGTTGCGTGCCGGCCGCCCCCCAATGCGATTGGATACGATCAGGGACGACGCCGTCGATCGAGCGAACCGCTTCCGCAGTTTGGGCGCGGGCCCGGGAACGGACCGGGACCTGGCCGAAAGCAGCGGGCGCGATCGTCCACCAAGCGCCCACGCACAATACCAGCACGCCTCGGGTTATTGCAGGGCGCGACCTCAAAGCCATCACTCCGACAAGAGTAAGACGATTTGAAACATCTGTAAACCGGGAAAAATGCGGAGCAATTCGCCGTGAAGGAAACCGCAAGATTGTGCAACTTGAGGCACGAGCTTGATAGATCTGTGGGGGCAGTCGATTCATCATGAACCCATACGTCATCCAGGAAGTGGAATGAACCGGAGACACCCGTGCAGAAAGATCCCCAAACCTTAAGTAGTCCTGAATCCGCCGAACGTTACGCTCGGTGGGTCGTGCGACGTCCGTGGCTGGTCCTCGCAGCGACCGTCATCCTGGCCGCGGCCGCCTCCGCGGGGGCGGCGCGGCTCGGATTTATTGACGAGTACCGGGTTTTCTTCAGCAAAGACAATCCGCAAATGCTCGCTTTCGACGAATTGGAAGCGACGTACACGAAGAACGACAACATCCTCATTGTGGTGGAGACCCCGGACCAAGATGCGTTCTCGACGAAGACGCTCACCGTGGTGGAGGAGATCACGGCGGAAGCGTGGAAGATCCCGTTCGCGATCCGCGTCGATTCATTGACGAACTTCCAACATACCTATGCCGAGGGCGAGGACGAATTGGTGGTGGAGGACCTGGTGACGGATGCCGCGGCGCTCTCGCCGCAAGAACTCGCGGCCGCCAAGGATGTGGCGCTCGCCGAGCCGCTGATTGTGGGTCGGATGACGCCGCCGGACGCGGACGTGGTCGGCATCAACGTGACGCTGCAGTTGCCACGGTTGGAGCAAGACGAGACGGCGAGAGCCGTCGCATTCGTGCGCGAGTTGGGGGCTCGCATCGAGCAGGAGAATCCTGGGTTCAAGATCCGCTTCACGGGGATGGTCATGCTCAACAACGCCTTCCAGGAGTCGGCGATGAACGACATGGCGACCCTCACGCCGATGATGTATCTGGTGATCATCATCGTCATGGCCGTGCTCTTGCGATCCATTTCGGGCACGATATCCACGCTGCTGGTGATCGGCCTCTCCGTTCTCACCGCGTTGGGTCTTGCGGGTTGGGCTGGGCTTTCGTTGACGCCGCCGTCGACGGCCTCGATCACGATGATCATGACCCTTGCGGTGGCGGACTCGATTCACATCCTCGTCTCGATGCTGCACGAGATGCGGAACGGCAGGTCGAAGCAGGACGCCATTGTGGAGAGCCTGCGAATCAATACGAATCCGGTCTTTCTCACCTCGGCCACGACCATCATCGGCTTTTTGTCGATGAATTTCTCCGAGGTGCCGCCGCTGAGAGACTTGGGCAACATCGCCGCGGTCGGGGTGGCCGCCGCCTGGCTGTATTCGATGACGTTCTTGCCGGCGGCGGTCGCCGTGTTGCCCTTGCGCGTCAAGCAACGGGCGGATGCGGATTCCCCTGCCTGGATCGACTCGTTGGCCGAGTTCGTGATCGGCAAGCGCCGAACGCTTCTATGGGGCGGCGCCGCGCTGTCGCTCGTGTTGGCTGCGATGGTCCCGCTGAACGACTTGAACGATCAGTTTGTCGATTACTTCGACGAAACGACGGCGTTCCGTCAGGACTCCGACTACGCGATGGAAGAACTCTCGGGGATCTACCAGATTCACTTCTCGCTAGGGTCCGGCGAGAGCGGCGGCGTATCGAGGCCGGAATATCTGGCCAACGTGGCGGCGTTTGCCGAGTGGTATCGGGAACAGCCGGGAGTCGTCCACGTCTTCAGCGTCTCGGACGTCTTCAAGAGGCTCAACAAGAACATGCACGGCGACGACGAGAGCTTCTATCGGCTGCCCGACGAGCGCGACCTGGCAGCACAGTACTTGCTCCTCTATGAGATGTCGTTGCCCTACGGGCTGGACCTGAACGACACGATCGACGTCGACAAGTCCGCCGCGCGCTTGATGGTCACGACGGCGAACGTCAAGTCGAAGGAACTCATCGCACTGGTGGAAGCCGGAGAGCAATGGCTTGCTGAGAACGCCCCGGAACCGATGTTCTCGCGCGGAGTCGGCCCCGGCGTGATGTTCTCCTACATCTCGGAGCGCAACGTGAAGGGGATGCTCGTGGGCACGCTGATCGCCATCGGACTCATCGGCGGCGTCCTGGTGATGGCGCTACGCAGCTTCCGCTACGGCATGTTAAGTTTTCTGCCGAACCTGATTCCCGGAGCGATGGCGTTCGGGCTGTGGGGGCTGTTCGTCGGCGAGGTCAACCTTGGACTCTCGATCGTGAGCGGGATGTGCATCGGCATCGTGGTGGACGACACGGTGCACTTCCTCAGCAAGTACATCCGCGCCAAGAAGGAACACGGCCTGCGCAGCGAAGACGCCGTGCGGTTCGCCTTCCAGCGCGTGGGCTCCGCACTCGTCGTGACCTCGGTCGTGCTGGCCGCGGGCTTCTCGATCCTCGCCCAGTCGACGTTCGGCTTCAACGGAGGAATGGGCAAGATGGCGGCGCTCATCATCGTGATCGCGTTGGCGTTCGACCTGCTGGTACTGCCTCCCCTACTCATGCGATTTGAGTCCGACGGCGCCGCTCAAGCGCCCGAGCAATCGGAACCGCAGACCGTTGCCGCTTAATTCCGAAGGAGATTGATTCCCATGACACGCACCTTACTCACCATCGCTCTGTTCGCCGCGACGGCTTCGGCTCAGGACCGAGGACGCGAGATCGCGGCGGAGTGGGACAAACGCGACTCCGGCTGGCAGGACCAGGTCGCCGAACTCAAGATGATCCTGCGCAACAGTCGAGGCCAGGAGAGTACTCGAGTCCTTTCCAATCGCTCGCTGGAGGTGGAGGGCGACGGCGACAAGCTGCTGGTCTCCTTTGACCAACCGCGCGACGTGAAGGGCACGAACTTTCTGAGCTTCACCCACATCAGCGGTCCGGACGACCAGTGGCTCTACTTGCCGGCTTTGAAGCGAATCAAGCGGATCTCGTCGTCCAATAAGTCGGGCCCGTTCATGGGCAGCGAGTTCGCCTACGAGGACTTGGCGTCGCAAGAGGTGGAGAAGTACGAGTACGAATTTCTCGGCGAGGAGACGGCCAACGGTCGACCGGCGTTCAAGGTCAAGCGCATTCCGCTCGACCCCAAATCCGGTTACACGCGCCAAGTGGTCTGGTTCGACCAAGAGACCTATAGGCCCGAGAAGATCGAATTCTACGACCGCAAGGAGTCGCTGCTGAAGACACTGACCTACAAGGGATACCAGCAGTATGTGGACACGGTGTGGCGTGCTGACGAGATGTTCATGGAGAACCATCAGACGGGCAAGAGCACGCGGCTGCTGTTTACGAATTACCAGTTCCAATCCGGCATGACCGATCGCGACTTCGACCGCGCCAGCCTCAGCCGGGCTCGCTAGAAGTGCATGCGGTTCTTGATCATCGTTGTGTTGTCGGCATGGCTCGCGAACCCGGCTTTCGCATGGGAGTTCTCGGGAGAGTTCTCGGTCGAGACCCGTGCGTTTTCTGAAGACGGAACGCGACCGGGGGCCGAGTACCGGGCCAACGTGTCGGCATTTTTCGAGCCGGAGTTCTACCACTCCTGGGACGACGGGCGACAGTCGTTCACGTTCACGCCGTTCGCCCGCATTGATCAACACGACGGGGACCGAACGCACTTCGACGTCCGTGAGTTTACGTGGCAATACGCGGGTTCGGCGTGGGAGTTTCGCGCCGGGATCCGCAAGGTGTTCTGGGGAGTGGCCGAGTCCGCGCACCTGGTGGACGTGATCAACCAGACGGATCTTGTGGAGAACCTAGACGGGGAGGAGAAGCTCGGGCAACCGATGATCAATTTCGCCCTGATCCAACCGTGGGGCGACTTGGACTTCTTTGTCCTACCCGGATTTAGGGAGCGGACGTTCTTCTCGCCGGAGGGACGACCTGGTTTTCCGATTACGTTGGACGACAAGAACCCGTCGTATGAGGCGGGCAACGGCGCCGGGCATGTCGACTATGCGGTGCGTTACTTCAAGTCGCTTGGGCTGGTGGATCTGGGGCTCTCGCACTTCCGCGGGACGAGCCGCGATCCGCGGTTCCTGCAAGAGCGGCGCGCAGACGGCGAGATGGTGTTCCGACCGCGTTACGACATCGTAAATCAGACCGGCCTCGACTTCCAGGTGACCACGGGAGCTTGGCTGTGGAAGTACGAGATGATCAACCGGTTCGGCCAGGGCGATCGGTTCATCGGACTTGTGGGGGGCTTCGAATATACGTTCTCGAACATCCGATCCTCGGGGATCGACGTGGGCGTGCTCGCCGAGTACAACTTCGACGAGCGCGACGAATTGGCGCTGACGCCGCTTGAAGACGACGTGTTTCTTGCGGCGCGCCTGGCATTCAACGACGTTCCCGACACGGTGATTCTAGCCGGAGCCGCAATCGACCGAGAGACTGGAGCGACCTTCCTGAACGTAGAAGCGAACCGGCGCATCGGGTCGCGGATGAGTCTCGATGTCCAGGGCCGCTTCTTCCTGAACGTCCCGCCGTCGGACCTGTTTCTGCATGGAATCCGAAACGACGACTACGTCCAGGTTGGCTGGTCGTTCTTTTTCTAGCCTCACGCGCGGCGAAATCATGCATACTAGTTGGTATGTACGCAGATCCCGTGCCGTCTTTGTCGCAATTCATGGCGGTTCGCAACGGAGTGCGAATGCCGGCGTTACCCCTGGCGCCGCTGGCCAGTAGCCGTCAGGCGCCGTGGGACGGCATGGCGATGGAGGAGCATCGGCTGCCGCCGATGGAACTCGATGAATTCTCGTTCGAGCGCCACATGATCATTCTGGCTCGGCCGGAGACGCCGAAGGACGTGGGCGATCTGTTCTTTCGGGTCAACGGCAAGCCGTTCCGGACTCGCTTTAGCGGGGAACAGCTTTGCACGATCGGGGCGGGCCAAGCTTGGAGCGGATCGAAGAGCTTTACGGCGCGCGGTTTGGTAGTGGGACTGAAACCGGCGGTTGTGGAGCACGCGGCGGAGGAATTAGCGATCGACCCCCGATCGATTGAGATCAAGACGTCGCCAGGCGCTGATGATCCGCAAGTAGTGCGGATCATGAAGACGCTGCGGAGTGAAATGGATGCGGGCTTTCCGGGCGGGCGTCTGTTTGGCGATGCTCTGCAAACCGCGTTGGCCGTCCAATTGGTCAAGGCGCATACGGTCCGCAAGATCGATGCGAAGCCGCTCAAGGGCGGCCTTCCGCCGAGGCGCCTGCGGAAGGTGCTGGACTACGTGGATGCGAACCTGTCGGCGGACCCGACGCTCGAAGAGATGGCGTCGGTCGCCGGTCTCAGCACCTACCATTTTGCGCGGATGTTCAAGGAGTCGACGGGCAAGTCTCCGCACCAGTACGTTTTGCATCGGCGAGTCGAGGCGGCGAAGAAGCGGCTGCACGCATCGCGGACCCCGCTGTCGGAGCTGAGCGCCGAATTGGGGTTTTCGCATCAGAGCCACTTCACCAACGTGTTCCGCCGGCTGGTCGGCGAGACGCCCGGAGCCTACCGGCGCGCGATGGCGTGGTAGCCGGGGGGCCTCCAGTCGGGAGCGCTCGACGCGGACCCGGCCCCTATAAGTAGTATCATCAATGCATGTTATCTACGGATCAGCTTCCTGAAGGTTTGCAGAAGGTGGGTTGTACGCCGACGTTTGATGAGAAGACGTTGCCGGCAGGGCTCCAGAAGGAGCATGTACTGCCAGCGGGCCGCTGGGGGCTTCTCCACCTATTTGGCGGCGGCGTGTGGTTCGTGGACGAGGCCACGGGGACCGAGACTCGTGTAGCAGCTCCGGAGTCGCTCGTCATCGAGCCGGAGAGGCGGCACCATCTACGCACGGACGGACCGCTGAGTTTGCGGGTCGAGTTCTACGAGCGCAAGGGCTAGCAGGGTGTTGAAGAACTCTCATGGGCGTCGCGAGAAGAATTTGCGAGGAGAAGCGGTTGGCGGGATCGGGCGGAGCCGCCTGATCAGCTACCCGAACGACATGGAGGAACGACGAACTGCAAATCCTTCTCGCCCAAGGGGTTGGGGCGGCGGGAGGTCGTCTGGGTTGTCCCAGACTCGTCACCGATATCCCGTATCGCCTCGCTCGCTGCTCCTACCATCCGACGATCCCGGCACTCCCAACGCCGCCCACGACAGTTCCTCAACACCCTGCTAGGGCCGCGGGGTCGTCCAGCGGTCGAGCCAGCCGGTGCGGATTTGTCGGGCTTGGTCGCCGGCGAGCGGATCCGGCGTGACTTTGTATTCAGTGGAGCGTACGACGGGCGGAACCAGGTCGATCTTCAGTTCGACGCCGGCGCGTTCGACTTTCGCTTCAATCGAGCGCCCGGCGGCACGTTCGATTCTTCGGGCGGCGTCGAGCGGGCCGCTGACCGCGCGCTTGCGGTCGATGCGAAGGAGGCGATCACCGGGACGGAAGCCGGCCTCTTCAGCGGCGCCGCCGGCCTCGACGGCGGCTACCAGAACGCCCTGCCCCGGCGGGCCGGTGAGCGTCATGCCGGGATCGACGCGCTCGACGACGAACCGCTCCAGCCGCAGTCCCGCGTAGCCGAGATAGCGATCCCAATCCACGGCATCAGCGTTCCGGACGAGTTCGTCGAAAACATCGGCGACGGGGCCTCCGGCAATCTCCGCGACGGCCTGTTCAAGAGCGTCGGTGTCGTCGTAGGGAAGCCCGGTCTGGCCGTAGCGCTCATCGAGAAGACGAAGGACTTCGTCGAGGGATCGGCGATTGTCGGTGCGATGACGAATGGTGAGATCGAGCAAGTGACCGATGAGTTCGCCCCGCAGATAGTAGGAGACGCTGCGGTCGGCGCGGGCGTAGTCGGGGTAGCGCTCGAGCCAAGCCTCGACGCCCGACTCCTCGGCTGACTGGGAGAGGCGGGCGGGACGCGCGAGGTACTCGCGAACGAGCCCGTCGAATTGCGCCAGCAATTGCTCGGAGGAGAGGAGATCGCCCATGCGCTGGAGATAGCGAGCGTAGGCGGAGGTGACGCCTTCCGCAAACCAGAGCGAGGGGCTGGGGTTGGGGCGGGAGAAATCGACAGGCTCCATCGAGGCGGGGCGGATGCGCTTCACGTTCCAGAGATGAAATATCTCATGGGCGGTGAGCGCGGCCATGCCGCAAGAGGCGCAGTCGGCGGGGCCGAAGATCAGGGCGCCGTCGCGGTACTCCATCCCGCCGCCGTCTTCATCGGCGAATACGTAGACAAGC
>Ga0209273_10003476_pt1 | contig 10833 bp, 8 predicted proteins | sample tdAd471_FD_187126 | JGI IMG/M metagenome (GOLD analysis project Ga0209273, IMG submission 187126) | Marine sediment microbial communities from the Atlantic coast under amendment with organic carbon and nitrate - tdAd47.1 (SPAdes)... | ecosystem: Environmental > Aquatic > Marine > Coastal >...
TGCGCAGATAGGTATCTTCGACCTCGTCCGCTCCCGAGCCGAACAGGTTGAATTCATAGCGCTGGCCGGCGACAAGCTCGATGGCGATCCAGTCACTGTCTCCCGGCGTCTCGAGTTCGCCTTCATAGGAGCCGCCGGAAACCATGGAGATCTCGGTCGTATCATCGGCGGGAACTTCCGCGCCGTCGGTCACGTCGGAAATGGTGATCTGCACAGCCTGGGTGACGGGCGCACCGCCATCGCTGACACCGACCACAATGTCATAGACTCCGTTACCGCCCGCATCGCTCGGCGACTCAAAGTCCGGCGCCGTCTTGAAGCTGACCTCGCCGGTTTCGGAATCCACGTTGAACAGCGCCGCGTCCGTACCGCTGATGGAGTAGGTCAGCGTCGCGCCCTCATCGCCCGTCGCACGGATCACATAGGCCGAGGTCTGGTTTTCCGAGACGGTTGAGGAACCGCCCGATGTGATGACCACATTGCTGTCCGAGACATTCGTTACGGTAACCGAGACGGACTGTCGCGTCTCCGACGCGCCATCGCTGGCAACCAGCGTCACCTCATAGATATTGTCACTGTCCGCATCTGCCGGGTTTTCAAAATCCGGAGCGCTCTTGAAGGTCACGGCACCGGTTGAGGCGTCGATGTTGAACAGGCTCGCATCCGCGCCCTCAAGCGAGAAGGTCACGCTGTCGCTCTCCGGATCGGTCGCGGTTCCGGTGAAGGCCACAGTCTGGTTCTCCGCGACCGCATAGGCCGTGTTCGACGTGATCACGGGCGCTTCATTCTGATCCGTCACGGTGATGGTCACAGTCTGTTCGACGAAGACCGTTCCGTCCGACACGCGCACGACGATTTCGTAGACATTGTCGTTGTTGGCATCACCCGGGTTCTCGAAATCCGGAGGGGACACGAAACGGATTGTGCCGTTGGACGTGTTGATCGTGAACAGCGAGGCGTCTGCGCCGCCGGAAATGGCATAGGTCAGGCTGTCGCCATCGCTGTCGGTCGCCGCCGCCGTGTAGACCACGGTCGACTGGTTCTCGGCATAGCTTGTACTCGTCGCGGAGGTGAAGCTTGGCGCGGTGTTGGAGCCACCGCCCCCTCCGCCGCCGCCACCACCGCCGGTCGAGCCACCGCCTCCACCGCCGCCGCCGGCTCCGCCAGCCGCCGCGCCCAGCAGACCAGCCCCAGCCAGTACGCCGATGGCGCCGCCACCGCCGCCACCGCCAGCGGCCGCTGCCGCACCGGTTCCGGCACCGCCCATGGCCGAGGCATCGACATAGACAACACCGTCAACCACCGCCACGTCGGACGCGGGGATGATCATCGTGCTGCCGTCCTGCATTACAAGCTGAACGGAACCGTCATCAAGCAGGGTATGACTCTGAACGCCTTCCAGGCCGGAAGCCGCGGAAAAGCCGTCGGGTGCACTTCCCTGGGCCGACGCCGTCCCCGTCAGAAGACCGAAGACGCCTGCTGCCAGCGCAACAGGAGAGACCATCTTCGCACGACGAAGATCGACCAGCTTGAAAGGAACAGACATTGATTAAACCCTCCCGCGTGCCGATCCGGAGCCGGTTATCCCCGCTCATCGCGCACGATTTCACTTGGGCAGAGGCTATCCGCCACCGGATAGGAGCGTCTAGTCAATTCTCCCGCTAGACAAGCGATCCGTTAACAGAAGCAGGTCGAGCTGTTGCCGCAAAAGCGCAAAGCGCAGCACGACCACGTCCACCTGTGCCTGTTCATACTGCAGACGGGCCTCGACCAGATCCGGGAGCGTTCCGAGGCCCAGGTCGAATTCACCAGCAATGGCCTCGAAATAGGCACGCTGGCTGTCGGCCACGACCTCGCGGCGGCTGAGCTGGGCTCGCAGGGAGAGAATGCGGCGGAAGGCAATCTCGGTCTGCTCGCGCAACTGGCGCTGCAAGACCCGCAACTCGCTTTCGGTGGCAACCAGCCGCGCATTCTCCGCTTCGACCCTCGCGCCCATGGAATTGCCAGTGTAGAGCGGCACCGACACGTCAACACCGACACTGTCGCGCGCATCCCAGGTCTCGAACGTGTCGTCATAGACGTAGGACGAGATACCCACGAGGCTGATCACAGGCAGACGGGAGCGACGCTCGCGTTCCCGGCGTGCGTCCTGACTGCGGACGGCAGCGCGCAAGGCTCCAACTTCCGGATTGGCGCTCACGGCCATGTCGATCGCCATGTCGACGGTCTCGATGTCAGAGACGGCGCCATCCAGCACTTCGGCAGCCAGACGGTCCGGGCAAACGGACACGGGCCCGCCCAGGTAGGCTGAAAGGCGGGCCTGGGCCTGCTCGCCACGGGATTGAAGTTCAAGGATGTCCGCCTCGGCTTCGGCTCGCTCCGCAGCAATCTGCGCGCGGTCTGCCCGCGTCGCACCGCCCCGCGCGAACAGGCCTTCAATGGCCTCGTACTGGCGATTGAAATAACTGCGGCGCTGATCGATGACGGCGGCGAGTTCGTCGGATTCCAGCGCATCGAGATAGGCGGACGCGACCGCATAGGCCGCACCGGCACGCTGGGAGTCCCGGGCGCTCTCGAGACGGTCACGCTCATGCTCCGCCTGTTCAATCGCCAGGCGACTATCGCCGAAATCATAGAGACGTTGCGAAACCTGGACGCCAGCCTGGTTTTCCAGCCGGTTGCTGGTCAGCCCCGTATCGCCCGCGCGGGACCGGCCGAAGCTCGTCACCTGGGGGCGGCGCAGGGCGCGCGCCTCGATAATGCCCGCCTCACCCGCGTCCAGCCGCGCCTCGGCTGCAGCGACTTCCGGCGCACGGTCCGCACCGGCCGCGATCGCATCCCCCAGAGGCAGACAGGTCTGAGCCTGCACAGCGGCGGGTGCCAGCGTGAGCGTCAGAACGGAAAGAGTGAACGCGCGAAACATCTGCATGGCGTGTGTTTACCCTGTCCGGGCGCCCCGGAACAGGGACTCACTGATCGGTTCGAGCAAATAGTCGAGCGTGGTCCGGCTGGCGCCCGAAAAGATGAAAACCTCGGCCGGCATGCCCGGCGTCACATTGAGCCCCTCCAGCTTGGCCAGCTCGTCACCGCGGATCACGATGCGGACCTCGTAATAGGGCGCGCCGGTGGTCGGGTCTGTTTTCAGGTCCGCGGAGACGCTCGTGACCTCGCCATCAAGCCGGGGGGCCAACCAGCTCTTGTAGGCGGTGATGCGCGTCCGGACCGCCTGCCCTTCATAGACCGCGGCGCGATCCGTCGGGCGGATGCGGGCGGACACGGTCAGCTCCCCGGCTTCGGGGATGATCTCGAGAATGGGTTCACCGGGGCGCACCACGCCGCCACGCGTCGAGAAGGCCAGGTTCAGCACCTCTCCCCCCAGCGGCGCCGTCACGATGACCCGGTTGAGCACGTCCTGCGCGGCGGACAGGCGCTCCTCCGCAACCCCGAGAGCCGCGCGCGCATCCAGCTGCTCCGCCGACAGGTCGCGCAGGAAATTGGCAGAGGCCTGGGCCAGCTGCCCATCCAGGTCACGCTCCAGGGTTTCGGACGTCTGGGCCTGGGTCCGAAGCGACCCGATCTGCGCTTCGAGCGCGGCAACATCCCGCTCCATCGCACGCAACTCGTCCACCCGCGCCATCTGGCGACCGACCCGGTCGCGCAAAAGCTCCAGCTGGTCCTCCGCCGCCGCAAAAGCCCGGCCGGTGATGACAATCTGCTCGCGATACAATTCCTTGGCGGAACGCGCGCCGTCACGCCGCGCTTCCAGCACCGCGATATCGGCTTCGTAGGACTGTCGCTGTTGCTCGAAGAGATCGGTCTGCCGTTCCACGACCGCCTGTTGATCGCTGGCCGACAACCCCACCCCGTCCAGGGTCGAAAAGTCGGGCGCCCTTCCATCGCGCAGCGCTTCGAGGCGCGCGAGCGAGGCGGTCCGGGTTGCGATTTCCAGCAGCAATTCGTCGCGAACGGCCAGCGACGCGGTTTCCTGCAAGGTCAGAAGCGGCTGCCCCGCCTCGACGCGGTCACCATCGCGGACCAGCAATTCCTCAATAATTCCGCCTTCCAGGTGCTGAACAACCTGGCGGTCATTCTCGACGACCACGAGGCCCGACGCCGGCACGCCCTCCGCCAGCGGGACGAGCCCTGCCCAGGCGAGGAATCCGCCCAGACCGACGAGGCAGACCAGGGCCGCCGTCCGAATGGCAGGATCCTTGAGAAGCGGCTGGCTCATCCGGCTTTCCCCGATGGCGCAGACTGGCCGGCAGCGCCCGGCCCCAGCGCGAGTTTGAGATACTGTTCGGCGCTGGCCGACATGACCGAGCCCTGACGCAGGAGAAGCACCGTGTTGGCGATTTCGATCAATCGTCGGTCATGGGTCGAGATCACCACGACCGCGCCCTGTTCTGCGGACTGGCGAACCGCCTTCACCAGCGTGCTGGCCGCGACGCTGTCCAGATTGGCGGTCGGCTCGTCCAGCAGGAGCAGGCTCGGTTGTCCGAAGATCGCGCGAGCGAGGCCAACGAGCTGCCGCTGACCGGCAGACAGTGCGGCGCCGCCGGGGCCGACCCGCGTATCATATCCATCCGGCAGGCCGAGGATGGCCTCATGCGCTCCCGCAGCCTGGGCAGCAGCCAAAACCGCTTCGCTCGGCGCGGCTGCCAGGCGTGAAATATTCTCCGCGATTGTCGCGGGCAGGAGTTCGACATCCTGCGGAACATAGCCGACATACTGGCCGCGATCCCGGGCTGGCCAGTCATGCATGGCGCGCCCTCCGAGCGAGACACTGCCCGCGCCGGCCGGCCAGGCGCCGGCGAGTGTCTGCAGGAGGCTCGTCTTTCCGGCGCCGATTGCACCCGCCAGAATCACGATCTGGCCCGGCCCGGCTTCAAAGCTGAAGGGCTGGATCATCGGCTTCTCTGCGCCGGGAAGCGCCACGGCCAGACGGTCCAGCTGCAGCCGGGCGTCCGGTCGCGGAAGCGGTGTGAAGTCGCGCCTCTCGTCGTCACCGGCATTCTCTGAACTGAGTTCCAGCCAGGCCCGCCAGGTCTGAATGGAGTTGCGCCAGCCACCAACAATCTGGTCGACCGGGCCGAGCACGCGCGCGAGGATGATGGAGGACGCGACAATCGAGCCTGGCGAGATCTCCTGACTCAGCGCCAGCGCTGCACCGCCCCCCAGCACGATGATCTGGAGGGTCTGGCGCATCGACCGCGATATCGCCGTGAACTTGCCATCAGACTGCGCCGCCCCGAGTGCGAAGCCTTGCCCGAGCAGTTTCTGTACGCGCCATTTCTCGTAGACCGCCGGGACCAAACCCATCGAGACAAGCGCCGAACGCTGGCGTTCCAGATCGGAGGCAAACTGGGTGGCATGGGACAAGGCGCCCTGCGAGGCTTCGCTGGTTTGTCGTGAGGTCAGCTCCGCCGCCAGAGCGACGCCAAAGACCAGCACGCCGCCCGCAAGTCCGATCATCCCCAGCAGGGGGTGGATCAGGAACATGACGAGCAGGAAGAGCGGTGTGAACGGCAGGTCCAGGAAGGGAAGGCCGGCACCGGACTGAAGATAGGTCTGGACCCGTGTGAGGTTTCCCAGATCACGCGCCAGAACCGGGCGTCCCTCCGCCTCGGCTGCGAAACGCTGGAACACACGGGGCGCGTAATAAGCTTCGATCTCGGCACCCGCGAGCGCGCTGACTCGCCGGCGTCCCATTTCCGCCGCGCCATAGACGACGAGCAGGAAGACCGCGATCGCAGTCAGCCAGATCAGCGTGTCGAAGGAGCCAGAGCTCATCACACGGTCGTAGATCTGCAGCATGTAGAGCGGTGACACGAGCAGGAGGATGTTCGCCGCCAGCCCGAACAGCGCCAGCATGCGAAGGTGCGGCCGCAACCGTCCCCGAAGCTCGACATCCAGGCCCTTGATCATACGCCTACTCCTGCGCGGCCCCTCGGCCTCAATTCCCGGATCCCATTATGACAGTCAAAACATCAACTGCCACGTCACTTTACGGCCGAGGTTATTTGAGTCCAATCCGCAGCAGGTCATGCAGGTGAACAAGCCCTTTCGGCGCGCCTTCGGCATCGACCAGGAAGAGCTGGGTGATCTTCGGTTGGCCGACCGTCATCTCGCGCAGGATATCGGCGGCGAGCATGTCCGGCCGCCCGACCTTGGGCCGACGGGTCATCACGTCCTCGGCAGTCCGGGTGACCATGTCCACGCCCATATGGCGGCGCAGATCGCCGTCAGTGATAATCCCCACCAGCACCCCGCGACCATCAATCACGCCCGCACAACCAAAGCTCTTCTGCGTCATTTCGATCAGAACTTCGCTCATTGGCGCCGAGACCTCGATCAGGGGCATGGCCGGGCCGGCGTGCATGATGTCGGAGGCCGTCGCGAGCGCTGCCCCGAGCGACCCTCCCGGATGGAACGTCTTGAAGTCCGAGGCCGTAAATCCGCGGGCCTCCAGCAGGGCAACAGCGAGCGCATCACCCATGGCCATCATCAGAGTCGTGGAAGTGGTCGGCGCGCGCGTTTCACCGCAGGCCTCTTCTGCATCCGGCACGAAAAGACGGTGTGTCGCGGCGCGGCCCAGCGCGCTCTCCGCTTTGGCGGTCATGCCGATCAGAGGCACGGAAAAGCGACGACAATAGGCGATCAGGTCTCCGAGTTCCTTGGTTTCACCGGACTTGGACAGAGCCAGCACGACGTCATCCGGGGTTATCATGCCCAGATCGCCATGACTCGCTTCGGTCGGGTGGACGTAATAGGCCGGTGTACCGGTCGAGGCGAGGGTCGCCGCGATCTTCCGGGCCACATGGCCCGACTTGCCGACGCCGGCGCAGATCAGCCGCCCTTTCATCGCATGAACGAGATCGGTCGTGGCGACGAAGTCCTCATTGATGGAGCGTGCGAGCGCGTCCAGCCCATCACGTTCTGTCTCGATCACGCGTCGCGCACTGGCAAGGGCATCAAAGTCGGGCATTGCAGGTCCTTCGGAGCATGTTCAGCGCTCTCATAACAGGACCGCGCACGTCCGGGGAAGAGACGTGCGCGGCTGTTCCGGCGTTCCGTGCGCAGTGCATCAGGGGGACGAAGTCAACTGCGCGCAGCTCTTTCCACGCGAAAGCGCTGTAGAATGCCGCTATCAGGACCACTCGTGCAGACCTCGAGAGATCGCGTCAGGGCAATCTCGGAGGCGGATTTACCTTAGCACAAATATTCGCCGGGCCCGAACGGAAAATTGCCTGATGCAACCGAAAATCCTGCTGCCTTGCGAAGCCAGTCGCGGCAGGCTATCGCTCCGCGCGGAACTATGAGGAGGATCCCGATGCCGCAACTCGCGCTCGTTCGCCATGGCCAAAGCGAATGGAATCTGCAGAACCGTTTCACCGGCTGGGTCGATGTCGACCTGACGGAGAAGGGTGTCGCGCAGGCGGAAAAATCGGGGAAACTTCTGAAGGCAGAAGGGTTTGAGCCAGACCTCGCATTCGTTTCGGTGCTGAAACGAGCCATCAAGACGCTCAATCTCACCCTCGAAGGCCTCGACAGGATGTGGATCCCGGTGACCAAATCCTGGCGCCTCAACGAACGGCATTACGGTGCCCTGTCCGGACTCAACAAGGACGAGACGCGGGAGAAGCATGGCGAGGAACAGGTGCTGATCTGGCGTCGCTCCTTCGACACCCCGCCGCCGCCGCTGGCGGAAGATCACGATTTCCATCCCCGCCAGGACAAGCGCTACGAAGGGATTGACCCTGCGCTGCTGCCGGCCACGGAATCGCTCAAGACGACGCTGGCGCGCGTTGAACCCTATTGGAAATCCGACATCCTGCCCCAGCTCCAGGACGGCAAGACGGTGATCGTCGCGGCGCACGGCAACAGCCTCCGGGCGCTCGTAAAGCTGCTCTTCAACGTCAGCGATGACGATATCATGGGCATCGAGATCCCGACCGGGAACCCGCTCCTGATCGATCTGGCTGAGGATGGCGTCACGCCGACGGCCGCGCGCTATCTCGACGCGGACCGTGCCCAGCCCCTCCCGCCCATCGCGTGAGTCGGGCGGGCGTGAGCGAGATCGCGGACACACGCTTCATGCATACGGCGCTCGCCCTGGCGCGCGCCCAGCTCGGTCGGACGCGACCGAACCCGGCTGTGGGCTGTGTCCTCACCCGCGACGGACAGATCATCGCCGCAGCAGCAACAGATGATGGCGGTCGCCCTCACGCCGAACGCCGTGCCCTTGACCAGATCGGCAATGCGGCACGCGGCGCCACCGCCTATGTCACGCTTGAACCGTGCGCCCATTACGGCCAGACCCCGCCCTGCGCCCTGGGCCTCATAGAGGCCGAGATCAGCCGGGTCGTGGTCGCCTGCCTTGATCACGACAGCCGGGTCAGCGGCGAGGGCATCGCGATGCTGGAGCGCGCCGGCATACCAGTCTCGACCGGCCTGCTCGAGGCACAGGCTCTGCCGCTCTATGAGGGCTTTTTCCACCGCCTGAAGACCGGCCAGCCGGCGCTTTATGTCGGTCTGCCAGCACTGGGCTTTGATGGCGATCTGGGGCCCCTCGCCCTGTCCGAACTGGACGCGCATCTCACGGAACTGGGGGACGCCGGAGCCGCTCGCATCCGGGTTGCGCCGGATCATCCCCTGGCCGCCCACCTGCTGGATAGTGGCAAAGCAAAACCGGTTTAGCGCGCTAAAACGCGTCGTTAACACTCCGTGTGTATTGTCGTCAGGCTTTAAAACGTATTTCTGGAACACTGCCGATGTCCGGGCGGAAAATCGAATTCACGCGACTAGACCAGATGACGGTCAATGCGATGTGCGAACGCCATGAGCGCCTGTGGTCAGGCCGCTCCGGGGGCGCGCGCGCCAGCTTTGCCTATACGATCCTTGAAGGCCTGGACCTGTCCGGTCGCGATCTGTCCGACGCGGATTTCAGCGGCGCCGTCTGCCGGGATGCAAATTTCACTGGCTGTACGCTGAACAGCGCCATCTTTTTCGCAGCCGATCTGCGCCAGGCCAATCTGGAAGGCTCCAGCCTGCGCCGGGCAGACCTGCGCGGCGCCGTTATGCGGGGCGCGAACCTGACCGGTGCCGATCTGACGGAAGCAGACATGCGCGAAGGCGCGATCGCCGAGGTCGACAAGGAGAAGGGCCTCGCCGTCCTCAAGCACAAGACGCAGGAAAACGATTCAGGCATGGCGAACTTCAAGGGCGCCAACCTGTCCCGCTCGAAAATGGCCGGCATCGCGGCCCAGACTGCGGACTTCACCGATGCCATGTTGCTTGGTGCGCGCATGATCCGCGCCAACCTGCGGGGCTCGACTTTCCAGGGCGCCAACCTGGAAGGCGCCGACATGTCGGGCGCCGACCTTACGGATGCGGATTTCCAGGACAGTGTGATGATCGGCGTCAAGACCACCATGGCGAAGACGCAGGGGATGAATACGGAGGGCGCGCTTACCAGCGCACCGGTCGGGATCGATCCGGAAAACATGGAAGAGCCGATCGCCAAACAGATCGCCGACCACGTGCTCTGGTGCGAAACCGAAGGCCGGGAAGGCAAGCCGTCCCTGTTCGACAAGACTGACCTGCGCGGCCTGAGTTCCCTGGCTGGCAAGACGCTGACGGCTTTCCATGCGCGCGGCGCCACCCTTTACGGACTCGATCTGGAAGGCGCGCAATTGCAGGGCGCGCGCCTTGAACGCGCCGATCTGCGCATGGCATGCCTGCGCGGCGCGGACCTTCGCGGCGCCGATCTGACCGGTGCCAACCTCAACAATGCCGATCTGCGCGATGCGCGTCTCGGCCCACTCCTGCTGGAAGGGGACCGGGTGCACCCGGCTTCGCTGGCGGGCGCCAAGGCGCGTTATGTTGACCTGCGCGGTGCCGATTTACGCCAGGCGAAAATGACCGGTGCGGACTTCTCCTACTCCCGTCTTGACGGAGCGAATGTGAAGAAGGCTCGCTTCAGCGGTTCCTGCTTCACCGGCGCGACCGTCAGCGAGGACTTCCTCGAACTGGTCGAGGAAGCCGATGGAGCCGTCGACCTCGACGCAGCCTGATTTCCCCGACCACAAACACAAACGGCAGACCCGAAGGCCTGCCGCGCGTGTGTTTTGTCTCGAAGGTCGGTGCGATCAGGCGGCTTCGATCTTGCCACCCTTGATCAGCTGCGCCTTCGGCGCGTTCGAGGTATTGATCTCGATGGTCCGCGGCTTGGCGGCCTCGGGGATCTCTCGAACCAGCTGGATCGACAGCATGCCGTTCTTCAGCTCCGCACCGGAGACCTTCACGTGGTCAGCGAGGTGGAAGCGGCGCTCAAAGGCGCGCTCGGCAATGCCGCGATGCAGGAAGCGGCGGGTTTCGGTGTCCGGCTTTTCGGCGAGACGACCGGCAATCGTCAGGGCATTGCCCTGCACCTCTACGGTCAGGTCTTCTTCGCCAAAGCCGGCGACAGCGAGCTCGATGAGATACTCGTCTTCATCAAGGTGCTGGATATTGTACGGGGGATAGCCCTGGGACTCGAGTTTGGTCGCGGAGTCCATCAGATCGGCAAGGCGGTCAAAACCGACGATCGAGCGATAGAGCGGGCTGAAGTCTGCAGTTCTCATTTCCATATCCTCACAATTGAGCGATTGGCACACCGGCAAACCACTTGCCGGTACCTGGTGAACCGAACCTGCCGAAGCCAGATCCGGGTCCGGGCCCCTGTCGGCGACCCGTGAGCCTTACTTGGGAATGCCGGATCAGCTCCGCAAGTCCCGCCCGGAATTTTTGCGGATTTCCTTGCCTCGCCTGTCGCACAAGGCTAGTTCCTTTGCG
>Ga0209273_10003486_pt1 | contig 10808 bp, 9 predicted proteins | sample tdAd471_FD_187126 | JGI IMG/M metagenome (GOLD analysis project Ga0209273, IMG submission 187126) | Marine sediment microbial communities from the Atlantic coast under amendment with organic carbon and nitrate - tdAd47.1 (SPAdes)... | ecosystem: Environmental > Aquatic > Marine > Coastal >...
TGTTCTACAACCATATGACCGCCCACGATATCCGTGCCCGCCTGGGGCCGGAATTGTTCGGCGATATCTACTGGTTTTGTGTCGAGCGGGAGCCGGTCGCCAAATGCATCTCGCATTTTCACATGCTCAAAAACCGGCACGATGCGCATGGCCTGCCGGCGGCCGAGCGGGACGCGCTGACCTGGCCCGGCTATATCGCGGAGCGGGAATTCCCCGTTGATCACCATAAATACGTCGATCTGGACGATGGTCAGACCGTCATTGTCGACGAGATCATCAATTTTGACGACCTGGAAAATCGCCTTCCGGCGCTCCTGGCCGAGCGAGGGGTTCCCGGCTTTAAATTGCAGCAGCGTCTGAAGTCCGAATACTCCAGAACACCGCACATCCACCTCGCGGATGTGGCGCCCTATGAGCGTTCGATCATCCAGTCCGACTTTGCAGAGACCCTCCGACTTTGCGCAGCGATGGGATGTCGATTCTGCTAATTATTTTCTGAATTGGCCTGATGCGCGAAAAATAATTCTGGACCGGCGACGAAATTCCCGCATACTTGCAAGGAAATCTGGAGTCCCATGCGCGCACCTGGAACACATACGCAGCCGTCCCCAATCACCGTATCTTACGGTTCTGCGGACGCGTGCGCGCACTTCAACCTTATTATCATCGACATTGTGAACCCGGAGCGATGACCGCTTCTGACTGACGATCCTGTCGATTGAACAGCAGAACGCCCCGCTCCGAAGAGCGGGGTTTTTTGTTGGCCAGTCGTCAGACCCGGAGACCGACATGACCCAGGCACTGAAACTGACACCAACGACCGGCAGCGTACAGGATGACGTCGTACGCTTTACCGAAACGCTCCGCGCATCGGGCCTCGGCGGCATTGTGCGAACGCCCTTGATCCGGGCGCGGAGCATCGAGACGCTGACCGGGTGTGAGGTCTGGGTAAAGCTGGAAAATCTCCAGGTTACAGGCTCTTTCAAGGAGCGCGGTGCCTACGTCCGGCTGTCGCGGCTCGATGAGGCGGCGCGCCGTACCGGGGTCGTTGCGGCCTCCGCGGGCAATCACGCCCAGGGTGTTGCCCGGCACGGTGCTGCGCTTGGTATCGAAACCACCATCTACATGCCGGTCGACACGCCGACCGTGAAGGTTAACGCCACGCGGGAACTCGGTGCCAGGGTGGAACTGGCGGGCGAGGATTTCGATGCGTGCAGTGCCGCCGCCCAGGACTTCTGCGAAACGGCCGGCAAGACCTTCATTCATCCGTTCGACGACCCCTATGTGATGGCCGGGCAGGGCACGCTGGCATCCGAAATGCTGGAGGATCAACCGGAGCTCGACGTCCTGGTCATGCCGATCGGGGGCGGAGGCCTGGCTTCCGGCATGGCCCGGGCCGCGCGCCGGATGCGCCCGCAAATCGAGCTCGTCGGTGTCCAGGCGGAGCTGTTTCCATCGACCTATAACGCGTTCCACGCGACCAAAGCACCATTGGGCGGCGTGACCCTGGCTGAAGGGATCGCGGTCAAGTCGCCGGGTCGTGCAACCCTGCCCGAATTGAAAGCCCTTTTGAACGATGTTTGCCTCGTCAGCGAACGCGATATCGAGCGGGCTCTCAACCTCTATCTCACGCGGGTGCGAGTGCTTTCGGAAGGCGCAGGAGCGGCCGGACTTGCCGCCGTTCTGGCGTATCCCGACCGGTTCAGGGGCAAGCGTGTCGGTCTCGTCGTGACTGGAGGCAATGTCGATACGCGGCTCCTGTCTTCAGTTCTCCTGCGTGATCTGGCGCGCTCCAGCCGCCTTGCCCGTTTCCGTATCGAGCTCCTCGATGTGCCTGGGCAATTGTCTGCTGTCTCTGACGTGATTTCCCGGGCGGGCGGCAATGTGACGGACGTCGCCTATCACAAGACCTTTTCCGACCTCCCGGCGAAAGTGACCTATATCGACATCTCCCTGGAGGCCCAGGACAGCGATCACATGAACCGGGTGCATGCCGATCTCCGGGCGGCGGGGTTCAAGGCGGAGTACGCGGCCTACTAGATGCTCTGCCGGATGAATTCGCGCCGGAGCGAGGCTTCGGCTATGGAAGGGCATGACCGACACCAGCTCCTTTGAAATCTTCTGTGCGACCGCCCCCGGGCTTGAACCGCTCCTGGCCGCTGAAATATCGGCCCTCGGCTTTCCCGAGCCGAAGGTTGAGCGCGGTGGTGTCAGCTTCGAAGGTCGTTGGCTGGATGTCTGGCGCGCCAATCTGGAACTGCGTGGCGCCAGCCGCGTACTGGCGCGCATCGGAGCTTTCCACGTCAACCATCTGGCCCAGTTGGACAAGCTCTCCCGGCGCTTTGACTGGGGCCGTGTCCTGCGCAAGGACATGGCCGTTTCGGTCGAGGTGACCAGCCGCAAGTCGAAAATCTATCACGCCGGGGCGGCGCGACAGCGCATCGAAACCGCGCTTCGAGAGAGTTTTGGCGTCGCGCTTGCCGAGGAGGCGCCTGTTTCTGTTCGCGCGCGGATCGAGAACAATCTGTGCACGCTCAGTGTCGATACCTCTGGCGCGCTGCTGCACCGGCGCGGCTTCAAGGCTGCGGTCAACAAGGCGCCGATGCGGGAAAATCTCGCGGCGCTTTTCCTGCGGGCCTGTGAATACACAGGGCAGGAAAGCCTGCTCGACCCGATGTGCGGATCCGGGACTTTTGTGATCGAGGCGGCGGAAATGGCGGCAGGGCTCCAGCCGGGACGGGCGCGGGACTTTGCGTTTGAACATCTGGCGAGTTTCGATCGCAAGGCGTTCGGTGCCCTGCGGAAACCGGCTGTGATCCCGGAAGGGCTCCCGGTCTTCCTTGGCTCGGACCGGGATGCCGGTGCGATCGAGATGAGTCGAGCCAATGCGGAGCGCGCGGGTCTGGCGACGCTGACCCGTTTCGAGCAGACGCCGATCGACCGGCTGGCGCGGCCGGAGTGTGAGCCGGGTCTCGTCATCATCAATCCGCCCTATGGTGGGCGGATCGGTAACAAGAAAGCACTCTACGGTGTTTATGACATGATCGGTCAGAGCCTGCGTACCCGCTTCGCTGGCTGGCGCGTGGGCGTGGTGACATCAGACGCCGCCCTGGCGAAGGCGACGCGCCTGCCTTTCAAGGCCCCCGGCCCCATTGTCGATCATGGCGGCATCAAGGTCAGACTCTACCAGACCGACGCCCTGCGTTGAGCGGATAAAGTGCCGACGGATCAGGCACTTCATTCGCGTTGATCCTGAATACGGAAACCCAACTTGAACCGTGGGGAATTCGGCGCATATTCCGCGCCGAGGAGATTATCATGCGCAAAGCTTCATTCTTGATCGTGGTTCTGGCTGTGTTTGCCGGGATGACCGCCATCGTCGCCTTCCGGATGCTCAGCAGCGGTGATGAGGCCGCGCAGGGCTGGCGTGGTCAGGCGACTCCGGTGATGGCGTATGAAGTGCCGGAACGGGCCTTTGCCGACATCGTCGAGGCTCTGGGAACGGCGCGAGCGAACGAGACGGTCGTGATTTCGGCCCGGGTTTCGGACACCATCTCCCGTATCAATTTTGAATCCGGTCAGCGCGTGCAACAGGGTCAGATCCTGGTCGAGCTGACGGATACGGAAGAAGCGGCGGATCTGGAAGAAGCCCGCGCAACCCTTCGTGAAGCGGTCCGCGAGCAGGAACGCATCAATGATCTGATCACACGTGGCGTCGCTGCCCGCCAGCGCCTGGATGAGGCGGATGCCGCTGTCGAACGGGCGCGGGCCCGGGTCAACTCCATCGAGGCCCAGCTGGCGGACCGGATAGTTCGCGCGCCCTTCTCCGGCGTTGTCGGTTTGCGCGAGGTCAGCCTCGGCGGCCTGGTCCGCCCGGCTGATCCGATCGCCACCCTCGACGATACGTCGATTGTGAAGCTCGACTTCACCGTGCCGGAGCGCTTCGTTTCCGCGATGGAGCCGGGCATGCGCATCGCTGCGCGAACGTCGGCGTATCCCGACACGGTGTTTGACGGCGTCATCGCGCAGATCGACAGCCGGATCGATCCGGTGACCCGCGCCGTGACGGTCCGTGCCGAGATCGACAATGCCGATGGTCGCCTGCGTCCGGGCCAGCTCATGGGTGTGGAGGTCCGTCGCGATATTCGCAACAGCGCCGCAATTCCTGGCAGCGCGCTCGTTCGCTATCTCGATGATACCTTCGTCTTCGTTCTGGACGAGGGCGAGACCGGCACGCGGACGCGCCAGGTACGGGTAGAGCTCGGCCGTCGCTCTGGCGATCTGGTCGAGGTCGTCAGCGGTCTCGAGCCGGGTGACTGGATTGTCGGTCGCGGGGTTCACCGCGTCCGTGACGGTATGCCGGTCCAGATTACGGAACGCGAGGCCCGTGGCGGCTCTGCCGCAGCATCGTCCGGTGTGGCTGCAGGAGGCACACCGCAATGACGCTTTCCGACATCGCCGTCCGGCGTCCGGTTCTGGCCTTCGTGGCCAGTGCCCTGATCGTGGTCTTCGGCGTGCTCGGCCTGCGGGGCCTGCCGCTGCGGGAACTGCCCGACGTAGACCAGCCGATTGTCTCCGTGTCCGCGTCCTATCCGGGCGCCAATGCGGAGGTGGTCGAAAACCGTGTCACCCAGATTATCGAGGATCAGCTGTCCGGGATTGACGGAATCGATACCATCACCTCGTCTTCGCGGGACGGGAATGCTCGCGTGTCCATCACCTTCCAGCTCGATCGCGATATCGAGGCTGCGGCTAATGATGTCCGCGATGCGGTCGCCCGTATAACGGATCGCCTGCCCGATGATGTGCAGGACATCGAGGTCCAGAAGCAGGATTCCGATGCGCGTCCCTTCATGTGGTACTCGCTGCTGTCAGACCGGATGACCTCGGAAGAGCTCTCCGACTATGCCGCCCGCAGCCTCGTCGACCGGTTCAGCGTCATCGACGGTGTCGCCCGCGTCCGGATCGGTGGTGAACGCCGCTACGCAATCCGCATCTGGCTCGACCCGATGGCGATGGCCGCACGCAATGTGACCGTCTCGGACATTGAGACTGCCCTGCGGACCCAGAATGTCGAAGTGCCAGGTGGTTCGGTGGAAACGCCGGATACCCAGATCGTTGTACGGGTCGAGCGGCTGTTTAACGATCCGGACAGTTTTGCCCGCCTTCCGGTCGGCAATTCCGCTGAAGGCCATGTGATCCGACTGGGCGAAGTCGCAGACGTCTCGCTGGAGGCTGAAGAGCCCCGAACGCTGTTCCGGGGCAATGGCGCCAACATGACCGGTCTCGGCTTCGTGAGGCAAAGCCAGGCGAACTCGGTCGAGGTCGCCGATCTCATTGCCGAAGAGGCCGACCGCATCCGTCCGCTGCTGCCGGAGGGCATGCAGCTGATCGTTGCGTCCGACGATACAGTCTTCATCGAGGAATCGATCAAGGAGGTCTGGCGGACCCTGGCGGTCGCCGCGACGCTTGTGGTTCTGGTGATCTATCTTTTCCTGGGAAGCCTGAGAGCGGCCATTATCCCCGCGGCTGTGGTCCCGGTCTGCCTGATCGGCGTCTTCGCAGTGCTGGCGGCGGCCGGTTTCTCCATCAATATCCTGACCCTGCTGGCGCTCGTGCTGGCGATTGGTCTGGTCGTCGATGACTCCATCGTCGTTTTGGAAAACATCCAGCGCCGGGTCGATCTCGGCGAAGGTCCGGCCCTTGCTTCCCTGCGTGGGGGGCGACAGGTTTTCTTTGCGGTGATCGCGACCACGGCCGTCCTGGTCGCCGTTTTCGTCCCGCTCGTCTTCCTGCCCGGTTTCATCGGCCGCATCTTCACCGAACTGGCGCTGACCATTGCGGCTGCTGTGGTGATCTCGAGCTTCGTTGCCCTGACCCTGTCCCCGATGATGGCGTCGAAGCTGCTCAAGCCGACCCAGGAGGCCAGGGGGCCTGCGAAGTGGGTGGACGGGGTCGTTCGCATCCTGCGCCGGGCCTATCGCGACAGTCTGGACGTCGCAATTCGAACGCCGTTGCTGATGATTCCGGTCGTTCTGGTGGCCCTGGTTGGTTCCGGCCTCCTGCTGGGCCGTATCCCGGCCGAGCTCACACCGCCGGAAGACCGTGGGTCCTTCTTCGGATTCTTCTCCGGACCGGAGGGGGCGAGCTTCGACTACATGTCCGAGCAGGCCGATCAGGTCGAGGAGATCATGCTTGACTATATCGATCGCGGTGAGCTGCGGCGCGTGCTCGTCGTGGCGCCGGGCTGGGGCGGATCGGGCTTCAACTCCGGGATTCTGGTCGGCACGATGGTCGACTGGGACGAGCGCCGCGATGGCGGTGCCATCGTCGGGGAGATCAATGCGCGTCTGGGTCAGCTGACCGGCGTGCGGGCGTTCGCGTCCATGCGATCATCGATTCGCGGCGCCGGTGGCGGCGATGACGTCCAGTTTGTTTTGCTGGGGCCGGACTATGCCGGGCTCGACGCGGAAGCCGAACGCCTGATGGCCGCGATCCGGGCGGAGAATCCGAACCTTCTGCGTGCCCGCAAGGATTATCAGCCGAATTCGCCGCGCCTGATCGTCGACATCGATCGCGAGCGTGCCGCAGCCCTGGGTGTGTCCGTCTCCGAGATCGGCCAGACCCTGCAGACCCATCTCGGGTCGCGCCGGATCGGTCAGTTCATCGAGCGCGGCGAGGCCTATAACGTCATTCTCGAAAACCGGCGCGAGGAGCGTGCCAGCGCCCAGGACCTGGAGACCCTCTATGTCTCCGGCCGCAACAACACGCTGATCCCGCTCTCCAACCTGGTCGAGTTGCGCGAAGTGGGCGAGGCGTCCTCGCGAAACCGCGTCGACCGGCAGCGCTCCATTACCATCTCCGCCACGCTGGCAGAGGGTTATACGCTCGGTGAGGCGGTGACCTGGCTGGACGACTGGGCCGCGCGCGAGCTGGCGCCGGGCTATGGCACGACCTTCCTCGGTGGCGCCAAGGAATTCCTCGAAGCCAATTCTGCGTTGTTGTTTGCCTTCGGCATGGCTCTGCTGATCGTCTTCCTCGTCCTGGCCGCTCAGTTCGAGAGTTTCATCCAGCCATTCGTGATCATGCTCACCGTGCCTCTGGCCGTGGCCGGTGGCCTGTTCGGGCTCGACCTGATTGGTTCCAGCCTGAACATCTACTCCCAGATCGGTCTGGTGATCCTGATCGGGTTGGCGGCAAAGAATGGCATTCTCATCGTCGAGTTTGCCAACCAGCTGCGCGAAGAAGGACAGTCTGTCCTCGAAGCCACGCTCGACTCGGCCGAGACCCGTTTCCGTCCGATCCTGATGACCGGTCTGTCGACGGCGATCGGTGCCTTCCCGCTGATGATCGCATCGGGTCCGGGCGCGGAGAGCCGCATCACGATCGGCGTGGTGATCTTCGCGGGGGTGAGCGTCGCGACGCTCTTCACGCTTTTTGTCGTACCGGTCGCCTATTCCGTGCTCGGCCGTTTCACCAAGACGCCGAACTGGATGGCGGTGAAGCTGGAGGACGAAGCGAAGGCGGCCGATGGCAAGCCGGTCGAGGGCGAGGAAGCGCCGGCGCTCTAGAGCGCGAGCACGTCCACAATCTCACCGGCCGCAACGGCTTTCGCATCAATCGGGCGCCGGATCAGACCGTTTGAAGCGACCAGGGCCGTCAATACTGACGAGTCCTGGTTCGCCACCGGCTCGACTTCTCCCGGCGCCACGAAGCGGGCACGCAGGAAGGTCTCGCGAGGACCGTTGGCGGGGAGGTCGCAGACGCATCGGGCGGTCTGGAAGACCGGTGTATCGCCTCGCCCCGTCAGGGTGGCCAGGGCCGGTTTGAGCAGGAGGCGCGCGATGACCAGGGCTGAAACGGGATTGCCGGGCAGGCCGAGATAGACGCTGTCGCCCAGCTGTCCGGACCAGGTCGGCTTTCCCGGCTTTACGGCGATTTTCTCGAAGGCAAGCATGCCGCCCTGGTTGGCGAAGACGCGGCGCAAATGATCATGGTCGCCGACCGATGCCCCGCCGATGGTCACCACAAGATCCAGCCCGGAAGCCCGTTCGAGCGCATCGCGGACACTGGCTTCATTGTCGCGGGCAATGCCCAGATAGACGGGGTCGCCACCCCATTCCCGGACCAGCGCTTCCAATCCTTTGGAGATGGAGTTGATGATCTGGTCGGGCCCGGTCGCTTCGCCCGGCTCGACCAGTTCATCACCGGTGGACAGGATACCCACGCGGGGCCTCGCATGGACGTCCGCCGAGGTCAGGCCGGCGCCCGCCATCAGGGCCACTGTTTCACCGGTGATCCGCGCCCCCGCAGGTCTCAACAGGTCGCCGCTGGCGAAGTCGACGCCCGCCCGGCGGATATGGGCCCCCGGGCGCGGGCCGTCTTGGATCCGGACGACATCCCCGGAGCGCTCTGTGTTCTCCTGAATGACAATCTGGTCGGCCCCCTCCGGCAGGGGAGCTCCGGTGGAAATGCGTGCGGCCTGGCCACGGGGCAGGGCGCCCTTGAACCCGTGGCCCGCCGCCGCTTCGCCCGCCAGCGGCAGGGCGGTCGGGGTGTCGGACAGGTCTGCGGAGTGCACGGCAAAACCATCCATGGCCGAGGCGTCGAAGGGCGGTTGGGTCCGGGCTGCCAGAAGCGGGGCGGCGAGAATGCGGTGGGCTGCCTCGGCATAGCCGACCTGTTCGCCGGGCATGGCCCTGAGTTGATCGAGCAGGCGGGAGCGAGCCTCGTCGAGCGTGATCAACATCTAGTCCTCACGCCGGTAATCGCCGGACCGACCGCCGCTTTTTTCCACCAGCTCGACGGCCTCGATCACCATCGCCTTGTCGATGGCCTTGGTCATGTCATAGAGGGTCAGCGCGGCGATACTGGCCGCTGTCAGCGCTTCCATCTCCACACCCGTCTTGCCGTCTGTACGGACTTCTGCGCGGATGCGGAAGGCGGTCTCTCCCGGAACTGGATCAATGGCGACAGTGACCTTGCTGATTGGCAGGGGGTGACAGAGGGGAATGAGGTCGGCGGTTCGCTTGGCACCCATGATGCCGGCCAGCTCGGCAGTCTGGCGCGCGTCGCCCTTCGGCCCCTGCCCGTTGAGGATGGCGTCGAAGGCCGTTTGCGACATGCGAAGCCGGGCCTCGGCGACGGCACGGCGCGTGGTGACCGGCTTGTCGGAGACGTCGACCATGCGGATCCGGCCGTCTTTGTCCTGGTGGGTCAGTCCGCTCATGCTATCGCTCCGTCAGGCGCGGGATGAGTTCGACCAGGTTGCACGGGCGATGCGTGCGGTCGAACTCCGGTTTGAGAACGTGGTTCCAGGCATCCTTGCATCCGCCGCTCGAACCGGGAATGGCGAAGATATAGGTCCCTGCCGCAATGCCTGCGGTGGCGCGGGACTGTATGGTCGAGACGCCAACAGACTGGTAGCTGACCTGGTGGAAGACCGCTGCGAACCCGTCCATCTCCTTGTCGAAGAGGGGGCGCAAGGCCTCGACGGTGACGTCGCGTCCCGTTAGCCCCGTGCCGCCGGTGGTGATGATGGCGTGGATGCCCTCCCGAGCAATCCAGCCGCGGGCCCGGGCACGGATGGCCTCGATATCGTCTGGTACGATGGCGTGATCGATCACGGCGTGGCCTTCCGCCTCGATCTGCTCGCGCAGCCAGGGCCCGGTCTTGTCGGTGCTGGCATCGCGGGTATCGGAAATGGTCATGACGGCAAAGCCGACCGTCTCGGGAATTTCGCTCATCGGGGTCTCACTCACCGGTCAGCCAACGGGCCGCCGCCGCATCATCATCCTGCCGCGCTTCGATCCAGCTGGAACCCTCTGAGGTGTGGGCCTTTTTCCAGAAGGGCGCCTGGGTCTTCAGAACATCGATCATGAAGCTTACCGCATCAAGGGCTGCGCGCCGGTGCGGTGCACTGGCGGCCACGAAGACAATCGGCTCGCCGGGCGTCATCGGGCCAATCCGGTGGACGATAAGCGCCGCGCCGAGCGACCAGCGCGTGGCGGCTTCGCGGGCGATCCGGTCCAGTGCCTTCTCCGTCACGCCAGGGAAATGCTCGAGCTCCAGCGTGGTCACGGCATCGTCGCTGCGGACCTGTCCGAGAAAGCTCGCGACTGCACCGCAGGCCGGATCTCCGCTGACGGACAGGGTCAGGGCGCCAGCATCAAAGGGCGCGGTCTGGACGCGAATGGTGATCTCCGCCATCTCAGCCCCCGCTGAAAGGCGGGCAGAAGGCTATGTCGTCGCCCGGGTTCAGGGCGTGATCGGCCGCGACGATGTCCTGATTGACGATGATGCGCACAAAGGGTTCGCCCAGGAGAGCAGCGCGTCCATCGCGCTCGGTCAGCCAGTCGATCAGTTGGCGCGGCGTGGACGCGTCGTACTCGACCTCTTCCTCGGCCTTGCCCATCTGGTCGCGAAGCGCGGCGAAATAGCGGACGGTCAACGTCATGGCCTAGCCCCCGGTCTCCGCCATGGAGCGGCGGACTGACGGTGCCGCGCCTGGCGCGACGGAGAAGTCGTGGGCTTCCGGCTTGGCCTGCATGGCGCTGTCGAGCAGGGCGTCGACAGCGTCGACCCCGCCTTCTCGGAGAGCGCCGCGCAAATCGAGCGCACTTTCCCGACCGAGGCAGAGATGGAGCTGACCGGTGCAGCTGACCCGGACGCGATTGCAGCCGGCGCAGAAATTCGACGTCAGCGGTGTTATGAAGCCGAGGCGGCCGCCGGTCTCCGCGATCCGCACATAGCGCGATGGGCCGCCGGTGCTGTCCGGCAGATCGGTGAGCGTCCAGCGGGATTCAAGC
>Ga0209273_10003487_pt1 | contig 10806 bp, 12 predicted proteins | sample tdAd471_FD_187126 | JGI IMG/M metagenome (GOLD analysis project Ga0209273, IMG submission 187126) | Marine sediment microbial communities from the Atlantic coast under amendment with organic carbon and nitrate - tdAd47.1 (SPAdes)... | ecosystem: Environmental > Aquatic > Marine > Coastal >...
TCATCGGAGCGGCAATCATTCGTGAGGAAGAAAAAGAAGAGGGTGGACTCGTCATTATGAGTAAAAAAGGACAGGTAATTAAACTTCCACTAAAGGATGTACCTGCGCTTGGACGGCAGACACAAGGAGTGAAAGTGATGAAACTTCGTGCTGGGGACTCTATCGCGTCAGTAGTGTATCTCTAGGGTATAATTGAAAGGATGACCGTCATTCCAAGAAAGACTCGTTTCGTACACCCAGATATTGTGTGTTCCCATTTTCATCTTCGTACGGGAGATGTTGTAGGAGATTTGGGGGCAGGGACTGGGTATTTTACGCCTGCACTTTCACGTGCAGTGGGGTCCTCTGGAAAAGTGTACGCCTGCGAGATTCAAAAGAGTCTCCTTGAGAAACTGGGGGTTGAGGCGAGAGGACAGCGACTTTCTAATGTAGAATTGGTATGGGGAGACCTTGAGGAAGCAGGTGGGGTAAAACTTGCTGACGAAGTACTTGATGCTGGAGTGTTGGTAAATACACTCTTTCAGTTGGAGGATAAGAAGACTGCTGCAGCAGAGATTGCACGACTCATTCGAAAAGGAGGGAAACTCTTTATTATTGACTGGTCCGAAAGTTTTGCAGGACTTGGTCCTCGATCAAAGGATGTCGTGAATGAGTCTGCAGTACGAAAACTCTTTGAAGAAGTAGGATTTCGTTTTGAGCGAGACTTTCCTGCAGGAGAACATCATTATGGACTCGCATTTTGGCGTGAATAACTATGAATAATCTAAGACCATTTCAAATAATATTACTCGGAGTCTTTGGACTTTTTGGGATTATTGGACTTATCTTTTTTGGATTTTATCGAGGGGGAAGTGATGCGTTACCTGCGTATGCAGAGGGTGTAACTATTTGGGGAGTACTTGATGAGCGAGTGATGCGTTCGACGCTCAGTGAGCTTGAGATAGAAAACTTTGAACGTGTAGAATATATACAAAAAAGTGTCGCAAGTTTTAATCTTGAGTTACTCAACGCCATTGCAGAAGGGTATGCACCAGACCTTATTGTCCTTCCAAGCAGTGAGATTGTGACGCATCGTGCGAAGCTCTTCTCATTCCCGTATGAGTCTTTCCCGGAGCGTGCGTATCGTGAGACATACGTCGACGGAGCAGATACCTATCTTTTCGTAGACGGAGTATACGCGTTGCCATTTGCAGTGGATCCTCTTGTGCTGTATTGGAATAAAGATATGTTTGCGAGTAACGGTCTTGCAGAACCACCACGTACATGGGAGGCGCTTATCAGTAATGTTGTACCTGCACTGACACGTGTGGGGAGTGATAATAATATTTCACGAAGTGCTATTGCCTTTGGGGAGTATGCGAACGTACTCAATGCAAAGTCTATCCTCTCACTTCTTTTCCTGCAGTCTGGTACCACCATTGCAGAAGAGAATATACAGGGTGCATATGAGATAACACTTGGCGCACGAGAGCAGGAAGGACTTCCTCCTGCAGAGGCTGCACTTTCATTCTATACACAGTTTGCATTGCCAAGTAGTGCTTCATATTCTTGGAACCGTACCTTTGCGTCTGACCGCTCTGCGTTTACCGGAGGAATACTTGGCATGTACTTTGGTCATGGGAGCGAATATGGAGTGATAGAGCGTGCGAACCCAAACCTTAACTTTGATATCGCACGAGTGCCGCAAGGGACGACGGCAACTGCGTATCGTGGCTTTGGAACATTCTATGCGTTTGCAATCCCACGCGCGGCAAGCAATCCAGACGGAGCGTATGCTGCAATGCAAATTCTCTCTGGAGCGCAGGTTGCACCACAACTTGCCAGGGCATTTGGTATGTCTCCAGTGCATAGGGCAGTAATTGCTGCAGGTACAACTGACGCACGTGCGCAGGTACTGTATCAAGAGTCGCTTATTGCACGAGCGTGGCTTGATCCAAACAGTATTGGAAGTGCAACAGCCTTCCGTGCAATGGTAGAAGATGTAACCTCAGGACGTTCTCGTGTCGGGAATGCTGTGGAGGACGCGATTGCTCGATTACAATTATTATTCTAGGGTTATAGGTATATGAAACAGATTGGTATAGCAGGAATGATGATGGTGATGCTGTTTGCAGCAGTACCAAGTGTGTCGTTTGGACAGCAGGGGACAGAGTTTCCGTCAGGAACAAGTGGTGTTATTGGAGAAAATCCTAGTAACCCAGGTGTTGTTGGAGAAAATCCTAGTAACCCAGGTGTTGTCGGAGAAAATCCAGGGACAATAAACAGTCCGCTTAAGGCAAAAAATATCATCGAGTTTCTGCGAGAACTTATTCGTGTAGTACGAATCTTTGCAGTACCAATCGTTGTCTTCTTCATTATCTACGCTGGTTTCTTGATTGCGACATCAAGAGGTAATGAGGCACAGATATCCAAAGGAAAGACTGCACTTACATGGGCGATTATCGGTGGGGTCATTGTACTCGGTGCAGAACTTATATTGGACGTTATTCAGAATACTCTCAGTGAAATTGTATGATGTACTATCTTATTCTCGCAGCACTTCTTGTAGTACCAAGTGTTACACAGGCACAGGGACTTTCTTTCAAAGGAATTGTTGCTAATCTTTTAGATTTTGGACAGGTTATCGTACTCACTATCTTCGCACTCTCATTTTTAGTGGTGCTTTGGAAGATTATAGAGACCTGGATTCTTAAAGGAGGTGAGCCAGAAGCACGCGCAAAAGGAAAGAAGGTCATTATCACCTCTATCATTGTACTGGTAGTTATGTCTGGATTATGGGGGATTCTCGAGCTGCTTATAAACAGTTTTAAGTCCGTTACTGGTTTATAAGAAAGTAGGTAATTTTCTGAAAAGTATGTACAATAAAATTATGAAATTTGTAACACGTGCCGTACCGCTTGCATTTTTGCTTACGCCTGTACTTGCCTTCGCACAATTTGGTGCTATAGACGTCTTCTTTTATAGGATTCTGTTGTTTATAAACAATATCCTTGTACCGTTGGTATTTGCGATTGCCTTTTTGATATTCATCTGGGGAATCTTTCGCTACTTCATCATGGGTGGTGCAAACCCAGAAGAGCAAAAGAAAGGACGTCAATTGATGCTCTACGGAATTGCTGGGTTCATCATCATGGTGACTATCTGGGGTATTGTAAATCTGTTGGCGCGTGGTCTGGGACTTTCGGGTACGCAAAATATTAGAAACATTCCAAACACACCAACAATTCGTACAACAATTCCGTCAGGTTCTGGTTCAGGGTCTGGAACACAGTTCCCGAGTGGATCTTCAGGTTCTGGGTCATCAAGTTCAGGGGGGTCTAGTGGGTCAGGTTCTTCTGGTCTTGGAGGGTCTGTAATCAATATTTAATCCACAGAATACTCGTATTACGTCTCGTATTCGGGTACAATGGTATGTATTGAACAGTATTAGGTTAGTTTAAGGAACATATATGAATTTTTTAACACGTCTTCTTCCATTTTCTGCAGCGTTTGCTCCGGTATTCGCACTTGCACAGTTTGGAGCAGTAGACTCTTTCTTTGATCGCATTCTTGCGTTTATTAACGGGACACTTGTACCATTTGTATTTGCAATTGCATTTCTTATCTTCGTATGGGGTATCTTCAAGTACTTCATCATGGGTGGACAAGATCCAGATAAGCAGAAGGAGGGTAAGCAACTCATGCTCTACGGAATCGCAGGATTCGTTATCATGGTGTCGGTATGGGGTATCGTAAACCTTCTTGCTTCAGGGCTTGGACTTTCTCAGACAGAGACAATCCAGAATATTCCTGACGTTATTCCGTATAACAACTAATACGTAATACTCTCCTCTCATGATTGCGTATGCACAGCAGGTAGAGGCAGCGGCACGTTCTGTTGTGGGACGACTTAATGACGCTATCTTCTTTCCATTGATTACGCTCATGATCTCAGTTGCAGTTATTGTCTTCCTTTGGGGTGGTTTCGAATACATTGCGAATGCGGAAAGTGACGAAGCACATACAAAAGGGAAGCAACACATGTTATGGGGCATTATTGGAATCTTCATAATGCTCTCTGCATGGGGAATCCTTACTGTTGCAGCAGGGACGTTTGGACTCTCTGTACCGAAATAGGGTGCCGTATATAAAAAGAAGACGGATGCCGTGGCATCCGTCTTTTTGGTTTTAGGTATATCTCTTTGCTCGAGTTCGATGAATACTTTTTCACCGCTTTTGCTCTTCATTTTGACATACGTGTTGTTGATTTTCTCAACGACAATCTTATTCACTGGGTCAGCGATAAGTTGTTTTCCTGGAGGAATACGTACTGTCCGCCACTCTTTCTCAAGCGCGACGTCTATTTTTGTCGTAGTCCACCTGATTTGGCTGTGAGTCTGGTCGAGGTTTAGGTTGTGTACACTTGGTTCTCTGACATCGAAAATTATCTTTTCTTCGTTACCAGCAAGTGCATTGCCTGCGTTCTCACCAATCTGCATGAAGTTGCTGGATTTTATCCAGAATACACAGCCGATGATGAGTACCACAGTAATGAGTGTCGTTGGCTTTGCTCTCCCTTTCCACACAAGTGCGGCAAGGAAGAGCATTAGGACTACCGCAAGAATGCCAAGCACTATTGCGTCAGTTGAGGACTCTCCAGTGGGTGCAACAAGTTGTTTTGAAGCACTTGGAGTTGTTGATTGCTCCACAACAGTCTGGTTTGAAAGAGGTGGCTTTCCACCATCTTCAAATAGTGAACCAATGTAGAGTACCATTGTCACAAGGACAACTAAGGCTACTCCGCTGATAAGTAGCCATTTTTTCAAGAAAGATTTAACACCTTCCATCTTACGCTCCTTTCAATGCGGCACCTTTGGTGAAGTCACCAGCTTTGCCGTTTACGTCAATCACTTTCCGTGTACCTTTTTCTGCCTGAACAGCTTGTAACGCTTCTGCGTCAGATAGACCAGAGATTTCTCCTTTAAGAATTTTTGCACATTTGGCAACAGTTCTGGTATTTTTCTCCTCCTGACTACTTTGTGCAGTTTCAGCAATCTCTGCTTCACGTGCTTTTACAATCGCTTCAGCAAGGTTGATGTCGTCGATATACGCACGTTCTATATGTACACCGATACGTTTTGCTTCATCTACAAGATCGGAGCGAAGTTCTTTGCATAAACCACCGTCAATCTCGCACTTAACAGTCTCTCCCATTAAGTATCTAGAGAAGTTTTCTTTTTGATGCACGATTGAATCGTCTGTATCGGCAGGGTAGTGTTGTGCAAACCACCTGACCGCACGTGTTGCCAAAGCATCAAGTGCAACTTGTGGCGCCTCTGTTTTTACCCAGAGGTTTAAGTCTTCAATAATGAAGAGAAGATAGAAACTTACCTCAACAGTACTCAAGTCTTTTGTGTGTACTGCAGTGAGTCGTTCTTCACCACGACGGTTTAGTTCTCGCAGTTGGATGTTTTCTTTTTTAGTAGCCCCACCAATTGGGTGGGGGAACCACCAACTTTTACCAGTAGGTATGATCCATGGCGTCAGTTGTCCAAGAAATGTTCCAATACTACGTTCCTGCGGACCATTTTCCTGATATCCAGCAACAAGAATGTATCCTGCCGAAATCAGAAAAACAAAAAAGAAAAGTATCGGTGAAGGTATGATTAATGTCAGGATGACAGCAATCATGAAAGCAACAGCAATAGCACCAATAAAGGTGAGTACGGTTTTCTGCAGGTCGTCCATGACGTACCTCCTTTTTCAATGTTCATAATACGGACATATAGCATGTCCTACCTACCTATCATTATACTATAAATACACTATACGTCAAGTAACTCTTGCAGTACCGATATATGTTCTGTATCATTGTTTTCACTATGAAAACAGCCGTTATTTCACGTAAGGAAATGAAGGAAAAGGTCACAAACGATGGTGTGGAGCGTGTAACGCTTTCATTCTATCGATATGTGCGTATAGAGGACTCACAGGCGTTTCGTGACGCGCTCTATGAGGCGTTTACGTCACTAGGGTGTCTTGGACGTATTTATGTTGCATCAGAGGGCATAAACGCTCAAATGAATGTTCCAAAAGAGCAGTTTGATGCATTTAAGGAGTATCTAGAGTCTGTTCCGGAATTGACAGACATGCCACTTAAGATTGCGGTTGAGGAACAGGTGACATCTTTTTATAAACTGACGATAAAGGTGCGTCCAAAAATTGTGGCAGACGGACTTGATGACAGCACCTTTGATGTGACCAACACAGGTGCATATCTTACTGCAGAGGAGATGAATGCGTATATTGATGATCCTGATGCAGTTGTTGTAGATATGCGTAATGGCTATGAGAGCGAGGTGGGACGTTTTGAGGGAGCGATAACACCAGATGTAGACACGTTCCGTGAAGAACTTGCCGTTACTCCGGAGATGCTTCGAGTACATAAGAATAAAAAGATTGCACTCTATTGTACGGGTGGTATTCGCTGCGAGAAGGCAAGTGCATGGTTAAAGCACAACGGCTTTGAAGATGTGAGACACCTTAAAGGAGGAATCATCGACTACAAACGACAGGTAGAAGAGCAGGGGATTCCGAACAAATTCAAAGGAAAGAATTTTGTATTTGATGAGCGTCTTGGAGAACGTATTTCTGAGGAAGTCATTGCAACATGTCACCTGTGTAGTACCACAGCATGTGATACACATCATCACTGTAAGAATCAGGCGTGCCATGTACTTTTTATTGGGTGTCCATCATGTATGGAAAAGAAGAAGGGGTACTGTTCGTATAAGTGTATGACGTTTGATAAGTTGCCGTGGGGAATTAAGAAACGTCTGGTGCGGAATAATCATAAGAAGGAACTAGAGCAATTTAAGAAGCATCGCTTGAAGGGAACATAAGAAAAGGGGTCACATGCGTACATGTGACCCCACCTTTGTCTATATAACGGAGAACGTCCGTGCTTCGCAGATGTTGTCTGCAGACTGCACCATGCCGTCAAAGAAGTCTTCAAGAAACATAAGTAACATAGTTACATTGATGTCTTGGTTCTTTGCGTAGGTCCTTAGCAGCCCGAGTATCCCTGTTTGAAACTTCTTGGCGGGCATTTTTTCACCTGCCAAGTTGAGAAGATCTGAAAGAAATGCTTCTTTTCCTTTTTCTGATCCGTCAATACGGTCAAAGAGTTTCTGAAGCCGTTTTTTCATCTCATCGTGTCCGTAAAAAATAACAGTATTTTCCATACAATAACTCCCTTATTGGAAAATAGTACCTGTTGTGTATTTTGACATATATTTATAATACTGTCAAATATTGTGCCGAGGGCGGGATTTGAACCCGCGCGCCGCTTTCGCAGCAAGGGATTTTAAGTCCCTCGTGTCTACCAACTCCACCACCTCGGCGGCACGACGCATAATAGCATAAAACATTTGTTGAAGCAGGTACAAAATGATACAGTACTGGACACGTCCTGGTGGCGAAGTGGTTAACGCTGCGGTTTGCAAAACCGCCATTCGCGGGTTCGACTCCCGCCCAGGACTCTGACAAAAGTACTTGTTTTTACAAGTACTTTTTAGTACACTCTGGTCTGTCCCCGCCCATAGCTCAGTTGGTAGAGCAGCTCGCTCTTAACGAGACGGTCCTAGGTTCGAGTCCTAGTGGGCGGACAAGAAGACGACATGCGTCGTCTTTATGCCGGGGTGGCGAAATGGTAGACGCGCTAGTCTTAGGAACTAGTGGAGCAATCCGTGCTGGTTCGAGTCCAGTCCCCGGCACAAAAAATAAAACCGAGGCAGTTGCCTCGGTTTTATTTTTCTATCTCTCGTGCAATTTCATCTATGTGTTGTCGGTGACGCTCTCCATAGTCCACTTCAAACTCTATGTGTGGAATACGCTTAAAGGCGCTTTTCTTTTTTAGGAAGTCTCTAAAGTTACTTGCGCTGCGCTTAAGGAAGATGAGTGCATCCTCCTGTCGATTGTCTGGAATAGTTGTGAAGCGAATAGTTGCTTTACGGTAATCTGGAGAAATAGTCGCGTCAGTTACGGTGATAAGTGGATCTGTATTTGCTTCATTTCGTATAAATGTTGCTGCATATTCCTTAAGTTGCGCACGCACACGATCATGTCGGTCAAAATCCATACTCTATGTGATTTCAATACTAAACGCTTGGATGTAGTCTCCAGGAACAATTTCAGCCTTAGAGTCTACCTGCATACCAAATTCGTCAGAGGTTACCTGCTGTACATCAGACTTTTGCTGCTGAATATTCTTGAGTGTTCCAATACCAACTTCAAGATCTCGTCGGAGAATCTTTACTTGCTGTCCAACAGAAAGTGACCCTTCGTCGACACGTCCACCAAGTACATGTGTATCTTTTTGACGACTGAATACTTTAAGGATCTTTGCTTTTCCAGTTACCACTTCAGTTTCTTGTTTTGGTGTGCGGTTCTTAAGTGCATCTTCAAGCCATTCTGCAAGTTTGTAGATAATATCGAAACTTTCAATTTCTACACCAAGACGGTCAGCAAGGTCTTGCGCAGCTCGTTCCGTCTTTACATTAAACCCAACAATAATGGCATTTTCTGTTGCACTTACATTTTGTACATCACCTGCAGTGATGTCTCCCACACCAGTATCAATGACACGGACGACAATACGATCTGACTCGAATTTTGCGAGTTCGTGTTTCACTGCGTCGATAGTACCGAGTACGTCTGCCTTAATGAGGATAGGGACGGTTGGCATATTTTCATGTACACGCTCGGTCGTAGTATCGATATTTTCAGCATGTGCTTGCGCTACCTGCTCCGCTTCTTTCTTGTTTGCAACTGTTGTGAACGGAGACCCTACAACAGGTACTTCATTCCATCCAACGATTCCTACTGGCTCTGAGAGCCCTGCTTCACGGATGTTTTTTCCAAGGAAGTTTTCCATGATACGTACGGGAGCGTACGCAGACCCTGATACTACAAATGAACCGCTGGCAAGTGTTCCATTCTTGATGATGAGTGTCGCAGTGTTTCCGCGCTTGGTATCGAGGTGTCCTTCAATGACAAGCCCTTCTGCTGGAGCGTTTGTGTCTCCGGTAAGTTCTGCAAGTTCTGCAGAGAGAAGAAGCACATCAAGAAGTTCATCAACTCCTTCACCACTTTTTGCAGAGATACCAACCCATGGGACATCTCCTCCCATACCTTCGATATAGATTTCGTTTTCAATAAGACTACTCTGTGTCTTCGTAAGGTTTGCTCCTGGTTTGTCTATCTTATTTATCGCGACAATGTATGGGATATCTGCCTTTTGAATACATTTGAGTGCTTCAAGTGTCTGCGGCATCACACCGTCCTCTGCAGAGACGATGAGGATAGCGATGTCGGCAACGTCTGCTCCACGGTGACGCATTTGCTGGAAGGCTTCGTGTCCGGGAGTATCAAGGAAGGTAATACTTTTAGTTCCATGTTCCTTTGTCTCGTGTTCTACCACATATGCTGAAAGATGCTGAGTGATACCTCCGGCTTCACCGTCCACGACGTTAGACTTACGGATGTAGTCTAAAAGCGTAGACTTTCCATGGTCGATATGTCCCATGATAACCACGACAGGTGGTCGCGGTACGATATTCGGCTCTGCTGTTTTTTTACTATTCTTTGCCATAGACGGAGCGTAAAAACGCGTGAGTACGCGTTTTAAGCAATGTCCCGAGTCTAACACAGATTTACTATTTTTCCATACTGTGACATCATCATTTGTAATGTTTAAGAAGAAGCGTATCTATTTAGATTATGCCGCTGCAACTCCAGTGCGAAAGGAGGTGTTTTCTGCCATGAAGCCATATTTCAGTGAGCATTTTGGGAATCCAAGTGCGATTCACTCGGAGGGTGTTGTTGGAAGGAAAATCATTGAGGCGTGCAGAACACGTCTTTCTCAATTATTCCGTACACGGATGGGGAATGTGATATTCACAAGTGGTGGTACAGAGTCTAACAATCTCGCGATTTTGGGAACACTGGAAGCAACAGGAAAGGTGTGGGAAGACATGGAGGTCATCACTACAAAACTTGAGCATCCATCGGTGTTAAGAGTCATGGAAGTGTTAGAAAAGCGAGGAGTGACCGTACATTACGCTCCGGTAGATGAAGGAGGAGAGATTATTCTCCCAGAATTACAAAACCTTCTTTCTGAAAAGACGAACCTCATTGTCATCTCGTATGCAAATAGTGAGACAGGAGTCATACAGCCTGTGAAGAAGATCTCACGCACTGCACATATGGTGCGTGAGGATATACATATACACCTTGATGCAAGTCAGGCACCACTGTGGCTTCCGTGTCACATGGATTCCCTGGGAGTCGATAGTATGACGCTTGATGCAGGGAAGTGCTATGGACCAAAAGGAGTTGGTGCGCTCGTATATCAGGGAGATGCAATATTTTCTTCGCAAGTATACGGAGGGAGCCAGGAGGGAGGTGTACGTGCAGGTACAGAAAATACGCCACTCATCGTTGGTATGACAAAGGCGTTGGAGATTGCACAAGAACAGTGGGAGAAGCGGAGTGAGAGAGTACGCATGCTTCGAGACACTCTTGAAGAGAGACTACTTGCAGATATTCCTGACGCAGTGGTGAATGGCACAAATATCCGTCTGGCAAATAATGTGAATATTTCAATTCCAGAACTTGATACAGAGTACGCAGTCATTGCGCTTGATGCTGCAGGTATTGCTGTTGCAACAAAAAGTGCGTGTGGTGGCGCAGATGGAGATGGGTCATATGTAGTGAGAGAGATGACTGGCGATGATGCTCGCGCACTTTCGACCCTTCGTATCACTC
>Ga0209273_10003488_pt1 | contig 10805 bp, 10 predicted proteins | sample tdAd471_FD_187126 | JGI IMG/M metagenome (GOLD analysis project Ga0209273, IMG submission 187126) | Marine sediment microbial communities from the Atlantic coast under amendment with organic carbon and nitrate - tdAd47.1 (SPAdes)... | ecosystem: Environmental > Aquatic > Marine > Coastal >...
TGCTTGTGGTTTCCAGCACTTCGACATGGGCATACAGCCGGCGATTGGCCCGGGTGATAACGTACACTACCAGGTAAGCAGCTGCGGATTCGGCCTGGAAGGCCATGTAAAATTGATTGCGCTCCGGTCCGTATAACGACCGGTTGTCGAACACGTCGTTAGCCCAGTAGGTGCTGGTGCCACAGCCTCGCCCCTGGCAGCTGAACAGGTTGGCGTAGCCCCGCTGTTCAGCCTGGGAACGGAAAAACGCCACGACGTCGCGGCCGCTGAAAGAATCCGGGATTTCATAGGTGATTCGCGTCAGGTCTCCGCGAAGGCGCTCTTCCTCCTCGGCGACGACAAGCCCCCGGATTCGTCGCAAGTTTCCCAGGACCAGCCGGTAGTTCACTCCCGACTGCTGCTCATAGTCGACGATATCGGACTCACCGAAGCGCTCCAGCAGGGGATGATCCCGACCCGCTTCCGACTGGGCGGCAGCGGTATTGGCGCCGAGCACAGCGCACAGCACCCCGAAATAAAACAAAGGATTGTTCAGTCGCTTACCCATGTCGGTGAAATGGTCCCATGGCGAATCGTCCAGGCAACGCAGTGGCCTTTTCCGGCTTATGATCAGACAGTATGAATCACTACGTTGGAAAACCCTGCTCCAGATGTCCCGCAAACCCCATCGATCATCTATTTTTCATCCGCCTTGGAATCAGAGCCCGTGGAGCCGTTGAATTGCAGATCGGCGAAAATATTGGGTGCAGCTTTCGGCGCACCGGATTTCTGCACTTTTATGTTTGCCAGTCCGGACACATCGGCCCTGCCATTTCCCGGTTTGCCCTGTTCACCGCGGTTTGCATCTCCCGGGCTGGATAGCGAATCCTTTTCACGGGACACGGGTACTGCCCCATTCCCGCCGGAATCCGGACTTTCCGGGTCAGGTTGTTGGCCTGTCGGCCGGGCATGATCCACAGGCGGGGCTGAATCACCCACCGATGCAGTCTGAGCACCCGGCGTTTTTCCGGCGGTGTTCACCGCGCCGCCCAAAGCCGCGGCAGATTGCGGCCTCGGGTCGGAATGGGTTGCAGAGGCTTCCCGGGATGAAGACGCCGGCGCCTTGTCGGCCATAGCGTGGCTCGATCCTGCTGCAGCCTTGGTTCCAGCGCCGCGGTCCTGGGGTTTCGCCGGACCTTGCGCCACTGCCCTGCTATCGTCAGAGTCCCCACCCGAATTCCTGACCGGGTTCTTGCCTGGTTCATTACCCGGGTCATTGCCGGAGTCCCGGCCTGACCTGGCGTTCTGCCCTGCAATAGCCGCCGCGGCTGCCTCGCCACCTGCCGGGTTGCCGGTCCTGCCGGCTGAAGAGCCCGCTGCGGTTCCGGGCATGTCTCCGCGGTTCTGTCCTGGCCGGGTAGCGGGTTCCGACTCATCCCGGGACGCGGATTCGCCACCACCACCTGCCGACGGACCAGGCTCTGTGCCGGTATCGGGGAACGGGCTGAAGGGAAACGGCCGGGACTGTGAGTTGTAGGTGAGGAATTTCAGAATCTGGTTGACGTACTCGGCAAGATTTGCCCCCAGTATACGCAGGTTGAGGTTGTCAGTTCCGGTGACCACGGCGAACAGGGCCTGGACGATGGTAATGAACAGCAGGACTATGGCCACCACGTAGAGGGCCAGGCAGAAGCCCACCATGAACAGAATTCTCAGCCAGGTAGCGCGTTGGGTGAGATTGCCCGTTACGTTTCTCAAATCATCCTCGGTGTCGTTGTTCATTACCTACTCCTTGTGATGCAGTTGCTTTTCGTCTTTGGCGGCAAATTCAACATCAAGCGCCTGCTCGCTCTGCATCAGGGTTGGAATGATCCTGTCGATGGCTTCGCCTTCATAGATTACGCGGTACAGTGCACTCGCCAGGGGCATGTAGACTGACAGCTCATCGGCCTTGTGTTTGACCAGCTGCAGGGTATTGAGTCCTTCGGCAACCTGCCCCACTTCTGCCACGGCTTCATCCAGCGTTTTTCCCTGTCCCAGCAGAAACCCGATCCGGTAGTTCCGACTCAATGGCGTTGAACAGGTTACAATAAGATCGCCAACTCCTGCCAGACCCAGGAAGGTCATGGGGTCGGCGCCCATTTCCCTGCCGAATCTCGCCATCTCGGTCAGGCTGCGGGTTATCAGCATGCTGTTGGTATTGTGGCCCATCCCCAGGGCCGCGGCCATTCCGGCCACGATGGCATAGATATTTTTCAGCGAGCCGCCCAGTTCGATACCGAAAAAGTCATCGTTACTGTAAACCCGGAAATAATCGGACGCCAGAATCTGTTTCACCGCCTCCCGCACGCCGGCGTGTTCGCTGGCGACAACGGTTCCGGTGAGATCGCGCCTGGCGATTTCCTTGGCCAGGTTCGGTCCGCTGAGTACGCCGACCCGGGCCCGCGGCGCTTCCTGACGCAGGATCTGGCTCATCAGCATGAAGGTGCCTCGCTCAATGCCCTTGGTGGTACTGATCAGCATGGCGTCGGACGCGGCAAAATGCCTCATCAGGCGCACCACGGCGCGAAAGGACTGGCTGGGCACGGCGACGAAGATCAGCGCCGCGCCGGATACAGCAGTCTGCATGTGGTTGGTGGCGGTGACATTTTTGTTGAGGTGATAACCCGGCAGGTACTGGGTGTTTTCCCGTTTGTCATTCACCTGTCGCGCCATGTCCGGGTTGCGCATCCAGAAATACACCGGATACCCGTTTTCCGCGATGATATTAGCGATCACCGTACCGAAACTGCCGCCGCCAAGCACGGCTACTTTTTCAATATCCATTCAATTGCCAAAGGAAGATCACGGGTCGACAATGATAGTCCGATTCCCCCCGGATAACCATTGCCCGACGTGGAATCACTCTGCCTGGCCACGCAGCCCTATGCCACCGCGGCCGCGCCCCGGTCAGCACTCCAGTCAGCGAAAGGCCAGGTGGCTTCAGACCGACACTGCGATCACTTCCAGCATCGACATGAGAAAGGCGGGGTAGACTCCCAGCAATACCAGCATGGCCAGGAGGAATGTCAACACGACGTAGGAACCGATACTGCCCCAGCCGGCTTCGCGATATTCCTGCTGAACTTCGGACTGCAGCAGCATGCGGTAGACTATCCGCAGATAGTAGTAGATGCCGATGCCACTGCCCGCCACCAGGACCAGCAGCAGTCCCCACAGGGCTCCCTCCACGCCGGCCAGAACCAGGTAGAACTTGCCAATGAATCCAACGGTCAGGGGGATGCCGGCCAGGGACAGCAACATGGCGGTGAGCAAAAGAGCCAGCCAGGGATCGCGCCAGAACAGGCCCTGGTAATCGGTGACAAAATCAAATTCCTTTTCACTGGTTGAAACCACCGTGGCCACGCCAAATGCCCCCAGTGACATGATGATATAGGCGACCAGGTAGAAACTGACCGCTTCGATACCCAGGGTCGTACTGGCACTGCCCAGGGCAATGACGGCAATCAGCAGATAGCCCATGTGGGCGATGGAGGAATAGGCAAGGATGCGCTTGAGGTTTCCCTGCACCAGGGCCAGCAGGTTGCCACCCAGAATGGATAGTACGGCGATAACGCCCATCACCGTGACCACCGATGCATAGTTCAGCAGGCCGGACGCCACCACGAAGCGCAGCAGCAGGACCATCATCGCCGCCTTGCCGACGGTTGCCAGGAACGTCGTTGCCGGCAGCGGCGCTCCTTCATAGACATCCGGCGTCCACATATGAAAAGGGGCCAGGGACAGTTTGAAGCCTACCCCGGCCAGCAACAGCACCAGGGTGGTTGCATAGTAACTGGTGCGGACCTCGGCACCGGCAGTGGCCACGGAGAGATCGGTGAACTGGAGTGTGCCGGTCTGGGCATACAGCAGTGCGATGCTGAACAGGATGAAAGCTGACGATACCGCAGACAGCACCAGGTACTTGACCGACGCTTCCAACGGAAACTTGGCGGCCTCCTTGCTGTGAACGGGATACGCGATCATGGCATAGAGCGAAATACTGAGAGTTTCCAGCCCGAGAAAAGCGCTGATGAAATGGTTGCTGCTGACCATGATCAATGCGCCGATGGTGGCGATCAGCAACAGCAGGTAAAACTCTTCCACTTCGTCGTTCAGGTTATACAGGTAGGGATAGCTGAGCACCGCAATGCAGCCGGTGGTGGCCAGCACCACCGCCGTGAAGAACAGACTGAAATTGTCAATCACCAGCAGGTCGGTAATCTGCTGACCGGCAAAAGGCAGCACCAGGAGCGTGGCCAGCAGGGCGAGGACGATGCCAAGGATGGTTACCGCACAGCTGACCGTATGGTTGCGTTTCCAGGCGATCAGCAGCATCACCAGGACGACGAAACCGGTGACGACCTCAATCGGCAGTAGCGGGACAAGGTCCTGTAAAGTGAGAGCAAGTTCCATTAATTAACCTGTAACCGATTCCTAAAGAAGACTGCCAAGGGTCATTGCCGAGAGATCCAGGAATGACTGGGGATACATGCCCATCCATACCAGGCCGATCATCATCAGCAGGTAAAACACCATTTCCACCCGGGACAGGTCCACCAGCGACTCACCATGGTCCGGGTGGTCACGATAGACGCCCTGGAATACTTTCTGTATCACCCACAGCGAGTACACCGACGCGAAAACAAGGCCCAGCGCCGCGACAACGGTCAGCGGTATATTTGCCTGGAACGCACCCAGCAGGGCCAGAAACTCGCCAACAAAATTGCCAAGCCCCGGCATACCCAGCGCGGCAATTGAGAAAAACAGCGCGACCACGGCCATACGGGGAACACGGGCCCAGAAGCCCCCCATTTCACGCATGTCCCTGGTATGAATTCGATACTGCAGACCACCGGCCAGCATGAACAGGGCGGCGGCACTCAGGCCATGGGCCAGCATGGTCATGACCGCACCCTGCACCGCCTGCTCGTTCCAGGCAAACACGCCTAGGGTCACGAAACCCATGTGACTGACACTGGTGTAGGCAATCAGTCGCTTCAGGTCAGTTTGAGCAAAGGCGACCTTGGCGCAATACAGGATACTGACGGCTGCCAGGGTCATGGCGATGGGCGCAAATTCCGCCGCGGCGTCCGGAAACAGCGGCAGGGTAAAACGGATCAGTCCATAGGCGCCGGTCTTGAGCAGTATGCCGGCCAGGATCACGCTGCCTGCAGTGGGCGCCTGGCTGTGGGCGTCGGGCAGCCAGGTATGCAGCGGTACGGTGGGCAGCTTGGTACCGAAACCGATAAAGAAACCCAGCATGATCAGCATGGCCGTGGATGCCGCCAGCTGCACATTCTGCAGTTGAAAATAGTCGAAGCTGAATGCGCCGAACTGCAGGTAATGATTGTAGGCCAGGGCGAGAATCGCGATCAGCATCAGCAGACCCGACACCTGGGTGAATATAAAGAATTTCATCGCCGCGTAATTCTTGTTTTCGTGACCCCAGATGGCGATGATCAGGTACATGGGAATCAGCATGACTTCCCAGAAAAAGAAAAACAGGAACAGATCCAGGGCGACGAATACCCCGATCACGCCGGCCAGTGTCCACAACAGGTTGAAATAGAAAAAGCCTGCCCTTTCCTGGATTTCACTCCAGGCCGCGCCCACTGCAATGACGCCGAGAAAGACGGTCAACAGGACCATCAGCAGGCTCAGCCCGTCCAGGCCCAGCTGGAAATAAATGCCAAACCGGGGTAACCATTCCGCCTTCAGGTAGACCAGCCACTCGCCGCTGCCTTCCGCCGGTACAAACGGCGTGGCGTTCATCAGGCCAAGCAGCAGCACGGCGTCAATCAGCAGAAAGACAAGAGCCACCACCCGGGGCAGCCTGGCATCGACAAATTCCGCCAGCCACGCGGCCAGCCCGCCAATGAACAGGACGAGAATCAGCCAGGCGAGGATCACAGCAGAACTCCTATCACGATAAGAACCACCAGTCCCGCCATGACGCTGGCAGCGTACCAGCGCAGGTAGCCGGTCTGGGTTCTGACCAGTAACCGGTTGGCCAGTGCCGTCAGCTCCACTAACCAGCCAACCATCAAGTCCACGATGTCTTTGCGGTTCACCTTCGCCAGGAAGATAAACGGCTTCACGAAAAGCGCCTGGTAAAGACTGTCCATTCCCCAACCGCTGAACCAGAACTTGTGCAACATGGCACCCACACCCGGCCTGACCAGTTTTTCAACATCCAGTGTCCTGGCGCAGAACAGCAGGTATGACACCCCGACCCCGATGATCGGGACAGCTATCATCAGGGCATGGACCAGAAAGCTTGCATGGGGTTCCTCGTGCTCGCCACCGCCGTGGCTGAAGACACTTTCCACCGGAATATGAATAAAGCCGCCAAGCAGGGCAAGTACTGCCAGCACGGCGAGTGGCGCCGCCATGGGGAATCCGGTCACTTCCGTGGCCTCGTGTTTGCTGTCGCCGAAAAACACGACAAAAACCAGTCGAAAACTGTAGATTGCGGTAAAGAAGGCACCGATGACACCACCCAGCCACAACAGTGTACCGCCGCCCTCGGCATTCAACGCCGCCAGCAGAATTTCATCCTTGCTGAAGTAGCCGGAAGTGAACGGCAGCGCGGTCAGAGCCGCACTGCCGATAATAAACGACCAGAAGGCGACCGGCAGGTGCCGGCGCATTCCCCCCATTTTGAAGATATTGTGCTCATGGTGCAGGCTGAGAATCACGGTGCCGGCGGCAAGAAACAGCAATGCCTTGAAGAAAGCATGGGTCATCAGGTGGAAAATCGCCGCCGACCAGGCACCAACACCCAGTCCGAGAAACATGTAGCCGATCTGACTTATCGTGGAATAGGCCAGGATCCGCTTGATATCATGCTGGGTCAGTGCGGTGAAGCCAGCCATCAAAAGGGTTATCAGACCAACCCAGGCGACCAGTGACTGCACGGTTGGCGCCAATTCGAACAGCAGGTGGGTGCGGGCGATAAGGTACACGCCGGCGGTAACCATGGTCGCCGCATGGATCAGGGCGCTGATGGGGGTGGGGCCGGCCATGGCGTCAGGCAACCAGGTCTGTAGCGGCAGCTGTGCCGATTTGCCGACGGCACCTCCCAGCAGTAACAGTGCGGCGGCAACCGCCAGGCCGGAACCTGTTTGCCACTGGGTCTCGGCAGCCAGCATCAGTTCCTGGATATTCAGGGTACCCAGCTGGGAAAACAGTAAAAACAAGCCCAACGCCATGGAGGTGTCACCGACCCGGGTGACCACGAACGCCTTACGGGCCGCATAGCCGTTGGCAGGATTTTCGTACCAGAAGCCAATCAGCAGGTAACTGCACAGGCCCACGCCCTCCCAGCCCAGGTACAGCAGCACCAGGTTGTCCGCCAGCACCAGCACCAGCATCGCCGCCACGAAAAGATTCATGTAGGCGAAGAAACGGCTGTAACCGGGGTCATCAATCATGAAGCCGGTTGAGTACAGGTGAATGAGGAAGCCCACACCGCTGATCACCAGAATCATTACCACGGTCAACCCATCGAGGTAGAACGCAAACGAAGAAGCGAACTCCCCCGCCGCCATCCACGTCCACAGGCTCAGCTGAAAGCTTTCCTGCCCGGAGCCAAGCAGTTCAATACTCGCCAGCGCCGCCACGATAAACGCCAGTCCCACGGAACCGGCACCAACCGCTGCCACCACCGACTTGGGCAGCGTCCCGCCGGTAAGCGCCAGAATAAGAAACCCGGTCAGTGGCAGCGTCGGTAAAAGCCAGATCAAGTCAAGCACAGTCATTCCCTGGTTGTTGTTCTAAACAGCATTTGTTTCTGTCAGTCGAAGCCATCAGCCTTTCATCTGGGTCAACACGTTCAGGTCCACCGTGTGGTACCTGCGGTACATCTGTATGATGAGTCCCAGCCCCACCGCCACTTCGGCAGCGGCCAGGGTCAGAATCATGAGAAACATGATCTGCCCGTCGGCGTGCTGCCAGCGGGCGGAGGAAACAACGAACGCCAGGCCGCAGGCGTTCAACATGATTTCCAGTGACATCAGCACGAAGACCACGTTGCGACGCGTCAATACACCGATCAGCCCGAGTACGAACAGCACCCCGGCCAGAATCAGTCCGTGTTCAAAGGGTATCGAGTGCATCAATCTTCCTTCTTCCAATCATCTTCATACCATTTAACGCTGCGTGTGCGTGCCGACCGCAGACCTATTTTTTCGCCAGGTGATAGGCTCCCACCAGGCCCGCCAGCAGCAGGATCGATGCGATCTCCACCGCCAGAACGTAGGGACCGAACAGGGAAAGTCCCACGGCCCTGACGCCCACTTCGACTACCGCCACGTCTGTGCCCTGCTGCACCAGCACGTTCAGCAGCTGGGCGAGCAACACGCCGGCCAGGATGACCGGGCCGATCCATACCCGTCGTTGAATCCAGCTTTTCTCCTGCTGGCGACTGCGCTTGCCAAGGTTCAGCATCATGATGACAAACAGGAACAACACCATGATGGCACCGGCATAGACGATAGCCTCCAGCATGGCAGCGAAGGGTGCCCCCAATGTGTAGAAAATAACGGCCACGGCCAGCAGCGATAAAATGAGGTATATCAGCGCATGCACGACGTCACTCTGCAGAATTACCGCGACGGTCGAGATCAGCGCCACGGTGGCGGCCAGGTAAAATAACAGAATCATGGCATCAGGCTCCTGACATCCACCGGGGGAGACTCGTTCTGTGCCTCACCCTTGTCCTTGCCGCCAATGGCCATCCCGGCCACCCGGTAGAAATTGTAGTCGTGGTATTTACCGGTTCCGTCTATCAGCAGGTCTTCCTTTTCCCAAACCATGTCCTGGCGAACGTATTCGGCCATTTCAAAATCGGGCGTCAGCTGAATGGCATTGGTGGGGCAGGCTTCCTCGCAGAAACCGCACATGATACAGCGGGAAAAATTGATGCGGAAAAACTCCGGGTACCATCTGCCGGATTCATCCTCGGCTTTCTGCAACGCGATACAGTCAACGGGACAGGCAACCGCGCAGAGGTTGCAGGCAACACATCGCTCCTCGCCGTCAGGGTCCCGGCTGAGGATAATTCGTCCGCGCCACCTGGGAAACATGTAGGGCTGCTCATCCGGGTACTGTACCGTATCCGTTTTCTCGAACATATGCCGGAATACCCGCCACAGGGTGACCAGCTGACTGACGAGGGTATCCTTGATCAAACTGAACATGACTATCCTCCGTTTCCGATGAGTATCAACGCGCCGGTGACCAGCAGGTTGAGCAATGACAGCGGAAGCAGGAACAACCAGCCGTAGCGCATCAGCTGGTCATACCGGGGCCGGGGTATGGCTGCCCGCAACAGGATAAAAAAGGCAACGAATACCGCGGCTTTGAGCACAAACCAGAATATCGGGGGCAGCAGGCTCGGCCCCAGCCAGCCACCGAAAAACAGCACGGTAATCAGTGATGAAATCAGCACCAGGCCCAGGTATTCACCGACAAAAAACATGCCGAATTTCATGCCCGAATACTCGGTATGGTAGCCCGCGACAATTTCCTGTTCCGCTTCGGGAATATCAAAGGGCAGGCGGTGACTCTCGGCGATGCCGGCTATGAGAAATATCACGAAGCCGATCAGCTGCGGCAGGATGTACCAGCCGTCCTCCTGGGCAAGGACGATTTCCCGCATGTTGAAACTGCCGGAAAGCGCCACCACGCCCAGTAACGAAATGCCCATGAACACCTCGTAACTGACCATCTGGGCAGCGGCCCGCAGACTGCCCAGCAGTGCATACTTGTTGTCCGAAGCAAGGCCCCCGAGCATGACGCTGTAGGCACCCAGAGAAGCCATGGCCAGGACAAACAGGACACCGATATTGGAGTCGATGATGCCAACACCGGGAGCAAACGGAATTACGCTGAAACTCATCAGGACGACGACCATGATGATTGTCGGGGCCAGGATAAAACTGAGCCGATCGGAAAACGGCGGCACCCAGTCTTCCTTGGTAAAAATCTTCAGCATGTCAGCCACCACCTGCAGCAGGCCCAGAGGGCCGACCCGGTTGGGCCCGAGCCGTTCCTGCCAGAGTCCCAGCAGACGTCGCTCCACCCAGATGAGCATGGCAGCCACCACCACGACAACCAGCAGGATGCTGATAATGTTGAGCAATGATCCCACTTCCCAAGTCAAGGTTTGACGCCTCCCTGTGGTAGATCACTGACAATCAGGTTGTCGAAGCGCGCCTTCACTGCGGGGTCACCCGCGGACACGGTTAACTCGACGGTTTCCCCAGGACGGGCCAGCGGACTGTCGTCTGCTCCGATGAACAGAACGGCGGTTCCGGGCTTGACCCTGGTGCGGATACAGACCGGGAAACTGGCTTTGCCGGCCTCGGCGCCAACCTCCACCCGGTCCGCAGTGGTAACGCCAAGCTGCCTGGCATCGATCGGGGCAAGGGCCACGTAAGAGCCGATCAGCCTGCTGGCAACAGGTTGCGCATAATTGCTCAGCTCATCGCTGCCGAACAGCTGATACGCCGGGATAACCGTGAAACCGCCGTTGGTTCGGCCGACACTGCCGGCCGGCTGGTAAAAGGGCCCTGTCTCCTTGTTCTTGGTCAACAGCAGCCTGCCTGGATGACCCTGGCGAAGCTCGCCACCCACTTCGTCCTGGAACTTGCTGATTGACTGATTCGAATTCCAGCGCGGCGCCCAGCTGCTGGCCACGAAAGTGGCATCCTTTCGACCCGACATCCCCTCCATGGAAAACGCCATGAGCGAATCCTGGTCCTGAGGCTGTTTACTTTCGT
>Ga0209273_10003492_pt1 | contig 10802 bp, 9 predicted proteins | sample tdAd471_FD_187126 | JGI IMG/M metagenome (GOLD analysis project Ga0209273, IMG submission 187126) | Marine sediment microbial communities from the Atlantic coast under amendment with organic carbon and nitrate - tdAd47.1 (SPAdes)... | ecosystem: Environmental > Aquatic > Marine > Coastal >...
GCAGGTGATTTCGACGAGGTTACCCGTCTGTTAGGGCGCCGTTATGCCATTGCTGGCCGGGTTGCTCGAGGCGACCAGCTGGGCCGGACCATCGGGTTTCCTACAGCCAATATTGGCGTGCTGCGTCGTGCTATCTGCCTGAGTGGCGTTTACGCCGTGCGGGTCACTGGTGCCGGGCTAACGGCGAGTCCAGCGGTGGCTAATATTGGTTCCCGGCCCACCGTAGACGGTCAGCGCCAGGTGCTTGAAGTACACCTGCTCGATTATGCCGGTGATCTTTACGGTCAACGTCTGGATGTTGATTTTTGTTACCGATTGCGGGATGAGCAGAAATTTGCATCCCTGGATGCGTTGAAGACGCAGATAGAGTCGGATGAACAGCGAGCACGGGCGTGGTTCGCTGCTGAGGACCGGGTTTGACCGCTACTGTTAGGCGGGCCGATATTATTTAGAGGAGATAGCTGGCGGAAACCTTCGAATCTGCAGGTTGCGGCTAATCCTGACACCGTTTTAATTTGAGACCACCATGAGTGACTACAAAAACACCCTGAACCTGCCAAAAACGGATTTTCCCATGCGTGGGAATTTGCCGGCTCGTGAGCCGCAAATGGCTGCTTACTGGCAGGAAAACCAGGTCTACGAAAAACTACGCGAAAGCCGCGCCGGTAAACCCCGATATGTGCTCCACGACGGTCCTCCCTACGCCAACGGTGAAATTCATATCGGTCACGCACTGAACAAGGTGCTAAAGGACATCATCGTTAAATCTCGCAGCCTCGATGGTTATGACGCGCCCTATGTGCCGGGATGGGATTGCCACGGGTTACCCATTGAGCTGGTGGTTGAGAAAAAATTTGGCAAAGCCGGTAAGGAATTTACCCCGGCAGAGTTTCGTGAAGCCTGTCGGGTTTATGCCCAGCAACAGGTTGATGGACAGAGTGAGGATTTTCAGCGTCTCGGTGTATTCGGCAAGTGGGATCAACCCTACCTGACCATGGCTTATAAAACCGAGGCGGATATTATTCGAGCCCTCGGTAAAGTCGTCGACGAAGGACACGTCTTTCAGGGCGAAAAACCGGTGCACTGGTGTCTTGACTGTCGCTCCGCACTGGCTGAGGCGGAGGTCGAGCACGAGGATAAAACTTCGCCGTCAATCGACGTGTTTTTCCCCGCGGTAGATCCGGTCGAACTGGCTGCCCGAATGGGCGCTGAGCTACCTGGTGACGCGGCGGTCGGAGTGGTCATCTGGACCACCACGCCCTGGACATTGCCAGCCAATCAGGCGGTAGCACTCAACGCGCAGCTGACCTATGCCCTGGTTGCCACCACCCGGCCCGAGTCGGATCAAACGATTTATCTGGTCCTCGCTGAAGAGCTGGTTGAATCGGCTCTGCAACGCTACGGTAGTGACTATGAAATTGTTGGACGCAGCAGCGGTGAAGCACTCGAGAATTTGCAGTTAAGCCACCCCTTTTATGAGCGCCAGGTGCCAATTATTCTCGGCGATCACGTCACGACCGAGGCAGGAACCGGCGCGGTACACACGGCCCCCGGTCATGGCCATGACGATTTTATCGTAGGCCAGCGTTACGGTTTGACTGTCGACAACCCGGTCACTGCGAACGGAGTTTATAAATCTGATACGCCCCTGTTTGCTGGCCAGCATATTTTTAAGGCTAACAGCCAGATCGTTGACGTGCTTCGCGATAACGGCGCGCTGTTAAGTTTTGAACAGATTCAACACGCCTACCCGCACTGCTGGCGCCATAAAACGCCGACTATTACCCGTACCACGCCGCAGTGGTTTATCAGTATGGATCAGCAGGGACTGCGCGGTCGGGCGCTTGCGGAAATTGCCCGTACTCACTGGATTCCGGGGTGGGGGGAGGCACGGATTCAGTCCATGATTGAAGGGCGGCCGGACTGGTGTATCTCGCGGCAACGCGCCTGGGGAGTGCCCATTTGCCTGTTCATTGATCATGAAACGGGTGAGTTGCATCCGCGCACTGGGCAAATTATTGAGGAGGTGGCGGCACAGGTTGAACAGCGGGGTATCGAAGCCTGGTTTGAGCTGTCAGCCGAAGCGCTGATTGGCGATGATGCCAGTCGCTACGAAAAAGTTACCGACACGCTGGATGTCTGGTTTGAATCGGGGGTCACCCATTTTTCCGTGCTCGGACAGCGCGACGACCAGCAGTTTCCGGCGGATCTCTACCTCGAAGGAGCCGATCAGCACCGGGGCTGGTTTCATTCGTCCCTGCTGACCTCCGTCGCGATGAACGGCGTTGCTCCTTATAAAGCGGTGCTGACGCATGGATTTACCGTTGATGCCGCCGGCAAAAAAATGTCCAAATCCAAAGGCAACGTGGTTTCCCCGCAGAAGGTCATCAAAGACCTGGGTGCCGACATCATTCGTCTCTGGGTTGCCTCCACCGATTATCGCCAGGAGATGAGTATTTCCAACGAAATACTCAGCCGCACCGCCGATGCTTACCGACGGATGCGTAATACCGCGCGTTACCTGCTGGGTAATCTGGCTGATTTTGACCCGGACAGCCAGCTGCTGGCCCCGACCGACCTGCTGGAGCTCGATGCCTGGGTGTTGCAACAGGCGCGGGTCCTGGATCAGTCTATCCGTGAGAGCTACGAGCGGTTTGAGTTTCATCAGGTCTATCACCAGCTGCACAATTTTTGCAGTATCGAACTGGGTAGTTTTTACCTCGATATCATCAAGGACCGGCTCTACACCATGCCGGCGAATAGCCATGCCAGGCGCTCCGCTCAGACGGCCATGTATCACCTGTTACAGGCCCTGGTGAGGTGGATGGCACCCATACTCAGTTTCACTGCCGAGGAGATCTGGCAGCATAGCCCGGGGGCCGAAGAGTCGGTGTTTCTGCAGACCTGGTATGAGTTGCCATCGGTATCGACCGGCGGGTTGCTTGATGACAGTGACTGGCAGCGGGTGATTGAGTTGCGCAACTGGATTAGCCGGGAACTAGAGCGGGTCCGCAATCAGGGCGATATTGGCGCGGGACTGGAGGCTCGGGTTGAGCTGTGGCTGGCACCCGATGATTTTGCATTACTGGAAAAACTACAGGACGAACTGCGGTTTGTACTCATTACATCGGAGGCCGCCGTTTATCCATTGGCCGATAAGCCGGCCGATGTCGCCGAAGAACCGGCCGGGCGTGCAGTTCGAGTGGTGCCGCTGACGGCAGAGAAATGCGGTCGCTGCTGGCATCGTCGGGCCGATATCGGTCAGAGCGCAGAACACCCGCAACTCTGTGGTCGTTGCGTTACTAATCTGGGCGCCGGTGAGCAGCGATTGATTGCCTGATTTTAAGCAGAGCGCGTTGTCAGTGTACCGACTGATGTTTTTCCGGCTGCTGGTAGTGCTGCTGCTGGTGGCGCTGGATCAGGCGACTAAACAGCTGGCGATCAGCGAGCTGGTCCCGGGCGTCGCCCACCCGGTGTTTCCCTGGTTGAACTGGACCCTGCTATTTAACCGGGGTGCAGCGTTTAGCCTGCTGGCAGATGCCGGTGGTTGGCAGCGACTGTTTCTGGTGGCTATTTCTATCGGTGTGGCTGGCGTTATTACGGTCATGCTGTGGCGGTCACCGGCGCAGCAAAAATTACAGAGTAGCGCCCTGGTACTGCTGCTCGCGGGTGCCCTGGGTAATCTGATAGATCGACTGAGATTCGGCGAGGTGACCGATTTTATTCAGGTGCATTATGCCGGCTGGTATTTTCCGGCGTTTAATGTGGCTGATTCCGCCATCACCGTCGGCGTCATTGGGTTGATATGGGTGGAATTAAGTAACTGGCGGTCAGAATCAATGCGGCGGGGTGATGGGTAACTCGAATCCGGCCGTGATCATCAGGCGCGGTCTGGTGTTTATAAGAGTCGGTTGTGACGGGAGATACCGGTCATCTGAATTATTTTTGCCGCAAGCTCTTCGATAGAGAGGTGGGTGGTTTCCAGAAAAGGAATGTTGAGGTTTTTATAAAGGTTTTCTGCCTGGCGCACTTCAAACTGGCACTGTGCCAGGGAAGCGTAACGGCTATCGGGCCGGCGTTCCTGCCGAATTTGCTGAATACGGCCAGGATCGATGGTCAGCCCAAAGAGTTTAGGGATTAGTCCTTTCAATGAATCGGGCAGGCGTCGGTGTTCCAGGTCGTCTTCAGTGATCGGAAAGTTTGCGGCGCGGATTCCATACTGCACGGCAAGGAATACGCAGGTAGGTGTTTTGGCGGCTCGCGATACGCCGATCATGATGATATCCGCCTCTGCCAGATGCCGGGCATCCACGCCATCGTCGTGGGCAAGGGTGAAGTTAATGGCATCAATGCGGTCGTCGTAGTCGTTGGGCTTGCCAAGTCCGTGTACCTTGATGTCCTCGTGGACGGCTTTGACGGCCAGAGATTTTTCCAAAGGCGCCGTAAAGGTTTCCAGAAAATCGAAACAGAGAGCATCGGTCTGCTTGGTTATCGCGCGTATCACCGGGTCCATGAGCGTACTGAATACGATCGGCGCCAGTCCAGTTAGCTCGTGGCTGCTGCGAATTAACTCCCGGGCCTCTTCGGCCTTGGCGATGGTGTCGATAAATGGCAGGCTATGGCGCTGAAAATTGACCGTTGGAAATGGCGCTAACAGCGCATTGGCAAGGGTTTCAACCGAGATGCCGGTGTGATCAGAGAGAAAGAAGACGGTGCGGATACGAGGGGCCATTGGGAGTTAATTTGACTTTAATTTTGAAGGTTAGGAGAAGAGCATGAATCCAGTGGTCATGGTATGTGCAACCGGATGTGTCGGCTAGTAGTCAGGGTCGAATATCTCCCCCGTTACCGCTCCCGGAATCTGAGATTCCTTTAGCGATTAATCATCGAGTGTAATTAACCAGATGTTCTGCATGATGTTTTTTAACTTTGACCGGCCCGGCCTGACCGGTTTGGTAAATGCCCGGCGTGGCAATTCAATTGGGGTGCTCCAGACCAGGACCCCGGGGAGATGACAACCGCCATGCTCACTTTTTTACGCGGTTTTGCTATGGGCTGTGCCGATGTTGTCCCGGGGGTTAGCGGCGGAACCGTTGCCTATATCCTGGGGATTTATCCGCGCCTGCTGGCGGCTATCTCATCCGTTGGTCCCGGATCGGTTGGGCTACTCCTGCGCGGGCAATGGCGCCAGGCATGGCAGAGCGTTGACGGCGGCTTTTTACTATCGCTGGGGGTGGGAATCGTGGGTGCGGTGCTGTTTTTTACCCGCGTAATCCCGATCCCGTTGCTGTTAACCTCCCATCCGCAACAGGTTTACGGGTTGTTTTTCGGGCTGATTGTGGGATCGCTGGTGGTGCTTGTTCGCGAACTGGGCCGTCACCGGGTCATTGATTTTGGCTGGGTGGCCCTCGGAGTTGGGCTGGGGCTAGCGCTGGTTAATCTGGTGCCGCTGAACATGCCTCACACAGCGCCCTATATTGTTTTAAGTGGCGCGGTGGCTATCTGCGCGATGATTCTGCCGGGGATTTCCGGCTCGTTTATTTTGTTAATTCTGCATCAATACGCCTTCGTAATGAATGCAATCGGGTCGCTACGTTTCAGCGTGATTCTGCCCTTCGTCGCCGGGTGCCTGGTGGGACTGCTACTGTTTTCACGGCTACTGCGCTGGTTGTTAAAGCGGTTTTCTCGGCCCACGCAAATGGTGATTAACGGTCTGCTGGTGGGCAGCCTGTGGGCCGTATGGCCTTTTCAGGTACGAGAATTTGTTACCGTGCGTGAAAAATCCCGGCTTATTTCCAGTCAGCCCATATGGCCGGATAACTTTGATACAGCCAGCCTCACGGCGCTTGCACTGATGGTCGTCGGCATGGTTTTCGTGATTGCGCTGGGCCGTTTCGCGCGTCATAAGGCTGGTTGACAGTCCGTGCAGCCGCCGCGCCGAGAAATGTTAGCGATCCAGGGTGAGGGTTGGCGTGTTGACCCTGCGTGGGTAGACCGGCTAAAGCTGCTGGGTCTGGATGATCATGGCCGCTGGTCACGCTTTAGCGACGGCGAGGTGGCCTCGGCGTCGCGCTCTACTAATAGCTACAAAGTGACGCTCAGTAATGGCCAGCCGGTTTACTTCAAGCGCTACGTTTATTCGTCGATGCGCCTGCGGTCCCTGTTTTTGCCCAGTAAGGCGACCGTTGAAGCCTGGGGATTGACGCAGATGGCGCGGGTGGGCTGCAGTACCCCGACATTGCTGGCTTACGGTGAACGGCGACTGCTGGGTAATATCCGCTCCGCTTTTCTGGTGACTCAGGCGATTGAAAACAGCGTTAGCCTGGCTGATTTTGCCGGCCAGTTATCCGCGCCGGGGGTTGCAAAAGAGGGTTATCAAAGCCACTGGCTGGGGCTCATTTCCGCACAGTTAATCCCCCAGTTGCAGGCAATGCACGGGGCGGGTCTATTCCATTACGATCTGAAATGGCGAAACCTGCTCATTGAGCAGACCGAGTCAGGTTGTCGGGTCCACCTGATCGACTGTCCCCGGGCCAGGCGTCACCGCTGGCGCAAGTTCCGGGGTCAGGTGGTGGACCTGTCGGCCCTGTCGAGGCTCGCCTTCACCTACCTCAGTGAGTTCCAGCGGTTGCGATTCCTGCTGCGGTACCTTAATCGGGGGCAGGGAGTTGATCGTGCCTACGCCCGTAAGCTACTGAAAGCAGTGAATGCCCACCTGTCACGCAGACCACCGAAAAGGTGGCACGGTTAGCGACTGGCTTACCCGCGATCCAGCAGGTTGATGTGAACAATCAGGTGATCGCCCGGTTGTAGATACTGGTTAGGATCGATCTGATTCCAGGCGATCAGCTGAGGGACGCTCACGCCAAATCGGGTCGATATTCGCGCCAGCGAGTCGCCTCGTCTGACCCGGTAGTTAACCACCTTCTCCACCCGCGCCTGTGTCGGTGTGCTGGCCGCTAGCCGGTGGTCGTCGGGATCGCGAATTTTAACGGTGCTGTTGACCGCCAGCGTGCCGGCAGTCAGTCCTGGATTGCAGCGTTTCAGGTGGTTAACGGAGACCCCATACTGTCGTGAGATATCCCAAAGGGTATCTCCCTGGCTGACCTGGTGGGCCTGTCGCGGACCGCGGCAGCTGGCGGCCAGTGGTGTTGGTAGCGCCTCCGCACTCGGAATCAGCAGATGTTTGCCAGCTCGAATCAAGTTGCCGCGCAGGTTATTGGTCTGTTTGAGTACGGCGATGGTCGTGCCGTAGCGCCTGGCGATGCTTCCCAGGTTCTCACCCTGACCGATTTTATGCCGTTGCCAGCGCAGTCGTTCGCTATCGGTCAGTGTGGCCAGCCCGGCGCTTAATGGCTCCGCATGGGCAATCGGCACCAGAATCTTGTGGGGGCCAACGGGATCAGTGGCCCAGCGATTCAAAGCCGGATTTAGCTGGCGGAGCTGTTCGGTGTTGATCCCGGCGAGCTGGCTAATTTTGCCCAGATCGGTTTGCTGACCAATATCGACAATGGAAAAGTAGGGCTGGTTAGCTAAGACCGGCAGTTCGACGTCGAATTCCTCAGCGTGACGAACCAGCCGGGCCAATGCCAGGAGTTTAGGGATATAGGCGGTGGTCTCCCGGCTTAGGTTGAGATCCGAAAAATGGACCTGATCGCGCGGTATACCGCTGCTGCGAATAGCCCGTTCGATTCTGCCTGCACCGGCGTTGTAGGCAGCGATTGCCAATAGCCAGTTGCCATCAAAGCGTTGATTGAGTTGCTGCAGATAGGTTAACGCAGCGTCGGTGGACGCCACCGGATCACGTCGCTGATCACTCCACCAGTCCTGGCGCAGCCCGAAAGCTCGACCGGTGGAAGGGATAAACTGCCAGAGGCCGGCTGCCCGGGCGTGAGAGTAGCCGAAAGGCTGATAACCGCTCTCAACGATGGGTAGCAGCGCCAGTTCCATCGGCAGTCCGCGCTGCTCGATTTGAGAGACGATATAAAACAGGAAAGGTTCTGAACGGTGCCAAACACGGCGCATATAGGCAGGGTTGTCACGATACCAGCGCAGCTGCTGGTCGATGTCTGCATGGTCGTACTGGGGCAGGCGTAGGCCGGTCTGAATAATCTGCAGCAGGTCATCCGGTTTGGCGGGTGTTGAAACGGACGATGACGAAGCAACGGCTGTTGCCACGGTGAGCGGAACCGCCGAGGGGTTAACAGTTGTCTCACTGGTTTGCAGTGCACGGTTAGCCGGATAAGGGCTGCAACTGATAATCAGCAGCAGGGCGCAGTAGAGTCCGGCCCGTTTTAGCAGCCATTCGCAGGAGTTCAGGGGTAATTGCATGGCGCGCATTCTACGGGGGTTCCATTTTTTCGGTCAAACTCACTGAATGGGGTAGTGTTGAGAGGCGGTGTAGCGGTTAATTACCGCTCAAATGAGCTTCGACGCAGGCAGGGAATAAGTGATAATTAACTCCGCTGGTGACACCTTCTGGAACCATTGATGAAAGGTCGAAAACGTTAGCCCGATGAATAAAAACGAATCACCGCCCGAGGAAGATAAACGGCTTGCTGCCTCGTTACTTGAGGAGCTCTGGCAGATTGAGCGTGCCGAAGTGGTACAGATGCTGGATGCTGGCCGCGACGGTATTGCGGTGCAGATTGCCGGCCCACTGGGGTCAATGCCGCTGGCCACCCTGATGCCACGAGCAAACACGACCGAGCTGGTGGTGAGTGGTGAGTGGGGCCGGCCGGAGACCGGGTATGCGGTGACTGATCTCGAACAGCTACCCATCAAGACGGCCTCAGTTGACACCCTGGTGCTACTGCACACACTTGAGCGGCAGGCAAAACCGCTGGCGCTGATCGCTGAAATTGAGCGGGTACTGGTGGCGGACGGCGAGCTGATAGTGGCCGGGTTTAATCCCCACAGCCTGTTTGGTCTGTTTTCGCGCCGACGGGAATACGATATCACCCCGTGCCGGCATAGCCCGTCTAAAGTGAGGCAATGGCTGGATTTGACGGACCTGCAGGTCGAGCGGCTCGTGAGCAATTATTTTAGACCACCGATCGCCTCGCAACGTTGGCGCGGTCGTACCGAACTGCTGGATCGCCTTGGTTTGCGGCTGTTGCCGAATCGAGGTGCGCTCTATGTGTTGCGGGCCCGTAAACGAACCTACCGGATAACACCCGTGGGTATCGATTTTAAGGCGGCTGCCCGGTTACCAGTGAGGGGTTTGCCAAGTACTGCGCGAGAAGGGCTGGGTCAGACGCGCGGCAGTAATTAATCGGAACCCATGCATCGCGTTGCGAGTCAACGATAAAGCACGTGACCGCCTTTCATCCAATCCGGATTTAGCGCAAAGGACTCTAATCATTCAATGAAACAGATCGAAATATTCACTGACGGTGCCTGTCGCGGCAATCCCGGTCCCGGCGGCTGGGGAGCAATTTTGCGCTCGGCTGAACACGAGAAAGAACTTCACGGCGGTGCGCTGGAGACTACCAATAATCGGATGGAAATGACGGCCGTCATCGAGGCGTTGAAAAGTGTCCGGCAACCCGGTGAACTACTCATTACCACTGATTCGAAATACGTGATTCAGGGCATGGAAGAGTGGCTCCCGGCCTGGAAACAGCGGGGCTGGCGCACCGCATCTAAAAAACCGGTAAAAAACGTTGATTTGTGGCAGCAACTTGACAGTCTGGTTAATCAACACCAGGTCCGCTGGCAATGGGTAAAAGGCCATGCAGGTCATCCGGAAAACGAGCGTGCCGACGAGCTGGCCAACCTGGGCGTTGATGAGGTATTACAGCAGCAGGCAATGACCCCATGAGACAGGTGGTGCTGGATACCGAGACCACCGGCCTGTCCACCGCCGATGGGCATCGAATTATCGAAATAGGCTGCGTTGAGCTTATCAATCGCCGGTTAACCAGTAACCGCTTCCATCGCTATGTTCGACCCGAGCGCGAGATCGACGCCGGGGCCATCGAAGTTCACGGAATTACCAATGAAATGCTTGCCGACAAGCCGGTGTTTGCGGATCTGGCTGCCGATTTTCTGGCGTTCGTGGATGGCAGCGAGTTAATCATTCATAACGCCCCGTTTGATGTCGGGTTTCTGGATTACGAACTGTCGCTGCTCGATGGCCCGGTAACCCGGATTGCGGATCACTGCACCGTGCTGGATACCCTGCCGATGGCCCGGTATGAACACCCGGGACAACGCAACACCCTGGACGCCCTGTGTAAACGTTACGACGTCGACAACTCGAAAAGGGATCTGCACGGCGCCCTGCTCGATGCTGAGCTACTGGCCGATGTTTACCTGGCCATGACCGGCGGCCAGGCGAGTTTGTTACTGGATGAGCAGGCTAACGACAAATCCCGCTCCCAGCAGGCAGAGACGGCCTCGCTCGGGCCGGACCGTGCACCGCTGATGGTGGTCCGGGCTGACGCGGAAGCGGTCGCCGCCCATGATGAATTTCTTAAATCGATTGACCAGGCCAGCGGGTCCGACTGCCTCTGGTTGACTCGTCCCGATTTTTGATCCGCCGGAAAAACCGCTATTGCCAGTCGGGCCGGTGTTTGTTTTCATCTTAACCAGGCGCGATAGGGTAAAATTTCAGCCTTTATAGTCCTTATTAAACGTCTGATTAAGGGTCACGCAACCGCCAGGCTTGCCCAGTCCCTAACAGTCCAACCAGGTTCAGGAGAACAGAAAGAATGACTGCTAGTTATAAGGTTCAGGTCCAGCAGACCGGTGATACTTTTGAGTGCGCAGCCGACGACGCCATTCTACGCGGTGGTCAG
>Ga0209273_10003498_pt1 | contig 10792 bp, 7 predicted proteins | sample tdAd471_FD_187126 | JGI IMG/M metagenome (GOLD analysis project Ga0209273, IMG submission 187126) | Marine sediment microbial communities from the Atlantic coast under amendment with organic carbon and nitrate - tdAd47.1 (SPAdes)... | ecosystem: Environmental > Aquatic > Marine > Coastal >...
TGATTTCTCAGCGAGCCTATATCGCCTCCGAGTCCTTGCGGGGCCTCACCCAAGAAGTCCGCACTCAAGAGAAGGCCGGGCTTTCTGCGCTCGAAACGATCGAGCGCTGTCTCGATATCCTCGGCGTCCGAGAGAGTGAGACGGAGTCCGTGATCGAAGCAGAACTGCTGGCATTGCCCGGATGGGCGGGCCAGTTCCGGCAATTGGAGACCAACCCGGCTCTGGCTCCGCACCAGCTATTGCCGTTTTCGCTCACGGACTTCTTGGCGATTCGGTTCACGCTCAACGCCGTTGCAGCCGCGAGACTGACCGAGCGCCACAGGCTGGGCGATATGCGCGAAGCGTGGCGCCGCCCGATCGCGCCTTCGTTGGCGGGAAGCGAGCAGCGCAGGTTGGCGGAGGCCGGGCGCCTGCTGGATGTGGCCCAATTGATTGGTCTGTCAGTCGGAGACCTTGCGGCCCTCGACGACCGGGACGGCGCCCGCCTACTCGAAGAGATCGCGGCGTTCCACGACTGGGAGCGCCGCCGGGTCCTACACCTCGCCTACGAGCTTCGCCATGAGCAGATGATCCTGGGCCCGTTGGCAAGGCATCGGTCTGGATGGAGAACGCCCCAACCGACTCGACCGTCAGCCCAAGTCTTCTGCTGCATCGACGAACGAGAGGAATCTCTGCGCCGCCACCTTGAAGAAGTGGAGCCGTCTATCGAGACGTTCGGCGCGGCGGGATTCTATGGAGTCGCAGTCGACTATCGGGGCATTGACGACGCGCACGGCGCCGCGTTGTGCCCGGTGGTTGTAACGCCTCAGCACGCAGTTCATGAGGTGCCGGAACAAGACGAAGGCGGCCTCCAAGACGTCAGGCGCGCGCGTCAGAAGCTGTGGGGACAGTTGGCGCGGGGTTCGTTTATCTCCTCCCGAACGCTCATGTCCGGCTGGTTCAGCGCGGCGATCCTCGGCCTTTTCTCGCTTTTCCCGCTCATTGTTCGGGTCCTGTCACCGCTCTCGTACGCGCGACTGAACCGCAAGCTCAACCGCTTCTTCTTGCCTTTGCCGAGAACGGAGTTGACGCTGACGAGCGACGATCAGCAAGCGGCGGAAACGATGGAGGGCCTGCGGCTGGGATTCACGATTGAAGAGCAAGCGAACAGCGTGGCTTCGGTTCTCGGACCTGCCGGATTGACGCGCAGTTTCGCGCGCCTGGTCGTCGTACTCGGGCACGGCTCCACCAGTCTCAACAATCCGCATGAGTCCGCCCACGACTGCGGAGCTTGCGGAGGACGGCGCGGCGGACCCAATGGTCGTCTATTCGCTGCCATGGCCAATCGTCCAGAGGTCCGCAGCCGGCTCGCAGATCGGGGAATCATGGTCCCCGAGGACACGTGGTTTGTTGGGGGAGCGCATGATACCTGCGACGACTCCATTTCCCTCTTCGATCTCGACGAGGTCCCTCCGACTCATCTTGACGAGTTGACACAGGTCCGGGCGGCGCTCGATGAAGCCCGTGCCAGAGACGCTCACGAGCGAACACGCCGGTTCGAGGCCGCCAATCCCAACGCGACTTTTGCCGAGGGGCTTCGCCACGTCGAAGAACGAGCCGAGCACCTGGCTGAGCCGCGTCCCGAGTACGGACACTGCACCAACGCCGTCTGCATCGTCGGACGACGTGCGATCACGCGAGGACTATTCCTTGACCGTCGCGCCTTCCTTACTTCGTATGATCCGCTTCAGGACGACGACGGCGCCAAGCTCGCCGCCTTGCTCGGAGCCGTCGTCCCGGTATGTGCGGGCATCAGCTTGGAGTACTACTTCTCGTTCGTGGACAACACGCGGTACGGCTGCGGCACCAAACTGCCGCACAACGTGACGGGTCTCGTCGGAGTCATGAACGGCCACGCGAGCGATCTTAGGACCGGATTGCCATGGCAAATGGTCGAGGTTCACGAGCCGGTCCGTATCTTGTTCGTCGTCGAGGCCGACCTCGAGCTGCTCCAGAATGTGATTCGGTCCAACGAAGGCGTCCGTCGCTTGGTCGAGAATCTCTGGATTCGGTTCGCGTGCATGGATCCTGAGACCGGAGATATTCGTGTCTACCGGGAGGGTGGATTCGAGCCGTTTTCGCCAAACGGAATCGATCTGCCTGAGGTCGCCTCCTCTCGCAGTTGGTACTCCGGACATCTAGGCCATTTGCCGATCGCGCGCATTCGCAACTCGGCAGAAGCCGCGTAGCCCGTCGAGACGTTCCACACATGCAACACCTGAACCTCAGTCCGGAGATGCTGCTGGTCGCCACTGTGGCGCTGCCGGGAGCGGCATTCGTACTCTTGTCTCTCGCTTGGCTGTCCGGTTGGGAGCCGTCCGAACGGCTGATCAGTCGCGTGACCGCAACGGCCTTTGCGGGGTCCTCGCTCGCGGCGCTCACACTAGCGACCTCGATGCTCGCCTCGGGCCGTCACGCCGTCGAGATCTCGCTCGGAAGGTGGTTCGCCGTACACGAATACGAATTTCCGTTGAAGCTGTTCGCGGACCGGCTATCGATGCCTATGATCCTGCTTACGGCACTGCTGATCGGACTCACCGCTGCATTCTCGCGCCGCTACCTGCATCGGGAGAAAGGCTTCGTGCGCTTCTTTCTCCTGCTCAACTTGTTCGGATTCGGATCTCTTGTGGTCTTCGCCGCCGGGTCGTACGATCTGGTCATCGGCGGCTGGGAGTTGGTCGGGATCACCTCGGTGCTGCTGATCGCGTTCTTTCAAGAGCGGGCGGAACCCGTCCGAAATGCGATGCGCGTTTTTGCGATCTATCGCGGGACCGACATCGGACTGCTGGTGGGAGTATTCGCTCTGCATCACTACGTCGGATCAGGAACCTATTCCGTCCTGTTTGCGGGCGAGTGGCCGACGCAGAGCGCAGCTTCGTTGTCCCCCGCACAAGCGTCTATCGTCGGCCTACTCCTACTACTCGCGGCTGCCGGCAAAGCCGCACAGGCTCCCTTCACGGGTTGGCTGCCGCGTGCAATGGAGGGGCCTACTCCTTCGAGTGCGATCTTCTACGGCGCGATCTCCGTTCACGCCGGCGCCTACCTCTTGATCCGCTCAGAGCCTCTGATCCTTTCCTCTCCCATCGTTTCTGGAATGGTCATCGCGACCGGGCTGTTTACTGCAGCCGTCGGAACGCTCGGGGGGCGAGTGAGCGCCGATGCGAAGACCTCTCTAGCGCAAGCCTCTGCCGCGCAACTCGGGTTGATCTTTGTTGAAATCGGACTCGGCTGGACTTGGTTGGCCCTAATCCACATCCTTGGCCACTCCGTGATCCGCACGCTCGAATTCCTGCGCACGCCGTCGATGCTGCACGACTACCACCGGATGCACTCGGCGTCAGGGGGCAAGTTGGACCCCGCTGGACTCTACTACGAGGCGGCCCTCCCGGCCGGCCTGCGGTCTTGGCTCTACCGGCTGGCACTCGACCGCGGTCGTATGGACGTGATTCTCGACCGCTTCATCGTGGGTGCGGTCGCGAAGCTCTCACGCGCGATCCGAACCGTGGAACTAAACGTCGCGGGCGCCGCGCCGCGAGCTGCGGCACAGGAGGCCAAGTCTCGTGCTTGAACTAGCTCTTCCCCTGATCACAGCAGCCATCGCCCTCCCCCTTTCCGGAGCGGCGACCGTCGGTCAAATTCGATCGGATCGGCAACGCAAGGCTTGGGCAGTGGTCGCATCAGCTCTGTCCGCGACAGCCTGCTTGGAGGCGCTGCGTGAGTGCGCAGCCGCCGGCTACGTGTCGCTGGTCGAGCCTTGGCTGTTCGGCCACCTCTTTGTGGACGCATTGAGCGCCGCACCGTTGGCCCTCTTCGCTCTCGTCTCCTGTGGCGTGATCTCGACGCTCTCCTATCAGGATTGTCGAGCTTCGAGAGTGCGAGCAGTCCTGCTGATTCAAGCGGGCACCCTTGCTGCCTACGCAGCTGGTAGCCCGCTCCTGTTCGTCGCCGGGTGGATCATCAGCTCGGCGGCTCCGTTTGTCGATCGTCCGCTGGGCGGCGCACAAAAGACGGACCGTCTCCCTGCGCTGGCCCTGACGGCGTCCACCGCTTTTCTCATTGCGGGGCTGGTCTACATGAGTTGGTCGGCCCGCAGCCCGTTGGGAGTGCTCGCCCATTGGTCGTCGTTTGAAACCGCGGCCGATGCGGGAGGTATGGTCGCGTTCGCCCTACTCATGCTGGCCGTGTTCTTTCGGAAGGGTCTGTTCCCGGCGCACTCGTGGGTGGTTGCAGCGCACGAGCACGGGGGATTGGCTCCAGCAGTTCTGGTGGTCAGCGGACACCTGGCTGCCTTCTTGATCTTGCGCGTCGTCATACCGGTCTTCCCCGCCATATCGAGCGAGGCCTTGATCCTGATCACGGACTTGGCGCTGTTCACCGCGCTCTACTGCGCCGTCCTGGCGCTCTCGGAACGCTCGCCCCGCCGCATCTTGGCGCTGCTGGTCGTCAGCCAGAGTTCGTTCGTCCTCGCAGGCCTTGAGACCGGCACGCCGGAAGGGGTATCCGGCGCACTCGTCTACTGGATGGTCGTGACGGTTGCGACAACTTCCCTGGCGGTCGTGCTCCGCGCCCTGGAGCAACGTTTGCATCATCCAGCATCGGACCGAGGATTTCTCGGCCTGGCTGGGCCCTTCCCGCGCCTCGCAACATTCTTCATCGTTACAGGCGTTGCGTTGGTCGGAATGCCCGGCATGCTCGGCTTTATCGCGGATGAACTGCTGCTGCACGGGGCGCTGGCGTCTCATCCCCGCCTAGGCTTGGTCATGCCGCTTGCAGCGGCTCTCAACGCGTTCCACTTGTTCCGATTGTTTTCCCGGCTGTTCCTGGGCTCGCCGGGTCCGCATCTCGCGGGGGTGCCTGACGCCCGATGGGGAGAGCGCCTTGCGCTGACCGCGGGGCTCATCCTGCTGATTCTCGGAGGGCTGCTCCCGGCTCAGGCAGTCGGGCTGCGATCGGCGGCGGCGGATGCCGTCGTAAACCGTCTGGGAAACCCCAGTTCCCACGGAGACTGACGGGGACTAGTCAATGAGTCCCGAGCGCATCGCGAATCGTACGATCTCGCCGGCGCTGTGGAGATTCAGCTTTTCCATAATGCGGCTGCGGTAGCCCTCGGCCGTATATACGCTAATTTCCAAGATCCGCGCGACATCCTTGTTCGTGGATCCTTCGGCCACCAACTGGAGCACCTCTCGCTCGCGCGCGGTCAGCAAGTCAATGGGAGCCTTAGCCTGCTTGCGATAATCGTCCAACACGGCTTGCGAGACGGAGGGGCTGAGGAAACCCTCTCCGTTCCAAACCGCTCGCACCGCCGTCAGCAAGTCCGCGCTACTCGAAGCTTTCAAGAGATACCCGTCGGCTCCAGCGCGCAGGATCTCTCGGACGTACACCGAGTCCTTGTGCATGCTCAGCGCGACCACACGCACGTCGTCAAGCTCTTCCTTGATGCGTCGCGTCGCTTCGACCCCGCCCAGGTTCGGCATGGTGACGTCCATGACGATTACATTCGGGCGCAACTCGCGTGCGAGAAGAACCGCTTCCTTGCCGTCCGCGGCTTGTCCGACGACCTCCATGTCCAGCTGCGAATCGAGCAGGAGCGCAAAACCCTGTCGCACGACCTCGTGGTCGTCAGCCAGAAGCACTCGAATCTTCCGCTCCATGAGTATCCTCGGCGGCCGCCGCAAAGGGTGCCGAGACCTCGATGCTAACACCGCCCAATTGCCCCGAGCCGATGCTGAGCTCCGCGCCGATCTGTCGGGCCCGCGCGCGCATCCCCACCAATCCGAGGCCGCCTTCTTGCGGAGGACGTATTGCGCTCGAATCCAGGCCACGCCCGTTGTCCTCGATGCTTAGTCGGAGCCCCTTGAGGTTCCGCAGGAGTTCGACCTTGACTTCGGTCGCGTGAGAGTGGCGCGCGACATTGGTCAGCGCCTCCTGTGTAATACGAAAAAGGTGCGTCTCTACTTCGTCCGCAAAGCGACCATCGACATCAGAGTGATAGGTCCAGCGGATACCTGTCCTTTCGCCGAACCGTTCACCGAGCCAGTCGAGGGCCGCGGATAGTCCAAAGTCATCCAGGATGACGGGTCTGAGCAATTGGGACAGCTCTCGGACGTTCGTAACCGAATCGTCTACCAGGGCAAGGCAGTCTTTTTGACAGCGGTCGAGGGTCTTTGGCGTCGCGTTCTCTACGACTGCTCGGATGGCCGTCAGCGATTGACCCAAATCATCATGCAACTCGTGGGAAAAGCGGCGCAGCGCCGCTTCTTGCCCCTGCAGCATCTGCCAACTGACACGGCTCAACTCGCTCTCCTGCCAACGCATCCTGGCAAACATCTTCGCTTCGGCGCGTACGGTGAAGAGTGCACAAATGGCCGCTAGTAAGCTGGCCGAGCCGAGCCAAACGAGGGAACGATACAGCGCTTCATCCGACTGAGCAGCAATCCTGTTCTCAGCCTCGATCGATCGCCCCGAGCTAGCCTCCATGAGGGTCGAGACATCCACAAGGATCCTTGAGTGCGCATCGAATAGCCGGTCCATCGCCGCCCCAGAAACGGAAGAGGTTGATGCGACCATTCTTGCTTGTTCCGAAAAATCATGAGCGTCCGCGCGCAATTGGCGTCGCACCTCTTCATCGGCTGAGACGGGCGGGGCGTCCACAACGCGTCTTAGGACAGCTTCCATCTGGTCGAGGGTCGTTCGAAGACGCCCCTGGTCGAGCGGCTCAGTGCTTTGGAAGTACTGGTGAGCGAGCGAAGACAACGCGGCTTGCTCGAGCTGCAACTCGTTGACCAGTTGGGTGATCGTGAGCTGCTCCTTTGCCAGCTCGTTGGCGGTCTTACGAATCGATCGAGCGCTGCCCACCGCGCCGACCGCAGCCCCCAGCAGTAGGGCAATGGCCAACGCAAATCCACCGACCACGATTCGGAGCGCCTTGCGCTCCAGCAGACTGGGAGTTCTTTGACCGTCCAGCACGACTGCTCTATTCTCTCGAAAGGCGCTAATACATGTGTTGCGGATGCTAGTTGGCAGTGATGCTCGGACACAGCTACTGTCGACCACACCACTTGGATTCGTAGAATAGGCTGCTCCGCTGGTCCTACTAGGGAGGAGCGCGGTCGAGGCTCGGCGTAGGTGATTCGACGTATGTACCGCTGGTCGCGGTCACGCGGACAATCGGCTCAGCCTGGTATGGCGCCTCGATTGCCCGTCGTAAAAACTCGTCTGGTCTTGCCAGAGCACCCAATCGTGCCCTTCCGATTGCTTCTACTTTCGCTTCTTGCATTTCTCGTGGGATTCTCCGCGGTCGGGCACGCGCAGCTTTCGCCTGGACCTCTCAGCAACGCTCACCGGGAACTTGATTCGCCGCTGCAGTGCGCGCAATGCCATGTTTTTGGCGGTGGACAACCGATCTTCGTCTGTTCTGAGTGCCACACCGAGATCGCTAGCCGGGTCGCAGGGAAGAACGGGTACCACGCGACGGTTGTCGACCGGGCCCAGCAGGGGCGAGACTGCGCGAAGTGTCACCGGGAACACGTCGGGCGGTCCTTTCAGTTGATTCATTGGCCGAAGGGCCAAGAGAACTTCGACCACGATGAAACCGGCTACCAGCTTGTGGGAGCCCACGGTCGGCAGAAGTGCCGCGACTGCCACCAGTACGACTTCATTGACCTGGATGTGCTTCGCGAGGCAAAGGTTCAAGATCCTGCGCGTTCTTTCCTAGGACTCTCGACGACATGCGGCGTCTGCCACAAAGACGAGCATCGCGGCCAGCTATCAGCCGAATGCGACAGTTGCCACAACTTCGAGTCTTGGCAGGACGTCTCGAAGTTCCAACACGCGGACACGGAGTTCCCGCTGACGGGACGGCACAGAGACGTCGAGTGTCTCGAATGCCACCCTCGAGAGAACGGGTTCGCCAAGTACAAGGAATTCGGGATGACGGCGTGCAAGAGCTGTCACGAAGACCCGCATCAGGGTGCGTTTCAGTTCCAAACCTGTGCAAGCTGCCACAGCACCGGGGGCTGGGAGCTGGTGAAGGTTTCCTCGAGCTTCGATCACGCTCGCACGGACTTTCCGTTGCTCGGCAAGCACGCGGATGTTCGATGCAGAGAATGTCATGTGAACGCGGAGTTTGCGGCGCCGGTTGCGCACGTCGCCTGCCTCGACTGCCACGACGAGGACCCGCACGGCGGCCAGTTTGACTCACGTCAAGATAAAGGTGATTGTGCAGCCTGTCACACCGAAGAGGGGTTTATTCCCACGACGTTCACTCAGGAAGATCACAAGGCGACCGAGTATCCGTTGGTCGGTAAGCACGCTGAGGTCGAGTGCAAGAGCTGCCATGAACCGCGCGGTGCGGAGACGCTCTATCGCGTGCCGTTCGCGCAGTGTGTCGATTGCCACGAGGACTCGCATGAGGGCGAGTTCGACGACTCGCCCTATGCCGGCCGCTGCGAGGAATGCCACCAGGTCGACGGATTCCACCCGTCGTCGTTCACGATCACACGCCACAAGGAGACTCGGTTCCCGCTGGTCGGCTCGCATCTCGCGACGCCGTGCGTTCGTTGTCACGAGCCGCCGGAACCGGGAGCCTCGGCCGCCCTCGCTCCGTTTCACTTTGAATCCCTCGGGTGCGCCAAATGCCACGATCATCCGCATCGTGAACAGTTCGCGACGGCCTCGCCCGCAGCGGAATCGTGCGAGACCTGCCACGACTTGAACGTCTGGACGCGCCTCAAGTCTTACGATCATGCACGCACGGAGTTCCCGTTGAAGGGGGAGCATCGAACCGTTGGTTGCGCGGACTGTCACACGCGGGCCGACGGCGTTCCCGGCTTCGACGGCGTGGTGTTCGGTGACGCTCCCCAACAGTGCTCTGGTTGCCACGAGGATGTGCATGACGGTCAGTTCGACCAAGGCGCTCGGTCATTCGAGTGCTCGGTGTGCCACACCAATCTGGATTGGCGTCCGACGGAGTTTGACCACGACGAATACTCGACGTTTTCGCTCGACGGCTCCCACGACGACGTGCCCTGCAAGATGTGCCACACAGAGGTGAAGACAGTGGATGACTACCCGGTTCGGATCTATCGAGGTACGCCTCGCAAGTGCGTCGACTGCCACGAGGGTGACCTGTAACTCTTACTCGATGCTGCCGAGAACCGGGATGTTTTACCTTCTCGACAAGAGCCTGGTCGATCCGTCTTGTGACCGTTGAGTTCGCAGCCATATCGGACTTAGTCGAAGGCCTCAGGAAGAACCGGCCCAGAGACTAAGGGGAAGCGCTGATCGTCAGACGAGGGTGGTCGCCGCAAACTCTAGTACGAAGGTCCCGCTAGCCCAGGTGAGCGCCGGTCTGGCAGTTGGGATGCTTCCTAGTTTGAACGTCGCCCTGCGGATTTTGCCCGAGGTCCGCCGAGCGTCCGGGGAGTAGTACAATCTCCAACTCATTCACGGGTTCGACAGCGCTCTTATTGGTTGGCTTTGCCGTAGCTGCTGTTGCTCAGGAACCGACTCGCACGCGCAACCCCCACGGCGTGATCGACGCTTCTTGCCAGAATTGCCACTCGACGAGTGGGTGGAGTCCCATCCGAGCGGTTCCCGAGTTCGACCACAATACGGAAACCAGCTATCCACTGCGCGGCTTGCACGAGAGCCTTCGCTGCAGCGACTGTCACAGGAGTCTGGCCTTCAAGAATGTCGGCGTCCAGTGCGCCGACTGCCACGCGGACCCTCATCGCAACCAGTTCGGAGCTCGCTGTGAGGACTGCCACAGTGTTCAGGGATGGAATCAAGCGATCCAGGAGATCCGCGAGCACCGCAATCGCTTTCCACTGATAGGGGCACATGCCGCAGTGCAGTGCGCCGAATGCCACATCGGCGCAGCCACCGGAACCTTTAGCGGCCTGAGCACGGAGTGCGTCCTCTGCCATCAGCAGGATTTCGCGAGCGTCCGGGAGCCGGATCACGCGGCTGCGGGTTTTCCGGTGACTTGCGAGAGCTGTCACACGATGGATCAGTGGGCGAACGCCCGGTTTGATCACGACAGGTTCACGGACTTCCGCTTGACCGGCGCACATGGACAAGTCGATTGTCGCCAGTGCCACGTAGGGGGGCGTTTCGCGGGAACGCCAACCGACTGCTTTAGTTGTCACACGACGGACTTTCGCGAAGCGTCCGACCCCGACCACGCGGCGGCCGGTTTCCCGCACGACTGCCAAAGCTGCCATACGACCTCCAGTTGGCAAGGGGCGGTATTCAACCACGCGGAGGAGACGAACTATCCGCTCACGGGCGCGCACCAGCGAACCGACTGTGCTCAATGTCACGTCAACGGTCAATTCGCAGGCACGCCGCAAGACTGTTTTTCATGCCACCAGCCGGACTTCCGCGCGGCCGAGGACCCAGACCACGCCGGAGGAAATTTCTCCACGCAATGTCAGGACTGCCATACGACAGAGGAGTGGTCGGGAGCCAAGTTCGATCATGACCTTGCGCGGTTTCCGCTGACCGGCAAGCACGTATCGACGGACTGCCGGCAGTGTCACGTGGACGGACAGTTCACTGGGACGCCGCAGGACTGTGCTTCGTGCCACTTGGAGGACTACAACGGCACGGATGACCCCGATCATTCCGCTGCCGGTTTCCCGACCACCTGCGAGACGTGCCACGACACCGCGGACTGGGACAACGCGACGTTCGACCACGACACGTCGACGGACTTTCCGCTGACCGGCAAGCATGTCGCGACGGACTG
>Ga0209273_10003499_pt1 | contig 10790 bp, 8 predicted proteins | sample tdAd471_FD_187126 | JGI IMG/M metagenome (GOLD analysis project Ga0209273, IMG submission 187126) | Marine sediment microbial communities from the Atlantic coast under amendment with organic carbon and nitrate - tdAd47.1 (SPAdes)... | ecosystem: Environmental > Aquatic > Marine > Coastal >...
AAAACCTCTGGCGGCGGCAGCGGGCCTCGGTTGGCAGGGCAAGCACACGAACCTCGTCAGCCGGACATATGGCGCCTGGGTGTTTTTGGGTGCGATCTTTACGACGTTGGATCTGGCCCCCGATCAGGCAGAGCAGGACCATTGTGGGTCTTGTCGTGCCTGCCTCGACATCTGTCCGACCGACGCCTTTCCAGCGCCCTATCAATTGGACGCGCGGCGCTGTATTTCCTATTTGACCATCGAACATGCGGGGCCGGTGGATGCGGAACTGCGCCCGATGCTTGGCAACCGAATCTATGGCTGTGATGATTGTCTGGCAGTCTGTCCCTGGAACAAATTCGCCTCGCAGGCGGCAGAGCAGGCCTATCACGCCCGCGATGGGATCGTTGGCCGGGATCTCGCAACGCTGGCCGCATTGGACGATGCCGGGTTTCGGGAGCTGTTCACGAAATCTCCGGTCAAGCGCATCGGCCGCAACCGCTTCGTTCGAAATGTTTTGTATGCGATTGGAAATTCCGGGCAGCCAAATCTGCGGCAGGCCGCGGAAAAACTGGTGGATGACCCGGACCCAACCGTTGCCGATGCGGCCCAATGGGCGGTGAACCGATTGTCTTCCTAAGCGCGACGCGCCCCTGTTGTGGGCACAAATCTGGAGCATGAAATGAACAAAACGCTTTTGGTATTCGGGCATGGATATTCTGCCGCGTCCCTGTCGCCATTGCTGCTGGCCGACGGGTGGCGGGTCATCGGCACGACCCGATCCGACGCCAGGTCGGCATCCATGGCAGCCCGTGGCGTCGAGGCCCGCAACTGGCCTGGCGCCGACATGTCCGCCGATCTGCGCGAGGCCAGCCATATTTTGCTGTCCGCCGCCCCTTCCGAGACCGGAGATCCGGTTTTTACGGCCCTTGGATCCGCCATCGCCGCCGAAGCAAAGCATCTGGAATGGGTCGGGTACCTGTCAACGACAGCGGTTTACGGTGACCATGGCGGCGGCTGGGTGGACGAGACGACGCCTTTGACCCCCGCCACGCGGCGCGGACAGTTTCGGGTCGCGGCCGAGGCGGCCTGGCAGGATCTTGCGGCAGAGACCGGGTTGCCTTTGCACATTTTTCGGCTGGCCGGTATTTACGGCCCGGGCCGGGGACCATTTGCCAAAGTGCGCGCGGGCACTGCGCGGCGCATCATCAAACCAGGCCAGGTGTTCAGCCGCATTCACGTAGAGGATATCGCGACCATCCTCGCCGCGTCGATCCATCGCCCAAATCCCGGCGCGATCTACAACCTGTGCGACGATGAGGCCGCTCCGCCGGAAGATGTCATTGCCCTGGCCGCAGAGATGCTGGGCCTGCCTCTCCCTGAGGCGGTGGCGTATGACGCCGCCGAGATGACCCCGATGGCCCGCAGTTTTTATGCGGAGTCAAAACGGGTTCGCAACGATCGAATCAAAGACGAGTTGGGGGTCTCTTTGCGCTATCCAACCTATCGGGACGGGCTGGCGGCATTGCTGCGATCTGAAACCGACAGCACAAAATGAAAAAGGCAGCGGAAACCGCTGCCTTTTCCGAATAGCCTGTTGTGGCGCCAATTAGAGCGTGGCAGCCCAAACAACCAGCAGCACGATCAGCGGAACCAGAACGCCACCCGAAGACGACGATGCGGCTTCTTCAACCACGACTTCTTCCATCACGACAGTGTCGTAGGAACCAGCAACGGCGCCGGATGCGGCGAGCGAAAGAGCAGCTGCGAGAGCAATTTTCTTCATTGTATCCTCCAAATTTTCGCCTGTTTCATTTCGGGTGAAGGTAGTAGACCCAGAAACAGGCACCCAAGACTGTACCTCGTCCTTGTTTTTAAGCAGCTAAATTTTGCAATTGCAATGCTTCTTGGCCGGGACGCGCCACAGGTTTCACAAAATGTCGTTAAATAAGCAACACCTGCGTGCCGGCCTTGGTCAGTCCGAACAGTTCCTGAATATGCTCATTATAGAGGCCGATACAACCATTGGATGAGCGGCGTCCAATTTTTCGCGTGTCATTGGTGCCGTGGATCCGGTAATATTGCCAACTCAGATACAATGCATGCGTTCCAAGCGGATTGTCCTCACCTGGGCCAACATAGTCCGGCCAGTCCGGGTCCCGCCGTTTCATTGCCGGGGTTGGGCGCCATTCCGGGCCTTCGACCTTTCGAACGATTCGCGTGCGGCCCCGTTTGGTCAAATCTTCGGTTGCCGGAACTGAGGTCGGATACAATTTGTAGGTATTCCCGTCTTCGGACCAGTAATGGAGCGCCCGTGAGGTGGTATCCACGAGAATCACTCCATTTTTCCTGTTGCTGAAATAGGGTTGCCAGGATTTTGAGGCGAACGAGGAAGTATTCCGCTTGGTCGTTTCCGACAGCGCTTCTTCGATCTCGATAACATCCTGGTCATTTTCCAAAGCTGCCAGCGGCGAGGCGAAGGCCCCACCAAGACCCGCCAACAATGTCGTGTTGAATGATCGGCGTGACATCCGATCGGACTTTTTCTCGGTCATGAGTTTCAGGCTCCGTGATTCCAAGTGTCAATTTCATGCGTTCCGGCGCAACCTATGGCCCGGAAGCTTCAGGTTCAATTCAAATTGAAGTGTAAACGATACAGAACCTCACACAGTATTTGAATGGTCTCGCGGAAACCGCTAGGGAAGGAGAGATCAAACAGCCGGAGATATATGGCAAAAATGACACGCCTTTTGCTCACACTTGGACTTTCGCTCTTCGCTCTCACTGCCTGTACAGGCAACCCGAATGTTGGGGCCGACGGCCGCCCGGTCTCGGCCGTGTTCCGGATCGGCATCGGCGAGAAGGGCAAAATCCAGTATCGCGTGCTTGATTCTGTCAACGCGTTCCGCGAGGCGAGTGGCATGCAAAAGCTGGCCCTGTCCGCTGAATTGACAGCCGCCGCCGCCACCCATTCCCGCGACATGTCGATCCAGAACCGGCCCTGGCATTTCGGATCGGACGGCTCGTCGCCCATCGACCGGGTCGCCCGCGCCGGCTATACTGGAACGATGCGGGGGGAAAACATTTCCGAGACGTTTGAAAGCGACGTCGAAACCCTGGCGGCCTGGATGCAGGAAGACCCAACAAAAGACGTGATCCTGGACGAGCAGGCGACCGATTTAGGGGTTGCATGGTATCAGGAACCCAACGGCAAGATCTGGTGGACCCTGGTCACAGGAAGCAGTCCAAATAGCTGATTCTCAGGGATAAATCTCGATAGGTGTGCCATCTTTGACCATCGCATAGATGGTCTCGATCTCTTTGTTGGTGACGGAAATACATCCGAATGTCCAATCGGGCTTGTTTCTGTCCCGCAGCAGCTTCGGCGCACCGTGAATGAAGATGTCGCCGCCCGGTTCTTTTCCCATTTTCTTGGCATGGGCGATGTCGTCCTCATTGGGATAGTTGATCCCGAGACTGAGGTGAAATTCTGAGTTCGGATTGCGCCGGTCGATGATATAGCTGCCTTCGGGCGTCCGGCCATCGCCTTCGAATTCCTTATGGCCCTGCGGGGAAAATCCAAGATCAATTTCATAGCTCGCCAGAGCCGTGGTGCCGTTCAGCAAATACATCTTGCGCGACGACTTGATCACGACCACCTGGGTCACTTCGGGCCCGTTATATGTTTTGAATTTGCTGCAGGCGGTCAGACCGACCGCCAGCGCCAAAACAAGCATTATGCGAAGCAACACCTGCATCCTCTCCGAAACCTCTGAACGGGTCGTTTGGCAGGAAGATACAGGAAAATAAGGGCTTGGCAAAGATTCGCAGAGATTGTTTCCGATCTGCCGTTAATCCTACCCTAGGCGACAGATGGTTTCAAAAAAAGGCATCACCCGCCAAAACGCAGCCTCAAAATCCTATTTGGAGCAGGCCCAGACCCGAACCCGGCAGTCATACCCGTTATCCATGCAATAATTCATCGCAATGCTTTCGGCCAGTTCCTGATCATTGTGCCATCCCCAGCCCCAGGCCCCGTTCGGTGAGGACGCGATCGCACCGCAGGTATTGTAGAAGGTTTTGACAACATTGCAGTCGCCTTCGCAGCCATTCTGAGCCGACCAATAGGCGTCATTTTCGTTGGAATAGCTATGCGACCAACCATAAGCCCCGTTGGGCCCAATTGCGACAGCCCCCCAGCATTGGTTGTACCCGCAACTGCCAGCGCTGGCTGCGGCGGCGGAAAAGGTCAAGAAAACTATCGTAAGAACAGCACGCAAACTCATTGTAATACCCCCTTTTTGCCCCGCCAGATTGCGCCAACCCCTGCCCGAATGCAAGCGGGCCCCACCCGGGGCCCGCAGGATAGTTCGAAAATTCGGCGTTGATCAGGCGGACAGGGCGGCCTCGCCGTCCTCTGTCAGCGGATATTCCAGATGGACCAGCATTTCTTTCGGGCAGATCTGGAGGAAATGCGTTTTCTCCTCATCCCAATGACGCAGAATTTCTGACGCCCTGAAGGAACGGGTTTCATCGGCATGTTCCTGTATGATCGACTTTACCACGCCAGCCCAATGATCCGTCGCAACCCGACCGACCACAAGGGATTCCATATTGATATTGTCCAAAGCCGTCCCATCAGGATCATAGATGAATGCCATGCCGCCAGTCATGCCGGCGCCAAAGTTCATTCCGATCGACCCAAGGATGACCGCGACACCGCCGGTCATGTATTCACATCCATTCGAGCCACAGCCTTCGACCGCAACGGTCGCGCCGGAATTGCGGACCGCAAACCTCTCACCCGCGCGGCCATTGGCAAAAAGCCGGCCACCGGTTGCCCCATAAAGGACCGTGTTGCCGATAATGGTGTTGTCCGCCGCCACCAGCGGTGAAACCAGAGGCGGGCGCACGACGATGGTGCCGCCAGACAGGCCTTTGCCGACATAGTCATTCGCATCGCCGGACACTTCCAGCTTCAGACCCGGCGCGGCAAAGGCGCCAAGCGACTGACCAGCCGAGCCCGACAGCTTTACCGTCAGGTGATCATGTTGCAGATTGTTGCGCATACCAAACCGCTTCACGATATGGCTGGACACCCGCGTGCCAATGGTCCGGTCCGTGTTCTGAACCGCATAGGACAGCTGCATCTTCTCACCTTCCTTGAAGAAGGGTTCCGCATCCTTGATGATCTCGGCATCCAACGTGTCCGGCACGACCTGACGTGGCTTTTTCCGGTCATATTTGATCGAGTGATCGCCATCGACGGTAATCAGCAACGGGTTGAGATCGAGATCGTCGAGATGGGCCGAGCCGCGGCTGACCTGGTGCAACAGATCGGCGCGGCCGATCACGTCGTCCAGGGAACGGCACCCGATAGAGGCCAGGATCTCGCGGACTTCCTGCGCGTAGAAAGTGATCAGGTTCACCACCTTGTCGGCCGTCCCGGTGAATTTTTCCCGCAGCCGTTCATCCTGCACACAGACGCCCACCGGGCAGGTGTTCGACTGACACTGACGCACCATGATACAGCCCATCGCAATCAGGGCGGCGGTGCCGATACCGTATTCCTCGGCTCCGAGCATGGCCGCCATGACGATGTCCCGACCGGTGCGCAATCCGCCATCCGTTCGAAGCGTCACACGGTCCCGCAAATTGTTCATCGCCAGAACCTGATGCGCTTCGGTCAGGCCCATTTCCCAGGGCAGACCGGCATATTTGATACTGGTCGCCGGGGAGGCCCCCGTGCCGCCATTATGGCCCGAGATCAGGATGACATCGGCCTTCGCCTTGGCGACACCGGCCGCAATGGTGCCGACGCCGCTGGCCGCAACCAGTTTCACCGTCACCTTGGCACGCGGATTGATCTGCTTCAGGTCATAGATAAGCTGCGCCAGATCCTCGATCGAATAGATGTCGTGATGTGGCGGCGGCGAAATCAGGGTGACGCCCTTGGTCGAATGGCGCAGCCGCGCGATCAGGTCGGTGACCTTGATCCCCGGAAGCTGACCACCCTCGCCGGGCTTGGCGCCCTGGGCGACCTTGATCTCCAATTCTTCACATTGGTTCAGGTATTCGGCGGTGACGCCGAACCGGCCCGAGGCGACCTGTTTGATCTTGGCCGAAGGGTTGTCGCCATTCGGTTCCGGGACGAAATGCGCCGGGTCTTCACCGCCTTCACCGCTGTCGGATTTCGCGCCGATGCGGTTCATCGCGACATTGAGGGTCTTGTGCGCCTCAGGGCTGAGCGCGCCAAGCGACATGCCTGGCGTGACGAAACGCTTGCGGATCGACGTGATCGACTCCACCTCTTCCAGGGGGATCGGATCGCCGGCGGGGCGGAAATCCAAGAGATCCCGCAAATGGATCGGCGGATTGGCCTGCATCAAGGCCGCATATTTTTTCCAGAGGTCAAAGGAGGCGCGATTGCAGGCCTCCTGCATCAGGTGCATGGACTGTGCGCCCCATGCGTGTTTTTCCCCCTGCCGGCGCAGTTTGTAAAACCCGCCAACCGGCATCACATCAGTGCCAGACGTCCAGCCCTTGGCGTGGACCTGGTGGATCTTCTTTTGAATGCCCGACACACCAATACCTGAGATGCGACTTTGCATCCCGGGGAAATATTCCGCGACCATCGACCGGCTCAGGCCGACCGCTTCGAAATTCAAACCGCCGCGATAGGAGGAAATCACGGAAATCCCCATCTTGGACATGATCTTCAAAAGGCCCTGGTTGATCGCCTCGTGATAATTCGCGACCACCTTCTCCAGGGGGCCGTCCAGCAAGCCACGACGCACCCGATCGGCCAGCGAATCCTGGGCGAGATAGGCGTTCACGGTCGTCGCGCCGCTGCCGATCAGAACGGCAAAATAATGCGGATCCAGACATTCCGCGGACCGCACGTTCAGCGAACAGAACGTCCTGAGACCCTTGCGGGTCAGCCAGGAATGCACAGCACTGGTGGCCAGGATCATCGGCATCGGCACGCGGTCGGCCGACTGGTGATGATCCGTCAACACCAGATGCATCGCGCCTGAACGCACCGCATCCTCACAATCAGCCCGCAACTGCGCCAAGGCATCGGCCAGGCTGTTGGCCCCCTCTGACGGATCGAAGGTGCAATCCATCTCGACCGTATCGGCCCCGAAATGGCGCACCATTTCGTCGAATTTTGCATTCGACACGAAGGGGCTTTCCAGGATCAGGATCTCGGTCTGGGTATGGTCCTCATCCAGGACGTTCTTGAGGTTGCCAAACCGGGTCTTAAGGCTCATCACCCGGAATTCCCGCAGCGAGTCGATCGGCGGGTTGGTCACCTGGCTGAAATTCTGCCGAAAGAAATGCGACAGCGGCCGGTACATGTCCGACAGAACCGCTGACGGTGTGTCATCCCCCATCGAGGCAATCGCCTCTTTGGCATCTTCGGCCATCGGGTGCAGGATCTGCTCCAGCTCTTCGATGGAATACCCGGCTGCGATTTGCCGTGTGCGCAGCTCTTCTCCTTCGAACAAAGCGCATTCCGGCATATCCGCCGTCTGCTCTTCCAAATCGAAGATCTTTTCACACCAATCGCCAAACGGCTTGGAGGCCGCCAACTCATCCTTCAGCTCAGCGTCATGCATCAGAATGCCGCGAGCCATGTCCACGGCCAGCATTTGTCCCGGCCCAAGGGCGCCCTTTTCGACCACGGTGCTTTCGCTTGTCGGCACCATGCCCACCTCGGACCCGGCAATCACCAGACCGTCGCCTGTCACGACATAGCGCATCGGACGCAGGCCATTTCGGTCAAGTCCGGCACAAACCCACCGCCCGTCAGTCATCGCCAAAGCGGCGGGGCCGTCCCAGGGTTCCATCACCGAGTTGCAATAGGAATACATGTCACGCCAGGGTTTTGGCATTTCGTCGGCCGAGTTTGACCAGCTTTCCGGCACCATCATGGTTTTTGCCATCGGCGCATTGCGCCCGGCGCGCACCACGACCTCGAACACGGAATCGAGCGCGGCGGAATCCGATGAACCTTGCGCAACGATGGGCTTGATGTCCTCGGCCATCTCGCCAAAAGCGTCCGAGGCCATGCGGATCTCGTGGCTTTTCATCCAGTTCACATTGCCCTTCAACGTGTTGATCTCGCCATTATGGGCCAACATGCGGAACGGCTGGGCCAACCACCATTGCGGGAATGTATTGGTTGAATAGCGCTGGTGGTAAATCGCAAACGCACTTTCAAAGCGCGCGTCCATGAGATCGGGGTAAAAAACCGCAACCTGTTCGGCCAGCATCATCCCCTTATAGATTATCGACCGGCAACTGAGCGAGCAAACATACAGCCCGTTCACCCGCGCCTCGGCAGCGGCTTTTTCAATCCGGCGGCGGATGATGTAAAGTTCCCGCTCAAAGGTCTCTTCATCGACGCCCTTGATGTTGGAGATCAGGATTTGTTCAATCTCAGGGCGCGTCGCATTGGCCTTGTCGCCAAGGCAGGTCACGTCGACAGGCACATGGCGCCAACCATAGATATAATGGCCCATCCGCAGAACTTCAGTTTCCACGATGGTCCGGCAGGTTTCCTGGGCGCCGAAATCCGTCCGGGGCAGAAAAATCTGTCCGACCGCGATCAGTTTTTCCGTGTCGGGTTCGTGACCTGTCCGGCGGATCTGATCATAAAAAAACGGCACCGGGATCTGCACGTGGATACCCGCGCCATCGCCGGTCTTTCCGTCGGCATCCACGGCCCCGCGATGCCAAACCGCTTTCAGCGCGTCGATGCCGTTTTCCACGACCTTGCGGGATTTTTGACCGTCGATGGAGACCACGAGGCCGACCCCGCAGGAGGAATGTTCGTCCTCAGCATTGTAAAGCCCGTTCTCGGCCATATACGCGCGGCGCGCTTCCTGCTCGGCGACCCACTTGGCGTCAAATTTCGTCATTCTCGTTCCTCCGTCGCGCGCAATTGGCGCGGTCAGTCAATTGTGCCGCGAGCGGCCTGTTCAGTTCGATCAGTCGCGCCTTATTCCGCAGCAACCGTCGCCTGTGCGGTCAAATCCGCAAGAATGCTGTCAGCGGCATCGCGCCCGTCTGCAATCGCCCAAACCACCAGCGAGGCCCCCCGCACGATGTCGCCAACGGCGTAAACGCGCTCAAGGTCAGTGCGGTGCGTATTGAATTCAGCCTTGATGGTGCCCCAACGGGTCACCGGCAATGCGGGTTCGTCCCAAAGGGTTGGCAGGTCTTCGGGTTCAAACCCAAGGGCTTTGATGACGAGATCTGCCTTCTCGGTATAGTCGGCCCCCTCAATCTCTTCCGGGCTTTGGCGGCCGCTGGCATCCGGTGCGCCCAGGCGCATTTTAGCAACCTTGACGCCGGTGACGCCATCTTTGCCGACAAAGCCTTTCGGGGCCGCAAGCCAGACAAATTCCACGCCTTCTTCCTCGGCATTCTGGGTTTCGCGCTGCGAGCCCGGCATATTCGCGCGGTCACGGCGATACAGGCATTTCACGCTGGTGGCACCCTGACGGATCGCTGTTCTGACACAATCCATCGCGGTGTCACCACCGCCGATCACGACGACCCTTTTGCCCTCGGCAGACAGCTCGCCACTTTCAATCTCGGGGACCGTGTCACCGAAATTCAACCGGTTCGAGGCGGTCAGATAGTCTATTGCCCGCACGATCCCGCCAAGACCAGCGCCCGGCCCCGCCAGATCTCGGGATTTGTAGACACCGGTCGCGATCACTACGGCATTATGCTGATTGCGAAGCTCTCCAAATGTCACATCGGTGCCGATATTGCAGTCGAGCTTGAACGTCACCCCACCCTGCTCAAGCTGATCAATCCGACGCATCACCACGTCTTTTTCAAGTTTGAACCCCGGAATGCCATAGGTCAAAAGCCCGCCGGCCCGGTCATTGCGGTCATAGACCGTGACCTGCACGCCGGCGCGGCGCAAACGATCCGCCGCCGCCAGCCCGCCTGGGCCAGCGCCGATAATCGCAACGCTTTCACTGCGCTCGGCCGCAGGCGCGATCGGCTTGACCCAGCCTTTTTCCCAGGCTGTGTCGGTGATGTATTTTTCGACCGAACCGATGGTCACCGTGCCATGGCCTGATTGTTCGATGACACAATTGCCTTCGCACAGACGGTCCTGGGGGCAAATCCGGCCGCAAATTTCCGGGAATGTGTTGGTGGCCTGCGAGATCTCATACGCCTCTTCCAGGCGATCCTCAGCCGTCATTCGCAACCAATCGGGGATATTGTTGTGCAGCGGGCAATGGTTCTGGCAATATGGCACACCGCATTGCGAACAGCGGCTTGCCTGCTCCTCGGCTTTTTCGGTGGCATATTCAGCATAAATTTCGTGATAATCCTGACGCCGGTCCGGCGCTGTACGTTTGGCTGGCATATCCCGAGCCACGGTCACGAATTTGAGCATTTTTTCTACGGCCATAACACCTGCCTTCATTGTCCCAGAGCGGATTTATACAAAGCTTTCCCCGAAGTTTAAAGTCAGCATGTATTACCTATTTTTAAATATTTTCAGGAAGACACGGCCAAGTCTGCAGTTTTTTGCGGTTTTTAAGACAGCTATACTTACCTTTAATTCATTTTCCCCTTCAATCTCACTGAATTACAGTGGCCGGGTCTTTCGAATCACCGGCGCCCAATGACCCTGTTTCATCTCTTCCTTCTCGCGGTCATCCAAGGGCTGACGGAATTCCTGCCGATTTCCTCGTCCGGGCACCTGATTCTTCTGCCTCAACTGACCGCTCTGGAGGATCAGGGGATCATTCTGGATGTTGCAGTGCATGTCGGAA
>Ga0209273_10003502_pt1 | contig 10785 bp, 10 predicted proteins | sample tdAd471_FD_187126 | JGI IMG/M metagenome (GOLD analysis project Ga0209273, IMG submission 187126) | Marine sediment microbial communities from the Atlantic coast under amendment with organic carbon and nitrate - tdAd47.1 (SPAdes)... | ecosystem: Environmental > Aquatic > Marine > Coastal >...
CGTTCTGTCCAGAGGCCCCGATTGACCCCCATCCCGAACCAATTGCTGCGTATTCTCATCTCCCGCGGATTTGTCGCGGAAGGGGCGATATCGCATCGGCTGGTCGGCGGGCGAACCAACCAGGTCTGGCGGGTGGCGCGCGCGCGTGGGGATGTGATCTGCAAATTATTTGCGCCCCCGGCGGAAAACCCCCTGTATCCAAACAATCCGGCCGCCGAGTTTGCTGTGCTGAAACGGTTGAGCGGCCTAAATCTTGCGCCAGAGCCAGTGGCGTTGATCGCCACAACGCTTGGGGATGTTTTGATCTACCGTTGTGTTGAGGGGGGTCCTTGGCGGCAGGATTCGCGTCGCGTGGCGCAAATGTTGGGACGGATCCACCGGATGACGCCGGACATGCCGCTCCGCCAGATCCCGTCCGGCACCGCGGCATTGCGCGCGCAGATCGCGCGTATTCTTGCGGGATGCCGCGAACCTGAAGCCCTTCTTGCAATCGAACCAAATGTCGCAGATGTGCCGGCATTGCCAGATCCGCGTCTGGTCCACACTGACACAGTGCCAGGCAACATCATCGTCACCGCCAAAGGGTTGCAACTGATCGACTGGCAATGCCCCGGGCTGGGTGACCCGGCAGAAGATATTTCCGCGTTTCTGTCACCTGCGATGCAGCTTCTATATCGGGGAAAACCATTGGATCATGGCCAGCGTCAGTCCTTCCTGGCAGCCTATCCGGACCCTGAGATCGTCCGCCGATACCTGGCGCTGGCTCCGCTCTATCATTTGCGAATTGCGGCTTATTGCCAGTGGAAAACCGAGGCTGGCGATGCCGCCTATGGTCCCGCCCTTGTGGCGGAATTATCAGAACTGAAAAAGCCGCGCGCCAATCACCACCAGGCTGGCGATGATGATGCCGAGCGCCAAATATCCCGTCTTCCCGAGTGAGTTTTCCGGCGGCTGGGGCTGTTCTGGCGTGGATAAATCCCGCAGCATTTTTTCCGCCAGCGCAGGTAGTTTCGGCCCATAGCGCGACAGGACCCTGACGGTCGCAACCATGTCGCGGGCCATGGCGCGCGGGCCGATATTTTCAAAGATATAGGTTTCGACCACAGGCCGGGCCACTTCCCAAATATTGAGGGTGGGGTTCAGCGTCCGCGCCACACCTTCGACTACGACCATGGTGCGTTGCAGCAGGATCAGCTCAATCCGTGTTTCCATGCCGAACCGCTCGGTCACGTCAAAAAGATGGGCCAGCAGCCGCGCCATCGAAATCTTGGTGGCATCGGCCCCGAAAATCGGTTCCCCGACCGATCGCAGCGCCTGCGCAAATTCGTCGACATCCTTGTCGCCCGGGACATAGCCAGCCTCAAAATGCACTTCGGCGACCTTGCGATAATCCTTCTGGATGAAGCCCATCAAAATCTCGGCATAGGTGCGGCGCGTATAAGCGTCGATCCGCCCCATGATCCCGAAATCGATCGCGATCAGGTCGCCATTGGCGGCCACCATGAGGTTTCCCTGGTGCATGTCGGCGTGAAAATACCCGTCGCGCAGGGCGTGGCTGAGGAAAATCTGAACGACGCGGGCGCCCAGTGCGGCCAGATCGTGCCCCTGGGCGCGCAACCGGTCAACATCGCCCAAAGGAATGCCGTCCATCCAGTCCAGCGTCATGACCCGACGCGCGGACAGATCCCAATTCATCGCCGGTACCACAAACCCGGAATCTTCGGCCGAGGTGGCATGAAACTCCGCCGCTGCCGAGGCCTCCATCCTAAGGTCCAATTCGCCTTGAACAACGCTGTCGAAATGAGCGACCACATGGCTTGGGTGCAGACGCCGGGTTGACGGCAACAGTACCTCGATCACGTCGGCTGCGAAATAGAACGCATCAACGTCTCGTTTGAAATCCCGCTCGATATGCGGCCGCAACACCTTGATCGCGACTTCCTGGCCCGTCGATTTCAGCCGGGCCTTGTGGACCTGCGCGATGGAGGCTGCGGCAACTGGTTCCGAAAACTCCGTGAACAGATCATCGACTTTTTGCCCAAGCTCCGCCTCGACGGTCTGGCGTGCAATCGACGTTGCAAAGGGCGGCAATTTGTCCTGCAACACCCGCAACTGATTGGCGAGTTCCGGTCCGACCACATCCGGGCGCGTCGACATGATCTGGCCGAACTTGATATAGGCCGGTCCAAGGGCTGTCAGCGCTCGCAAAATCGGCGGCTGCGACGGATCGCCCTTCAGGCCCAGCCATTTGAACGGCCAGCCCATGACGCGCGCGGCAAGGCGCAGCACCGGCGGCGCGTCCATTGCCTCCAGCGCCTGTTTCATCGCACCGGTACGTTCAAATGTTGCGCCGGTGCGGACCAAACGCCATATGTTGTGCGGGCCGCGCATCAGAGCTTCCAGCCGGAATGCAATGCCGCAATTCCAAGGCTCAGATTACGGAACTTGACCTGTTCGAACCCGGCGGTGCGGATCATGTCCGCGAAAACATCCTGCTTTGGAAATTTGCGGATGCTTTCAACCAGGTATTGATAACTGTCACGGTCATTTGCGATCGCCTGGCCCATCGGAGGGATGATGTTGAAGGAGTAGAGGTCATAAAGCCTTTGCAGACCTGAATTCGGGATTTGGCTGAACTCCAGTACCATCAGGCGGCCACCGGGTTTCAGGACACGAAACGCCTCGGACAGGGCGTCGGGGATCCGGGTCACGTTTCGGATGCCGAACGAGATGGTGTAGACGTCAAAACTGTTGTCGTTGAAGGGCAACGCCATCGCATCGCCGCAGACCCAGTCCAGATGATCCGCCAGCGCCGTTGCTTCGGCTCGGAGCTTACCTTCGTCCAGCATGCTTTGCGTCATGTCGAACACGGTGGCATGGGCTTTCGGCGCGCGTTTCAAGAAGCGAAAAGAGATGTCGCCGGTGCCGCCCGCTACATCCAGCAGGCGTTGTCCTTCGCGCGGCACCAGCCAGTCCATCATCGCGTCTTTCCACAGACGGTGAATTCCAAGCGACATCGCGTCATTCATCACGTCATATTTCGAGGCGACATTGGTAAAAACACCATGAACCATCCCGGCTTTCCGGCTTTCGGGCACGGTTTGGTTGCCGAAATGAGTGGTTTTTGTGTTGGTCGAGGTCATCTGGCCTTGCCGATTGCTGTGGGTCGCTATTCTTATAGGCAAGTTCGCGGGGGTTACAATCCGCGCCGACGAGGAGCCGATATGCCCGAATTGCCTGAAGTCGAAACCGTCCGGCGCGGATTGGCGCCCGTGACCGAAGGCGCGGTCATTACGCGTGCCGAAACGCACCGCCCGGATTTGCGCTGGCCGTTCCCTGAGAGGATGGCCGAGCGGCTGACTGGCGCGCGGGTTCTGCGGATGAATCGCCGGTCGAAATATCTGTTGGCCGAGTTGGATACCGGCGAGACGCTGATCATTCACTTGGGAATGTCCGGCCGGATCCTGATCGAGGGCCAAACCCCTGCGCGGTTCTACTCCAAGATGAACCCGTTGGGGAAACATGACCATGTGAGCCTGGAAATGGACAACGGCACCCGGATCGTGATGAACGACCCGCGTCGTTTTGGCGCGATGGACCTGTGCCCGACAGACGGGCTTGCACGGCATCGCTTTCTTGCGCATCTCGGGCCGGAGCCCTTGTCCAACAGTTTTGACGAGGCATATCTCGCCGGGGCGTTGCGCAACCGGAATACACCGATCAAATCTGCCCTGCTGGATCAGCGGGTGGTTGCCGGGCTTGGCAATATTTATGTGTGCGAGGCACTGTGGCGGGCCCATATCTCGCCAATCCGCAAAGCCGGCCGGGTTTCTGAAAAACGCGTGGCACCATTGGTGCCGGCGATTCGGTCCGTTTTGACCGAAGCCATTACCGCCGGGGGGTCATCTCTGAAAGATTTTCGTCAGACCGACGGCGATCTTGGCTATTTTCAGCACAATTTTGCCGTCTATGACCGCGAAGCCCAGGATTGCGCAAATCCAGACTGCACGGGTAAAATCCGCCGTATTGTTCAATCTGGCCGGTCGACATTCTATTGTGCGACCTGCCAAAGATAACTTGAATGCCGCCAACAAGCTGATATGTGGGGCGCCCTGAATACCGATCCGGAGGAACGAGATGGCCTACGAGACATTGATCGTCGAAATTGAAGATCACGTCGGGTTGATCCGCCTGAACCGCCCCGAAGCACTGAACGCTCTCAACAGTCAGTTATTGGGTGAGCTGGCCGCGGCCCTGCGCGGGTTCGAGGAAAACGACAAGGTTCGATGTGTGGTCCTGACCGGCTCGGAAAAGGCGTTTGCCGCTGGCGCCGATATCAAAGAAATGTCGGAGAAGAATTTTGTCGACATGTTCACCAGTGACTTTTTCACGCCCGAAACAGAATCCCTGTTGCGCTGTCGCAAGCCCATCATCGCGGCCGTCGCCGGGTATGCGCTGGGCGGTGGTTGCGAGCTGGCCATGATGTGTGATTTCATCATTGCGGCGGACAACGCCAAATTTGGTCAGCCAGAAATCAATCTGGGCGTGATGGCGGGAATTGGCGGCACACAACGTTTGACCCGGTTTGTCGGCAAGTCGAAATCCATGGAAATGAATTTGACCGGACGAATGATGGACGCGGAAGAGGCCGAACGCTCAGGCCTCGTCAGTCGCATTGTTCCTTGCAAGAAGCTGATTGAAGATGCCATGGCCACGGCTGCTAAAATTGCCGAAAAGTCGCTTTTGACCTCGATGGCAATCAAGGAAAGCGTGAACCGGTCCTATGAGACCTCCCTGCGCGAAGGCGTGTTGTTCGAGCGGCGCGTCTTTCATTCGCTTTTTGCGACCGAGGATCAATCGGAAGGCATGGCCGCCTTCCAGGAAAAACGGGCGCCGCAGTTTCGGGGCAAGTGACGTTATTGGCCAGTCTGGTCTTGTTGGCTTTGCAATGATCCAACACCGCAAATCTGGGTCGTCGCGCCATGTGCGGGCCGAAAAGTCTGACCGCCTTTCACATTGATTCATGACAGCGGTTCTCGTCTGACCTTTTCGCCCGGCGTATTTGAACAAGACCGACCGGGACGGAGCCAGTGACCAAACAGAATAAGCGCGTCAAAAAAGCCGGATTCGCATGTTGACTTGCAAAAGACTCGGGCCTAGAAGCGCGTTTCATCTTTCGTAACCCGAAAAGACCGGAATTTTGATATGGCCAACTCGCCGCAATCCAAGAAACGTGCCCGCCAGGCAGAACGCCGCACCGCGGTCAACAAGAACCGCCGTTCGCGCATCCGGACCTTCATCCGCAAGGTCGAGGAAGCCATCACAGGTGGGGATCAGGCAGCCGCTGCGGCTGCTCTGAAAGAAGCTCAGCCAGAGATCATGCGTGGCGTGACGAAAGGTGTTCTGCATCAGAACACGGCGTCGCGCAAAGTGTCGCGCCTTTCGGCTCGTGTGAAAGCGCTGGGCGCCTAACAGCCCACGTATCTGCAAGATTTCAAAGGACGTCCGGTTCGATCCGGGCGTCCTTTTCGCGTATTTACGCGGCAATTTTTTTGTTGTCGGGCGCAATTTTTTTTCTGGCGGTTCGCTCCACCAGTAGCGCCTAAAATCATGCGGACCAATAGATATTGTGGCCGTTTTCCTGTGGATAGATTCGCGCTTCGTCAATTGCAGAGTCAAGCGAGAAGAGTCGTTGAAAGCGCGCTCGGCGACCTGCTAGCTTAGCTGAGTGATTCAATCCGTCTGGGGGGACAGAATGGACGCGGACGATGATGGCGTCGGCGAAGTGCTGCCAAATGAAGCCTTGGAAATCCTGCAAGCAGAGCCGAATACGGTTCTCGTCGACGTACGGACCAAGGCGGAATGGGCTTACGTTGGCGGTCCGTCATTGGACGATCTGGGCAAGGAGGTCATTCGCGTCGAATGGCTCGCCTTTCCGGAAATGTCTGTGAACCCCGAGTTTACCGGTGAGTTGTTTTCACGCTTTGGAGACAGGTTTCCTGACAAGATCCTGTTCATTTGCCGATCAGGTGTCCGCTCGCTCGACGCAGCGGAATACGTGGCAGATGTGCTGGGTGAGATAGGACGCAAGACGAAATGTCTGAATGTTGAAGAAGGATTTGAGGGCGATCTCGATGATGCGAAACATCGCGGCGCTAAGAACGGTTGGAAAAAACGGGGTCTGCCCTGGCGGCAGAACTAACAATAAGAACGGAACAGAAATGACGATTAACACCTGGGGGCGTGTGCGTGATGATCTTATGGAAAAGCTGGGCAGGGATGCCTTTAACAACTGGATCAAACCGCTAGAAGTTCTGTCCGAGGATAATGGCGTTATCAGTTTTGCGGTTCCGACTTCGTTTTTTGGGGATTGGGTGTCGCGCAATTACAGCGACCGAATTGTGTCCGGTTTCGCCCAATATGGCAAAACGCTGGATCGTCTCGAGTTCAAGGTGCCGCGCCGTACTGAACCGGCCCCGGCAGAGGCTGTTCAGCCGGAGCGCCTGCGCCCCGCCCCGAAAAAACCCGAAGTTGCAGAAGCGGGCGAGCTTCCCGGCTCACCTCTGGATCGCCGGTTCACCTTCGACCGTTTCGTGGTCGGCAAACCGAACGAACTGGCCCATGCCGCGGCGCGCCGTGTGGCCGAAGGCGGTGAGGTGACGTTCAACCCCTTGTTCTTGTATGGCGGCGTCGGTCTCGGCAAAACCCACCTGATGCACGCCATCGCCTGGGACATCCGAAACCGCCGTCCAGACGCCAGGGTTTTGTACCTGTCGGCGGAGCAGTTCATGTATCGATTCGTACAGTCATTGCGCTTCAAGGATACGATCAGTTTCAAGGAAATGTTCCGTTCGGTCGATGTGCTGATGGTCGATGACGTGCAATTCATCGCCGGCAAGGAATCCACCCAGGATGAGTTTTTTCACACCTTCAACGCACTGATCGACCAGAACAAGCAGATCGTTATCTCTGCCGACCGCGCCCCGGGCGAAATTGACGGGCTGGAAGAGCGGATCAAATCACGATTGCAATGGGGCCTGGTCGTGGATCTGCACCCGACCGATTATGAACTCCGTCTCGGTATTCTTCTGTCGAAGGCCGAAACCCAGACTACGCTTTATCCGGATGTGATTCTGGCGAAAGGCGTGTTGGAGTTTCTTGCGCATCGGATTTCAACCAATGTCCGTGTTCTGGAAGGGGCACTGACCCGGCTCTATGCGTTTGCTTCATTGGTGGGGCGTGAGATCACGTTGGAAGTGGCACAGGAATGCCTTGCGGACATTCTGCGTGCGTCTGACCGCAAAGTCACCATCGACGAAATCATGCGCAAGGTCGCCGATCATTACAATCTGCGCCTGTCAGATATGCTGTCACCCCGCAGGGCGCGGGCCGTGGCGCGACCGCGTCAGGTGGCAATGTTCCTGTCCAAAACGCTGACCTCGAAATCCCTTCCTGAGATCGGGCGTCGCTTTGGCGGCCGGGATCATACCACGGTCATTCACGCAGTACGCAAAATCGAAGAGTTGAAAGCGATCGACAACCAGATCGCCGAAGACGTGGAGCTGTTGCGGCGCATGCTGGAGGCGTAACTGACGGACCCCTTGACCCCCCTCGCAAACCAGTAAAAAAAGGTTGCAAAGGGGGGTGTCTTGGCTAGTCTGCCCCTCCCGATCACGCGAGGAGCGACAGACATGAAGGTCAGCATCGAGCGCAGCGCGCTTTTGAAAGCGATGAGTCAGGCGCAATCGGTCGTTGAACGGCGCAATACAATTCCAATCCTCGCCAATGTTTTGATCGAGGCCGAGGGCGGCGCGGTCAGTTTCCGTGCCACCGATCTGGACATCGAGGTGGTGGACAAGGCATTGGCCCAGGTCGGTCAGGCGGGCGCCACCACGGTGGGTGCCCACACTTTGCATGAAATTGTTCGCAAACTGCCGGACGGCTCCATGGTCGAACTGACCGATGACGGCACATCTGGTCGGATCGAGGTTCGTGCCGGCCGGTCCCATTTTTCCCTTGCGACATTGCCGCGCGAAGATTTCCCGGTGATGGCGACGTCGGAATATGAGTGTAATTTCACCGCGCCTGCCCCGGTTCTGCGCCGGTTGTTCGACAAATCCAAGTTTGCGATTTCGACCGAAGAGACGCGATATTATCTGAACGGTGTCTATATGCATGCTTCGGACGGCGCGTCAGGCAAGGTCCTGCGATGCGTGGCAACCGACGGTCACAGGCTGGCCCGAATCGACGCCCCGTTGCCAGATGGCGCTGGCGATATGCCTGGCGTGATCGTGCCGCGGAAAACCGTTGGCGAGCTGCGCAAGTTGCTGGACGATGATGACATGATGATCGCGGTCTCTGTCTCGGAAACCAAAGTGCGTTTCGCGACGCCCGAGATCACGCTCACGTCCAAGGTCATCGACGGCACCTTCCCCGATTACACAAGGGTTATCCCAGCCGGTAACACCAAGCGGCTTGAGGTTGACGCGACCGAGTTCGCCCGGGCCGTTGATCGTGTTGCGACAGTGTCGTCCGAACGGTCCCGCGCGGTGAAATTGTCCTTGGACGAGGATCGGATGGTCCTGTCGGTCAATGCGCCTGACAGTGGCGCTGCGGAAGAAGAGCTGGCCGTCGCCTATGGGGATGAACGGTTGGATATCGGCTTTAACGCCAAATACCTGCTGGAGATTGCCAGTCAGGTTGATCGCGAAAATGCGGTGTTCCTGTTCAATTCTGCCGGGGATCCGACCCTGATGCGCGAAGGCAATGACGAATCGGCGGTCTATGTCGTGATGCCGATGCGGGTGTGATGTGGCGGGGCTTGCCCTTTCTCATCTGACGCTGTCGCATTTCCGATCCCACAAATTCGCGCGTCTGGTGCCAGCGCCGGGCGCAATCGCTCTGTTTGGGGCAAACGGGGCCGGGAAAACCAATATTCTTGAGGCAGTGTCACTGTTGTCGCCCGGTCGCGGATTGCGCCGTGCCGCAGCAGAGGAGTTTGCCCGCGCGCCAGAACAGCTTGGCTGGAAGATCACGGCTGAGCTTTCCGGCCCTGACGAGGCACATAGTCTTGAAACCTGGGCCGAGCCGGGCCAGTCGCGGCAAGTGCGGATCGACGACAAGGCGGCCACGCAATCGGCCCTTGGCCGGGTTGCCCGGATGGTCTGGCTGGTACCCTCGATGGACCGGCTCTGGCTGGAAGGGGCCGAGGGGAGACGGCGGTTTCTGGACCGGATCACGCTCAGTTTTTTTCCCGGCCATGCTGATGTGTCGTTGGCGTATGAAAAAGCCATGCGGGAACGCAACCGCCTTCTGAAAGACGGTGTTGCCGACGATCACTGGTATCGCGCACTGGAGCGGGCCATGGCCGAGGCCGGGGCAGAGCTTCACAGAAACCGCTCTGTGGCCATCACTCGGCTGGCCGCTGCGCAATCCGGGGCCGAAACTGCGTTTCCGGCGGCGCATCTGACGCTGACCGGGCCGGATGACGCGGACCCGCCCAACTCCGCCGAGGAACTCACCGCCGCTTTTACACAAGGGCGGGCCCGCGATATGGCGGCGGGCCGTACACTGATCGGGCCGCACCGCGCGGATCTTGCGGCGACCTATGCTGCAAAAGGGGTGGCGGCCCGGCAATGCTCGACCGGAGAGCAGAAGGCGCTGCTGATTTCACTGATACTGGCCAATGCGCGCGCCTTGACGGCTGATTTCGGTGCGCCGCCGATCATCCTTTTGGACGAGGTGTCGGCCCATCTTGACGAGACCCGCCGCGCCGCCCTTTATGATGAGATCTGTGCCCTGGGCGCGCAGGCATGGTTGACCGGCACCGAAATTTCGCTGTTCGAGGCGCTGGGCACACGGGCCCAGTACCTGGAGATTACCGAACAGGATGGTATTTCGGGTATTCAGGAAAGGACCGTCATGTGAAAGCCAACCGGATCACACTCGTGACGCTTGCCGTCGCGGATATCGCGCGGTCACGAGCCTATTATGAGGCGTTGGGCTGGCAGCCTGAAGAGGCTATGGACCAGGTGGTTTTCTATGACTTGGGCGGTGCCAAGTTCGGATTATATCAACGCGAACTGCTGGCGCAGGATCAGGGCCGCGGGGGCGTTGATCTGGGGGTTGGCGCGGTGTCCCTGGCGCAAAACTTTTCTTCTGAGGAGGCGGTCGATACAGCTTATGAGGCAGCGCTTCTGGCCGGCGCATCGGTTGTTGCACGGCCAAAAAAGGTGGAATGGGGCGGCTATTCCGGCCTTATTGCCGACCCGGACGGGCATGTCTGGGAACTGGCCTATAACCCGTTCTGGCCGTTGGACGCAGAAGGAATGCTCACATGATCCGCTTTTTCGCAATCGTTTTTTCTCTGCTCGCGCCGCTGTCCAATGCCGCTGATCTGGCCGACCAACTGCATCCCGAGGCACGTTACTATGGGGTGGGCTGGCAAAGTGACGGAGCGCATTGGTCGATCGAAGTGATCCTGACCGCAAATGGCGCGCAGGTCGCATACCCCTCGGCCAAGTGCTTTGGGAAATGGACCCTGGCAAGCGGCGGACCGGACCGGTTCACATATGTCGAGCAAATCACCGATGGCGATCAGGATTGCATCCTTCTGGGACGTGTCGCACTGGAGCCATACTCGGATGACATGCTGCGCTATGTCTTTTCTGAAACCGAAGGTCGCACGGATGCCGAGGCAATCTTGCTTCCGGTGCGCGGGATTCGCAAAAATTATATGGAAATGCTTTTGTTGACGCTGAACAATATCAGCTTCGACTATCTTTT
>Ga0209273_10003503_pt1 | contig 10777 bp, 22 predicted proteins | sample tdAd471_FD_187126 | JGI IMG/M metagenome (GOLD analysis project Ga0209273, IMG submission 187126) | Marine sediment microbial communities from the Atlantic coast under amendment with organic carbon and nitrate - tdAd47.1 (SPAdes)... | ecosystem: Environmental > Aquatic > Marine > Coastal >...
GCCGCAGCAGGAGCAGGTGCCGCAGCAGGAGCAGGTGCCGCAGCAGGAGCAGGTGCCGCAGCAGGAGCAGGAGCACTCACCTGTTGAACGGCTTCCACTGCGTCCGCGACTGTGACTGTGACGGCAGTTTGAACCTTAGCGATTTGCTCAAGTGCGTCAGCGATTCGTTTTAGATTATTTTCAATGCTCATTTGTATAATGCCTTTTCTTGTTCTGTTGGTTGGATGGTCAGACGATCTTCATTAAATGCTTCAATGAATTCACGGATCATCGGACCGGGTGTGGTCTTCAGTTTCTTACACTTGCGTGTAAATTTAACTTTCACTTTACTATTAATACGACCAGCAAAGGTGTCATCTAGTGTGTCACTCATGCATTTCATTTCCTCAATTCGTTTGGGTTTTGTTGAGCGATGTAACCTTACTCAATGTGGTCAGTATATGCAAGCGTTAAACAATGTCAATAGTATGTTTGACATTGATACTCATTGAATATAGAGTCACATCATCAAAAATAATAAGGAGTGGTCATGTCTTGTACAGCGCGTAGAGTGAACGATGAAATGTTCTGCAACCGATGTGGATTGGTGTGGTCATTAAATGAACAGAAGCCTGATTGTCTAACAACTGAACAGATTAGACACTTGAAAGCTACGAGGGAAATCAATAAGCTGAGGAATCTTATGTCTCAGCCATCTGTTAAATTGAAACATAAAAAAACCGCTACGGTGTGACACCGCAGCGGTTCCAAGAGTGACGCGTTCTACACCGGTGGATCGGTGAACAACAACAAGAGACTAACCTACCGTTATGACATTATCAACACCAACTAATCAAGAATTTCTACAAGCCTTATTCGGTGAAGATGCGCCGTGGGTACATGTTACTGACTTTAACTATGACCCTAATAATATTCCCGATGATCGACATCTCATGGCATGGAAAGGTGATTACTTCAGTCGTTACAATATGCACGAAGGTACTAACCAGTACTTCACTATTTCAACATTCTACTGTGATGATCAAGGGGTAGCACGTAGACGTAAAGCACTGTACAGACAGACCCATTGTCTCGTTCTTGACGATGTTAGAGAGAAACTGAGTGAAGAAGCGGCGGCAAAATTACCATCACCGAGTTGGATTCTTGAAACGTCACCTGGTTCGTTCCAATGGGGGTACATATTTAATACACCGGTTACATCGGCATCCATGATTGATAACTTGAATGACGGTTTAATTGCCAGTGATCTTGCACCTGACGGTAAAGACCCTGGTCAACGCGGTGTAACTAGGTATGTACGACTACCTGAAGGTTATAACACTAAACAATCCAAGATGGTGAACGGTCAGCCGTTCAAATGTCAGATCACACACTGGGAACCATTCAACAGAGTCAACATTGAGGAATTAGCAGCACCGTTTCATGTTGATCTACATCAACAAAGACGTGAAACCCGTGTAGATGGTGCAGCAGATGTACAGGATCATCCCATCTTACAGATACCTGACGTAATTCATGTTAAGGAGGTGCGCAGTGCCGGCCGATTCGACATCACTTGTCCATGGGTAGATGAGCATACAGGTGGCGTTGACAATGGCGCCGGCATCTTCACCAATAAAGATAATTCAATAGGCTTCAAGTGTCATCACGGTGCATGTCAGCATCGCACGGGTAAACACCTGTTAGATAAGATTGAAGAAGAAGTATTAGGTTTCGGGCGCCAGTTCGCAGAGTGGAAAGTAATGCAGTCATTCAGTGAGATAGCTGAACCCAACTTCATGGCTGAACCTGTACCCCCTTTTCCTAACCCACCTGTCGCAGTTGAACCTAACTTCCTTGAACCTATCACACCCGTGGTCGTACCTGTGGCACCTGCTGCACCAACAGCAGCAGTGATGCCATCAGGCTTCGACGCAGTGCTGACTCAGTTACGTCAACATCCCCCTACATCACAAGAAGCCCGTGATATTGCCGGTAAGTTACTGCAGTCAGTTGAAGAACTGTCAGCTATGGATAAGGTCCATTGGCATACTCAGGTTTGTGACGTGATGCGATGGACTAAGCCTGAATTCAAAGACATCCTGAAGGACTTACGTACAAGCTGGTACAACGATTCCAAAGCTGAGGTTAACTTCTTTGATGAAGTGATGTATGTCGGTGAGCTGAACCAATTCTACGACCGCTCTAAGAATATCTTCTACAGTGCTGAAGCGTATCAGAACGTGTACTCACACTTAGACCCTGAAGCCCGTAAAGAAGCGTTACAGGGTGGTCGTGTCACCAAGGTGGATAAGCTGGACTACGCACCAAAACAAGCAGCCGTGTTCGTTGAGAACAGTATCACATACGGTAACTCGTGGAATTCAAACAATGAAGTGCAGGGTATACCGGGCGACGTGTCACGATGGTTAGATCACTTCGATGCTTTAGGTTGGGGTGAACACAGAGACCATGTAATGAAGTGGATGGCGTATACAATCCGCTACCCTGAAGAAAAGCTGAACCATATGATCATACTAGGTAGCGGTGAAGGTTGCGGTAAAGACTGGTTACTGACACCGCTCAGCGTGGCAATGGAAGGGAACAGTTGCAGCATCAGCGGTGATGAGCTTCTAAGCGACTTCAACGACTACCTGTTATCAACTAAGTATCTGAACATCAATGAGACTGAACTCGGTGATCGTCGTGAGGCCATGGCGGTATCGAATAAACTGAAACCATTGGCTGCAGCTCCACCGACTAAACTACGTGTTAACCCTAAAGGTGTTAAGGCGGTTCATGTACGTAACATTGTAAGCTGTGCCATGACCACCAATAGTCAGCTACCTATCCGCCTTAACGGACCGTCACGACGATTCTTCGCATTATGGTCTGATATGAACCCACGTGATGCACTCGACAACATGCGTCCTGAATGGATTGAATATTGGACTGACCGTTGGCAGTGGATGAACAATGGTGGTGCTGAGGCTGTCATATATTACCTGCGTAACTGTGTGGATCTGTCCGACTTCAACCCTCAGTCTGCACCGCCTGTGACTGAATTCCTACGTGAGATTCGTGACTCATCTAAGTCACCTGCTGAACAGACCGTTGAAGCTTTCATACGTGAAGGTGTAGGGATGTTTAAGTCTGACGTGGTGACTGCACAAGAGATCAGTAACACATTGCGTGCGGGTTCCATGGTGGCACCGACACTCATGTACACTGAAGAACGTGTCTTCACACCGGTGATGGTAGGGCGTCTGTTCAAGTCAATGCCTAACATCATACAGATGAGGGGTACGTACCCTCGTGGTAACTGTCGTTTATGGGTGATCAGGAACCAGGAGAAATATTCACAGTATGGTCCTGCTGAACTGTATAGAGAGTATGAACGTCAGTTACAACAGGCTAAAGCGAATGCGGGTATTCGTGTAGTAGACGAGGTAGGGTGACGAATGTCACCCTCTTTTAATTTGATACGCGGTCTTAACTGTAATCAATGTTAAACGATTAAGGTCCGCGTTATTATCAATCACAATATCAGCATCACTCATAGTCAGTTCCATTGAGTCACTGGTTTCAAGTGGTAGTCGTTCGGACGCATCTACCCAAATAACCAAGTCAAACAATCCAGCACGTTTCATTGCTTGGTATTCTTCACGGTTGCGTAAACCACAATAAACATCATACTCATTGAACAACTCACGTCCCAGTCGTACAGGATCTTCACCATTATAAGCTCGCAGTAAGTTGAACCACTCAGGTCGATGATTCACACGGTCTTCATAGCATTCTTCTAATGTCTCATACCCATAAAGTTTACTGAGTACTGGGAACACAGCTTTCTCATTAACGAAGTCACTAGATGATTTGAATTTAAGATTAAGCAGGTCGGTCAGCATCTCACACACAGTGTCTTTACCATGTCGAGCGTGACCAATGATGAGCAGTTTCAAAAGAATGATACCTCTTCAGGTGGTTTATAGTTAGCTTCAGGGGTTACAACATGGGTTTGATGGTAGCGTAACAGCTTCTCAGCAGCACTGCGAACATAGTCATCGGTGGGAAGGTGACACCCAGTAGAGGCATCCCAGTTCTTGAACACGTCATCGTAGAATTCATGATCGTAACCATGCCACATTTGAAGTGACACCAGTTCATCGGCCCATGTTTGCCACCGGTCATCGCTTATGATGTTGGTATGAAGGTGGTAGTAGATGTAGGAGTGGATTAGCATTTGACCCCTGCGCCGAATGATCAGCGACTTCTCAGGGGTGTACTTACGCGGTGGCCTATCCCATTGGTAGACTATTTCTGACATGTAGCTTGCCATGTCTCATTGTGACCGTAAATCTGACGTGCAGTCTCTACGGTGAATTGATCCATGGTTGACACGGTGATCGGCTGCACCCATGTGCAGTCAGTCACGGGACCATTTGTTGCGCAGCCGACGACGGACATCATCATCAGACATAGTATTAACTTTCGTTTTAACATTGTTCACCTTCTTCAGTGCGTTGTTAGTTCGTTGTTCTTGTTTTAATTGTTCAGCTTGCTCAGCCGTTCGACGACCGTACTGGAATGCACCTAGTAAAGCCGCCAGCACTGATAAAGCTGTGAGGAGGTAGAGTTTAAGTTTCAACATATCGAACCATAGCTTGTGACCATTGGACGTGAATGAATTCGTACTGATCACCGGGTTTAATCAACATAGTACTCACACCGCCTTGGCATTCCCAACCGGCCGACATCAATGATTCTACAGATGTTTGTAAACTTTCTCGGTTAGATGTTGACACCACTTTATAATACTGAGGTCTCTTAGAATTAAACCGTTTGAATAATCGAACCATAATTACCGACGCTCCTTATTCAGATCATCAATACGTGCCCACACTGTCACACCGATGCTTAACATGGTGATACCCAGCATGACGTACTGTGCAATGTCGATATGCGGGACCAATGGTTCAATGATAGATTCAATACCCTTCAATGCTTCCATAATCATGACGGTGCTGGTGGATGCTGTCGCAGTGATGCTGGCCTTAATGGTGCGTGACTCACTCAGTGGCTTCACTGGTACATCGATACCCGCTAACCGTAGACCTTGATCAATGGTGCCTTTATCATATGGCTGACATCCGTTCTCAAACTGAATCAATGCAGCGACGACACTGTACATACTGTTGTAGTCGTATATGTCCACGTGGTCATATACACCGAGGTTGATCATAGAGGCTACATGCGCCGCGTATTTATCGGTAGGGTTCTCATGTGGTGGCGCCCAGCGTTCGATGATCTCTTGAACACTGTCGATACGTGAACCGTCGTCAGCCTGTCGTGCGTCTTGATACGTAATCAGGATACGAGCGATAGCACGGATACCCCATTTAGCATGATCGAAAACGACGAATCGAGTATCACCGGATTGGTCCTCACTCATACCCTGCCATCGTGTAGCAGTGCGTTCAATATTACCAGGGTTACAGTTACGTATACCACGTGCTTCAGTTGTCATTGGTTAAGTCCTCTTGTTCGTTGTTCCATTGTAGCAATGACATCGTTACAGTCATCAGTACACATTGTTGATTGCTCCATTGTGTCTACACAGTAGTAGGCACCTGATAGAATGATAAGTGTTGCAATCGCATATCTCATAATTTTACCTTTTTATTATTTCATAACACACTCTATGAGTGCGACCTTCGGCGCACTATTTCGGCGTTATATGGCTATCATTCCGCCTTCGCTTGGCACTACATTTTCTTTATAAACCGTATACTCAGTCAGCAAATAACTATTGCCTACAATGTCAAAACCTTTTCCTTTTTCGTAATCTTTATTAGTCATACTGATAGCGCAGCCAATAAAAGGATCTAATTCAATAATATCTCCATTGAGCAACCGTGCAGTACAAGTATTACTAGCCTTGTCGTAATCTGTAATTTTTAATCTTACTGTTATCATTTTTTATTCCTTAATGTCTAGTACGCCATATAACAAGGCGCATAAATAGGACAAACAAAGTTTGCCCTTTTGCTTTAGGTTATGTTTTTAACTTCTCTAAAGCTTCTCCAGCACCTTGAAGAATCCAATGGCAAGCATTTTTCTCGTGCTCTTCTATGCATTCTTTGCTATGACCCTTTCCACGTTTAGCCGTGCAATTAGTGCCTTTGCATGTTTTATTAGCCTCTTCGTCCCATCCATCACCCCACCAGTGAATTGCATTAGCGTGTGATCTACGATCTATCGGGCACTCAGACTTTTCTACTCCTGCCAAAAAAGCACGACGCCCAGAATCTTTTATGCTGCTCGGTGTGCTGTAGTCCATTCTGTATTTCATATTTAAAACCTCTCCAAAATATAACAAGTAATTCAACGGTGGAAGTTCGCTTTAGCTCGCTCCCGTTAATAACTGGGTTATTTAGCATTCAAATCTGGTAGTTTTTTAATCCATTTCATTACATCTAAGGACGTATCAAACTCCATGAAATTATCAGCTTTAACATTTGGGTCTGCGATATAGATTGCATCTTCAACCTCATCAGATAGATCTACCTCCCACCCGCTCGCATACCCTGTCGGTGTTGGGCTGCCCTGAATATATTCGATTCGGTCTGCCTCGATACCTTTTTTCTGCAATGCTGATTCGATTTTTCTCTTGGTCATACACCTACCATACTAAATAACAAATAATTGAATTAGAGCCTCGCGGGACTCAGCCAAATTAATAATCGGGTTATCTGTCATGTATGTATCTAGCATAAACAACAGAGTAAAAAAACTAAGGCGGAAACAAATCCAACAACAATAGTAAGGCCATAGTCTCGGTATAGTTGAATACCCATACCAAAATCCAACAATAAAAGTAGTGGGGATAGCGCCCCAATATGTATAGAAAACTGAATCAAGTATTCCTTGAAAACAGATAACAACACGGTCAATTTTGACTTCATTACGCTTCGCTTCATTTGCAAATTACCTCTTGGTTATGCGTACTTACAACGACTTAATTTAAACCAATTTACTCCTTTTGCTGTAACTGCTATATGAGAATCAAGTACTACACCATTATGTTTTACTGTACCTGATGTGTGTACCTCCAAGCTTCCATCTTTCTTTAAATCCACCGTGTAAAGAACGCGCCCATCTTCCGCTAAAATCTCTATGGACTCATGTTCTATTTCCGCGGTGACGCTATCACCGTAAGTACCTCTTATTTTCATAAATCAAATTCCACCTAAACATTTGGCTTAATCTCATCAAGCCAGTCAATGAAGTCAGCTAACCAACGCTTCACAATCAGATACGCAATGAATCGCGGGTCTACCTTTACACCGTAGATGCGCTCAATGGTGTCGGCAGCATCTATGTCATATTGGGTCACTCTGTTCATAACTCACTCCCTGTTAAACATTGTTGAACTATTTATTCTCATTGTCAACATGTAATAATCGGTGAATACGTCCCACATAGTGAGACGGTATCGTCGCAGTAGGATCTTCAGTGATGTTCTTCAACAAGTCCATCAGTTCACCACGGTCTTTGGATAACTGGTAATTATCATCATTCAACTTCTTGATCGACTGTTCCAGTTCATTAATTGTGTCGCTGGTTCCGTACATGGGTGGTTGCTCTCTTAAGTTAGGGAACCTCAGCCCCGTTTACAGGCTGCTCGGTTCATCGGGTTACTGAAGCGGTGGTTGACCTTTCGATAGGTTCCACGGTATGCGGACTGCCTTCTTATGATCCATACACACCTTCAAATGCAGCGTGCGTAATAGAATCAGGTTAGTATTGCCACACTGAGGACATGCTTTAGTGGTCATTTGTTATTCCTCATTTTAAACACCGTTGATCTATAAAGTCTTTAATCAGCATTCCTTACCCTCCAGTCTGTTGGCGTATTTATGTAGCATAGTGTAGTTTACAGGGGTCACTGAATCCCCTTTTATACATAGCTCATTTGCCGCACCGCGAACCGCATCCGCTTTGATTTTGTTTAGTTGACTGGCTGCTTCAGTAGGAAGAACCTCAAGCGAGATTCCGTTAAATACAAGCTTTATTGATAACCACTTAACCACTTCGCGCAAGTGATCGACTTCGACCGCATCACATAGGCTAAGTTGGTTTTTGAGGTTGGCGTTTTCGGCTTGCATTTGTCGCGCATACCAGTTTTCGTGCTGGAAGCACTCGACCACTTTACATGCAGCAAAATCTCCATGATATGCGCAATGCTTACATTGATCTGTCATTTCATCCCCTCCAACTTAATCATCACCAAAACCTCACAGATGGCGCGGAGTGGGTTTTTGTTGGTTGACTCAAAACCAAGCATCCAATCATTCACCATTGTCGGGGAATGAAACTGTATCTGTAAATTGGCCGCCTTAGCTAGGGGCATTGTTAGATTCCAGTCCGACAGGTATTCCAGCTTATATCGACCCACCGCGTACATATCAATAGCACTAGGCGGATAAAGCCAAATCATAGCCTGATTTAATTCTACGTCTGTTAGCCTGTTCACTTGTATTTGTTTCATAACTCACCTCGTTTCTGTGGTAGCCATATGTCACCGCGCCACCAATGAGCGCCAGCATCTATCCAGTTGTACACGGTCTGGCGACTGGCGTTCATCTTCTTGGCAAATGTAGCAACACTCTGATGTTCGTTCTTTATTAAGTCGATTGTTAATTCGACGGGTTCGTGGTTATTCATAAATTCCAATACTTTAAGTTAGGGAACCTCAGCCCTGTTAAGGGCTTGACTGGGTTAAACCTTCGTCGGTTTACATGGTGATAGTTCAATGGTTTTGAAGATGTAGTCCTTCCACTTCATCCACCAATCAAGCGCATCATCATCCATTAAGTTAATAGCCTTATCGCTAAACTGCTTCCATTCTTCAATGCTGTGTCGTTGGCAGCCAATTTGCAGAACTTTATCTGTGTATGTGATAGACCACATTTCAAGTTGCAGGCTCTTAATATGACACATATTACCCACTACACCGATCAGGTTTGCACCGCTTAGGTTTGCACCGCTTAGGTCTGCACCGCTTAGGTCTGTACGACGCAGGTTTGCACCGCTTAGGTTTGCACCGCTTAGGTTTGCACCGCTTAGGTTTGCACCGCTTAGGTTTGCACCGCTTAGGTCTGCACCGCTTAGGTTTGCATCGCGTAGGTTTGCATCGCGTAGGTCTGCATCGCTTAGGTCTGCATCGCTTAGGTCTGCATCGCGTAGGTCTGCACGCTCACCGACTTCAACGTTGTTCAACCACTTAACATGATTCTGTAGGACGTTGTTCAATTCTTCTTGTGTGTACTTTTTCATGGTGTTATTCCTTAATACTTTTTAAAACGTCATGAGCGTCTAATTCCATACCATGATTTAAGGTATGATCAACGCCTTTAATTTCTACAGTCATTTTCTCACCATACACACCGTGTAAATCGCTACATTCATCACAATCAAAATGCAATATGGCATTGTACTTTTTCAAAAGCTCATATAGTTCAGTTTTAAAATTTTCAACGTTATTACTCATGGTGTTACTCCTGCTATATATTGCGTCTTTGTATCGGTGGCGTGGTTCATCGTCTCTATTGCGTCGATGAGGCCGTGGGCGGTTGTTAATATGGCTAGTATCGTTAGGGCTTTGATCATTTTTAATAATCCTAAACTGAAATAATGCAAAGTAAGGCCGTGCAGATACACGGCGTGATAATGTAGGTGAATATCATTTAATCGGTGTAACCATGTACTTCTTATTGTGTGCGCTCACCGGTACCAGCTCGTAAATGTCCACACCGGAAAGAGCGCGCCCATTGATTTCCTTAATACAGTTAATCTCGAAACCAATGACGTTCAAGATACGGCGCATACATCCAAAGCCGCACGCACCGTCTACATAAGCCGTCTTAGCCTCACGCTTCCAATACAGACCATAGAAGGCGTGATCCTTCATTGACTGGACCGGTGACTTAATGGAAGCATCGCGGAAGCGCTTAGCCAACTTGTCTAACTCAGGTTGAAAGTGAGTCATTAGGAACTCACCAAGGCATTTACCAGTGCGGTCGTAACCTGTGCCGGTAGCATGTGTGATCTTAGTATCGTTACGGTCCAGCAGGGCAACGCTACCGTTACCACGACATGTCCACTTGAACTGTAGCGGGGTTAGATTGCGGTTCTGATTCAGGAATGCTTGCTGAGCTGCTTTTGTTAATAGTGTGTTCATACTGTTCTCGCTGTGTTGTTTGTTTTGATGAGTGCAGTATCGTCCATCTGATTTGACATGTCCAGAACTTTTTACAGTTAATATTGGTCAATATGCGCCTACTTTCACCGGTATAATGTTGTGGCTCGTGTATAAATGAAGAATGACACCAATCGAGGTATGTACAGAGGCGCAAAATGTCTTCTGTACATTCTCTGTACATGTTTGTGATGAAATGCGTCATTTTATAAATGTTGCGAGAAATGGCGGTGAAATGCGTGAGACTGTTGTACCAAATGTGCTGGATTGTGACAGTGTTGCGGGAAATGGCGGCGAACGGTCGCAATTGGTTAAAAAGTATACGAATGTGCTGAAAAATGTTGTACAGATATGTACAGAGAATGTACACTTTCTCTGTACAAGCTACAGGCCGCATGAGCCGTGGGCTGTAGAGGTTTTTGGAAATTCTGCGCCAAAACGTCTGTACAATAGGTCCTGCTTAGTCTCCCAAGGGCTACAGAGGAGGTTGTACAGATAGCGGATTTTTTGGGGGGTTAGCAAGTTAAGATTAAAGCA
>Ga0209273_10003504_pt1 | contig 10775 bp, 10 predicted proteins | sample tdAd471_FD_187126 | JGI IMG/M metagenome (GOLD analysis project Ga0209273, IMG submission 187126) | Marine sediment microbial communities from the Atlantic coast under amendment with organic carbon and nitrate - tdAd47.1 (SPAdes)... | ecosystem: Environmental > Aquatic > Marine > Coastal >...
ACCAGGACTGACCGGAGGCCTTGGAGGAAATATCGTAGAATTTCTGCTGGTCGAGACCGAGTTTCTCGGCCAGGGCGAAGGCTTCGCACGTCCCGATCATGGTAATGGCTAGCAACATGTTATTGCAGATCTTCGCCGCCTGACCCGCGCCGAGGTCGCCGGCATGGATAACGGCCTTGCCCATCGCTTCCAGGAACGGCTTGGCGTCGTCGAAATGGCCCGCTTCGCCGCCCACCATGAAAGTCAGCGTGCCGGCCGTTGCGGCGGCGACGCCGCCGGACACAGGCGCGTCCACAAAGCGGAATCCTTTTTCGACCGCTGCCGAACCGACATGACGGGCGCTGTCGACGTCGATCGTGGAGCAATCCATGAAGAGCGCACCCTTGGGGGCCGACTTGAAGATATCGCCTTCATAGACACCGCGCACATGCTTTCCCGCAGGCAGCATGGTGACGACCGCATCGCTCTCGGCGACCGCCTCGATCACGCTGGTGGCCGCGACAGCGCCAGCCTCTGCAGCCGCCTTGACGGCATCCGGGTTGAGGTCGAAGGCCCGCACTTCATGACCGGCCTTTACAAGATTGGCCGCCATGCCCGAGCCCATATTGCCCAGGCCGATAAATCCGATAATCGCCATGTCTCTCTCCCCTTTGTCCGGCCTAGGCGTCTTCTGTTTCGCCCAGGAAGGTCATTTCGTGTTCGCTATCGAGGCGGTCAAACGCCTCGGCGATATCATTGTCGTTGACGCTGGCGAGGGTCGACGGATCCCAGACCGGCGTATTGTCCTTGTCGATGATGACAGCCCGTACGCCCTCGTAGAAATCCCGGCCCTTGAGGCACCAGCTCGACGCCCGCAGGTCCTGACGCATCACATCCTCGAAGGACAGGCTTTCGCCCTTGCGAAGGGCAGCCAGCGTGAGTTTCAGGGCGGTCGGTGACTTGGAGGCGAGAATTTTCGCCTGCTTGGCAGACCAGCTGTCTCCCGCCCCTTCGATGCGCGCGATGATCTCCTCGACCCGATTGCCAGCAAAGGCCGCATCAATCAGGCCGCGCGTATGCGCCAGATCACTGTCGCCCGGATCGCCGGAGAATTCCTCGAGCAGGACTTCCAGCGCGTCCTCCTCGCCCAGGTCTGCGCTCTCGAGCGCAGCGAGCAGAGCGTCATATTGGCTCGTCGGACAGTAATGGGTCGCCAGACCGGCCGCGACACAATCCGCTGCCTTGAGGCGTGCGCCGGTCAGGCCCATCCAGGTCCCGATCTCCCCCGCCAGGCGCGGCAGGAAATAGGCCCCGCCCACATCCGGGTGGAAACCGATCCCGGTCTCCGGCATGGCAAACATCGTCCGGTCACCGGCGACCCGGTGAGAGCCGTGCACCGACACGCCGACACCGCCGCCCATGGTGATGCCGTCAATCAGCGCCACATAGGGTTTGGGATAGTGGTAGATCAGCGTGTTGAGACGATACTCGTCACGCCAGAACAGCCAGGCCTCATCATCGCCGGCCTTGCCGCTATTGTGGAGTTTGAGGATATCGCCACCGGCACAGAAGCCCTTCTCCCCGGCCCCGTCGACGACAATCGCCTTGACCTCGTCATCCAGACGCCAGGCCTCCAGCGCCTCGATCATCATCAGACACATCGGATGCGTCAACGCATTGAGCGCCTTGGGACGATTGAGCGTGATCCGGCCAAGCTGGCCGACCTTGCGGGCGATGATTTCGGGTTTAGACATCAGTTTAGTCCTGACTTGTTTCGTAGAATTCTCGGAGCGCCCACTCATCGCCTTCCCATTGCGGTTCGAGCGTGGCGAAGACGAGGCCGATCCAGCCGAAGCGTTCATCATTGGCCTGGCTGGCCAGCTCGGCGTCATGTTTGAGCGGGACCCAGCAGACCAGATCGCCGACCTCGATGGCCTGTTTGGCGGGATGGGTGGTCTTGGAGAGGGCGATGAACCCCCCATCCTTCGTCGCCACCCGGAGCGTCAGACGCGCGCAGCCATCGGATTCCAGGGCGATGGGTTCATCGGCCCCGAACTCGGACTTGGCGTCCATCACGATGGCGATCATCGGCTGTTCGGGGACGATGTCCTCGGGCCCGTCCGCGCAGGCCTGAGCAAAAGCGTCGATCGTCGAAGCGAAGTCTCGGCTTTCACTCATCGCGGCGTCTCCTAGTCCGTGACATGCTTGACGATAATCACCCGCATGATTTCGTTCGTGCCTTCAAGGATTTGATGGACGCGCAAATCGCGAACGATGCGCTCCAGCGGATAGTCCTTGAGGTAACCGTAGCCGCCGTGAAGTTGCAAGGCCTGGTTTGCCACGTCGAAACACGTATCCGTCGCGAAACGCTTGGCCATGGCACAATATTTCGCAGCCGAAGGATCGCCCGCATCGACCGCCGCGGCAGCACGGTAAAGCATGAGACGGGACGCCTCGAGCTCGGTCGCCATGTCCGCCAGCTTGAACTGGGTCACCTGGAAACCACCAAGCGCCTTGCCGAACTGCTTGCGTGTCTGGGTGTATTCTTTCGCGACATCGAAGGCTTCACTGGCTCCACCAAGCGAGCAAGCGCCGATATTGATGCGACCGCCATTGAGGCCCTTCATGGCCAGGGTGAAACCCATGCCTTCCTCGGCCAGGCGATTGGCCACCGGAACGCGGCAGTCCTCGAAAGTAACAACTCGGGTCGGCTGGGCGTTCCAGCCCATCTTCTTCTCGTTCGCACCGAAGGACAGGCCGGGCGTGTCCTTCTCGACCACGAGGGTGGAGATCCCCTTCGGACCGTCCTCGCCCGTGCGGCACATGACGACGTAATAGTCCGATGTGCCCGCCCCCGAGATAAACGCCTTGGCGCCGTTGAGCACATAATGGTCGCCGTCGCGAACGGCCTTGGTACGCAGGCTGGCCGCATCTGACCCGGCACCCGGCTCGGTCAGGCAGTAGGATGCGATCTTTTCCATCGTCATCATCTGCGGCAGGAAGCGCTGGCGCTGCTCTTCATTGCCCCAGCTGTCGATCATCCAGGCACACATATTGTGGATGGAGAGGAAGGCCGCCGTCGCGACACAGCCGCGGGAGAGTTCCTCGAAAATAATCGCCGCGTCGAGACGCGTCAGATTGGACCCGCCGACATCTTCCTTGGTGTAGATGCCCGCAAAGCCCAGCTCGGCGGCTTCGCGCATCACATCGACGGGGAAGATCTTCTCCTCGTCCCACTTGGCCGCATTCGGCTTGAGGCGATCATCAGCAAACTTGCGCGCCATATCGCGAATAAGGGATTGATCTTCTGTGAGATCGAAGTGCACAGCAGCGCTCCTGTCGGTTATGAAGGTTCAAGACAAGATTTTGCCGGAGGCCTAAACGGAGTTTCCCCCTGCGGCAAGTTTCAAATGTAACGACCGGACCGAAGGACAAGTGCCATCATGTTTCCTGCCACCCGCCTGCGCCGAAACCGCCAGACCGACTGGAGCCGCCGTCTCGTCCGGGAAAACACGCTGGACGTCAATGATCTGATCTGGTCCGTCGTGGTGTCGGATACCGCTGACCCGGTGGAGCCGGTGGCAGCCATGCCAGGTGTGGAAAGACTGTCGCTCAAGTCGCTGGCCAAGGCCGCCAAGGAAGCCGAAGCGCTGGGTATCCCGGCCATCGCCCTTTTCCCGCACATCGATCCGGCGAAGAAGGATGATGAAGGCTCCGAGGCGCTGAATCCGGACGGCCTCGTTCCGCAAGCGATCAAGACCATCAAGGATGCTGCGCCGAATGTCGGCGTGATCTGCGATGTCGCGCTCGACCCCTTCACCACCCACGGTCATGACGGCCTGCTGGATGGCGATTACGTCGCCAATGACATGACAGTCGACCGGCTGGTGGAGCAGGCCCTCGTCCAGGCCGAAGCGGGCTGCGATGTCGTCGCCCCGTCGGACATGATGGATGGGCGCGTCGGGGCGTTGCGCGAGGCGCTCGAGGGGGCCGGTCACGCCAATACGATGATCCTGTCCTATGCGGCGAAATATGCGTCCGGCTTCTACGGTCCCTATCGTGAGGCCATCGGGTCCGCGGCGGCCCTGACGGGTGACAAGAAGACCTACCAGATGGACCCGGCCAACCGGTTGGAGGCCCTGCGCGAGGTCGAACTCGACATCGCCGAGGGCGCCGACATGGTCATGGTCAAGCCCGGCCTGCCCTATCTGGATATCGTCAGCCTCCTCCGGGACAATTTCGACGTTCCCGTCATCGCCTTCCAGGTGTCGGGCGAGTACGCGATGATCCAGGCCGCGGCTGCCAATGGCTGGATCGATGGCGACCGTGTCATGCTGGAAAGCCTGATGTGTTTCAAACGCGCCGGTGCGAGCGGAGTGATCACGTATTTTGCGCCGAGAGCGGCGCGTGCGCTGGGGGCTTGAGTCCCCTTCACCCGGCACCGCCAGTCATTGCCCCTCACGCGCATCCATGCCAAACCTCTCCGCACAACGGAGATTTTATGACTCTTGAGTCCTGACGCGCCTGCCTTCGGGCGGGCTTTTGAAAACCTTTTGCTGCGCTCGCCGCACGAGCGCCCTGTTTTCTCATGTCAGGAACAAGACATTGAATATCAAATTGAAATCTGAAACCGCCATCCGCCCGGCCACGCTCGATGATGTCGAGGCTTTGACGGCACTGTCCTACAAGACCATCCGACAGAAATATCCCGAGGTGATCGGGGCAGACACGGTCGAGGCCTATATCGCCTCCGGTGAAGTGCCCAGATACTATACCGAGCGGAATACTTTCCTGTGGGTCGCCGAACTCAACGGTGAGCCGGTCGGGGCCGTTGCCATCAAGGACAATGAAATCCACCTGATGATGGTCACGGTCGAGCATCACCGAAAGGGCATTGGCGAAGCCCTGCTGGAGCATGGCGAGACATTGCTCTTTGCCGAGTTTGATCGCATCGAGCTGGAGAGCTTCCGCGATAATCTGCAAGCCGTGAATTTCTACCGCAAGCACGGCTGGCGAGACCTCCGGGAACACCCGATGGAGGGCGCCGGCATTCCGATGCTGAGGATGGAGAAGCGTCGTCCCTAGTCGCTGATCTTCATCGCCGGCAAGGACCATTTGAACACAATCGCGCAGCCGCGAAGGACAAGGGCCAGAGCGGCTGCGCCCAGTGTGACGAGGCTGGCCGGTAGTCCGAGCGACAGGCCGGCCACATAGGCGCCCGCCCCGGCCAGCGCAGCCAGGGCGTAGATATCCTCGCGCAGGACGAGCGGGACGTCGTTGACGATGATGTCCCGGATGAGACCGCCGAACGCCGCGCTCATCACCCCGGTCAGGAGCGCAATCGACCAGTGTGCCCCGGCAGCCAGCCCGGCCTGCGCGCCAAGCACGCAGAACACGGCAAGCCCCACCGCATCCGCCCAGATCAGGGCCGCGCGGCGTGTGGCGAAGGCCTGCGCCCAGGGTGAGGTGAAATAGCCGAGCAAGGCGGTGGCAAGTGCCACGCCGAGATAAACCGGCTCATCGATCCAGTAGACCGGCAGTTCACCGAGGAGCACGTCCCGCAACGTGCCGCCCCCCATGCCCGTCACGGCGCCAACAATCGCCGCTCCGAACGGGTCGAGCGATTTGCGCGCCGCCAGCATGCCGCCGGAAAAGGCGAAGAAGCCGATCCCTGCATAATCAAGGATCAGGAAGAGAAGCTCGACACTCACGCTGTGTTTTCCTGCGTCCGGTGTTCCTGCGCCTGCGCGAGCGCCCGGCGCCCTTGCTCAAATCGCAGGAGGTCGTGCAGGTCCCGCGCCCGCCAGGCTGACGCCATCATGACGCCCGCCACAACCGCCCAGAAGGAGATCACCGTCACCAGGCTCAGGAAAAAGCTGTTGTCCCGGATCTCGAAAACGCCGGGGAGGATCTCATTGACGGCGACGAGCGCACCGACCGGCAGTGACACGAGGACCAGGGCCCAGGACCGGAAATTGTGCTCGACCCGACGCGCATTCACCTCGGCATAGCGTTCGAGGAAACCCACCTGGGCGTCATCCAGCCCGCCCAACAGACCCAGACCAATTTTCCAGTGCGAGGATCCAAGCATCTCGCCGAGATTGTCCTTCCGGAACGGCATCATGGAGCGTACGCCGATGACACCGATCAGGATGAGCTGACTGACGCTGAAGGCCTGGGTCAGACGTTTCCAGACGCCCAGACACATCTTGTCGGTCTCGACATATCGTCCGGCGCGCGGCGCGTCAGTCATCATACCGCTCCAGGCGCGCGATCAGGCTGGACGTATCCCAGCGATTGCCGCCCATGTCCTGCACATCACCGTAGAACTGGTCGACCAAAGCCGTGACGGGAAGCTTGGCGCCGTTGCGACGGGCCTCCTCGAGCGTGATCCGCAGATCCTTGCGCATCCAGTCGATGGCGAAGCCGTAGTCGAACTTGCCGGCCACCATCGTCTCCCAGCGGTTCTCCATCTGCCAGGACTGCGCGGCCCCCTTCGAGATCGCGCCGATGACGAGGGCCGGATCAAGACCGGCCCGTTTGGCAAAATGCAGGCCCTCGGACAGCCCCTGCACGATGCCGGCAATGCAAATCTGGTTGACCATTTTGGCAAGCTGACCCGACCCGGCCGGACCGATCAGTGACATCGCCTTGGCATAAGCGTCCATCACGGGCTCCGCCTGGGCAAAGGTATCGGCCTCTCCGCCACACATGATGGTTAGTTGCCCGTTCTCCGCTCCGGCCTGCCCACCGGAGACCGGCGCGTCCAGGAAACCGATCCCCGCATCACGCGCATCCATGTCGAGCTCACGGGCCAGTTCTGCAGAAGCTGTCGTGTGATCGACGAAGACCGCGCCGGGTTTCATCGCCGGAATAGCCTGCTCGGCGACGGCGCGGACATCCGGATCATCCCCAAGACAGGCAAATACAAAGTCGGCACCAGAGACGGCATCTTCGATTGTGTCGGCGGTCCGCCCCGTGTGTCGTCCCGTCCAGTCCCGGGACTTCGCGGCCGTCCGGTTCCAGACCGTGACCTCATGCCCGGCCGCAGCGAGATGACCCGCCATCGGAGAGCCCATCACGCCAAGACCCAAAAAAGTGCACGCTGCCATCTCGATCTCCCAAATCACCGACTCACTTGCTAGGCTCTGCGCCAAAGGGGAGCAAGCCATCATGATCAAATCAATCCTGCGCTATGCCGGAATCGGCCTCGCGGCCGTGGTCGGCCTCGCCATCGTCGTCGCGCTGGTCTTCGTGAACCGGCTCTACGCCTCCCTGCCCCAGACCGAGGGCGAACTCGAACTGGCGGGCCTGCAGGGCGAAGCGAGTATCGTGCGCGACGCCTATGCGGTGCCGCATATATTCGCCGGCACGGATCATGATGCCTATTTCGCACTGGGAGTGGCACACGCCCAGGACCGGCTCTGGCAAATGGAAATCACCCGCCGCGCCATACGGGGTGAGTTGTCCGAAATTCTGGGCGCCAACGCGCTCGACACGGATATCTGGTTCCGCACGATGGGTCTCGGGGCGGCGGCCGACGAAGCCGTGGAGAACCTCCCCGACGACGTCCAGGCCGCGCTGCAGGCCTATGCCGACGGCGTCAACTCGATTGCCCAGGCGCCCGGTTTCGTCACCCCGCCGGAGTTCCAGATCCTGATGTTCGCGCCGGAGCCCTGGACGCCGGGCGACACGGTTGTCGTCTACAAGGCGATTGCGCTCGACCTCTTCGGCAACGCTTTCAGCGAGCCGCGCGTCAACGCGCTGGTCGAACACCTCGGTGAAGAGCGCGCCCGGGAGTTCATGGGACGCTATCTGGACGAGGCGCCGCGCTCCCTGACCATGGCCGATATCGGCCTTGAGCCTGCCGAGGCGCCCGTCGAGGACCCGATCTCCACCATGGGCGTCAATGACGAGGCGCGCGACGGATCAAACAACTGGGTGCTCTCCGGCAGCCGGACGGACACCGGTCTGCCGATCCTGGCCAATGACCCGCATCTTGGCCTGCGCGCGCCGGCTATCTGGTATCTCGCGCGCCTGACCACGCCGGAGGGGTCGGCTGTGGGCGTCACCCTGCCCGGTACGCCCTTCATCACACTTGGACGCAATGATCACATCGCCTGGGGCTTCACCAATACCGCTCCCGATGTCGGTGATCTCCATGCCGTCACACAGGACGCGGTAATCGGAAGCCGCGAGGAACGTATCCATGTGCGCTTCGGGGATGATGTGGTCATCACGCGCCGCGAAACCGAGACCGGCCCCGTTCTCGACCCGGAGCATTTCGACTACCCGGTGCCGGAAGGCGCGGACTTTTTTGCGCTTCAGTGGATGCTGGACGAGCCCGATGACGGCACCACCGGTGTCGGCATGCGTATCCTGCGGGGCGAGAACTGGGATGATTTTGTGGATGCCATTCGTGGCTTCGTCGCGCCCCAGCAAAACATGGTGTTTGCCGAAACCGGAGGCGATATCGGCTATTATGCACCGGCCCGGGTGCCGGTCCGGGACGAGGACGGCAACTGGGTCGACATCATTCCCTTCGAGGAATTGCCGCACACCCGCAATCCGGAGCGCGGCTTCGTCGCGACCGCCAATAACAAGGTCGTGCCCGATGACTATCCGCACTATCTGACCAGTGAATGGTATGGCGTCAGCCGCATCACCCGGATTTATGAAGGGATTGAAGGCCAGGACCGTCACTCAATGGAGTCCATGGCGACGCTGCAATACGATACGGTATCGCCCGTCGCCCGCGCCATGCTGCCCTTCCTGCTCGCGGCCGAGCCGCAGACCGAAGCGGGCCGTCAGGCGCTCTCGTTGATGGCAGGCTGGGATGCCGACATGGCGATCGACATTCCCCAACCCCTGATCTTTTCCGCCTGGATGCGCGAGCTGGGCCCGGCCATCTACAATGACGAGCTTGGCGAGCTGGCCGACGACTGGACCGGCTATCGTCCGCAGTTCATGCGGGACGTCGTCACCGGCGTTTTCCCGGACTGGTGTGGCCCGGACAGCTGCGCGACCCTGATGGGGCCAGCCCTGGACCGCGCCATGGAACCGCTCGTCGCGCTTCACGGTGCTGACATCGCAAGCTGGCGCTGGGGCGATGCCCACTACGCCCGCCACGCGCACACGCCCTTCTCCGACTTCCCGGTCCTGTCCGACTGGTTCACCATCACCACGCCGATCCCGGGCGATGGCACCACGGTCAATGTCGCGCACCACAGCTGGCGTCGGGATGACTATTCCGTCTTCCACGCAGCGTCCTACCGCGCGCTCTATGATCTCTCTGATCTGGACGGGTCGCGCTACATGATCACGACAGGCCAGTCCGGCAATGTGATGTCAGAGCATTATGATGACCTGGCGCCGATGTGGGGCCGCGGGGAGTATATCGAGATCCGCACCGACTGGACGCCTGAGACCGCACCGGAGGACGCGCAGACGCTGCGCCTCTACCCCGGTTCGCCGTAGGCCCCGCGATAGAACAGCAGGGCCGGTTCGTCTCGAAGCAATGCGTGACGCAGGACTTCGCCGACAATGATGTCGTGATCACCGCCCGGATGCACGGCCGTGCGACGACAGAGAAGATAGCCGACGCTGTCGGGGAGCACCGGCACGTCCTCCCCGTGCGTCTCAATTCCACACCGGGTCAGATCCGGATCAAGGGCACAGGCATGGGCTGCGCCCGCCTGGTCACCGGCGAGGATATTGATCGCGTAGTGCTCGACACCGTCAAACAGCTCGTAACGATCCCGGTCACGTTCGATCGACCAGAGAACCAATGGCGGATCGAGGGAGACTGAGGCGAAGGAATTCACCGTGACGCCGACCGGTTTGCCACCGACGCGCGCCGAGACAATCGCCACCCCGGTGGGGTAGCGGCCAAGAATGTCCCGGAAATCACGGCTTTTGCTCACAAATTCTCTCCTGCCTCTGGAAAGGAAACCTCACCTTAACCGTGATCCTCTACAGCATGGTGAAGAAATTGAACAAGGCGGGATCACATGGCCACGTCGGATCAACCGATCATCATCAAGAAAGTCGTCAAGGGCGGCGGCGGCGGACACCATGGCGGTGCCTGGAAAGTCGCCTATGCAGACTTCGTGACCGCGATGATGGCCTTCTTCCTTCTCATGTGGCTGATCAATACCACCACGCCCGAGCAGAAGCGCGGCATCGCCGATTACTTCGCTCCGGCCAGCGTGTCCCAGACCAATTCCGGCTCCGGCGCCCCGCTTGCGGGCACATCTCCCGGCGATGACGGGGTTCAGGGTTCTGGCGAAAGCGCCCAGCGCCAGCGTCTTGCGCCGACAGCGCGACAGGACAATGATCGCGACCGCCAGCAGACCTCCGAAGCCGCGCCGGAGCAGACCGGCGAACCGGCCATCTCCATGGAAGCCGTGATCGAGGCCCAGCAGCGCCGGTCGGACGCCCAGCTCTACAGCGCGGAAATGTCGCTGCGCCAGGCGATGCAGGAGATGCCGGAACTGGCGGAACTGTCCAATCATGTCATCGTGGACCAGACCCCGGAAGGCCTGCGCATCCAGCTCGTTGACCAGGAAGGGCGGCCGATGTTCAACCCGGGTTCCGTGGAGCCCAACGAACGCGCCGTAACCTTGCTTCGCGCGGTCGCTGCTATCGCTGAACGCTTGCCCAATCGCCTGTCCATTGCCGGACATACGGATAGTGGTCCGGCGTCCGCGGGCGAGTACACGAACTGGGAGTTGTCAGCCGACCGCGCCAATGCCGCCCGCGCTGTTCTGCAGAGCGAAGGCATCTCCGATGACCGC
>Ga0209273_10003507_pt1 | contig 10774 bp, 7 predicted proteins | sample tdAd471_FD_187126 | JGI IMG/M metagenome (GOLD analysis project Ga0209273, IMG submission 187126) | Marine sediment microbial communities from the Atlantic coast under amendment with organic carbon and nitrate - tdAd47.1 (SPAdes)... | ecosystem: Environmental > Aquatic > Marine > Coastal >...
CGACGGGCATTCGGTCGTCAATGTTGACAAGCTGACCTATGCGGGATCCCTCTCGAATCTGGATCCTGTCGCAAATCATCCGGACTATGGGTTTGAGCGGGTGGATATCTGTGACGCGGCGGAAATGGCGCGGGTCTTTCGCACCCATAAACCCGACGCGGTGATGCATCTGGCCGCTGAAAGCCATGTCGACCGATCCATCGACGGGCCCGGAGAATTTATCGAAACCAATGTGACCGGCACCTATACAATGCTGGAAACCAGCCGCGCCTATTGGCAGGAAAACGGCCGCGCGGCGGAATTCCGGTTCCACCACATTTCGACTGATGAAGTTTACGGCACATTGGGTGCGACGGGATTGTTCACCGAGGAAACCCCCTATGCGCCAAACTCCCCCTATTCCGCTTCCAAGGCAGCCAGCGACCATCTGGTGCGCGCCTGGGGCGAAACCTATGGCCTGCCGGTTCTTGTCACCAATTGCTCGAACAATTACGGCCCCTATCATTTCCCGGAAAAACTGATCCCGGTGGTCATCCTGAACGCGCTGGCGGGCAAGCCGATCCCGGTTTATGGCACCGGCGAGAATGTGCGTGATTGGTTGTTTGTCGAAGATCATGCCCGCGCCCTGCTGGCGGTTGTCGCAAAGGGCCAATTGGGCGAAACCTATAATATTGGCGGCAATGCCGAGGCAACGAATATTGATCTGGTGCGCATGATCTGCGCCATTCTGGACGAGGAGCGCCCAGAAAATGCGCCCCATGATCGGCTGATCACATTCGTGGCCGACAGACCCGGGCATGACCTGCGCTATGCCATCGACGCGTCCAAGATCACAGCCGCACTTGGCTGGACTCCGAGTGTGACCCTGGAACAGGGTCTGCGTGCTACGGTGCGCTGGTATCTCGACAATCGCGCCTGGTGGCAGGCGATCCAGGCGCGCGGCCATCAGCAGGAACGGCTGGGCCTGGGAGAGGCATCATGAAGGTGATGATCTTCGGAGCGAACGGCCAGGTCGGAACCGAACTGGCCCGGCAATGCCATGCAGCGGGCATCGCGACAGAGTTAATGACCCTCGCCGATGTCGATCTCTCCGTGCCAAGTGATGCCATGGCAGCCGTCGGAAGATCCGACGCCGATCTGGTGATCAACGCGGCGGCCTATACCGCCGTCGACGAGGCTGAAAACGCGCGCGACCTCGCCCGGGCCATTAATGGCGGGGCACCAACAATGATGGCCCGCGCGGCGGCGGATCGGGGGATGCCTTTCCTACATGTCTCGACGGATTATGTGTATGACGGCACGAAAACCAGCCCCTGGACCGAAAGCGACAAGGCGAACCCTTTGGGCACCTATGGGCGAACCAAACTGGCCGGGGATGTGGGCGTTGCGGGCTGTGGCGGCGCCTTTGCGATCCTGCGGACCAGTTGGGTTTTCTCTGCACATGGCGGGAATTTCGTGAAAACCATGCTGCGGCTTGGGGCCGAGCGTGACAGTCTCAACATTGTCGACGACCAACGGGGCGGACCGACACCAGCGGCCGATATCGCGGCGGCGCTTCTGACCATGGCCAGGGCCTTTCATGCCGGAAAAGGCAGCAACGGCATCTTTCATTTCGCAGGCGCGCCAACGGTCAGTTGGGCGGATTTCGCCCAAGCGATTTTCGCGCGTGCCGGTCTTTCGCCGACAGTGACGCGGATTCCGACCAGCGCCTATCCGACACCGGCCAAGCGCCCGCTGAACTCGGCCCTGGATTGCAGGCGGATCGCCGAAACCTTTGGAATTGCGCAACCGGACTGGCGCGAAGGGCTGGACGCGGTCCTGAATGAATTGAAGGTGACAGCATGAACAGTCAACGCAAAGGTATCATCCTGGCCGGCGGATCCGGCACGCGGCTGTATCCGATAACGCATATGGTCTCCAAACAACTCCTGCCGCTATACGACAAACCGATGATTTATTACCCTTTGTCGGTTCTGATGCTGACTCATATCCGTGAGGCCGCAATCATCTCGACTCCTAGGGATCTGCCGCTTTACCGTGAGTTGCTTGGCGACGGGTCCCAATGGGGCATGGCGTTTACCTATATCGAACAGCCCACCCCCGACGGGTTGGCGCAGGCCTATCTCCTGGCCAGGGATTTTCTCGACGGAGCACCGTCAACGCTGGTTCTTGGCGACAATGTGTTCTTTGGCGAAGGGCTGTCGGACAAACTGAAAGCCGCGGATGAGCGGAGCGCAGGCGGCACCGTCTTTGGCTATCAGGTCAGCGACCCGGAACGCTATGGCGTTGTAGAATTCGACGCCGGTGGCAAGGTCCTGTCGATCATCGAAAAGCCCGAGAATCCAAGATCCAGCTTTGCGGTCACTGGCATTTATTTTCTGGATGGCGATGCACCAAAACTGGCCGAAAAGGTAAAGCCATCGCCACGGGGCGAGTTGGAGATTACCGATCTTCTGAACATGTATCGTATGGCGGGGACGCTCAATGTCGAACGCCTTGGCCGAGGCTATGCCTGGCTGGATACCGGCACGCATGACAGCCTTCTGGAGGCCGCCGATTTTATCCGCACCATCGAGAAACGCCAAAACCTGAAGGTCGCCTGTCCCGAGGAGATTTCCTACCTGAACGGATGGATCAGCCGGGCGGCGATGCTGAAACTGGCCGAGCCCTATCTCAAGACCCAGTATGGTCAATACCTGCAACGGATCGCAGACACAGCGGCGGGTGGATGACCACGATGCTGCCGGACTGGTTCAACAATACACCACTGGAAGAGCCGGGCCCCGGCCGCTTCTATCATACGACGAGGCGGTACCCGCTATTTTATCTTCAGATCACCAAGTGCGGCTGCACGTTTCTGAAGAACCTGATCTACTATCTGGATCATGGAGCTCTGCACCCAAATGCAAAACGCATTCACGCGCATGAACAGGATTTCGTGAAAGCCGACCTCATTCCACGCCTTGTGCTGAAAGCCTCGCCATATCTTTTTGTGGTGGTCCGCAACCCGGTCGACCGGTTCCTGTCGCTCTATTTCGACAAGCTGGCGGACACCAGCAACGACCATGATGCCAGGATGCGACAGCGTGTCAGCCGGGCCGCGGGGTTGGACCTTTCACCGGGGGCCGGGATCTCCGTACATCGGCAGAACTGCCTGAAAACCCTTGCCTGGTTTCAGCGGAACCTTGACACCAAGGACGAGGGCAAACCCAATCCCCATTGGCAACGCCAGATGGTCCGTTTCAGCCACACAAAGGGGCTTGAGGCCGAGGTGCTGACGCTGGACGGACTTTCCTGGCAATTGCCCGCGCTCCTGTCGCCGCTTATCCCAGAGATCGAGGATCACATGCAGGCCGTTCGGGTGCGGAATACCTCGGAAAAACTGTTCGACAAGGCCGAGTTCCTCACACCAGAGATTATCGACGCCGTCCACGCGGTCTATCCGATGGACCTTGAGGTCTATCGGGCGGCGGCTCAGAACTGGGCTGCACGCAAACCCTGACCGATCCTCAGCGCGCGAAAACCTCGCGCCCTTTCCAGAATGTCTGGCGCGGCACGACTTCGCAAATTTCATCCGGGGCCATCTTATCGAGGGCCTTGTCGAGAACGATGAAATCGGCCCAGGCGCCCTGGGCCAGAATGCCGGTTTCCCCCTCCATCTTAAGCGCGCGTGCAGCGTTGCGGGTAAAGATCGGCAGAGCAGTCTCCAGCGGAATTGCCTGATCCGGCCCCAGAATCCCAGGATAGGCCGGATCGCAGTTGCGGCGCGTCAGCATCCCCGACAGGCCAGTCCAGGGATTGGCATCCGGCGCAGCGGCGGGCCAGTCCGAGGCATAGACCATCTCGGCCCCGGCCTGGTGCAGATCGCGAATCCGGTGGTTCTTGGCCACACGATCCTCGCCCAAAAGCGCGATCTGGGTGGCTGTGACCGGGTTCGGGTACCACATTTTCGGCGAGATCTCAGCGACAGCATCCAGTTTCTGCAACCGTGCCACATCGGCGTCCGAGACGTAATTCATATGAGAAATCTCATGACGCAGCCCGGATGATCCGTTGGTCTCTCGGGCGGCCTGGATCGCATCCAACCCCTTTCGGACGGCATTGTCCCCAACGGCATGCATCTTGACCGTAAAGCCCCTCCGATCCAGTTCCCGCAATTCATCCTTCAGCACCTCGGGTGCAATCAGCAGCGTCGCGTCAGGTTCATGGCCCGCCACATCGTAGCCCCCGCCACCAAGGTAAGGTTCGAGGAACGAGGCAGTATAACCACCCACCACCCCATCCAGAAAAAGCTTGGCAAAATCCGTCCGCAGGTTCTCACTTGCATAGCCCTGGCGCAGCGCCTCCATTTCGTCGTAAGGCACACCGTCACTGGCAAGCGGGCTGGTTCGCACGATATGGGCCGCGGCGTGCAGGGTCAGCTCGCCCCGCTGATCCGCGTCCCTGTATGCACGCAGTTCCGCTTCATAGGCCATCGGCTCCTTGAAGCCAGTGAACCCGAGCCCGTTGAAATACCGGACACATTCCCGAGCGGCATCATCCATCTGGGCGCTGCTGCGTTTCACCAGAACTCGAACCGGCGCGGCGGCACTTTCGGCCAGAATCCCATTTGGTACGCCCGTTGCCGGGTCGCGTTCAATCACGCCTCCGGGCGGGTTTGGCGTGTCTGGCCCGATGCCCGCCAGGTCCAGTGCGCGGCTGTTGCACCAAATCAGGTGCTGGCTGGTATCGACCAGGACGATGGGCTGACGGGAGGAGATACGATCGAGGATAGCGCGTGGAATCGCCCCCATTTCCGCGCGCATATCGTGCCGCCAGGGCCCTCCGAAAACCACGTCATCGGGTCCCAACTGCGCCGAGCGTGACCGGACTGCGTCCATCAACTCGCCCATGCTGGCGCCATATCCGACATAGACATCAAACAGCGTCCGGCACGCCCCCCAAAGCGCATGGGTGTGGCTTTCGATCAGGCCGGGCATCAGAAAGGCGCCGCCAAGATCAATCTCACGGGTCGAAGGTCCGGTCAGGTTGCGAACATCCTGATCTGAACCGACGGCAACAATGCGCCCGTTGGTGACCGCGAGCGCCGTGGCGCGAGGCTGGTGCGGATCCATCGTCAGGATATCTCCGCCAAACCAAATGTGATCCGCTGGGTTCATGGGCCCCCTCCATTCTTGCCACGGTCACGAAACACGCCCCAGTCAGGTTTTGCAAGGGCCAGAGCCGGCGGCGGCGTAAAAGGGATGAGAGGCAGGGGAAACAAGCGAGGACGCCAACCGGGGACATGGGAGCGAGGGGTGGGGTGGGTGGTGCTGCCCCCGGTTGGCCATCCATCTGCTGCTTGCGACACCATGGATGCCATATAGAGTCCCCATCGAGCAAGAAGTATTTTTACTTAAAGTTGCATTTTTGATAAATATTCTACCTAAAGTATTAGGGATTTGTTAACCAAAATCGGCAACCCCGCCGGTTGGGACCAGCGGGGTTCCAAAACATCCTGGGCTGAACTGACCCCACCTAGAAATTCAACGAGATATCCCGATGACCGGCCGTGCAGGATGCGAGATACAGGGCTTGCTCACGGCTTAGCCGTTGTTGCAAACGCGCGCCGAGGGTGTCGCTGGTCGCATCAAGATATGTCCGCAACCCTGCTGCCAACTCACTTTCGGCTTTGGCCCGCCAGCCCTTTTGATCGGCATAGAGCCCGAGCGCCGCCTCATAGGCATGCAGCGCCTTGTCGCGGTCCGGGTTGCTGCCCCGCATGGCCCGCCGGATCTTTGATATTTCCGACGCGATTTCGCCGGCGCCATCGACACTGCGGATCCCGCTGACCAGCTCTTTGACAGCCTCGGTAACGACGTCAGGCTCACTGGTTTCGATGACGGTCCGGATCTCGGCCAAAGGTCCAGCCAACTCGGAAAAGGCAGCATTTGCATCCAGGACCAGAAGAAATTCGGAAACCGCCTCAAAGGCTGTATCGGCCTGCCGCCGATAGCTGGTTCGGGCTTTGCTTTCGGCCGTCGTCAGGGTGGAGAACTTGGTATAGACCGCCTCCCATTCCGCCGGAACTTCGGATTTCAGCCGTTCAAGATCGGCGACAAGCCCGGCACGCTCGGCCTCCAAACTATCGTGATCTTCGATCTCACCGCCTTTGGACCGGCCAAGGGTTCGGTCCAGCACCTTTATGCGGGCTTCGGCTTGCCGGATTTCCTTTTCGATCTGACGCACCTGGATCCGCATCGGCCGATAGGCGGGTGCCGCCTCGGCGACGTCTTTGCTGGTGGTAAAGGCAATGTCGAGCGAGGCAAACGCATCCTCGGCCGCTTTGAACGCCTTGGTCAAATCACCGGCTGTGGATCTTGGCAGATAGGACAGATCCAACCCCTGCGCCGTTGATATCGCCGACCTGATCGTTGCGCCTTCTTCGGCGAATTTCATACCGACATAGTCCTCAAGACAGATCTGTAGCTTTGGATTTCGCGGCGGTGGTGAGGTTTCGGACAGAAGACTGACCCGGTTCGGCAGATAATTCACAAGTTGCGGAAAGATACCAACGATGAAAAGCGCCGCCAGTTGCAGCGAGATAAAGGCGATCACGCCCTTGTACATCTGGATCGTTTTCACCGTCGCCGGTGCCACGCCCCGCAAATAGAACAATGCAAATCCAAATGGCGGCGTGAGGAACGAGGTCTGGATATTCAGACCGATCATTACGCCCAGCCAGACCGCGGTGATATTGGCCGATGGATCAGCGAGCAGGATCGGAGCCACAATCGGCACCACGACCACAGCGATCTCGATGAAGTCGAGAAAGAAGCCGAGTATGAAAATCACCGCCATCACAATGATGAACTGCGACCAGAACCCTCCCGGAAGCGCGTTCAGGAAATCGCGGACCAGTTCCTCACCGCCGAACGCCCGAAACGCGGCGGTCAGCATCGCGGCACCCAAGAGGATGACGAAGACCAGCGACGTCGTCTTGGCCGTTTCCAGCATCACGCCGCGCAACGTATCTTCGATGGCCAGAACGCGGATACCGCTCCAGACCAGGGACGTGATCAACCCGACGGATGCAATGAGGCCGATGGTGATGCCCAATTGCTCGCTCGGGCTTTGGATCGACTTGATGTTCATCGGATAATTGGACAGAGCGTACCCAATCACCAGAAGCGAGACGAGCGCCAATAGCGCCGGGTAGTAGGCGCTGCGCCGACCTTCAGTCAGCCGGTACCCCGCCATGATCAGCGCCCCGGCGGCACCAATCGCGCCGGCCTGGTTCACCGTTGCAATCCCGGTGATGATCGAGCCGAGCACAAGGAAAATCAGTGCAAGGGGCGGCACCAGCGTGACAAAAACCTTCAACCAGAATTTCCGGTCAAACTTGCCGTCATATGGCACAGCCGGAGCGGCTTTGGGACGCAACAGTGCAAAGATCAGGATATAGGCCATATACAGACCCACAAGTACAATGCCGGGCACGAAAGCCCCCAGGAACATCTCGCCCGCCGACGTCGAGGCGACATCGAAAACGCTTGGCATCGACAATTCGCCGGTCGCCTCTTTGTATAGGGCTTTTCGGGCGGTCGAGGCCTGATCCGTAGCGCTGGCCAACTGATCCGCCAGAATGATCAGCACAATCGACGGTGGGATGATCTGACCAAGCGTCCCCGAGGCCGCAATGGTGCCCGTGGCAAGCGACGGTGAATAATTGTTCCTCAACATCGCTGGCAGGGAAATCAGCCCCATGGCCACAACCGTTGCCCCGACGATCCCGGTCGTTGCGGCCAAAAGCGCGCCAACGAAGACCACCGAAATACCCAAGCCCCCCGGCACAGGGCCAAAAAGCTGCGCCATGGTGACCAGAAGATCCTCGGCAATCTTCGAGCGCTGCAACATGATCCCCATGAAGATGAACAGGGGGATGGCAATCAGCGTGTCGCGCTCAACCTCCCAATACACCCCTCGGAGGTTCGTAACCCCCGCTGACAGCCATTGCTTGGGACCGCCAGAATGGAAAAACGCGTCGACATTGCCGTCAAACAAATATCCCGATGCTGCCGCGAGCGCGATGGTCAGGATCGCCGCGCCCGGCAGCGCGAAGGCCACCGGATAGCCCGAGCCGAGGGCCGTGGCCATGATGATGACCAGAAGTGCGAGAAAAAAGAGTTCCATGTCGGCCGCCTCAGCTCATCAATTCTTCATGTTCCAGACGACCGGGTTCTTCCCGGTAATCCGCAACGGCTTCGAAAAAATAGCTGATGAACTGGATCAGCATTGTGACGGCAAAAATACCCAGAAAGGCCGCCATCTGGTATTTGACGAACATCCCGACACCGCCGGTCTGGGTGATTTCGAAATTCATTACGGGCGCGTTGATGATCGACTGTTTGCCGTTCAACCCAATGCCCAGAATCACCCAGCATGTCGTGCTGCCAAGGAATATCGCACCGACCGCGTTCACAAATCCGCGTGTCTTGTCCTTGAACCCCGCATACAACACATCGACCCGGACATGGCCCTCATCAAACAGGGTATAGGCCGAGGCGAACAGGAACAGGGCAGCATACCAATACCGCACAAGATCGCCCATCAATGCCTGCTCATATGAAAAGACAAAACGGGTGATAACAATCAGCAATTCCGCGAAAACGATCAACAGTGCCAGCCACAAGAACCCGACGGTCCGGGTAAAGAACGCCAGAATGACGCCGACGATCATCAACGGGATATGGACATAAAGCCCGACATAATGCGACAGACCCAAGGACCGAACGGTGTCCTCATCCAGAAAGACCGCCAGCCCCTTTTCAACCCTCAGGATCGCAATGGCGGCATCCGTGACGCCCACCAGAAGCACAATCCAAAAACAGGCGCGAATGACGAAAATATTGAAATTGTGAATTTTGCGCGCCTCATAGCGCAGCGCTGTATCCGCAGACCTCATCACATGACCAACAACAAGGACAAGGGCGATCACATAGGCCGCAAATGGGGCGATGGCGACAGTATCCCCGGCAAACAGCAACCGGCTGGCGCCAGGAAAGCCGAAGCCGACCATCAGGACATTTTCAATCAAAAAGCCCACCAGCAGGCCAAGCATACCCCAACCGAAAAGCCGGACAAGGACGGCCGGCCTCCCGTGTTTGGACACCCCGGCGGTCGAAGCCGCATCAGTCATGACACCCCCATAAACGTCCCGGATCTTAGACGGTCTTGCGGTCGCTTAATCCTGTATTCCAAGGATCAGTCTGTGGAACCGCCGCAAAGAGCGGGGCCCTGAAGGCCCCGCTCGATAGTGTGATTTTCGCGTCGCGATCAGGAGAGGCCCAAAACACGGTTCCGCTGGTTCAGGAAGGTGCCTTCGAACTTCGCCAGCGTTCCGCCGATTTCGCGCAAGGACGCCTGGAAGTGGTCGTCGATCTTGGTCGCGAGCGCTGAGTGGGCACGCACATCTTCGAAAACTTCTGCTGCGGCATCGCCGAAAGCGTCCCAGACATCGTCATTGAAGGCGCGAACCTGAACACCGTGATCATTGATCAGCTTGGTCATGTACTCGCCATTCTTCGCCCATGCTTCGGAATGCGACAAAAGCTGCTCTTCCTGGGCACATGTGGTGATGATCGCCTGCTCGGTTTCCGAGAGAGTTCCCCACCAACTGGCATTCATGCCAAGTGCAAGACCACCACCCGGTTCATGCATACCGCCGGTATAATAGTATTTGGCGGCTTCGTAGAACTTCATGAAATAGTCGTTATAGGGACCAACCCACTCCGTTGCTTCGATCGAACCGGATACCAGGTTTTCATAAATCTGGCCGCCCGGAAGCGACACGGTCGAGGCGCCCAGTTTGGACATGACCTGGCCGCCAAGGCCCGGAATACGCATCTTCAGACCTTTCAGGTCTTCCGGGCTTTCGATTTCCTTGTTGAACCAGCCACCGGCCTGAGTACCGGTCGAGCCACACATAACAGCCTTCAGGCCAAATTCGCCGGACAGCTCGTCCCACAATTCCTGACCGCCACCAAAGGTGATCCAGGCTTGCCATTCTTCGGTCGACATGCCGAACGGAACCGATGTGAAATAGTTGAAGCCCGGGTGCTTGCCGCCCCAATAGTAATCGGCTGCGATATAGGCCTGGCTGTTTCCGCTGGCCACTTCGTCAAACGAGTCGAAGGCTCCGACGCGCTCACCGGCTGCGAAATATTCGACGTTCAGCGCACCGTCGCTGACCTGTGCGATACGTGCGGCCAGACGCTGGGCCGAAACACCCAGACCGGGAAAGTCCCGCGGCCAGGTGGATACGATGGTCATCTGTTTGCCGCCTTGGGCAATCGCTGGTGTGGCGAGTGCGGCTGCACCGGCGCCGAGAGCGGCACCTGTCAAAAACTTACGACGTTCCATTTTTGGATATTCCTCCGTGTTTTACGTTTTTTTCTTGGGCGGGGCCGATAGTCTCCCGAGGCCTGTCCGCTTGCTGCATCATGCAACGGCATTTTTCAATTTGGCAACCCGCAACCTTGCTACGTTACGTTATTTGTGAATCGAAACCGGGGCACGCCAATTTTCTGCACGGGTAGATAGATCAAAAGCGCCAGAACCGGTCAAGTTTTATTACCAATTTGCGACAAAATCACCATGTCTGGTCCATCCCACGCAATTTGGCACCGGCACGGGCGTATTTCCGGGTCTGATCGAAAGCACCATCCATCACCCGCGCGCCGGTTTTTGCTCGGATCTGGTCCAGCCGGGACAGCACGGTATCGGCGTCAAGCTC
>Ga0209273_10003514_pt1 | contig 10752 bp, 8 predicted proteins | sample tdAd471_FD_187126 | JGI IMG/M metagenome (GOLD analysis project Ga0209273, IMG submission 187126) | Marine sediment microbial communities from the Atlantic coast under amendment with organic carbon and nitrate - tdAd47.1 (SPAdes)... | ecosystem: Environmental > Aquatic > Marine > Coastal >...
CCACGCCGTCCAGATTGACTTGTTTTACCCGCGAAAGAGCCAAAGCTTCATCCGGGACGTCGCTTGTGATCACAGCACCAGTGCCGGTCATCGCGTCGGCCCCCACCTGAACCGGCGCCACAAGGCAGGTGTTGGAGCCAATGAAGCTGCGCGGGCCGATCTCGGTCCGGTGTTTCATGACGCCGTCGAAATTGCAGGTGATGGTCCCCGCGCCGATATTCGCCTCGGCGCCGATGCTGGCATCCCCGACATACGACAGGTGATTGACCTTGGCGCCCGGACCGATCTCGGCATTCTTGATCTCGACGAAATTGCCGACACGTGCTTCTTCGGCCAATTCGGCGCCGGGGCGCAGCCGTGCAAACGGGCCGACACTGGCCCCGCGTGAGATATGGCAGCCCTCCAAATGGCAGAAGGCGTGGATCACGGCCCCGCTCTCAATCGTGGTTCCGGGTCCGAAAACCACGTTCGGCCCAATCTCGACATCCCGCCCGATCATCGTGTCAAACGCGAAATAGACCGATGCCGGCTCTGCCAGGGTGACGCCATTATCCATGGCGGCCGCGCGGGCGCGCGACTGAAACGCCATTTCCGCCGCGGCCAGTTCGCGGCGCGAATTGATGCCGAGGGTCTCGGCCTCGTCACAGGTCACGACCGCCGCTTTGTGACCGGCGGCGCGGGCGAGGCCCACGATATCGGTCAGGTAATACTCCCCGCTGGCATTGTCATTGCTGACCTCGGAAAGAAGGCTGAACAACATCTCGGCCGGGGCGGCGATCACGCCGGAATTGCAAAGGGAAATGGCCAGTTCCTCGTCGGTGGCGTCTTTCGCCTCGACGATTTTTTCCAACCCCTCAGGGCCGGTTACAAGGCGGCCATAACGGCCGGGTTCGTCCGGGCAAAAGCCGAGAACCACAACCGCCGCGCCATTCTTGCGGGCCTCCAGCATGGCTTCCAGGGTTTCGGGGCGGATAAAGGGCGTGTCGCCGTAAAGAACGATGGCATCGCCGTCAAAGCCGTCCAGCGCCGTTTCGGCCTGGCGCACGGCGTGGCCGGTGCCAAGCTGTTTGTCCTGCAGGGCGAATTGGGCCTCGCTGTCAAAAGAGCGCATTGATGCTTCTACGGCGTCTGCGCCAAAGCCGCCGACCACCACGATCCGCTCAGGCTCCAGTGACTGGCCGGCATAGAGGGCATGGTGCAACAGGGGCGCTCCTGCGACTTTGTGGAGGACCTTGGGAAGGTCGGACTCCATTCTAGTTCCCTTGCCCGCAGCCAGAATGATGAGCGCAACAGCCATCGGTTAATCCTTGTATCAACGCCGCGCCTGTTCTAGCGGGGACAGGCACATTAGCAAGGGATAGTTCTTCAACAATGGCTTCGGATCGTTACACTTTTCCACAGGTGGACCCATGAACAGCGTGATATTCGATCTCGACGGGACACTGGCCGACACAAGCGGCGACCTGATCGCGGCGGCAAATTCCTGTTTTCGCGCCATGGGGCAGGGTGACCTTCTTGATCCTGAAACCGATCAACTGACGGCGTTTCATGGCGGCAAGGCCATGCTGCGGCTCGGGTTTTCGCGGCTGGATCAGGCGTGGAGCGAGGCGGATGTTGATCGGGAATGGCACGGGTTGATCGCCTATTATACCGCGCATATCGACCGGCACACGGTGTTGTATGACGGAGTTGAGGCGATGCTGGACCAGTTGGCGACGCGGTATCGCTTGGGTGTCTGTACCAACAAGCCCGACGATCTGGCCGAAGACTTGTTGGGCCGTTTGGGCATCCGGGATCGGTTCGGCGCAATGCTGGGGGCCAATGCGCTGCCGGTCCGAAAGCCCGATCCGACCCATCTGACCGAAACCATTCTGCGGCTTGGCGGCGACCCGGCGCGCGCGGTTCTGATCGGCGACACCGAGAATGACAGCAAAGCCGCCGCCGCCGCCGGGGTGCCCTGCATCCTTGTGGGGTTTGGGCCCAGCGGTCTGGCCGTGCGCGATCTGAACCCAGACGCGGTGTTGATGCATTACCGGGATCTGCCCGAGGTTTTGCAGGATCTGGGCCTGTAACGGCGTCGGGCCGCGCCGGACATCGCTGCGGCTTCAAAGGCTGCTGGCGGGGCGGGCGCGGCTTGGCTAAGCTTGGCCCGACAAGGGAAGGATTGGGGCGTGGCAGAGCGATTCGAAGGCAATTTCACCCAGCAGGAGCCGATCCCCGAAGATGGGGTCGCCGCAGCCCTCAGGGTTCTGCAAACGGGCCGTCTGCACCGGTATAATGTGGCAGGCGATGAAATTGCCGAGGCCGCACTTCTGGAGCAGGAATTCGCCGCCTATATGGGGGCAAGATACTGCCTTGCGGTTGCCTCTGGTGGCTATGCGCTTGCGGCGGCGTTGCGGGCGGCAGGGGCCGAACCGGGCGAGCCTGTGCTGACCAACGCCTTCACCCTTGCGCCTGTTCCCGGCGCCATTGCCAATGCCGGCTGTATGCCGCATTTCATTGAGGTGACGCCGGATCTGGTGATCGACCTTGATCATCTTTCTTCCGAGATCGCCGCAACCGGGGCGCGGTTTCTGATGCTCAGCCATATGCGCGGTCATATCTGTGACATGGACCGGCTGATGGCGATTTGTGATGCCGCAGATGTGTCCGTGATTGAGGATTGTGCTCATACGATGGGCGCGCGCTGGAACGGGGTCCTGTCGGGGCGGCACGGGCGGGTCGCCTGTTATTCGACGCAGACCTATAAACATATGAATTCCGGTGAGGGCGGGCTGATCATCTCGGATGATGCAGAGCTGATGGCGCGGGCGACCATGCTTTCCGGCAGCTATATGCTCTTTGATCGGCATGTCGCTGGGCCGGATGGCGAAGTGTTTCATGACATCCGGCTGGAAACGCCCAATTGTTCGGGCCGTATGGACAATTTGCGCGCGGCGATCCTGCGCCCGCAATTGCGCAATCTCGATCGGCAATGCGCCCGCTGGACAGCATTGTATCGCGTGGTGGAGGAGGGGCTTCGGAACACACCCGGTCTGCAGGTGATCGATCGGCCCAGCCAGGAGGCCTTTGTCGGCTCGTCCATCCAGTTCCTTTTGCCCGGGTTTTCACCGGCCCGGATCGCTGATCTGCTCGCCGCGACGGCAGCACGGGGGGTGGAGTTGAAATGGTTCGGCGCCAGGGACCCCGTCGCCTTCACCTCGCGCTATGACAGCTGGGCCTACGCGCCGAAACAGCATCTTCCGGTGACAGATCGGGTTCTGGACGGGTTGATGGATATGCGTTTGCCGCTGACATTTTCCGACGCGGATTGCCGCCAGATCGCCGCGATCATCCGGGACGAAGTCCGCCGCACCTGATCGGCGTTTCGGGCCGGTTCCTGCCAGCCTGTGGCAATCAGGGGTCGGCGCCTTTTGAAAGACCTTGAGGGATCACGTCAAGGCGCTGTCCGCGCCATGAGGGTTTCTGTTGCGAATCCCGGCCGCGTGAGTTATTAAATGAACGAGTGTTCAATTAATTGGAGAACCCCATGTTCCACGCCTCAATGAATTTCGCGCTGGGCGATGAGATCGAAGCCCTGCGTGACATGACCCATAAATGGGCACAGGAGCGGATCGCGCCCATGGCTGGCGAAATTGACAAGTCGAACGAGTTTCCGGCCGAGCTGTGGCGCGAGTTCGGGGATCTTGGGCTTTTGGGGATTACCGCGCCCGAGGAGTATGGCGGTGTCGATATGGGGTATCTTGCCCATGTTGTGGCTGGTGAAGAGATCGCCCGCGCATCGGCCAGCGTCTCGTTGAGCTATGGCGCGCATTCCAATCTGTGTGTCAACCAGATCCGGTTGAACGCAACGCCGGAACAAAAGGCCAAATACCTGCCCAAGCTGATCTCGGGCGAGCATGTCGGCGCATTGGCCATGTCCGAGGCCGGGGCCGGGTCCGACGTTGTGTCGATGAAACTCCGCGCCGAGAAGAAAAACGGCTATTACACGCTCAACGGGACGAAATACTGGATCACCAACGGGCCGGATGCCGATACATTGGTGGTCTATGCCAAGACCGACCCTCAGGCCGGCTCCCGCGGTATGACGGCATTTCTGGTGGAGAAGTCCATGAAAGGGTTCTCGACAAGTCCGCATTTCGACAAGATGGGGATGCGCGGCTCAAACACCGCTGAATTGATCTTTGAAGATGTTGAAGTGCCGTTTGAAAACGTCCTCGGGGAAGAGGGCAAGGGCGTCAACGTCCTGATGTCGGGGCTTGACTATGAGCGGGTCGTTTTGTCCTGCATCGGGGTCGGGGTGATGCATTCGATCCTCGACCATATCATGCCCTATATGCATGAACGGAAACAATTCGGACAACCGATCGGGGATTTCCAGCTGATGCAAGGCAAGATCGCCGATATTTATGCGGCGATGAATTCGGCGCGGGCCTATATGTATGCCTGTGCATCGGCCTGTGACAGGGGTCAGGTCACGCGCCAGGACGCGGCGGCTTGTGTGCTGTATGTCTCGGAAAAGGCAATGGAATGTGCGACGCAAGGCGTGCAGGCCATGGGGGGTGCCGGGTTCCTGAATGACAGCCCTCTCAGCCGGATCATGCGCGACGCGAAGCTGATGGAAATCGGCGCGGGCACGTCGGAAATCCGCCGAATGCTTTGTGGGCGGGAATTGATGAAGGTGACAGCCTGATGGGAGTGCTGCGCTCATCTGCGCTGCCGGGCTCAGAAACATGGCAGTCCAACGTCGCCGCACATGAAGCCGCCCTTGCCGTGGTGGCCGAGGCGGCAGCAGCAGCGCGCCTTGGCGGCGGCGACAGAGCGCGTGAACGGCACGTGGCGCGCGGCAAGATGCTCCCGCGCCAAAGGGTGGCCGGATTGCTGGATCCGGGTGCGCCATTTCTGGAAATCGGCGCCACAGCGGCCCATGACATGTATGGCAATGCCGCACCGGCCGCCGGTGTGATCGCGGGGATTGGCCGCGTGCATGGCCATGAGGTGATGGTCATCTGCAATGACGCGACGGTGAAGGGCGGCACCTATTACCCGATGACCGTGAAAAAACATCTGCGCGCGCAGGAAATTGCCGAGGCCAATAACCTGCCATGCATATACCTCGTGGATTCCGGGGGGGCGAACCTGCCGAATCAGGACGAGGTGTTCCCGGATCGCGATCATTTCGGGCGGATCTTTTTCAACCAGGCGAATATGTCGGCCAAGGGCATCCCGCAGATTGCCGTGGTGATGGGGTCCTGTACGGCGGGCGGCGCTTATGTGCCGGCCATGTCCGATGTCACTATCATCGTGAAGGAACAGGGAACCATCTTTCTGGCTGGTCCGCCCCTGGTCAAGGCCGCCACGGGCGAGGTGGTCACGGCCGAGGAACTTGGCGGCGGCGATGTCCATACCCGCCTGTCAGGCGTTGCGGATTACCTGGCCGAGGATGATGCCCATGCTCTGGCACTGGCCCGCCAGGCGGTGTTTGGACTGAACCGCCTGAAACCCGCGCAAATCCAGATGCAGGCAGCGGAAGACCCGCTTTATGATCCGGCGGAACTGTTCGGCGTTGTACCTGCGGACATCCGCACGCCCTACGACGTGCATGAGGTGATCGCGCGGCTGGTTGACGGTTCGCGCTTTGATGCGTTCAAGGCGCGTTTTGGCGAGACGCTGGTCTGTGGCTTTGCCCATATCAACGGGATTCCGGTCGGCATTATCGGCAATAACGGGGTGCTGTTCTCCGAAAGCGCCCAGAAAGGCGCGCATTTTGTGGAACTCTGCTCGCAACGCAAGATCCCCTTGATATTCCTGCAAAACATTACCGGTTTCATGGTCGGCCAAAAATACGAATCCCAAGGGATCGCGCGGCATGGCGCCAAGCTTGTGACGGCGGTGGCGACCACAAAAGTGCCGAAAATCACACTGATGATCGGCGGCTCGTTTGGGGCCGGGAATTACGGGATGGCCGGGCGCGCCTATTCCCCACGCTTTCTTTGGACATGGCCCAATGCCCGCATCTCGGTGATGGGGGGCGAACAGGCTGCCGGGGTTCTTGCGACGGTGAAACGCGACGGGATCGAACGCACCGGCGGTACCTGGTCCGCCGAAGAGGAGGAGGCCTTCAAGCGTCCGACGCTGGACATGTTCGAAGAACAATCGCATCCGCTTTATGCCTCGGCCCGGCTTTGGGATGACGGTATCATTGATCCGCGGAAAACCCGCGATGTCCTTGCCCTCAGCCTGTCCGCGGCGCTTAACGCTGCGATCGAAGAGACACGTTTCGGCGTGTTCCGGATGTGACGCGATCCGTTGAAACCTGTCGCGGGCCCTGGACGGAGGCTGCACGATGATCAAAACCCGTCTGACTGAACGGTTCGGCCTGTCGATGCCAATTCTGTCCGCGCCGATGGCGGCGGCGGGCGGTGGCGCCCTGGCGGCGGCGGTGACCCGGGCCGGGGGGCTTGGGCTGATCGGCGGCGGTTATTGCGACGCTGAGTGGATCGAGAAAGAGTTCCGGGTGGCTGGCAATACCGAGGTTGGCGTGGGGTTCATCACCTGGGCTCTGGCAGAAGTGCCGGCGCTGTTGACGCGCACATTGGAACGGCGCCCATCCGCGATATTCCTCAGCTTCGGGGATCCGATGCCCTTCGCGGCCGAGATTGCAGCGGCGGGTACGCCCCTGATCTGCCAGGTTCAGACCGTAAAGGATGCGCGCCGCGCCGTGGACGCCGGTGCCACGGTGATTGTCGCCCAGGGCGCCGAAGCCGGGGGCCACGGCGAGGCCCGCGCCACCTTGACCCTGGTGCCCGAGATTGCGGATATGCTGACGGCCTCCGGCTCCGACGCGCTGTTGCTGGCCGCCGGCGGGATTGCCGATGGCCGGGGGCTTGCGGCGGTGTTGATGCTGGGGGCGGATGGTGCTCTGGTCGGCTCACGCCTGTGGGCCAGTGCCGAGGCCCTTGTGCCAGACCGGATGCAGCGGGCGGCGGTCTCTGCCACCGGGGATGAGACAATCCGTGCGACCGTCATGGATATTGCGCGTGGAAAAAGCTGGCCGGATCGGTATTCCTGCCGGGTTCTGGAAAACCCGGTGACGGACCGCTGGCACGGAAAGGAGGCCGGTTTCGCGGCCCATCCCACGGCCAAACAGGATTGGCTGGACGGCTGGAACGCCGGTGATCCCGCGCGCGCCAATACATTTGTCGGCGAGGCGACGGGCCTGATCCGTGATATCCGGCCTGCGTCCGACATCCTCGCCACCATGGTAGCAGAAGCTGAAGCCTGTCTCAGATCCGGCCATGCCCGGATAACGGGATCATTGTCATGAGCGCGTGGACGGACGACCAGATAGACCGATACGCCCAAAAGTGGGGCGACGATCCGACCAACCTCATGGTCCTCGACGCGGCTGATCTTGAAGGCGACGAGGCGGTTCTCGATATCGGGTGCGGTACTGGTTATGCGCTGAAATGCGCCGCCGAACGGGGCCACACAGGCCGCCTAGTCGGCATCGACCCATATAAACGTATGATCGGCCACGCCAAAGCCCGGGCACCCGGCCAAATCGAATTTCTCGTCGCCCCGTCCGAGGTCCTCCCTTTCGCCGACGACAGTTTCGACACCATCCTTGCCATCAATTCCGTCCACCACTGGGCCGACCGCACCCGGGGCCTTGCCGAAATGTCCCGAGCCCTGAAGCCCGGCGGCACCTTCGCCTATGGAGGCGAGGTCTTCTTCGGCGACATGATCCCAGACGGTCAGGATTACACGGGCGAACTAACCGCGCTTGGCTTCGCCTGCCGACCTCTCAAATTTCTGAATGATAACAATGCCTTTACGGCTATTGCCCGAAAGGAGTTGGGCTGATGTTCAACAAAATCCTGATCGCAAACCGGGGCGAGATTGCCTGTCGTGTCATGGAAACCGCCCGTGCCATGGGAGTACGAAGCGTCGCCGTTTATTCCGACGCAGATGCGTCGGCCAAGCATGTCACCCTGGCCGATGAAGCGGTCTATATCGGCGCGTCGGCCCCGGCGGAAAGCTATCTGAAAGGCGCTGTGATGATCGACGCTGCGCTGCGGACAGGGGCCGAGGCGATCCATCCCTGTTACGGGTTCCTGTCGGAAAATCCCGAATTCGTCGAAGCGGTCGAGGCGGCAGGGCTGACCTTCATTGGCCCTTCGGCCAAGGCCATTCGCGCCATGGGCCTGAAAGACGCGGCAAAACGCGTGATGCAGGAGGCCGGAGTGCCGGTCGTGCCCGGCTATCACGGAGACAACCAGGCGGACGCGCATCTGTCCGGCGCGGCGGATGCCATCGGCTATCCGGTGTTGATCAAGGCGGTTGCCGGCGGCGGCGGGAAGGGGATGCGCAAGGTCGAGACCCCGGCCGCCTTTGACGAAGCGCTGGCGTCGGCCCGAGGCGAAGCGATCACCGCCTTCGGTAATGACGCGGTTCTGATCGAGAAATTCGTGGACCACCCGCGCCATATCGAGGTGCAGGTGTTCGGTGATGGCACACATGCCGTTCATTTGTTTGAACGGGACTGTTCGCTGCAACGCCGCCATCAAAAGGTCATCGAAGAAGCCCCTGCGCCGGGCATGACCGATGAAATGCGAAACGCCATGGGGGTTGCGGCAGTCAAGGCCGCCGAAGCTATCGGCTATGCCGGGGCAGGAACGGTGGAGTTCATCGCTGACGGTTCGGACGGGCTGCATCCGGACCGGTTCTGGTTCATGGAGATGAACACCCGCCTTCAGGTCGAACATCCGGTGACCGAGGCGATCACCGGAGTTGATCTTGTCGAATGGCAGTTGCGGGTCGCAGCCGGCGAGGCATTGCCGGCCCGTCAAGGTGATCTCTCCATCAATGGCCATGCGTTTGAGGCCCGGCTCTATGCCGAGGATGTCCCCAAAGGCTTCCTGCCTGCGACTGGCCGCCTCGACCACCTGTCCTTTCCAGGCCGGGTCCGGGTCGATAGCGGCGTGAGGACCGGCGACCGGATCTCTCCCTTTTATGATCCGATGATCGCCAAGATCATCGTTCATGGCGCAACGCGCGACGTCGCGCTGCGCAAGCTTGAAACGGCGCTGGCCGAGACCGAAGTATCGGGCCTGACCACCAATCTCGCCTTTCTTGGGGCGCTTGCCCGGCATGACGGGTTCGCAGGGGGCAAAGTCGATACCGGCCTGATCGAGCGTGATCTTGACGCGTTAATGGCCGAACCCACGCCGAATGCAGCAATCCATTCTGTCGCCGCCCTAACCGCCGCCGGTCTGCACCCGCCGGAGCCGGAGGCCGACGGGTTCACCCTGTGGACGCCGCTCAGGCATCGGGTGGAGATCGTCTGGCAGGACAAGGTGATGACAGCCCTTGTTGCCGTCACGGCGCCGGGTCGCTGCGCGGTTCGCTTCAACGGCGACGAGACGGATATCCAATGCCATTGGCATCATGGCAGATGGGTGGTCGATGGCGCCACGACGATCATCAATGCCCGCAGATGTGGCTCGACCGTCAGCGTGTTTGCGGGTCACGGGTATCATTATGAGGTGCCGGACCCGCTCGACCGGGCCGGGACGGATGCGACGGGCGGCAATATCGTCGTCGCCCCCATGCCGGGACTGGTGAAAGCGGTATTCGTCTCCGCAGGTCAGACCGTCGCGTCCGGTCAACGGCTGGCGATTCTGGAAGCGATGAAAATGGAACATACGCTGGCCGCCACGCGCGACGGTGAGATTGCCGAGGTTCTGGCAGAGGCCGGAAGCCAAGTGGAAGCCGGAGCGCCTTTGATCCGGCTGGTGGACGAAGACGAAGGATAAGCCCAGCGTTTCGCGGTGCAGGATGTCGGGGCGGTGTGCGCGGTTGTCCCGGTCCTCGTCAGAGATCGGTGCCGGGTTTCCGCCGGCTCTCCTTGATGGCACCCCGTCGGGTTTTCGCCTCCAACCGTCGGCGTTTTGAGGCCAGTGTCGGGCGGGTCCTGCGCCGCGTCTTTGGCTGCACAAGAGCCGCGCGGATCATCTCGGCCAACTTTTCCAACGCCAGATCCCGGTTCATCGCCTGACTGCGATGCTTTTCTGCCGTGACGATGATCGCCCCCTCCTTGGTCCACTTCCGCCCAGCAATCCTTTGAAGCCGGGATTTGACCGGAGGCGTCAAAGATGGCGAGCTTTGTGCCTCGAAGCGAAGTTCGACGGCCGTTGCGACCTTGTTCACATTCTGCCCGCCCGGGCCGGATGAGCGAATGAAGCTTTCGGTGATCTCCCAATCCTGAAGCGCGACCTCGTCGGTGATCCGGATCATCGGGTCACAACGAAATGGCCTATGCCACCATCAGAGTAATCGGGGTGGAACGAAAGCTGCACCGCCGACAGGTAAAAGATGAACATGCGATAGGTCGACTGTGCCACCCGGGTCTTGCGGGCAGCGTCGCGTGTATCCTGTTCGTCGATCAGTAACGAGATGATCTCATCCTCGCGGGCCAAAAGGTTTTGCAACCATGCTTTCAGCGTTTTGATATAGTTTTCGCCGGCATGATAGTGAACCGCCTTGATTTTTAGCCCGGCTTTCTCGATTCCGTCCACAACTTCCGAGATTTTTGGCGCATAGCCGCCGGGAAAGATATAGCGATCCACCCAGAGATTCGTACGACCGGGGCTGTGCTTGACGATCGAATGGACCAAGGCCAAACCGTTCTCGGTCAGCACATCTTTTATGGCGTTGAAATAATGGCCGTATTTCGACCGACCAACATGT
>Ga0209273_10003517_pt1 | contig 10747 bp, 9 predicted proteins | sample tdAd471_FD_187126 | JGI IMG/M metagenome (GOLD analysis project Ga0209273, IMG submission 187126) | Marine sediment microbial communities from the Atlantic coast under amendment with organic carbon and nitrate - tdAd47.1 (SPAdes)... | ecosystem: Environmental > Aquatic > Marine > Coastal >...
GGCGCCCGGAGCGGAAGCATTGGTCAGGCGACTCGGGTCTGCCGACCGGCGAAGTCGCTGCAGCTCGTGAAGCGCGACCGCTCGGCGCGACCGTTCCGGTTCTAACGGGGCGCGTGGCCGGAGGCTCAGTCCGTCGCCGGGACTGGCGAGGGATGCCCCGCATTCAGAACCGCCGTTGGGCATTCAGAACCTGGATTCTGTCGCGGCAGCCGAAACGGGCTCCCGCCGAGCAACGACGGCGCGGGCTGAGTATTGGACGAAAGTGTTGGACGGATTTGTGATCCGCAGTGCGAGGCCGCCGTTCGTCGGGCCCGGTCGCGAAGCCGGGCGGTTCAATCGATCCAGTCGGTTCAGTCGTGACAACAGGCAGTTCATGTCAGTTGATGTTTCAGGATTTCAACACGGTTCACGAATCACGCGCTAAGGTTGAGGCGCGAGACAGTGTGTCGACGGCACTCGCGTTTCCGTCCTGAGAACCGCTTCCGTCGCGAACTCGGATCACGACCCCCACAGCTCACAACGAACAGACATCACAAGCAAACCACGCGCTCTGGAGAGCCTCCCATGCCAGACGAACCTCTGACGCCCCGCCGCTCACGACGCCGACCAAATCGCGGGCCGCGCCGCAGCACCGGCCTGACAATCGCCGGAGTGCTCGGCCTGATCGTGCTGGGAGTGGTCGTCTACCACAACTGCCGGGTCGATGTCGGGACCGGGCAGATGGCCATCCTCATTCGCAAGACGGGCGAAGATTTGAAGAACGGCGACGAGATCGCGCCGTCACTAAAGCACAAAGGCGTCCAGCAGGTCTTTCTGACGGAAGGCCGCTATTTCACGACTCCCTGGGACGAAGGGCCCGGATTCTTCAATCCGTACGACTGGGACTGGGAAGTCGTCGATCAGCTGACGATTCCGCCGGACAAGATGGCCGTGCTGATCAGCCTGGCTGGCGACGATCTCCCGTACGGCGAGTTTCTGGGCGAGGCCGACGCCGACCGCAATCCGGTGAAGAAGGGGATCGTCCCCGATGTGCTGCGACCAGGCCGCTATCCGGTGCATCCCTATCTGTTCGAGGTCGAGCTGCACGAACCCGTGACGATCGACGCCGGCTTCAAAGGCGTTGTCACAAACCTTGCCGGAGCGTTCCCGGAAGACCCCAACCAGCTGCTGGTGGCCGAGGGCGAACGCGGCGTGCAGGACCGGACGCTCAGCGAAGGCACGCACTACATGAACCCGTACATGTACCGCATCAGCAAGGTCGACTGCCGCAGCCAGCGTTACAACCTGGCCCAGGCCAAGGACATGGGCTTTCCGTCGAAGGATGGATTCTGGGTGAGCCTTGATGGCCGGATTCAGTTCCGCATCGATCCCGCGAAAGCCGCCGAGGTGTACGTCATTTACAACGAGGAAGAAAACGGCGACGCCATCGACGAGGAGATCATTCGCAAGGTGATCATGCCGAACGCCCGCAGCTTCTGCCGACTCGAAGGCTCGAACAAACTCGGCAAGGAATTCATCGAAGGCGAAACTCGCATGGAGTTTGAAATGCGGTTTCAGGAAGCGATGGTGACCGCCTGTGAACCGCTCGGCATCGTGATTCAGGAAGCCCTGATCACAAAGATCTTCCCGCCCGAACAGATCGCCACGCCGATCCAGGAACGTGAGAACGCAAGACTCGAAGAAGAGAAGTACCAGGCGGAAATTCTGCAGCAGGAAGAAGAACGCAAGCTCGCGGAAGAGCAGGCTCTGATTAAGCAGGAAGCGGCACTCGTCGGCATCGAACAGGACATCGTCAAGCTGACGACGCAGGCACTGCGCGAGCAGGAAGTCGCCGTCACAAAGGCCAACGAGAAACTCGCTGTTGCCGAACTGAAACTCGAAGCCGCGAAAGATGAAGCGGAAGCGACGGTCGCCCGCGGTGAAGCCAAAGCTGACGTCATCGGTTTCGAAAACGAAGCCGACGCCGCCGGCTGGAGGCGAGCCGTCGAAGCCTTCAGCGGCAACGGCCACGCGTACGCTCAGTACGAGATGTACCAGAAGCTCGCCGCCGCTTACCGCCGCATCGTCGTCAACACGGCGGACAGTCCGATCATGAAAATGTTCGAGCAGCTTGGCGATCCGGTCGTCACCGAGGCACCCGCCGCCGCAACGGCAGCAACGCCAGCAACGGCAGCAACGCCAGCGACTCCGGAACCGACCGGTACTGCTCCAGCGGCTGGCGACTGAGGACTCCCTGCGTGATCAGCGGAGCCGACCCGCGAGGCACGCGGCTCGTCAGCTCAACCACCCGACAACTCAATAAACAAACGACGCAACGACTCTTCAGAGATCGAATCATGAAATCAATTCGACTTCCCGGACGGCTGGTCGCGGCTCTGGCAACAGCGATCGTGCTGCTGACCGGCGGCGCGTGGCTCGTCATCGAATGGACCTATAACTACCACTGGGTTCCCAAGGGGCACAGCATGAGTCTGCGGTACAAAGGGCCGCCTCTGCCGCTGCCGTTTCTGGGAGTCCGTAAGCCGGCGCCTCCCGGCACGTTTGCCAACATCGCGGAAGGTGCCCGGACGCCGGACGAGCTGGGCATTCTCGAACACCTGGCCGGTCCTGGCCGGCACTTCTACTGCCCGTTGTGGTGGGAATGCAAAGTGCTACCGGACATCGTGATCAAGCCCGGCGAGGTTGGCATCGTGTCCAGCAAGATGGGCAGCGATCTGCCCGCCGGCGAGTTCCTTGTCGACGGAGATATTGGCAAGACCGAGTTCAAGGGCATTCTGCGAAAGGTGCTCGCGCCAGGCCGCTACCGGATCAACCCTTACGCGTACGAAGTCACCGTCGTCACCGAAACGTCCACTCAAAGCGGCAGCCAGGTGAAGCGTGCCGGCTGGGTCCGAATTCCGGCGGGCTACGTCGGTGTCGTGACGAACCTGACGGGCAACGAGTCGACCGGACTGAAATCCGGGATTCAGCCAGACGTGCTGACGCCGGGGCTGTACCCGATCAATCCGCGCGAGCAGCAGGTTGACATTGTCAACATCGGCTACCGCGAACTGAGCATCATTGCGAACATGAAGCATGGTCCGGATGGGCAGCCGATGTACGAAGCCAGCGGCGAACCCACAATCGAAGACGACGAAAGCGGAATCGGATTCCCGTCCAACGACGGCTTCGATATCCGCATGGATTTCACGGCGATCTGGGGCATCATGCCTGAGCAGGCTCCCGACGTGATTCACGATTACGGCAACGTGGAAGCCGTCGAGCAGAAGGTTGTTGATCCGCAGATCGAAAGTATCTGCCGTCAGATGGGATCAAGTCTCAAGGCGGTTGATCTGCTGGTCGGCGAAACGCGAACACAGTTCCAGGAAGATACGTCGGCTCGTTTCCACGAGAAGCTGGAGGCGAAGGGGATCACCGTTCTGAACGGACTGGTTCGGCATATCTACATTCCGCAGGCCGTGCGTACGCCGATGCAGCAGGCGAATATTGCGGCCGAACTGAAGCTGACCCGCGAGCAGGAGCAGCTCACCGCGAAGACGGAAGCGCAGCTGCGTAAGGCTGAGGCCGAAGTCACTCTTGCCACGGAAAAGATCAACGCCGAAACCGAGCGCATGGTCGCCGCGAAACTCGCGGAAGGGGAGAAGACGGCCCAGGAAACAACTGCCGAAACGCAGAAGCTCGTGGCGGCCATTGACCGCAAGGTCGCCGATATCGAAGCCGAGGCAACTCGAACACTGGGCCAGGCCGATGCCAGAGTCCGGCAGCTTGAAGAAGAAGCGAAATCCGACCGGTTCAAACTGGCGGTCGAAGCCTTCGGATCGGGAGACGCCTACAACCAGTGGGTTTTCGCGAAAGGCCTGCCGGAAGACATACAGCTCGACATGCTCTACGCGGGCGAAGGCACGTTCTGGACTGACCTGAAGAGCTTCAGCGAAACGATGCTGGGCAAACAGGCCGTCATGAATTCGTCACTGAAGGAGACGCAGAAGACGGCTCCGACCGGACAGCGCAGTCAACCGGCCTCACGGACGCGGCCGTCCGGTCAGCGCTGAAACGCGAACCCGGTGATTCACGACCGGGTACTTTCGTGACCTTTGCCATTCGTCGCGGTGCTACTCGTGACTGTGTTCCGCGTCCGGAAACGTTCCGGACCGGACTTCGTCGGCGTACTGCCGGACGGCTTCCGTCGCGATGCTGCGCAGGTCGGCGTAGCGTTTCAGGAACTTCGGCTGAAACGACGGTGGCGAGATGCCCAGCAGATCGTGCGTGACGAGAACCTGCCCGTCGCAGTCCGGGCCCGCTCCGATGCCGATGGTGGGGATCGACACTGCCGCTGTGACTTCGGCAGCGATCTGTCGCGGCACGAGTTCAATGCACAGAGCAAACGCGCCGGCTTCTTCAGCGGCTTTGGCGTCGGTCAGAATGCGGTCAACATCGCGCTGAATCCGACCGTGTCCGCCGAGCTTGCTGATCGACTGCGGCTGCATTCCGACGTGAGCCATGACTGGAATGTCGGCTTCGGAGATCGCGCGGATGGTCGCCGCCTGCTTTTCGCCGCCTTCCAGTTTGACGGCCTGGGCTCCCGTCTCTTTGATAATCCGCCCGGCACTTTCCAGAGCCTGCTGCGGGCTGATCTGGTACGTCATGAACGGCAGGTCGACGATCACGAGCGCGTGTCTCACAGCTCGGGCGACCATCTCACCGTGATAGATGATCTCGTCGAGCGTGACGGGAACGGTCGACGATTTTCCCTGCACGACCATGCCCAGCGAATCGCCGACGAGGATCGAATCGACGCCGGCCTCGTCCATGATCTGAGCCCACGAGAAGTCGTACGCCGTGACCATGCTCAGCTTCTGCCCGGCAGCCTTCGCAGCCACAAACCGGGGCACGGTCATTCGATTGGGAGTTGCCATCCGAAGAGTTCCTCATTGCCACCGCGAAACTCACGCAGAGCTTCGAGTTGGCGTTTCTGCTGAAAGTCTGCGCGAGATTCGCGACACGCGTTCGTAAGTCGCTCGCAGGTTTGCGGACCGCCGTGAGCTGTCCAGTGTTCGCGTCAAACCGTAACCGGCTGGAGCGCCTGCGCCCTGCCGTTAGCTGTTCACGAGGCGGTCAGGGCAGGAATGGGAACAGTCGGCGGATCAGATCCTCGTCCCACGGACGACCGTACTCGCAAGGCTCAAACGCTTCGGCCCACTGAATCTGCCGCCCGGCTTCGGCACCGTAAGTCTCGATCAGCAGCTCGCGGCAGTTGTCGGCCAGCCAGGCAATCCGTTCGCGAAACAGTCCGCCGAGCCATTCCCGTCGTGCGGCGTCCTTGGTCGGCAGGTCATCCCAGTGATGGTTGTATGCCAGCCACTCGTAAAACTGTGAGCGATGGCAGTGCAGCATGTCGACGACCGTGTCGATTGTCGGGCCGATGTCGACAGCCACCTGCGGCGAAAACGGATACGGGCGTTGAAACCGATCGGCGACGTAAGCGATGGCCGGGTTGTCGCGCAGAGCCGCAACTTCCGGAGCGACGTTCGGCACCGTGACCATGTAGGCGGCATCGCAGACGAGCTGCGACGTGTAGCGATGGTCGGGGTGATAGTCGTTCGGGCGGTGCGTCAGAATCAGATCCGGATTGAACTCCCGGATCAGACGGATGAGTACGCAGCGGGCTTCGTAAGTCGGTTCGAGACGACCGTCGCGGAAATCCAGCACGTCATAGTCGATTCCGAGAACGGCGCCGGCTGCCGCGGCTTCGGCCCGCCGTTCGGCAATCATCGCGGCGCCGAATCGTTCGTGATGACCGGATTCGCCGTTCGTCACCGAGACAAACCGGACGGTGTGCCCATGCTGTGTCCACAGAGCGGCGGTGCCACCGACGGTGATATCGCAATCGTCGGGATGTGCTCCGATGGCGAGAATGCGAAGAGGTGTGCTCATGGTGTGACGAGTTCGCTGCGGGCGTCGGTGCCGGTTTCGCGAGCCGTCATGTCGATCGAAACTTCCGAGGCGAACTGAAACTCGCTCCGCGGATCGACCTCGCCCTTGTTTTCTTCCGTCATCTTGACCGTCCAGCGGGCGAGGCCGAACGGCATCTCATCGGAACGGTACAGCGTGGTTTCGTGCAGCACTCGAATCCGGCGGCTTTCGAGTTCAATGGAGCCAGTGAGCGTTTTCGTGGCGACGTCCTGCTGGCCGACGCGGACCGGTTCCTCAACGTCACTCGTCGTCATCGTCCCGTAATGGCGGATCATGGCAACAACCGGGTAGACCTGCAGGATGCCGGACGTGATCTCGCGCGGCGTTGGATCCTTGTCGTTCGTCTTGCGATAGCCTTTCACGATGGGCAGATACGAAACCGGCAGGCCTTTGCTGTCCTGCCAGTGGCCAACGATCTCTTTTTCCGGGACCAGCACTTTGTAAATGCGTTCGCCGACCGAACCCGTGTTGACGCCGGCCGCACTGGTCTTGCCGGTCTGAACTTTGATCTCGATCCAGCGGCACGGAGTGGTTTCGCCACGAAACTCTCCGTCTTCTTTGCCGACCGACTTGATGGTGACATGCTTGACCCATTCGATGGTCATGTTGCCTTCCGCCGATTCCGGGCGGGCTTCGATCTGCGAAACCGTGCCTTCATAGCGGATCCATTCGCCGTCCTGTTCGGGAAGTTTCCAGATCAGTCCCTGGGCCTGGGCGGACGCCAGAGGGACAATCAGACAGACGGCTGCGGCGATCAGCGTTGAACGAAACATGGCAGTCACGATCCAGGAAAACAGGCACGATCCGGAAAAACAGGGCCGTCGGACGCTCGTCGAGCGGGAGCAGCCAGTTTGCCTGGCCGCGTGTCGAGAAACAACTGGTTTCATGATTGCCACGGGCAAACGTCGCGGGCTGCTGCTGTCAGACTGTCAGAACGGTTGAGGCTGCCAGAATCCGCGGGCGCGGAAAACTCGGCGCGACACGACACGGCCTCCGTCTTTTCCTTACCCGAACATTCTCTCCATGACCAGGTAGCCGGCCCGGTCGAACCCGAGGGACGAGTACGTCTGCTGAGCGCGGTCGTTCTCGCGTTCGACATACAGTCGGATGCCGACAACGCCGGGTGTCTGTTTCGCAAGTTCCTCCAGGTGCTGCGACAAAGCGCGAAACACGCCGCGACGGCGGTGCTCAGAATGCACGAACACGCTCTGAATCCACCAGATGTCTCCGTTTCGCCAGTCGCTCCATTCGAGTGTGTGCATGATCTGCCCGATGACCTGTCCGGCAGATTCCGCGACGAAGTAGCGACCGCGCGAGGGTGACTCCAGCAACGCCTGCACGCCTTGTCGGACAGTCTCGGCGTCGAGCGTTTTGCCTTCCGTTTCGGCAGCCAGCTGGCAGTTGAATTCAGCGATGACCGCTGCGTCGCTGACGGCGGCCGGGCGAATCTGGAACGAGCTGGTCGAGTCGGTCATGAGTAAGCTTCCGGGCCGGTGAGACTTTTCTGAGAGCGAGCGAGGCGCGATGCTGGGGAGACTCCGAGGGAAACGGCGCGCGGCGAGCGACTCGTGGCCTGACTCGGAGGATTGTTTTGAACGCGTTGCCGGTTGGACCTGTTCTCCGACGAAACTCTTCTTCAACGAAATTCGTCCCCAGCGGACGCTTCGCCAGCGAACAACGTCCTCAGACAACAACTTTCTCGGCGGATGTCGCGGAGCGTTACTTCAGAAGCGGGAATGTGCCAGTGTTGCGAGTGCTGCTCTCAGGAGTTTTTGTGTCAGTGACGTGCGGCTTTCTGCCGACAGCGGAGGCTCAGGACGGCGACGCTCCGAACGCCGGTAAGCAGATTGAACTTGAGTGGTCGCTGTTGCCGCCTCTGCCGGACCCGATCGGTTTCGCTGGGCCGTTTGTCGGAGTGGCCGGCGACGCGCTGGTTGTCGCGGGCGGAGCGAATTTTCCCGACGCGGCTCCGTGGGACGGCGGTGCGAAAGTCTGGCACGATCGCGTGTTCGTTCTGCCGGACCCGAACGGCAAGTGGATCGAGGCCGGTCGCCTGCCTCGGCCTCTGGCCTACGGCGTCGCGGTTTCGTGGCGGGACCGCATGATCCTGATTGGCGGCGGCGATGCCGAGCAGCACTCGACCGCCGTGACCGAACTCAGTTGGGATGGCCGGTCCCTGACGTTTGCCGAGCTGCCCGCGCTGCCAAAGCGGTGCGCCTTCATGACCGGCGTGCTGCAGGGGGATTCGATTTTCATCGCTGGCGGCATCGAGACACCGGACAGCGCGGTTGCTCTGAAGTCGCTCTGGTCGTTGAACCTCGCCGCCGAGCACGCTGCCCGAAAGTGGACATCACTGACGCCGCTGCAGACGGGACGGATTCTGGCTCAGTCGGCGGTGGTCGACGGGCAAGTGCTCGTTGCCGGAGGTGCTGATCTGTCGCGCGATGCTGACGGGAACGTGCAGCGCGAATTTCTCAAAGATGCCTGGCTGTTCGACGTGGCGTCGGAGCGTTGGAATCGGGCGACCGACCTGCCGAGATCGATCGTGGCCGCACCGAGTCCCGGGATATCCGCCAGCCCGTCGACGACCATCTTCCTCAGCGGCGACGACGGTCGGTTCTTCGGCCAGGATTTGAAGTTTCAGCACCCAGGGTTTCCCGCCGAGACGTTCGCCTTCGACGTTCGCAGCAACCGTTGGTCGCAGGCGGCTCCGTTTCCGAAAGCCGTCCCGCAGAACACGGGCTCGCGGCATAACCTCGGCGAGTGGCCTCCGGTGACGACCGGCGTTGTCAGGTGGCGGGACCGCTTTGTGATTGCCAGCGGCGAGATTCGTCCGGCAGTCCGCAGCCCGCAGGTCTACTCGGTGCGCGTGACCGGGAATCATTCGCGTTGATGACCGCCCGCGTCTTCCCGGCTGCCAGCCTCACACGGGATGCCTTGTGATAAACCTGCAGCGCGTGGCGGCGGCTGGTCGATCTCAAGGCAGTGCTTTCGGGAAGCTTGCGCGCGTTGTGCGGCGAGCCCCGCAGGCCGGGAGGGGATCGACTCAGCATGTCTGTGTTTACCGCTGAAATCTCGCAGCAGATCGTCGAAACGTGCACCGGCAACGTGGCCGCGATTGCCGAGCCGCTGAACTCGAATTTCGATGCGGGCGTCGAGGCCAGCGTCGGGGAATTGCTCAGCGGACTGGAAACAGCAACCGAACGGCTCGGCGATGAGGCGGGGATTGCCGTCACCTTCAAATTCGGCGACGAAGGGGCGGTCTGCCTCATTCCCCAGAGCCTGCCGCTGCCGGACTGGTATCGCCGCCCCAGCGAAGGCCAGGCCAACCAGATCCAGACACTCGGTATGGAATGGTCGATGGGACTGTTCCCGATGGATCTGGAGGCGACCGAGTACGCTTCGGCGACGACGCGGAGTCTCAGGCAGCAGCTCGACGCGCTCGCCCCGGCAGACGGCGCGTCCGTGCTCGAACTGCCGCTGAAGAAAGTCGGTGCCGAGGACAGTCACGGTTCGCTGCTGCTGATCTGGCCGCTGACGAATCCGGTGCTCGAATCCGTCGCACCGTGGCCGGTTGAAGAATCGACCGCGAGCCCTGCCGCTGCGAGTTTCGCCGCTGCCGAACCGGCAAGTGCCTCTGCAGCCGCCGCCCCGGCAAGTGCTCCAGCGACAAGCCAGTCGGCGGGCTCGGCGGCAGAGACGCAGCATCGTCATCGAGTGCTCAACGTGCCTGTGGATCTGACGGTGCAGATCGCGTCGAAGAAAGTTGATGTCAGCCAGCTGCGGAACATCACGCCGGGAATGCTGATCACGTTCAACAAGTCGTGCGAATCGCTGCTGGACGTGTTTGTGGGGGACAGGCTGAAGTTTCGCGGAGAAGCGGTGAAAGTCGGCGAGCGGTTCGGCATCAAGATCAACGAAGCGAACGCGCAGAACGTTCGCGAACAGCGGATTCACCGGATATAAGGCGCCGCGCCGCTGCGACTCAGCGGGCTGCTGAAATCCAGCGGACTTCTCTGACGCCCAGCTCGTGCCGCGATGACGACCGACGACCAGCCGCTGCCGCACCCGACTCGACGCAACATCGTCTGGCTGACGATTCAGTACACGCTGCGGCTGCTGTTCGCCGTCTGGCTGCGGTATCGCGCCCGGTCGATTGAGAATCTCCCAACGGAAGGAGGCGGGCTCGTTCTGGTGAATCATCAGAGCTTTCTCGACCCGCTGCTGGTTGGCCTGCCGCTGCGCCGCCCGGTGAGTTATCTCGCCCGCGACAGCCTGTTTCGTGCGCCCGTTGTGGGCTGGATTCTGCGGAACACCTACGTCATGCCGATCAACCGTGATGCGGCGAGTACGGCGTCGATCCGCAACGCCCTGAAACGCATGGAGCACGGGTTTCTGGTCGGCCTGTTCCCGGAAGGCACTCGCAGCGACGACGGCCAGGTGGGCGAGTTCAAGCCGGGCTTCATCTCGCTGATTCGTCGCGCGAAGGTGCCCGTTTACCCGGTCGGAATCGCGGGCGCGTATGAGGCCCTGCCGCGCGGCGGCTTCCGCCTGTTCCCGCCGCCGGTCCGAGTCGTCTTCGGCGAACCGCTGTGCGAAGACCGCCTGGCCGAACTGCGAGTGAAGGGCCGCGAAGACGAACTGATCGAATTCGCCCGCGCCGCCGTCGTCACCTGCCAGCGCGAAGCTCAACAGTGGCGCGACGGTAACGAGTGAATCGCGACAGCACCGAGCGAGAGACCACGGCCCAGAGTTAGAGACGCGAGGCACGACA
>Ga0209273_10003519_pt1 | contig 10742 bp, 9 predicted proteins | sample tdAd471_FD_187126 | JGI IMG/M metagenome (GOLD analysis project Ga0209273, IMG submission 187126) | Marine sediment microbial communities from the Atlantic coast under amendment with organic carbon and nitrate - tdAd47.1 (SPAdes)... | ecosystem: Environmental > Aquatic > Marine > Coastal >...
CGAGGAAATAATGCGGCCGATTACCGAAACTGGAGGAAATGTCTAAGTTAATACCCCTCTGGAGACCAGGAACCACGGGGGCTGTGTAGTATTATGTCTTTTTAAGACGGAAAATCCCCAGGACCCCTTAGTGTTTAGAAGAATGGCCCCTGAAACAGTGTTTTTGCCGGCGAGAGTGCCCTGCGGTCCACGCAAAATTTCGACTGATTCCAGTCCCAGTAGCGGCTGATCTGCGGTAAACGACTGTCCCTGATAGACTCCGTCTATATATACTCCCAATCGCGGATCAATACCCACATTTCGGGAAAAATCTACTACGCCTCGTAGGCCCATAGTGCCTGTGCGCGGTGGTCCACCACTCGTCAAAGACGGTGCGCTTTCTTCAAGGTCACTTACCGACTTAGCTCCGAGTACTCGCATCGCTTCGGAGGAGTAGGCTTGAACTGAGATGGGAACGTCCTGCATGCTTTGAACACGCTTTTGCGCGGTTACCATTACTTCTTCCAACGCAAAACCTGAATCTTGTGCAAGTACTCCGCCTGGAAGTGACATAGCGAGCACGGAGGCAACGTGCAATGTGAGCGGGTTTCTCTTAGTCATTATTCTATCTCCTGTTGAAAACGAATTTCGCTTACAGGGGTGTGCTCCCTATAAAGCCAGGGTCTCAGAGGCAGTGATGCAAATATCCAACATCTGTGACGCCCTTGTGGGGAGAAATATTATTCGCACTCTCGGGCAGGAGAAATGACATAGCAGACCATAATTAACAATATATTACATCCATCGGCAATAAGTTACGCGCCAAAGAACGCATGTTCTACAAGCGAGCAGCTAAGATGAAGGTAATTTAGGTCTATAGAGTGTTACGGAACTCCTGGGCAAGACTTTCCCATTTTATGCAGTGGTCTGTTTCTTCAGGAGTTGGTTATTGAAACTCAAATTCCTTGCGAAATTGCAGCGGTGTGCAACCATTCCACGACTTAAATGCACGAATGAAGGAGCCAGGTTCTGTATATCCAGCCATTCCGGCAATTTCTTCAATTCTCAGGTCGAGGTTGGCCAGGTGATGTATAGCGAACTCTCGACGTACCTGCTCTTTGATATCGTGGAAACTTGTGTCTTCAGCCTTCAAGCGTCGACGTAAGGTTTGTGGATTTAACTTGAGATCTAGAGAAACTCGTTCGAGCGACGGGAGTCGAGCCTCATCATTTAGTACGTCCTTAATCATGCCTCTGATCGTTCTGGTTAGGATGCCACCAGCGTTCATTGGAAGGTAGGTGTCGAGGGGAATTCTACGAATGTAATGCTCAACGTTAACTTCGCTCTGAACGATTTTTTCTTGAAGGTATTCCTCACTGAATTTGATGCCATTATTTTTACAGCTAAATCGAGTTGGTGCGCCGTAGTACATAAGGTCATAGTCACTGTGATAGCCGGGCATCGGAAAGTCTACATGTACCTGGTTGAGCGCTATGCGAACGTCACATAACCAGCCGGCAAAGCGATGAATGAAGGATAACAAATAGTCGATGATCCACACATCTAGCAGAGGCTGGTTGGGTAAGCGCTCGAGACTAACTTCTGCGACGCCTTTTTCAACAACAAACGAATACTGAAAACTGTTCTCGAACAAATTGAGAAATTCTACACAACGGCGTAACGCCATGCCCAGAGTAGATGAATGGAGCATGACGAGACCCAGCATTCGAAAAGTACCTATCGGAAATGGGCGGTGTAGAAATCCATGAGCTTCGTCGCCCATCCTGACAGTACATTGCCTATACAACTTGGAGACCTTTTCCAAAGGTACAAAGGCTTTAGGGTGTTTCAATAGGTCTGGAGCAATATCTGACTCAAAGAGAATTACCGAAATATCTTCGCCTGCATTAGTTGGTCCGACGAGCATGTGATTAACCATATCCGCCGTGATCGAGTTTCCGCGAGTTATTTTCGTCATCTTGGGGCGCTCCAGCGAGCTAGCTTTATCGAGCAAATTGTAACCTATTGTTGATTATGCGAGGAAGTGGCATTTTCAGAAACCCGTATCGACACTAAGAGATTGAGCAACATCCTTTCTGTAAATTCGGTTATCCCTCGACCGCCTCTTAGTCACTGAAGGTGACGTACCGCTTGTCCGCGGTCTGCCAGTCTTCAGCAATTTCCATCAGTACCGCCGACACCAGTCGCAGGCACGATGCCTCGTTGGGGAACAGCCGTGCAACCCGGGTGCGCCGGCGGATCTCCTCGTTCAATCGCTCCACCAGGTTCGTGGTTCGCAGTCGGCGCCGGTGAGCGGGTGGCAGGCTGAACACAGTGAAGCCCTGCGGCAGCGCCTCCTCGGCCCAGGTCGCCAGCTTCGGCGCCGTCTTCTGGTAGCGCTCTACAAACATGTCCAGCAAGCGCTCGGCTTCGTGCTGGTCGGGGGCGTTGAAGATCGCCCGGATGTCCGCCGCGGCCGGTGAACGCATTGCCACTGACGGCACGTACTGCCCGGCGTTCTGTTGCAGGTGGAACTGGCACCGTTGCCACGGCACGCTGGGGAACACTGCCCTGCGGGCCGCCTGAAGCCCTTCATGTGCGTCGCTGGCGATCAGTTCGACACCGTACAGCCCCCGGTCCTTGAGTGACGCCAGAAACGCACGCCAGTGGACCTCTGCCTCGGACAGAGATACGGAGCAGCCCAGGATGTCGCGCCGACCGTCGGCATCCACGCCACAGGCGATCAGTACGGCGGCATCGAGCACCTGGCCGCCCTGACGCACCTTCTCGTATTGGGCGTCTAGCACCACATAGCGATAGCGCCCCAGATCGCGCTCTCGCCATGCCGTCAGTAGCTCGTCCAACTCAGCGGCGGCCCGCGACACCTGGGTGGAGCTCACATCCATGCCGCACAGTTCCTCCACGATCCGCTTCACCCGGCGCGTGGAAACACCCTGGACGTACATCTCTGCGATGGACAGCAGCAGCGCCCGCTCCGAGCGCAGACCTTTCTCCAGGCTCTGGGGATAAAACTCGCAGTCGCGGGTCTGCGGCACCTTCAGCGGCAATTCCCCGAGCCGAGTTTTGACCGTCTTGCCCTTGAAGCCATTGGCGTAGCCGCGGCGGTCATCTGAGCGCTCGTAAGGTCTGGCCCCGAGGTACTCGCTGCGCTCTGCCACCATCGCGGCATTCATCAGCACGGTGACCGCCTCGGCGACACCGTCGAATCCATTTTCTTTGAGCAGTTCCACTGCATCGTAAATCGCACTATCCTGTGATGGCTGAGCCATTCTGTTTTTCCTCTAGATCTGTAAATCGCCAAATTCACAGTCGAAAGGATAACCGGGTGGCTCAGCTCTTCAACGCCACCGAAAATTTACAGAAAGAATGGTGCACTACCCTAAGATTGCTGATGATCGTAAATGAACACTATCTGTTAATGTCCATAATATTGAGATACTGATTATGTCTGATGTACTCCAAGAAAAATTAAGCATCCAAGGAACCGATAGTCACGTCGGGTTGATAGTGCTGAATAGGGTCGAAGCCTACAACGCGCTTTCTCCAGCCGTAATTGAAAAAATTGACGAATCAATCGAAGAGTATGAGAAAGATACCAGTGTCTGCTTAATCGCTATCACGGGAAACGGAGTAGCGTTTTCCACAGGGGGAGACCTTAAGTTCTATAGAGAGATTATAGACACTGAGGACAAGTTCGATTTGTGGGTGAAATACGCCGGTCAAGTGATGGGAAAGCTAGCTAGCAGCCGTAAGCCGACCGTGGCCTTGGTCAATGGCCTATGTATAGCAGGCGGCCTCGAAATACTTCTCAGCTGTGATTTTGCATATGCAGTTGAGTCGGCCAAGTTCGGTGATGGCCACGCAAACTATGCGGTAATAGGTGGGTATGGCAGTCAGTCTCGACTACCTAAGCGAATAGGGTTGCCCCGGGCACTAGAGATGTTGTTCACCGCTAGAATGATCGATGCAGAGCAGGCACTCGAATGGGGGCTCGTTAACAAAGTAGTACCGATGAACCGCTTGATCGACGAGTGTCTGACTCTCGGGTCGGAACTCGCCGGAAAATCTGCCGAGACGACCGCGAGGGTCAAAAATCTCTCCTACGCTTGTGTTGAGCTTTCTGATGAAGCTGCCATTGATTTGGAACGATCAGTCACGGTCCAGCATGCCTCCGAATCGGAGGACATGCGAATAGGCCTAGAAGCATTCGAGAAAAAAACACAGCCAGTTTTCCGCAGAGGTTAAAGAAATGACAATCGAAGCGCCTTCAATTGATGATGTTGAAAACCTTTACCATATTCTGGCTTATTTCGCCGAAAAAAAGCCTTCCGATCTTGCTGTAAAGGATAGTCACTACAGTCTCTCCTATGCAGAACTAAAACAATTGGTAGATGATTGTGCTACATCCATGCTCAGTAACGATCTTGGTCAGGGCAGCAGAGTCATCTGCTGGTCAGATCCTAATGCACAGTTCCTGGTTACATTCCTAGCGGCGGCTTCCATCGGTTGCTTGTGGTTGGGCTTTAATCCAAAGTACCGACACTTTGAGATGAACTATCTTTTGGAAGATTTCCAGCCCCACATGCTGATTTCAATACCGTCTGTGCTAGGGGAGGATGCGCAGGCTGAACTTGACATGGCACTTCAAAGTGCCGACCCAAATATAAAAACTGGAGTATGGCCTAGGGGAAAGCCGTTTCCTTTCTCAAAGGAAAACGATGCTCCTGCTGAACTGGAAAAAGTGAGGCAAAGTGTAGTTGCCCTAGATCCATGTGCCATCGTCTACACCTCCGGAACGACAGGTAAGCCCAAAGGCGCAATTCTCACCCATCAGAGTGTAACAACTTCCGCCAGGTTGAATGCTGGCTGGTTAGGTGATTGTCTGGAGCGCACACTGTGCAATTTCCCTATCAATCACGTTGCGTGTCTTAACAATTTAAGCATGAATACTCTGGTCGTGGGAGGAGCCATCTACTTTCAGCCGAGATTTGACCCGGGGCAGGTCCTCGATGCGGTGACCAGGGAACGTATTACTTGTTTGAGTATGGTGCCCACAATGTTGGCGGCCGTCGTCGCTTTCCCTGAGTTTGAGCGCACCGATTTTTCCTCAATTGAACTCCTTTATTGGGGTGGGGCGGCTGTTCCTCTGCATCTTGCAGAACTAGTTCAAAGGAAAGAAATTCGATGCGGAGTGATCTATGGACAGAGTGAAACTACTGGCATCGTAACTCGCGGTATCGCTGAAAATGGTACAACTTGTGAGGATGCCTCTACAACTGTTGGCACTCCACTTGACGGGATCGAATGGAGGCTTGCTGATCCAAACACGGGGTTCCCGGGCATAAGGGGACGAAATCTTGCGTTCACGCCATGTAACCCGTTGTTTTTATTATCCATTCTCCCTGTTTTTTCTCAGGCGTTTAAATGGGCTTCCTTTTGGCCGATTTATGACGTTCCTTGAGCTCAATATCAATGTACTTATCGGTAATGGCACCAGAGCTGTGGCCTGCATCATCTCTGACATGCTCTCGGGGCCGGATTTTTACATCATCCGAGATCCCCGTGTGGCGAAGCCAGTGCACAGTGGCATTCATCATGGCTTCGGCCTCTTCTGGCTGATCTTGTGTAGCCAGGCGCTGAATAGCCTGGTCAAAACAGCCCTGGACAATAGACCGTATGTGCGTCGTACTGGACATAGGTCCCTGACCCCGATGAACAGGCAGTAATGGTGAATCATCGGCCGGAGATGGCAGTGCCGTAAGTCCCAGGAATTTGCGCCAGCGCTTCAACGCGGCCAACATAGCATCACTGACAGCAATTTGGCGTTCTTTATTACCCTTACCCACCGTCGTGAACCACCAGAGCCCATCATGATCTCTGTGGAAGTCGGCCATAGTCGGTGTCCAGCGCTCACTGGCCGCTAACTCTGACACGCGCAGATACATGCTGTACAAGGCCGAAATTATGAACAATGTTCGCTCGTGAGCCCCAGGGTTTTGGGCTGCCATAGATTCAGCGGTATTGATCAGTGTCTGCCATTGCTGTTGGCTGAGGCGACGGACCTTGGTCTGCCCCTGTCGTTTTTGCACAAATTTACTTTTCTGCCGAATCAGCGCCACCGGATTTGTATGCGTATATTCCTCCAGCAGTAAGTATTGGTAAAAACTGCTCGCCGTTGCCATCAACTGCTTGATACCCGTATTCGATGCCGAGTACTGCTTTTTGTCAGGCAGTTTTCCCTTCTTGAAGGCTGATTTGGACACGGTCGCTACAAATGGGCGCCACTCGGAATTGGGAACTCGTTGGCCCTGCTCTACCACAAAGCGGGGTGCCTTCTTAACACCAATCCAGGCCGCCGGTGGATGCTGACAGAACCGGATGAAATCTTCGATATCATCTCGCTTCAATGAATCCAGATTCTTTTGCGCGATATGCCAACACCAGTGCAACAACCGCTCCAAATCTCGTCGATAGCTGTTAAATGTACCGGTACTTCCGGTGTATTGCTGCAGAAAGCTCAACGCCATCTTGAAGTCATTTATCTGCTCCGGTGAGAGATAGGCTGGCGCTTTACACTCGGTAATATGCTCAAGACTATCAAAACAAGCCGGGGGCGCTTTTCTCATGCTGGCAATAGTCATTGACTGCTGATATTGTTATCTATAACGTAGTAATCATATTTATCACAGTATAAAGAATATCAAAGGCTGTGCAAACCATCTGTAAGGAATTTTGAATGACCCGTCTGGTCTTTCTGTCGCCAACCGAAAAACGTAAATTCGATTCCCCTCCCACGCTCACCAAAGATCAACGACCGGCCTACTTCGTCGTGTCTGAGGATATCAAGAGGACGTTGAGCAAATTGCGCTCCCCCACCTACAAAGTGGGGTTCCTGCTACAGCTGGGGTACTTCAAGCACTCTGGAAAATTCTATGTACCCGCGGCCTTCCGGCGTAGAGACATTAACTATGTCAAACAAACGCTCAATATTACCGAACCCATAGATCTCGATCATTACGATCCGTCCCGATTGGTCCGCCATCGATCTCGCATTCTCGCGTTGCTGGACTGGCAGCCATTTAATAAAACCAATGCCGCATTAGTGGCAGAACACGTGCAGTTACTGGCCCAACAACAGCTTAAGCCCGATGCCATATTCATGGCAACGGTGGATTTCTGCTGGAAACATCGCATCGAAATACCGACCTACCATCAGCTTTCGACCGTGATTACTGACAGTTTCAATATTGTGGAATCGAACCTGCTCAGCACCCTGGGATCGAATCTGCGCCAGGATGAGCGTGCGGCATTAGATGCATTAATCGCAAACCCAAAGGACCATTGGCATCCGTTGCTCAGTGAGATCAAACACATCAACCAGTCACTGCGATCCCAGGATATCCAGCGCAACGTGAAGGCGTGTCAGACCATCAAGGATTACTTTGTTCAATTCCACGCCATTTTCGACACGCTGCAGTTGGGAGCTCAGGCGACCGAGCATTACGCCACCTGGGTGCAGAAGGCCAAATTGACGCAACTTAAGCAGTTCCCCAACCCCCAGAAACGCCACCTGCATTTACTGGCTTTTATCAAGCACCAGTACTATTTCCGCCAGGACATCTTGATGGATATTTTCCTGAAAAGTGTCCGCACCGCCACGAACGCAGTCAATAAGAAGCTTACTCAGAAGGAGCAGAAAATGCAGTCAGAGCGAAAGACTGCGATTCAAACCATCAACACTTCCCATAAGAGTTCTCGCCATCTGCTCGAGGAAATTACGCGTATCGTCCGGTGCAGGGATCAGTCAGACTCCGAGAGAATGGAGAAGATTGAACGTCTGATCGATGATTACGAAGCCATACAGGGCGATATCCAGATCGAGAAGTTACAATTCTATGAGCAATTGCTCGATCAACACACCGAGGGCCAGCATTATTACGACACCCTGGAACAACAATCCCTGAGCCTTCAACGCAAGGTCTCTTCGGTGCTAAAAGCGCTCGAATTTGATGCTGCCTCCTCGGAGGAATCGTTATTAGCGGCCGTGACACATTTTAAAATGACGGATGGGGATATCGGGCACGCTCCTCCCCTGGCGTTCCTACCACAGAAAGAACAAGACATTGTCACCGGCGATAACGCGTTCCGCACATCGCTGTACAAAATACTGCTGTTTCAATCTGTCGCGGATGCGGTGCGCGCGGGCAGGCTGAACCTCCACTATTCATATCGCTATCGCGCCATACAGGATTACCTGATTCCCACTGCTCGCTGGCGAAAAGAAAGAGACCGTTTGCTGACATTGGCGGGCTTACAAAAATTCGCTGATGGCAACGGCTACCTGGCGGAATTGAAAACCGCGCTGGAAAGCACTTACCAGGCCGTCAATAGCCGCTTCAGTGAAGGTGACAATACCTTCCTGTCCGTTGACGATTCTGGCTATGCCAAAGTGAGCACACCGGGGACCTCATTTAGCGAAGACGGGTACAATGGCACGCTATTGAAGGAAAATGGAATCGTTTCTGTGTTGCGCGTGCTACAGGAAGTTAATCGAACGGGCGAATTTATCCATTGTTTCAAGCATCTGAGTCCAAAACACCACAAGCTGAAACCCACCACCGAGACAGTGTTCGCCGGCATTCTCGGTATGGGTTGCAACATCGGCATTGATAAACTGTCCCACATCTCCGTTGGTATCAACGAGAGCACGCTGAAAAACACCGTGAACTGGTGCTTCAGCATGAAGAATATCCAGGCCGCGAACAACATCATTATCGGTCTGACTGACAGGCTCGCATTATCTAACGCTTTTCGGAAATATCCTGACCAGCTGCATACCAGCAGTGATGGTCGCAAGGTAAATGTTGGCGTTGATTCACTACATGCGAGTTATTCGTTCAAGTATTTTGGCAAGGATAAAGGCGTCACGATGTATACGTTCATCGATGAGCGCCATGCTCTGTTCCACTCAACGGTTATCAGTGCATCCGATAGGGAGGCAGCCTACGTCATTGACGGCCTGATGCAGAACGAGGTGATTAAGAGCGACATACACTCGACGGATACGCACGGATACTCGGAAGCGATCTTCGCGGCCACGCATATGATCGATACAGCATTTGCCCCACGTTTCAAGAAGATTGGCGAACAGCGGCTCTATGGATTCTCCGGTAAGTCTACCTATCAAAGGCGCGGGTACAGTATCGTACCGAGCCGTACTATTAACCGTAAACTCATCCTCAAAAACTGGGACGATATTCTACGATTCATGGCGACGATCAAGCTGCGCTATTCCAGCGCCTCGCAGCTGTTCAAGCGTTTGAGTTCTTACGCCAAGGATCATTCACTGTACCGGGCGTTGAAGGAATTCGGGCGCATTATCAAATCCCAGTTCATACTGACGTACTATGACGACGTAGAGCTACGCCAGCGTATTGAAAAGCAATTGAATAAAGTCGAACTGGCCAACAAATTCTCGGCGGCTGTGTTCTTTGCCAACAATCAGGAGTTCCAGGTAGGCACCAAGGAGGAACAGGAGATAGCCACGGCCTGTAAAGTACTCATACAAAATGCCATAGTCCTGTGGAATTACCTATACCTGTCACAACGGCTATCATCTACCGCCGATCCCGACGATCGACAGGAGATGCTGGAATCCATCACCGGTGGTTCGATCATTGCCTGGGCACATGTCAATATGCAGGGAGAGTACGATTTTACACGCGCCGCCGCTAATGATGACGTCTTTGATATGCCGAAAATTCTAGCGCTGAAGCTGGGTTGACTTCTGGCCAGGGTTGTAAATAGAAGTGGATGTGTTTTGGTTGCACGGCATGTACCACATATGGTACATTCAATCTAATGATGACGCCCAAGAAAAAAATTACCGCCGTTTTCTATCGACTCTCTAGCGGTAAAGAACCTGTCAGGGACTGGCTGCTTTCACTGACCCAGGAAGATCGGCAGACAATTGGGCAAGACATCATGGCAGTCGAGTTTGGTTGGCCCTGTGGTGAACCATTGTGTAAATCCTTATCCAGCTATCCTGGATTGTGGGAGGTTAGAAGCAACATCAGGAGCGGGATTGCCCGTGTGTTTTTCTATATCGATAAGTCAGAGATGATCCTATTGCATGGCATGGTCAAAAAGACCCAGAAAACACCGGACAGAGATTTAAAACTCGCCCAGAAGCGAAAGACGGAGTACGAGAGAAATGGCTAAGAGAAACCCCCGAGCAGGTTCAAGTTTTGACGACTTTTTAAAGGAAGATGGTATCTACGAAGATGTCCAGAATGCCGCGATCAAGAAAGTGCTCTCTGCAAAACTTGAAGCTGCCATGACTGACCAGAATATCTCCAAATCCGAAATGGCAAAGCGCCTGAAAACCAGCCGCTCACAGCTTGATAGGTTGCTTGATCCAGAGAATGAGAGCATAACCCTTCAAACTGCCAGCAGGGCGGCGGCAGTGCTTGGGATGACGCTGGAAATCAACCTACATCCTATGTAAGGGTCTCGCCTTGGATCACCCAAATTCGGGCCAAACAAGCGCTTTCAAAAAGGTGGAGAGAAATTAGAATAAAAACAATGACCTACGAGGTGTGAACGCAAGATCTCGTCCCCTTATGCCCGCGAACCCTCCATTCCGCGCCCCGATTGACGCGACGCAGGCCCATGAATACTTGGGCCCTGCCTCGCGATGGTTTCGCGGCAGGCAACCGCAAGAGTCTTCGCCATGTCCGATC
>Ga0209273_10003526_pt1 | contig 10728 bp, 8 predicted proteins | sample tdAd471_FD_187126 | JGI IMG/M metagenome (GOLD analysis project Ga0209273, IMG submission 187126) | Marine sediment microbial communities from the Atlantic coast under amendment with organic carbon and nitrate - tdAd47.1 (SPAdes)... | ecosystem: Environmental > Aquatic > Marine > Coastal >...
CACCACCGCGGCGTCCTCGTCGATTTCGTAGATCGGTTCGACGGTGTTGTCGTTCGAGCTGCAGCCGGCGAGCACAAGCAGCGTCGCGGCGAGGATCCAGGCTTGCTTCATGGCCACGAGCTTACTCCGCCAGGGGTCACCAGCGCGTCACAGAATTATGGAAGGGGGGCCTTCCGTGGCGCGTGGGCGCGGGCCTGCGGCGAAGCGGTGGCGCCGGGAAACCCGCTCCCGCATGGAGTTTGGGCGGATTCCGGGTAGGATTTCGGGCACACGCAAGGAGCAGCCATGTCTACGCAGTTGACTCAGGTCCGGAAGGGCAACGTCGTCAAAATGGACGGCGATTTCTTCAAAGTCGTCGACATGCACCACAACACCCCCGGCAACAAGGGCGGGATCGTTCAGCTCAAGCTGAAGAACCTCAAGACCGGTGGGCACATCAACAAGCGCTTCAACAGCACCGACTCCATCGACACCGCTTACCTCGATCGGCGCAGCTGCCAGTACCTCTACCAGGAGGGCTCCGGCTACGTGTTCATGGACAACGAGAACTACGAACAGTTCACGCTGCACGACGACGTGCTCGGCGAGGACATGAAGTACGTCGCGCTGAACATGGACGTCAAGATCGCCTACCTCGACGGGAACCCGATCGAGATGGAGCTCCCCGCGTCGGTGACCCTCGAGGTCACCGAGGCCGAGCCCGCGATCCGGGGCAACACCGCCACGAACGTGACGAAGAGGGTGGTGTGCACCACTGGGCTCGAGGTCAAGGCGCCCCAGCACATCAACGTCGGTGACCTGATCAGCGTCGACACCCGCTCCGGCGACTTCCTCGGGCGCTCGAAGGAGTAGCGCCAGGCGAAGCGCATTGCACTGCGGCCAGTCTTGGTGGTTCACGGGCTCGCTGAGAGCCGCTGTGCTAGAGTTTCACTACATGGGTGCGGGCGATCTTCCAGCAGTGCGGTTGACATACGGCGAGCGGGTTCTGACCGTCGTCAAGGGTCGGGAACCTCTGCGGATCGGGCGCCACGCAGAGAACGACCTCGTCCTCCGCGACTCCCTCGTGTCTCGCTTCCACGCCACGATTCGCTGGGACGCGGACTCTCCGCTCCCCGTGCTCTACGACAACGGCAGCCAGAACGGGACGACCCTCAACGGGGAGCCGGTTCAGGGGCAGGTGGTCGCGCTCAGCACCGGTGACCGGATCCAGATCGGCAGCGCCCGCTTCGACGTCGAGCTCGACGCCGAGGAAGATGCCGCCCCGGCCTTGATCGAGCGCACCGACGACAACGTGACCCTGTTCAGTGACCGCGGCCCGGAGATCAAGGGCACCTTCGACGCTGGGCGCAAGCTGCACGACGTGCTGCAGCGGCTCGAGGTCGAGCAGCGCTCAGGGACCTTGCACGTGGAGGTCGCCAATCCGGGTCTGGGCGAGATCCAGAAGGGCCAGGTCACCGTGTGCCTGGGGCGGCTGATGGCCGCGCGCTGGGGTGACCTGATCAGCAGCAGGGCTCTCGACGCCATGCTCAGCCAGGCCGACAAGCTCGGGGACTACCGCTTCTCCCGCGAGCTGGAGCCCACCGAGTTCCCGCTGAACATGTGGTACTCCGACTTCCTCCGTCTGCGAAACGCAGAGGGCCAGGCGACTCGTGCCTGGAACAAGGAGGTCACTGCAGCGCTGCGGAACTCGGTCCGGGATCGGAAGAAGTAGGGCGGGGGCCTCTGCGAGGCCCCCTGGCTAACGCCGTCCGCGGCTGCTGCCGCGTCCCCGTCCGCCTGCGCCGCCGCGCCCCTTGCCGCGCTTGCCGCCGCCGCCGCCACCCTTGCCGCCGCCCTTGCGGTCGCGGCGCTGGTTGAGGATCGAGAGCAACGCCGGGGAGAACTTGCCGGCCATCGGGTGCTCGGCCGCCGGCCGCCGGCGATCGCGCCGCGAGAGCTCTTCCTCGTTGGCTTCGCAGCGGTAGCCGTCGATCTCGAAGTAGGGGACTTCCTTGTTGATCAGCTTCTCGATCTGGGTGAGGAAGCCGCCGTCGTTCTTGGTGATGAACGTGAACGCGCGTCCGCTCTTGCCCATGCGCGCGGTGCGGCCGACGCGGTGCACGTAGTCCTCGGGGTTCTCCGGGACGTCGTAGTTGAAGACGTGGCTCACGCCCTGGATGTCCAGCCCGCGGGCCGCCACGTCGGTGGCGATCATCAGGTGCAGGTTGCCCTCGCGGAACCCACTGAGCACGCGCTCACGTTGGCGCTGGCGAAGGTCGCCGTGGATCTCGCCCGCGTCGAAGCCCTTCTTGCGCAGCCGCTCGGCGATCTTGTCGGCCCCGCGCTTGGTGCGCGTGAACACGATCCCCTTCTCGGGGTCTTCCAGGGCGACGATATGCTCGAGCAGGCCCAGCTTGCGCTCGGGGTCGACGGGCACGTAGAACTGCTCGACCGTCCCCACGGTCAGGTCCTTCGTCGCGGTGCGGATCACGATCGGGTCCTCGGTGACCTCCTTGGCGAGGCTCAACACCTCGGGGGGCACCGTCGCCGAGAGCAGCACGGTCTGGCGCATGTCCTTGGGCATTCTGCGCGCGATCCAGTAGATGTCGTCGCGGAAGCCGAGGTCGAACATGCGGTCGGCCTCGTCGAGCACGAAGCACGCGATCCGCGTGAGGTCGAGGTTGCCTCGACGAATGTGGTCCATGATCCGCCCAGGGGTGCCGACGACCACGTCGGTGCCCGAGCGCAGCGCGCGAATCTGGGGCTCCATCGGGGCGCCGCCGTAGAGGCACACGGTGCGCACCTTGAGGTAGGCGCCCAGCTGGCGGAACTGGTCGTCGATCTGCGACGCCAGCTCGCGGGTTGGGGTCAACGCGATCACCTTGGGTGCGCGACCGGCTTCGCCGATGTTCCCGCGGCCCTGGTAGCGCTCGAGGACCGGGATCGCGAAGGCGCCGGTCTTGCCGGTTCCGGTTCGCGCCTGGCCGACGACGTCGCTGCCCTCGAGCACGAGGGGGATCAGCTCTTCCTGGATCTCCGAGGGCTTCTCCCAGCCCATGTCGTCGAGGGCTTTGAGCAGCTCGGTGGAGAGGTTGAAGCGCTTGAACTCGCCGCCGAAGTCGCCTTCCTTGGGCAGCCGGGCCGACTTCTTCTGGATCAGCTCTTCACGGTCTTCCTTGGCTTCGCGGGCCGCGCCACGTCGCCGACGGTCGCGGCGGTCGCTGCGGGGGGGCTCGCGGTCCCCGTGGTCGTCGCCGCTCTCGGAGTCTCGCTTGCGCTTCCGCCGGCGCCTCCGCTTCTTCGGCTCGTCGCGGTCGTGGTCGCGGTCCTGGTCACGGTCCCGATCCCGATCCCGGTCGCGGTCGCGGTCGCGATTCCGATCCCGATCCCGATCCCGATCCCGATCCCGATCCCGATCCCGGTCGCGGTCCCGATCCCGATCCCGATCCCGATCCCGATCCCGATCCCGGCCGCGGCCACGATCCCGGTCGCGATCGCCGTCGTCGCGCCGTGAGCGCTTCGGCTCGCGCTCACCCTGGGGGTCGCGCGACTCGAACACGGCGCCGTAGATACTCTTGCTGCCTCCGCCGCGCTTGCGGCTGGAGGAGGTGGAAGGCTGAGGGTCGTCCTCTTCGGGGAGGGACTCGGAGAAGCGGAGGGGCAACGTTCACTCCAGGCGCACTCGAATGGGCGCGTGATGGTGGGGCGCGCCTGAGGGGCTCGCCTTCTGGGGGGCGCGTCTATCTCTCTCGCACCCGAACTCTGCCCTCACTGTAACGTTGGGGGGCCGCGAAAATCCACCACGATTGCAGCCGGGCCCAGGGAGGGAGCCTGCGAGGCGCTCTCGCGAGGGGCGCAGCGCCGGGCGCAGACCGCGAGAACCTGCTCCAGATCGGGCGTGACAAGCTTGGCTGGCTTGGCAGAATGCGCCCCCGGAGGACCCGTGCACAAGACTGCCCTCAACGCCAAGCACCGTGAACACGGCGCCCGCCTCGTCGAGTTCGGCGGCTGGGAAATGCCCGTCCAGTATTCGGGGATCGTGGCTGAGCACGAGATCGTGCGGAACCACGCCGGGCTGTTCGACCTGCAGCACATGGGCCGGCTGAAGTTCACCGGCCCCGACCGCGCGGCGGCCCTGGACAGCCTGCTCAGCAACGACGTCCCCAGCACCAAGGCAGGGCGGGCGAAATACGCCGTGATCTGCCTCGAAGACGGGAACGCCCTCGACGACGCGATCTTCTACGTGCTGCACGAGGCGATCGTGCTCGTGGTCAACGCCAGCAACCGCGAGGCGGTGCTGGAGTGGATCCGGCCTCGGCTGGAGCGCTTCGACGTGACCCTCAGCGACGAGACCTTCCGCTGGGCCATGCTCGCGGTCCAGGGGCCAAAGAGCGCCGAGATCCTCCAGCCGCTGACCCACGTGGACCTCGCCAAGCTGAAGTATTACCGCTGCACCGGGGGCATGGTCCTCGGCGAGCCCTGCTTCCTCGCGCGCACCGGCTACACCGGTGAGGTTGGCTACGAGCTGGTGTTCGACGCCCGGGTGGCCGAGCCCATGTGGGACGCGATCCTGCAACACGGCGCAGCGCAGGGTCTCCAGCCCTGCGGGTTGGCCGCTCGCGACACCCTGCGGCTCGAGGCGGGCATGGCGCTCTACGGCCACGAGCTCGACCGCGAGACCAACCCGCTGGAGGCGGGGCTCGACTTCGCGGTCAAGCTCGACAAGGGCGACTTCTGCGGGCGCGACGCGCTGCTGAAGGTCAAGGAGCAGGGGCCTCAGAAGACGCTGGTCGGGTTCACCGTCGACGGCGCGCGGATCCCCCGCCAGGGGGCGTCGATCTTCCAGGCCAACGAGCCCGCGGGGGTCGTGACCAGCGGGACCAAGAGCCCGACCGTCGGGAAGCCGATCTGCATGGCCTACGTGCCCAGCGCCAGGGCCGCGGCGACCGAGGGCTGGGAGGTCGAGATCTCGACCCGGCGCTACCCGTTGATCCCCACGCCCTTGCCCTTCTACAGCCGGACCCGCACGTGAACCTCGACGACGCCCTCGAGCACGCGCGGGAGGTCCTGCGCCGCGAGGCGGCGGCGATCGAGTCGCTGGTCGCGCGGATCCAGCCCGAGACCTTCGGCGAGGCGCTGCGGCTGATCCGTGACTGCGAGGGGCAGGTCGTGGTCACGGGCATGGGCAAGGCGTTCAAGATCGGACAGAAGATCTCGGCGACCCTGGCCTCCACCGGCACCCCCTCGCTCCCGCTGCACGCCAGCGAGGCCCTGCACGGCGACCTCGGTCGGGTGCGCCCGGTCGACGTGGCGATCGTGATGTCCAACAGCGGGCGCACGCGGGAGTGCGTCGAGCTCCTGGCCCCGCTGAAGAAGCTGCGCGTGCCGGTGATCGCGATCACCGGCAACCCCAAGTCGCCGCTGGGGCAGAACGCCGACGTGGTGCTGGATATCGGCAACCTCGACGAGGCCTGCCCGCTGGGGCTGGCGCCCTCGACCACGACCACGGCCATGCTCGCCCTCGGCGACGCGCTGGCGCTCTCGGTGCTCCAGCAGCGCGAGTTCGGGCCCGAGGACTTCGCGCTGTTCCACCCCGCCGGGAGTCTGGGGCGCAAGCTGATGAAGGTCGAGGAGGTCATGCGCCAGGGCGAGCGCAACCCGGTGGTCTCCGCCGACCAGCCGCTGAAGGAGGCGTTGAACCGGATCACCCGGGCCAAGGCCGGGGCGGTCTCGGTGGTCGACGCCGGGGGCAAGCTCGTCGGGGTCTTCACCGACGGCGACGTCCGTCGGCACGTGATCAAGGGTGCGGACTTCAACACCCTGACCCTGGGGGAGGTCATGACGACCAACCCGCTGTGCATCGCCGTCGGGCGCCTCGCGAGCGAGGCCGCCGGGATCCTCCGCGAGCGCTCGGTGGACGAGCTGCCGGTGGTCGACGCCGACGGAAAGCCCGTGGGCATGGTCGACATTCAGGACGTGCTCGGCACCTCGATCTGACGGGGCGCGCGGCTGGTCAAGCCCGTCGAGTTGAGTTCTAGTAGTCGCGGGGAGGCCCCATGTATCGCCTGATCGTCCTCTTGCTCGCGGCCCTGGCCGCCTGCGCGGGCCCCAGCCTGGGGCAGCGCAAGCCCCCGCCAGACCCGGCGGCCGCGCGGACCATCGAGTTCACGATCCCCGAGGCCAAGGAGGGCGAGCCCTACCTGCGCGCGCTGGTGATCGGCGACTGGGGCACCGGACGCGCCGACCAGAAGGAGGTCGCGGCGGCCATGATCGAGCGGCACGAGGCCTCGCCGCTGGACCTGGTGCTGACCACCGGAGACAACTTCTATCCCCGCGGCGTGCAGAGCGGCGACGACCCCATGTGGGAGACCCACTTCCGCCAGATCTACGGCGAGACGCTGCGCTCGGTCCCGTGGTACCCGACCCTGGGCAATCACGACCACCTGGGCAAGATCCAGGGTCAGCTCGACTACGCCAAGCGCGACGCCACCTGGAAGCTGCCCGCGCGCTACCACACCTTCTCGCTGAAGCTCGGTGAGGACGAGGTGCAGTTCTTCGCCCTCGACACCGACACGATCAACGACGAGCGCGACCCGCAGCAGCTGAAGTGGCTCGAGGCGGAGCTGGCCAAGTCCAACGCGCGCTGGCGGATCGTCTACGGGCACCACCCGCTCTACTCGCGCTCGGTCCGCGGCCACAACAAGCGCATGATCAAGCAGCTCGAGCCGCTGTTCACCCGCTACGGCGTCGACCTCTTCTTCGCCGGCCACGACCACGTGCTGGAAATGCTCAAGCCGGTCAAGGGCGTGCACTACGTAGTCAGCGGGGCGGCGGCGGGCACCGACAAGGCCTACGCCGTGTTCTGGACCGACGAGGTGCACTACGCGTCGACCGGCGGCGGGTTCGTGATCCTGCGGATCGGCAAGGGCGAGGTCGTGGTCGAGTTCGTGCGCACCGACGGCGCGACCCAATACGCCTACACCGTGAGCAAGGCCAAGGCGGAGGTGCGCTGAGATGGCGACCGTGGACAACCGCGCGATCGAGGCCGCGCTGAACGAGATCGCCCAGCTGCTCGAGCTCAAGGGCGAGAACCCGTTCAAGGTCCGCGCCTACCAGAACGGCGCTCGGGCCGTGGCCAACATGCAGGAGGACGTCGCGAGCCTGGTCGAGGCGGGCGAGCTGAAGGGGGTCAAGGGGATCGGTAAGAGCCTCCAGGAGAAGCTGCAGGAGCTGGTCGAGACCGGCGAGCTGACCTACCTCGAGGAGCTGCGGGAGGGCGTGCCCCCCGGGCTGTTCGACGTGCTCGAGGTCCCCGGCCTCGGCCCCAAGAAGGTCAAGGCGCTGTGGGACACGCTGAACGTGGTCGACCTGCCCGGGCTGCGCCGGGTGTGCGACTCGGGGGAGGTCGCCACGCTCAAGGGCTTCGGCAAGAAGACCCAGGAGAACATCCTCAAGGGGATCGTCGCCCTCGAGCGTATCGGCGGCCGCCGCCTGCGCAGCGACGTGCTCGAGCCTGCGGCGGCGCTGCGCGCGGTGCTGGAGGCCGTGCCTGGCGTCGAGCGGGTCCAGGTCGGCGGCAGCCTGCGCCGCGGGCGCGAGACGGTCAAGGACGTCGATCTGCTGGTGGCCTCCAAGGACGCAGAGCCGGTCATGGCTGCCGTGCGCGACTACCCCCCGGTGGACGAGGTGATCGGCAGCGGCTCGACCAAGACCTCGGTCCGGCTCAAGACCGGGCTGCAGGTCGACGTGCGGGTCGTCGCCCCCGAGTCCTTCGCCTGCGCGCTGGCCTACTTCACCGGGAGCAAGCAGTTCAACGTGGCGCTGCGCGGGCTGGCCCTCGACCAGGGCTACTCCTTGAACGAGTACCACCTCAACCCCCTCGACGGCTCCGAGCCGCCGGTGCTCGCGAGCGAAGAGGAGCTGTTCGCCAAGCTGGGGCTGGCCTACGTGCCCCCGGAGCTGCGCGAGAACACCGGCGAGGTCGAGGCCGCCCAACAGGGCGCGCTGCCCGAGCTCGTCGAGGCCGACGACCTGCGCGGCGTGCTGCACGTGCACAGCACCTGGTCCGACGGGGTCGACAGCGTGGAAGAGCTCGTGGCCCGCGCCGCGGAGCTGGGCTACGCCTACATTGGGATCAGCGACCACAGCCAGGCCGCGCACTACGCGAACGGGATCGGCCCGGAGCAGATCGCGCAGCAGGCCGAGGAGATCGCGGCCGCTCGCGCCGCGCACCCCGAGATCAAGGTCCTGCACGGGATCGAGTGCGACATCCTCTCCGACGGGTCCCTCGACCTGCCCGACGACTGCCTGGAGACCCTCGACTTCGTGATCGCCAGCGTGCACTCCGAGCTGAAGATGAACAGCGAGGCCATGACCGCGCGCCTGGTGAAGGCGGTCTCGCACCCGCGGGTGAACGTGCTCGGGCACCCCTCGAACCGCAAGCTGCCCAAGCGCGAGCCCTCGAGCTTCGACTGGGAGCCGGTGCTCGAGGCGGCGGCCAAGCACGGCGTCGCGATCGAGGTCAACGGCCACCCCCGCCGGCTCGACTGCGACTGGGTGCACATTCGCCGGGTGATCAAGAAGGGCGTCAAGCTCTGCGTGAACCCCGACGCGCACTCGGTCGACGCCCTCGACGACGCCCGCCGCTTCGCGGTGGTCGAGGCCCGGCGCGGCTGGGCGACCAAGGGCGACGTGCTCAACACCCTCGACGCAGACGCCTTCGTCGCCGCCCTCGAGGGCTAGGGGCCTCGCGGGTGAGCGGGAGCAGCTTTGCTGCGAGCGCGAGGGGCCTCGGGAGAGGCCCCTCGAAAGGCGCCCGCGGCCCCTTGGGGTGAGCGGGAGCAGCTCTGCTGCGAGCGCGAGGGGCCTCGGGAGAGGCCCCTCGAAAGGCGCCCGCGGCCCCTTGGGGTGAGCGGGAGCAGCTTTGCTGCGAGCGCGAGGGGCCTCGGGAGAGGCCCCTCGAAAGGCGCCCGCGGCCCCTTGGGGTGAGCGGGAGCAGCTCTGCTGCGAGCGCGAGGGGCCTCGGGAGAGGCCCCTGGAAGCGCCCGCGGCCCCTTGGGGTGAGCGGGAGCAGCTTTGCTGCGAGCGCGAGGGGCCTCGGGAGAGGCCCCTAGAAACTCAGCCTTCGTCGATCTGGCGGCTGGCCTCGAGCAGGATCCCGGTCAGGGTGCCCTGCATGGTCATTTCGCCGGGCTCGATCTTGTTGAGGAAGCTGAAGTTCCCCTTCTTCAGGTTGAGCATGGCGATCACGGCCTGGTTGTCGCGCGCGTCGCCGAACTCGGCGTACATCGGCGCGCCGTCGTAGACGACCAGGGTCCCGTTCACGCCGTCGTCGGCGAACACGCTCAGGGTCCCGGTCTTCTGGTTGAACTCCATTTGCTGGAGGACCTCGGCCAGGGACACGCGCTCGATTCGCCCGCCGATCGCCTCGGAGGAGGCGAAGGTCCGCAGCGGGCGCGTCTCGGGCTCCTTCTCGACCTGGGCGGCGTTCTCCTTCTCGACCAGCACGTCGTAGGGCCCGATGGTGATCGTGTCGCCGATCTGGACCTCGTGGCTCATGACCCGCTCGCCGTTGACCCAGGTGCCGTAGGTCGAGCGGTCCTCGAGCTGCATCTTCTCCCCCGCCACACGGATCACGGCGTGCAGCCGCGAGACGCTGGGGTGCGCGAGCACGAGGTTCCCGTCCTTCTTGCGCCCGATCTCGAAGATCCCCTCGGCGCACACGGGGACGGGGTCGAAGGGGGGGCAGCGGAGCCAGGCCAGCGCGTTCCTCGCCTGCTCGTCGGTGAACTGGAACGCGGTCCAGGGCATCGGCGCCGACTTGGTGGGCTGGGCCAGGGCGTCTTCGTTCCACACGTCGTCCGAGCTGACCCGCTGGGTCTTGGCGCGGAAGCGGCCGGTGGGGAACTCCTGCTCGGGTCGGGCGACGATCGGCCGGGGCGTGGGCTGGGCCGTCGCTTCCAGCGAGGGGTCGACCCCGTGGCGCACGTCGGGGACCGGGGTCTTGTCGCTGGCTCCGTAGTCCTGGAGCAGCTCCGAGGCCAGCTCGGCCACCAGGCGCGTCTTGGCGCTCACGAGGCCGGTGCGGCTGGAGAGCTGCCGCAGCACGCCCTCCGCCCGCTGGCGGTTCATGGCCTTGACGGCGTTGAGCAGGGCCAACGCCTCCTCGGGGTCACGCTCGACGAATTGGCGCTCGAGGACCATCTCGACCACGATCTGGAAGGCGCTGGCTGGAGCGTGCGCGAGCCGCTTCGCCGCGGCCTTGCGCTGGGCAGGGTCCGGGTCGTTGAGCAGCTTGAGGTCGGTTCGCCAGTGGAATTTCGTCACGCGGGAGCATTGTGGAGGGGAGGGCGGCCGCGCACAACCCGGTCGGGAGAATTCGGTCACCTGATCAAACGACTTGCGAGGGTGTGGGCGGGGGGTGCGAGACTTGGGGCATGTTCCTTCGCCTGCGACCGACCCGACCTGCCAAAGACCGGCCCTGCCGCGATTGCGGCGCCGAGACCGAGGGGCCGCGCCTGCAGCTCACGGTCTACCAGCCCCGCCCCCAGCGCACCCCGCGCCGCTGGGGCAGCCTGGGCCACGCCTCGTCCTGCTGCCTGGAGGACCCCGAGCTGCGCCAGATCCTGCGCGCGCGGGCCGCCGCGCGCCTGGAGGTGCTCGAGCACGAGGACCCCGAGGGGGCCGCCGCGGTCCGCGAGGCCCTCGACCGGCTGGTGCCGCGGCCGGAAGCCCCAGAGGCCTTGTTCG
>Ga0209273_10003531_pt1 | contig 10714 bp, 7 predicted proteins | sample tdAd471_FD_187126 | JGI IMG/M metagenome (GOLD analysis project Ga0209273, IMG submission 187126) | Marine sediment microbial communities from the Atlantic coast under amendment with organic carbon and nitrate - tdAd47.1 (SPAdes)... | ecosystem: Environmental > Aquatic > Marine > Coastal >...
ACAGTGCCCGGATATGGAGCTTGAAGTGTTTGTTCACGGCGCACTGTGTATGGCTTATTCAGGCCGTTGTCTGCTCTCCGGTTATATGACGCATCGTGACTCTAATCAGGGGGCGTGTACTAACTCCTGTCGCTGGCAATACAACGTGCACGATGCCAAGGAAACTGAAACCGGTGATTTAGTTCCGGCCAATACTGATCCGCAGCAGTTTGATCCTAATGAGGAAGAAGTGCAGCCGGTTCTGCTGCAAGAACGTAGCCGCCCCGATGAACTGCTGCCCACCTATGAAGATGAGCACGGCACTTACATCATGAACTCCAAAGATCTGCGTGCTGTGCAGCATGTTGATCGTTTAGTGAAAATGGGTATCCACTCTCTAAAAATTGAAGGCCGTACTAAGTCCCATTACTACGTGGCCCGGACTGCCCAGGTTTATCGCCGTGCTATTGATGACGCCTTGGCAGGTAATCCTTTCAACCCTAATTTGATGGGAGAACTGGAACATCTGGCAAACCGTGGTTATACCGAAGGTTTTTATCGCCGACATATACCCTCTGAATTCCAAAATTATGTGACAGGTAACTCGTCTAGTAATAATCAACAGTTCGTTGGCGAAGTGACGGATTACGATGCCGCACAGGGTTGGTTGACGGTTGAGGTAAAAAACCGTTTTGCTCAGGGTGACGAACTGGAGCTTATGACCCCCAAAGGTAATTTACGCTTTAATCTGTCACAACTGGAAAGCCTTAAAGGCGAAAAGATCGATGTAGCACCAGGTTCAGGACATACCGTAAGGATTCCGGTTGAAGATGATTTAGGGTTGGGCGAGCAGGGCGGTAATGCGTTGTTGATGCGCTATTTGTAATATCAAACATAGCGTTCAGCGATACATTTTTAATGCTTGTTAAGCCGCCTGTGCGGCGGTGAACATGAAGAAATTCCCGAAGGGCGGCGCGACCTGTTTCTAAGCCGCCTGTGCGGCGGTGAACAAATTCGCCTTTTTTCGCGGGCGATAACGGTATTTCTAAGCCGCCTGTGCGGCGGTGAACCTGAAAAAGTTGATAAATACCACGTTCCCGAATTTCTAAGCCGCCTGTGCGGCGGTGAACAGATGGCACAAAGGGTATACCGCTTGCGGCAGTTTCTAAGCCGCCTGTGCGGCGGTGAACTTGAATATTAATCGGGGTAGACGTACCGCCAATTTCTAAGCCGCCTGTGCGGCGGTGAACTCTGGGTGATATTTAAAACAACATGGTACGAATTTCTAAGCCGCCTGTGCGGCGGTGAACACATGGCAAACCCATCAATCATGCTCCCTCCGTTTCTAAGCCGCCTGTGCGGCGGTGAACGTGCCCGTTTTGTTCCTGTGGCACCAAAGAGCTTTCTAAGCCGCCTGTGCGGCGGTGAACAGAGCTGCGTCTGTGTAAAGTTTGAAAGTTAATTTCTAAGCCGCCTGTGCGGCGGTGAACAGGAAGCGGTTTTTTAATCTGGGAGCATTACATTTCTAAGCCGCCTGTGCGGCGGTGAACAAATGATCAAATCAGTAAGCGAACTTAAAAAATTTCTAAGCCGCCTGTGCGGCGGTGAACGGCATGAGTTTTACGATTGACGAAGATGGCACTTTCTAAGCCGCCTGTGCGGCGGTGAACACATGACACCAGCCCACACGACTATCACGCCATTTCTAAGCCGCCTGTGCGGCGGTGAACCGCTGTATGCCGCGCATAAGCATCCCCTCCCTTTTCTAAGCCGCCTGTGCGGCGGTGAACTAATCAGATAAGGAAAAGTAATGGCATCACGATTTCTAAGCCGCCTGTGCGGCGGTGAACAAAATACATGATCGTTGTCACAGCCCTTCAAATTTCTAAGCCGCCTGTGCGGCGGTGAACAGGCGCTGTAAGGCCGGAAACGGTTAAAGACATTTCTAAGCCGCCTGTGCGGCGGTGAACTTTATTGATACGCTGACAATCGACCAGATTGATTTCTAAGCCGCCTGTGCGGCGGTGAACCTATATTTCGGTCCGGTATTTCAAACGACAGGTTTCTAAGCCGCCTGTGCGGCGGTGAACGTCTGCCACATCGGCCCAGCTCTGCGCCTTAATTTCTAAGCCGCCTGTGCGGCGGTGAACGCGTCGCACGTTGTAGAAGTGGCAATACCAGATTTCTAAGCCGCCTGTGCGGCGGTGAACTTGCCGTCCAGAGCGGAATAGATCACCACCTTTTTCTAAGCCGCCTGTGCGGCGGTGAACCGGGCGTAACGCTCGGCGATGACGCTGATTTTTTTCTAAGCCGCCTGTGCGGCGGTGAACTTCTTTGTCGCTGATGTTCAGCTTGTCTTTTATTTCTAAGCCGCCTGTGCGGCGGTGAACGAGTTTTTACTGATTCGACAAACTTAAGCAAATTTCTAAGCCGCCTGTGCGGCGGTGAACTACGCCACTGTCCTTTTTTGAAACACATCAAATTTCTAAGCCGCCTGTGCGGCGGTGAACGAATTTTTATTGTTTAAGCCGTTTGCGTTTTTTTTCTAAGCCGCCTGTGCGGCGGTGAACCGGTGACGACGGCCTGTCATACCCAGCTGGAATTTCTAAGCCGCCTGTGCGGCGGTGAACGCGGGATATGGGAACTGTGCACGTTTCTAGAATTTCTAAGCCGCCTGTGCGGCGGTGAACATCATCAAAGACAGAATGATCACAAATTGCCTTTTCTAAGCCGCCTGTGCGGCGGTGAACTAATAGGTGTAGACGTACCACCTAAAAACTCATTTCTAAGCCGCCTGTGCGGCGGTGAACCTGAATTGCCAGGTGATATGCGTAAGCGTTTCTTTCTAAGCCGCCTGTGCGGCGGTGAACGAAGCAGCGGCAAAAGGGCTAACGCTAACGATTTTCTAAGCCGCCTGTGCGGCGGTGAACGTACGCTGCAAGGGCTGGGCGGTGGTTCGTCTTTTCTAAGCCGCCTGTGCGGCGGTGAACGAAAACGCCTACGATTATCTGGAAAAGTTTCGTTTCTAAGCCGCCTGTGCGGCGGTGAACTAATCATTGAGAGTCGCTGAGTTATCGGTAAATTTCTAAGCCGCCTGTGCGGCGGTGAACTATCAGGTTTTGCCTGTGTAGTCATGGGTGTTTTTCTAAGCCGCCTGTGCGGCGGTGAACTTTTCCTAATAACGCTAGCCGACAGTATTTAATTTCTAAGCCGCCTGTGCGGCGGTGAACTCGCCGCCGCATCCGCCACGTTCGCCAACGCATTTCTAAGCCGCCTGTGCGGCGGTGAACTTTACCGCATATTTATACAACACTATGCAATATTTCTAAGCCGCCTGTGCGGCGGTGAACCCAATGTTGCCAAGCTCTTGTTCCAGCACCTTTTTCTAAGCCGCCTGTGCGGCGGTGAACTTTATTGAAGAGAATCCGCCTATGGATCGTGTTTTCTAAGCCGCCTGTGCGGCGGTGAACAATTACCCTTGGGATCATCTGCCCCAGTGATTTTTCTAAGCCGCCTGTGCGGCGGTGAACAGCAATATAACATGCAAAAAAATAGTTACAACAAGCACTTACCTTTAAATTGGCGTAAATACCAATGAAAATAAGTGCTGCTGTAACTGTTTGATTTTATTGAGTTATTAAAGAGCGGTAGAAATAAAGGTTAAAACCAGGGAATGGTGGCTTCTTTACTCAGGCCGAAAGAGTCGAATTTACCGCTCTTAGCTTTATCAAGTAATTCACTAAACTGAACGTAGCGCCTGTGCTTATGTCCGTTCGAGCTGCTTTCCAGTTCCAGGTAGGGGTTATCTATCCCAGATGCAAACATCTTGGCTCGATAGGCTTTGGTTTCAGAGGGTGAAATCGAGCCTCTTTTTATTAATCGATTGAGTTTGGACTGGCTCATATTGGACCGAGCTCTGGAAATTCGGCGATAAAGAACCTGTTGCGGGATAGCTTGAGTTACGCTTACATGACAGTAACCGCTTAAACCACCTAGCCAGTTTTTAGCTTGAAGTTGTTCAAGCCTGGCTTGGCTTGAATGAACCCTGATAACCTTGCCGAGTAAAACCTTCCACTCGGGGAAACTGATGCCGATGTCAGAAGAGTTCAATTCCCACAATGTTTTGTGCAACTTGGTATAAACCTTATTCAGCAAAACATTTTGGCGCATCTCGGCATCGGGCTTTATACGAATATCAATGTAATAGTCCATCTGTTTCTCCCTAACGAACGTCTATACGGGATACATAGGCCAGGCCCTTTTTCCCTAAATAAAATGAGGAAACGCCTGCACAATCAATCAGATTTTTAAGCTCAACTGATTTTTCCAGATCAATATCCAATTGGATGTGGAGCTGGCCACTAGCTTTGGTTAGTGTGTGCTTTATTTTTCCTTCCCCTTTAACAAATTCTTCGCGTACATAGGGGTTCCCGTAAATCAGTTTTTTATTACCGGTGGTGTATTTGTCCATAAAGTCTTTCGGGGTGAAACCGTTATTGGAAATACCACTGATTCCCCCCATTTTTGATTTAGCGGTACTTATATCAAAATGCTTTTCCAGACGATTAAGTTGGAAGTACAGAGCTGAACAGTAAAGCGGCAGAACTAAAAGTTGGTTTTTAGCGTTGCGTGGTTTGAATTTGTCAAAATGCAAAGCTAGTTGCTCAGCCGCCGCTTTAGCTTTTCCTTCATATTCGACGGGCTTGATTTTTTTAATTGCTTCGAGCCTATTAAGTATGGTGATTGGATTCAGCTTAATGTCACTGTCGACTGGAATATCTTGCAAAATGAAGTCGTATAGTTTTTCAATTTCGAGCGAAAGTACCCCCCAAAACTGTGATGAGTAGTCTGATTGGAAAATGGGGTCGTTTACTTTAATCATCCCGGTAAAGGAGTTTTGGTCAGTGCTGCCTTTCATGTTGCGGATGTAAGTAGTTTCCTGATTCTGCACCTGTGGTTTATCTTCAAACTTAATGGCATGTGTCATGTTCGAAAAATAGTGAGGTTCGTTACCCAGCTCTTGCTTGGATTGATACAGCTTGCGTTGATCACCGATTAAGCGGTTAAGCACACCCAGGACTGTGTCGAGAGTGATATCCCTGGGAATATAGTTTTGCTCTTTTTTTAATTCCGTCATTGAGGCAATAAAGTTGCGGCCCTTTTTGGGTACTGCTTCATTATTGCTGCCATCAAGAAAGGAGTTTCGCCAGGAGGCTTCGTAATCAATGGTTATTTTCATACTGAGCCTCTACTTTGCTTCAAAATAAACGGCGTAGTTGTCTTCAGGTTGAGGAGAAACCTGGTCAGGGGCGCGTTTAATACGCATCATTTGATAGCTATTATTAAAATCCACCGTCACTTCATCCACGTACATATATGACTTAGCTTGACGAATTGATAAGTTCTCAATCATTTCAATAGCCGTTTCAATCAGGGCTTGCATGGCGTCCTGGTTTAAAAGAATACCTACTTCACCAATTTCAAAGATGGTGCCTTTGCGGACATAATTCGAGTGGAACTCAGCTTTGGGGTTGAGTGCGGGGTTTAAGGATTTAATGAAATCTTCAACAGCTTGGGCAACTGCTTCTCCCTGATCGTCCTTAATGATCATTGCAGCCCGATCAAACTTGTTGTCCAGGGAAATAAATTGGAGTTGTTCGATACTGATGGAGCCGTAGGAAACATACTTTGTATCGCCAAAGGTGGTTTTGGAAAAAAATGATGAGCTGTCACGCTCGCCAGCCTGACCAAATTGTTCAAAATTTCCATTGCCCAATTGATCGACAAAATCTTCCATTAGGAGCGGGCTGGTACGTTTGCATTGGCTTGATGGAACGACATAACCGCGAATAAGTCCTGTGATAGAGGCTAATACCTGAGTCAGACTCTTTTCGGCGGCATAGTGTAAGTCGAATGCCTGTGCTCTAAATAGGTGGTGACGGATACAGTTTTGGCTTATGTATAAAGGCGTTTCTTTAAAATTAATATCCGTTGGCTCTTTGCGATATTTGTAACCGGTATCCTTAACCTTTCCCGATAAATTGCTATACCCCCTTAGTTTAGGCAGGGTGTGGTTGTCGACGGTGTTGCCATTTTCCTGAGCAAGGTTTGTTGGCCCATTCCAATTCACCACCCCGTGTCCAAGAGCAGTAATTTTAAAGTCAACACTTTTAATACCTGTGATTTTTTCCATGAGCATTTCCTCTTTAGTGATGGAGTATTATTCCGGGTTGTTGGTTTGAAGTTGTTGTTTGAGTTTTGCTATTGATATGGCGCCGACCGGTTGTTTATCGCTGGTCACGTAATAAACGGCTTGAGGGTGGGCGACATGAATTCCGCCGACAGGCTCGAGATCGTTTGGTGTGTAACTGAGATAAATAGGCGTTTCCGGTGAGCGGGCTTCTTTAATCAAATCCCACTCACGGTGTGCTTTTTTATAACCACTCTCACTTTTAATGTTGTGGTGCTTTTGCCGCATGAATTGGACGAGGTTGTTATCGTCCTCACCATAACCGCGCATGCTTTCTACTGAGGCTGTGATAGTGTCGAGCTGAGAAGGGTCAAGCTCCTCTTCATAGGCGTAACGATCAACAAAATTCAGTTTTAGGTCTGGGGAAACATTGCAGACGGCCATTTGTACAAAACGATTATCCCCGCGTAATGAGTTGGCAGAGATTTTTGCCATTTTGTCGGTTTGTCTGGATTTCGGTGGAACGGAGATGGGGTCAATGACTTTTTCTTTAATCAGTGAAACGCTCTTTTTTAACGCCAGCAAAAAGTCGGCTTCAATGGCTTTGCATGATGCGCTGTTGGCGTAAAAGTCTTGGTAGATTTTATATAGCTCATTGATGGAAATATCTGAGCGGTCATTCAGGTGTTCTTGTAGAAAATTGAGCCAGGCCTTGGTGCTTTGCCAAGTGCAAAGTTGGTTTAGAAATCTGGCGCAGCTATTGGTTTGTTTGCCGTCTTTTGCAATGCTTTCCGGCAGGATAGTGATATAACGATTAACACTTGAATTGACTCCAAAACGATCAAGGCGACCGAGGCGCTGCAGCCAGTTCTCGGCACAGGTTAGCTCGGTCATCATTTGATCGCAGCTGATATTCAAAGAGGCCTGCACGATGGGGCCGCTACGCAGTACATCATATCGGCGATCACCATTGCGTTTGAAGCAATCGAAAACCTGGTTAAACCAGTAGGTTTTGTCCTGTTTCGTGTATTTCGAGTGCAGTAATACGCTGTTTTCTACACCATGGTGTAGTAGATACCCAAGCTGAGCATCTTGCGCGGTATTGGTGATGACAAAGGTATTGCCTTCCTGCGGCTTTGAGATGAGCGGGTTGGGTTCTTCCTTCTCGTCGTAGCTTTGAAATTCAATGCGGTAGCGTGAGCTGTTAAAGCTATCGATGCTGATAATGTCCTCATCTTCTATTTCCAGAAATTCTTTTAAAAAGAAGTAATGGGGCGTTGCCGATACCAGTAATGTATTTGCTTTGGCGCCCTGTTCTTTTTTTGCATGAATGAGTTCAGCAAAGAGCAAGTTAAAGGCTGTCATATTAACCAGTTCGTGGAACTCATCAAATACCACATGCGCCTGCATAAATTGAACAAAGGTATCCACACCACTGTGCGAGCGAATGGAATTGATTACCTGGTCGATAGTGGTTAGTACGATGTCGCCGGAAAAGTAATCATCTTCGTTTGTGTCAGGTGCATCGGTGATGGTCACGCCGTTGCTTAGGATTTTTTTATACTCTCCGGTAAAGATTTCGACTCGACTATTTGGCAGATAGTCGGAATGGGTTAAGTCGTTCAACAGGCCAAGACAGACCTGTACACGAGGGCAAACCCAGATGATTTTTTTTGCTTCGGTTAGCTGCGCCCATTCCAGGGCGATTTTAGTCTTTCCGCAGCCTGCGGGGCCTTGGAGTACGCCAATATTTGCAGATTCGTTAATCTCTGCGAATTTCTGTAAGTCAGCTAATGCTTTGGCGGCTACGCTCTGCGCTTTGTTTTGTTTGCTTTCGGGATAACGGGTTTCAAAACCGGTTAAACATTCCTCAATGGAGGCGGTTAATTGGATTTCTTCGTGGACGGCGTTTCGATCAAAAATATTAGCTAGTGACCTTTCGGTCAAATACTCTTCCAGCTCTTCAGCAGAACAGGATGAAACCAGACGGTCAGCGCTGATAACGGCGGCTCTTACCAGGTTGTTCAGTGCGTTTTCTTTGACATTGGATTTGTACTCATCGACTTGGTCCAACCAGTCGTCATATTTTTTATAGAGGGGAAGGGCGTTGCTAGTCAGGCTAAATGGTTTTGATAAAGTTGGGACAAGGTGGTGGCTTGAAAAGAGGGTAGCCAAGTTTTCTATATCTTTAAGTATGGCTTGTGATGTCGCGTGAATAGCTGCAATTTTTTTGTCAGCCAGCGTTTTTTTAAAAATACCGTAAATGGCTTCTGCGCTTGTGAACTTGTCATCCTTTCTAAATGGTTTGGTATGGTGCCAATAAATGCCATGAGAAATTTGAAGGCGTTGGGATGCATTCAAACTGCTTTCTTGCAGCAATGCCTCAGTTAAAAGCCAAGATAATTCGTGGTGCCGTGGGTGGTTTTCAAATGAAAACTTTTTCGGTGCGTCGATGTGGGTGCCATCCTCAGGGACATAATCTTCTGGCAGTTTTCCTACCTTTTTACTCACCCAGCGCTGGAACTCCGGATCAATTTTTCCGATGTCATGTAAAACACCGGCGATAAATACAGCTTGCATCAGTTTTGGGTTATTGACTTCCATTCTCTCAAGCAGGTAGCAAGCAACCATGCCCACGGCAAAAAGGTGCTGGTTGAGTGGTTGCGATTTTGTGTTGGCCAGCAAATGGCTGGTTTCAATGGGTAATTTATCCATAATGACTTCCTTGGATGTGAAGTTAACGGGTACAAAACCGTAATGATTAAAAGCTGTTTTTCTCCCCACCACCCAAATCAATTCCGAGCGTGATCGCGAACGAATCCAGTGGCAGGACACAGCGGTATTTTTGCTGGCGGTTTTTCGCAGCAGTTTTTTAACGGCGAGCAGACCTTCGTCGGTGATGACGGTTTGCCAAGAGTTATCACCGATACGGTTGGCGAAGGCGTCCAACACGCGGCGGCTGCGGTTTAGGGCTTTCTTTTCGCACTGGGATATAAAGGTGACCATCATGATTGATTTGTCTCCCAGTCAGCTTTCAAGGCGACTTGTTTTACCTGCTCAAACATGAAATCCAGTGCTTTATGTTGGGTAAAGGCTTGCAAACACTGTTGGCGAAATTCCTGTTCGCTGGCACCTTCTTTGGCGCAGATAAAGGCCCAGGGCAGAATGAGGGCGTCTTTAATTAAATCGGCGACGTCAAAGACCAGTGCGCCGCGGCGGGTTTTGCCGTGCATGATGGCGAAACCGTGGGGGATGCCGAGCACCCAGAGCGTAGTGGCGGCTAATCCGTAGGCCAGATAATTGCCGTGGTTGAGAAAGGCGTTGGCGCTGTCCTGGGTGTCACGGCTGCGGGTAAATTCACCGTATTGCGTGCGGTTGGCGGCAATTTTGTAGAGACGTTTGGTGAGTTCGGCTTCGGTCTGTAACAGTTTTCCGACGCTGGTGGCGGTTTCAATCTTTTGTTGGAATCCCGTCAGGCTACAGCTAATGTCTTCGTCGTCGGCGTGGAAACCTTCGCCCTGCAAGTCTCGATCTTTGCTCCAAATGCGTTGCAGGTAGTTGATGCGGGCGCGTTGGAATTCTCTGGCGGCGAGCAGGCGCTTATTATCGTCAAACCAGAAGCTCATCCAGCCTTGAATGTATTCGGTGGGACGATATTCATTTTGCGGCGACAGCCATTCGATCTCTGTTGCCATTAGCAGTGGGGTGCTGCCACCACCGCAAAAACCGACCATTACACCGGCCTGGGCTAGCATGCGCATTGCCGCCTGGGTTATAGAGGTGCCAGTGCCGAGCAGCAGACAGGTGGTGTTGGCGATGGGGATGTTCCAATATTGGTTCTCGTTCTTCGCCTCGGTGAGATACAGTACGCGGCCATCCTTTTGCATGACTCGGCACATTTCCAGGTAGTAAATGTTGGCCCGTTTGGAATGCAGGATGGCTTTAAGGTCGGTGAGTTGTTCCATGCTGGCTGTTATTCCTTATCGGCACGCGTTGACGCGCCTTGTTTTGTTAGGGTCAGATAAGCGGTTTTGGCAATAATCCATCTGAATCCAAATTCATCAAATTGAATGCACACGGCTTTTTGTTTCGCGTTTTCAAAGCGGGATGCGGTAATAACTCCTTTACCGTAGATGGGGTGCTGAACCTGGTCGCCTTTTACAAAGCAGTCTTCGTTGCGGTTCCTGGATAACAAGGCTAGTCTGCTCTCGGCCTGTTTCGTTATTTTGTCTGTTTGTTTATTCATACCGGTTATTATCCAGGCTGGAGTGGACAAAACCTGGGTCTGGATAAATAACCAGTTATTTAGCATGTTGTGATAGCGCTTGTTGTAGATGCTTGATAAGTTGCTGGCGCAGTTCATTAGGGAATTCGATGATGACATGGGGCAAGTAGCGCTGAATATCGAGCATCAATTCCTGTGACTGGCTGTAGGGCAGGGTAAGCAAATAGTCGGAGCCGTCCCATTCGCCGCGCTGGTCTGGGTGCCATTGTTGGCTGGCGATTTCCTGAGCGATGGCTGGTAAAAAGCGCAGCCTGGTTTGC
>Ga0209273_10003535_pt1 | contig 10710 bp, 13 predicted proteins | sample tdAd471_FD_187126 | JGI IMG/M metagenome (GOLD analysis project Ga0209273, IMG submission 187126) | Marine sediment microbial communities from the Atlantic coast under amendment with organic carbon and nitrate - tdAd47.1 (SPAdes)... | ecosystem: Environmental > Aquatic > Marine > Coastal >...
TTACTCGGCCGCACCGGGGATGGGGAATTCCCCATCCCCGGTGACAAACACCAAACTGGCAGCATAATGAAAACAGGATACACCTTAAATCCGCTGCCAAACTGTCCAATCAATCAGGACCAGCTCAGCCCACGCGGCGGGGCCACTCTGCACCATGCTGGTGCAAAGGCCGATTACCGCGACGCCCATCAGGGCATGTCGCATGTATTTCATGCTTGTTAACTCTCAAAAAAATAGATTTGGGTGCGGGCGATAGTGATGGTTTACAAAGCCATCAGATCGCGCACGTTTAAGTGAATATCTATGAGAATGAGAGAGAAGGAGGGCGTAGGCCGGGTTTGGGGTTTAGGCCAAGGACAGCCACAGAAGCAAGTCTGAAAGCCTTGAAATTCATAATGTTTATAGTGGTGGATGTGACCTTACTGGCAAACACACCTTGGTGAAGGACATGACAGATACAGTCCTGTTCGGAAACTGCCGGGTCACCCTGATCGATATCGTCTTGATAGGTCACACTAAATTGGCTGGCAGCTGCCTGACTATCCAGAAGCGCAATATCCAGGGCGGGTGCCGTCACGAAGATAAACAGCAGCAATATTTTGAAATATTTAGCCATAGGTTAATTCAATATCTTCGCTCAAATTTACGCCTAGCAATTTCTTACAAGCTTTCACTGCAGTTGTCACTTGCGGTATTCTGTCGCTGCCTCTCTTCAGACAGTTCCTTCCAGAACTGCTGAACAATTCGCGTAGCAGTGTGGATGAAAAGACTACCCATGATGCCTGCAACCAATACTCGCTTATAGGCTAAGGAGGAGCCGTTAAAATTTTGATTTGCGCTGCAGCCGCATTCGCCAGACATTTCATACCTTCGAATCATTGCTTGTATCTGGTTTCAAATGCTACATGCTACAGTGGCTGTAGGAGCAAGGAGAAAATTCATGCCAGGGGAATTCATGATCGGTGCATTGGCCAAACGTACCGGGACGAAGGTGCAAACGATCCGTTACTATGAAGAGATAGGCGTAATGCCGAAAGCTACCCGGGCCCCCAATAATAGACGTTTGTATGATGAAAGACATTTAGAAAGGCTGACCTTCATCCGTCACAGCCGTGACCTTGGGTTTTCGCTGGACGACATCAGGAATTTATTGGAACTGGCAGACCAGCCCGACAGGCCCTGCGAGGAAGTTGATGCAATTGCACGGGAACACCTTAAAGGTGTCGAGCGAAAGATTGCGGCACTGAGGGTGATGCAGGCGGAACTGAAACGTATGATTACCCATTGTTCAGGAGAAACGGTTTCGGGTTGCAAAATTATAAAGGTGCTCGCTGATCACAGCCTTTGCAAAGAACACGGGTAAGAGCGCCAGATGTTACACCAAAAGACAAAATGGGGCGCAGGATTCCCTCTTCACAAATTCATGTATAAACCGATCGCCGTTCCTGTAAAAGAGCCCGAAATTAGTGTTACGGGCCAGCAGGTTTAGAATTGTTGTTTGACACTTCAAGCGTGACAATAATTAGGCGTAGGCTTCAAGCAGATACTTTCGGCTTGGCATTAGGTCTTTTTTCACGCAACAAGCTTGCGGAAACGAGATATAGGGCTCCGAAGACAATCGCAATATCGGCAAGGTTGAAAGCTGGCCAATGCCAGGAGCGCCAATAGAAATCGAAGGAATCCACAACATAGCCACGGAATATCCGATCAATCAGATTGCCGGCGGCACCTCCGAGAACCAAGCAGTAGGCGATGGCCTCTCCTTTGTGCCGATTTTGACAGATCAGCTTGACCAGCACAATTGAGATCAACACCGCGGTCCCGATAAGAAAGTAACGTTGCCAGCCTCCGCCATTCGCAAAAAGACTGAATGCAGCACCAGTGTTCCATACGTGTACCCAATTAAAAAACGAGGTAATGGAAATAGACTCACCGTAAGCCAAAGATTGTTGAACCTGCCATTTTATAACCTGATCTGCTGCCGCCAGCAGACTGGAAATGAATAGCAGGGAATAGGGCAAGTGGTGTTTGCCAATAAAGGACATTATTTAACCCTTGAGTGCCAGAATGCGCCTGGCACCGTTAAGCACGATGCCCCCCGCAATGGTACCGATAATCAGATCTGGATAATTGGACCCGGTCCAAGCTACCAAGGCACCAGCGGTGATGACCCCTATGTTGATCACCACATCATTGGCTGAGAATATCCAGCTTGCCTTCATATGCGCACCGCCCTCTCGATGTTTGGATATCAGCAACAGACAACTGGTGTTGGCAATCAGTGCGATGAATGCGATCGCCATCATCGTTAGCGATTCAGGCTCACTACCGAATATGAAGCGCCTGACCACCTCTGAGAGTGCGCCAATAGCTAAAATCAGTTGGAGGACACCAGCAAGATGCGCAGCACGCAGCTGCATTTTCACACTATGTCCAACGGCATAAAGGGCGAGCCCATATACTGCCGCATCGGCAAAATTATCCAGGGATTCTGCAATCAGGCCGGTGGATTGGGCGATCAGACCAGCAGTCATTTCCACTACGAAAAGGATTGCATTGATGGCGAGCAACCAGCGCAGCGTGCCGGACTCCTGCATGGCAGAGGCTGCCGAGTCCCCGGCGGCTTTGAGTGTTTCCGGATCAGCAACAACGGTTTCTTGAAGCGAGGCTCCTAACCCCAAGGTCGTCAGTTTCGCGGTCACGGGCTCAATCTCGCCGTCGTGCACGACCGCCAACCGGCGGTGCGACAAGTCGAAGGACAGCGCTCGAATCTCATCAAAGCCGTTTAGGGCCAGCTTAATCATTCGCTCTTCTGAGGGGCAGTCCATCTTCGGCACGGTAAAGGTGCTGACCCATTTCCCCGATGCTTCGGAGGAGGTCTGTATATCGGAATCCGCGGCAGACTTTTCTTCATCGCCACAGGTGCCACCACAGGATTTGCTCATGATACGACTCCATTCTAACTAACTAGTGGCGCTATTAAGGACTATATAGCTACTATAAGGTCAATAGAGTAGTGACTATTGAGGAGGAGCCCGATGCGTATTGGTCAGTTGGCACGGTTGGTTGGCGTAGATGCTCAGACGATCCGCTTCTATGAAAAGCAGGGTTTGTTACCGCCGCCTCGTCGGCAGGAGAACGGGTACCGTGTCTATACCGGTAAACATGGTGAGCGGCTGGCCTTCATCCGCCGCTGTCGAATTCTGGACCTGTCACTGGCTGAGATACACGAACTACAGCGCTATCAGGACGACCCTCATCAGCCTTGTAACGCCGTCAACGCCATGCTCGATGATCACATCTCTCATGTGCAGTCGCAGATAACCGCGCTGCAAGCGCTCGAGAAACAACTCGTTTCATTGAGAGCGAGTTGCACCGATGACCGGGAAGTTGAGGCTTGTGGGGTTCTTGCTGGAATCAGTGAGGGAAATATGCACCGCGAGTAGGTTGAAGCATCAACCAGACTATCTGATGAAGTGTTATTTTTTCTTGCTCCAGAGTATGCTCAACAAGCAGTCACTGCTAGATGCAATGCCAGCATGTGACCATATTGAGGCCCATGATTATTGAGTTAGGCAAACCCTCTCGTAACTGAGGGTCCCTGTCATGTGACGGTACAATACATATCTTTCAATAATTCGATCACGCGTCGGATCTCGTCACTTGCCAGGCTATAGGTTACCGTTTGGCTCTCCTTGCTACCTGAGACAAAACCCGCATTCTTCAGGATGTTCAAATGCTGCGATACAGCAGACATGCTCAGGCCTGAAATTTCCGACATCTCTGAAACATTTGCTTCGCGGTAGCACAATAGACACAGGATCATCAGCCGGTGGCGATTATCCAGGGACTTTACTAGGGCCAAGGCCTTTTCAAAGCCTTCTGGATCAAAGGGAATTTCTGACATTACATTCACTGTCTTGACTCTTTTGGTTTTTATATTATTTTAGAATTATCTAAATTAGTGTTTTCTAACTTAGATTTTACTAAATAAGTGGAAAGGTGACAAGATGAATATCGACCGTACCGTTTTTGCCTTCGCAGGTTTCATGATTATTCTCAGCCTCGCCTTGGGGCTGCTGTTGCACCCATATTGGTTTGCTCTGACCGCATTTGTCGGGCTTAATATGTTTCAGGCGGCTTTTACGGGCTTTTGCCCGCTTGCCATCATACTGAAGAAAGCCGGTTTTAAACCCGGCGAAGCATTCAAGTAAGAGGCCCCTGATGCTGGTAATATCTGAACATGCGGCCACGCGCCCGAAGCTTTGGTTCTGGATGGCCTCATTGGCGAGCCTGTTGTTGATTCTCTTCGTTGCCCTGCCAACTCTTGCGCCTACCTACGTGCCATCATTTCTGAATCCGCTGTCCATCGACACCGATCCGGAAAATATGTTGTCTGCCGACGAGCCGGTCAGAGTTTTCCATAATCAAAAGAAAGCGACGTTCGGTCTCTATGACATGGTTGTCGTAGGTGTGGTCAATGAAAGCCACCCGGACGGCGTGTTCAATCAGCGGTCACTCGCTGATATTTACCAACTAACTGATCATATTAAGTCATTAGATTTGACCCCCGAAGGCGAAGGAAGCGGTATTATCACGGCCGATATCATCGCGCCCTCGACAGTGGACAACATCGAGCAAGCCGGGCTCGGCAGTGTCAGTTTCAACTGGCTAATGCCGCAGGCACCGATCAGTGATCTCGACGCAAAGGCTGTAGCAGCCAAAGCTGCAAATATCCCACTACTCAACAATACGTTGGTCTCTGGAGACCACAAAGCGCTCGCACTTTATATTCCCATTGTATCTAAAGATCTGAGCTATGGGCTCGCCGAAGCTATTCGCGAAGAAGTTGCGCAATTTGAAGGCGGCAACACATATCACATCACAGGCCTTCCGGTGGCACAGGACCAATTTGGTGTTGAGATGTTTGTGCAGATGGCCATTTCCGCTCCTATGGCCATGCTGCTGATATTCATATTGATGTGGTGGTTTTTCCGGAACCTGAAGCTGATTGCAGCACCAATGATAGTGGCTATGATCGCTGTTGTGCTCACCATGGGGCTTCTAGTGGTTACCGGTCATACCGTTCATATCATGAGCAGCATGATCCCTATCTTCATCATGCCCATCGCTGTCCTGGACGCTGTCCATATCCTCTCCGATTTTTTTGATCGCTACGGTGAGACACGGGACCGCGGAAAAACCATACGGGCGGTGATGGAAGAATTGGCCGCGCCCATGTTCTATACCACCCTCACCACATGTGCGGGTTTTGCGTCGCTCGCTTTCACCCCCATCCCGCCAGTTCAGGTGTTTGGTGTGTTTGTCGCGATCGGTGTTTTCCTGGCTTGGCTGCTAACTGTCACCCTGGTGCCTGCCTATATCATGCTGATGAAGGAAAGTTCTCTGAAGGGGTTTGGCCTTCAAAACCATGCGGACGACGCTTCGTCACCCCTGTCAAAATTTCTGAAGGCTGTGGGTGGTTTCACCTTTGCCCACGCCAAGCTTGTCATCCTGCTTACTGTTGCGGTCACCATGGGCGCCGTCTATGGCATCAGCCGCATCGAGATAAACGACAACCCCGTGAAATGGTTCACGGAGAGCCATCCGATCCGGATCGCAGATAGCGCTCTAAATGAGAAATTCGCTGGCACTTATATGGCCTACCTGACCTTGTCAGCAGACCAAAGTGCTACCGCTGGCCCTAAAGATGTGATCTCGACATTGCCTGCAGAGGCACAGGCCGTCCTTACCGGCACAGATACAAGCTCATTTGCCGCCATGAAGTCGACCTTGATGGCGGCCCAGGACAGTGCCGAAAGCGATACGCTTTGGGATACGCTCGATACAGCTATCTCAGCCATCGACGCCGCAGCTCAAGCGGGCGAAACATTCAAGCAACCGGACGTGCTGGCTTATATGGAACGGCTGCAGGCGTACTTGCTTCACACCGGGCTCGTTGGCAAAAGCAACAGCCTCTCAGATGTGGTCAAGACCGTGCACCGCGAGCTTTTTGAAGGAGCGGATGAAGCATACCGTATTCCGGCCACCTCTGCTGCTGTCGCGCAAACATTGCTTACATATGAAAGCAGTCACCGCCCTCAGGATCTGTGGCATTTTGTGACACCGGATTACCGGGAGACAAATCTGTGGCTGCAACTCAAGAGTGGCGACAACCGCGACATGAAGGCTCTGGTTGAGACAGTAGATCTATATATGGCAAACAACCCGGCGCCAGTGGCCCTGAACCATAACTGGTTCGGCCTTACTTACATTAATGTGATCTGGCAGGAAAAGATGGTCGCTGGCATGCTGGAGGCCTTCGCAGGTAGCTTCGTAATCGTTCTGATCATGATGACCATGCTGTTCCGGTCTTTTTGGTGGGGCCTTTTGGCCATGCTGCCGCTCAGTGTCACGATTGCGGTGATCTATGGTCTGATCGGCCTTATCGGCAAGGATTATGACATGCCGGTGGCTGTGCTATCGGCCCTTAGCCTTGGTCTTGCAGTTGATTATGCCATTCATTTTCTGGCGCGCAGCCGACAAATGGCATCAAAGCATGGGCCATGGAAGGCAACAGTGGGCCACGTATTTGGCGAGCCTGCAAGGGCCATCACCCGCAATGTGATTGTAATCGGTGTCGGCTTTCTGCCGCTTCTTGCTGCCCCCCTTGTTCCGTACCAAACGGTCGGCGTTTTTATCTCGGCTATCCTGCTGCTCGCCGGGGCTGTCACGCTTTTGCTGCTCCCGAGCCTGATCGCACTTTTCGCAAAACGACTGCTCCCCCAAGCTGAAGGAGGCACATCATGAAATCATTTGTTTTCGCCACACTGACTGCACTGGCTGCAACTACCGCAACCTTCGCTGCACCAACCGCCAAAGAGGTTGTCGCCCAAGCCAATAATGCTGCCTACTATCAAGGGAAGGACGGCAAGGCGAAGGTAACGATGACAATTACCGACAAGCAGGGCCGCAGCCGCAGCCGCGACTTCACGATCCTGCGCCGCGACGACGGTGATACAGACGGCGACCAGAAGTTCTATGTCTATTTCCGGGGCCCTGCCGATGTTGCCAAAACAGTCTTCATGGTGTGGAAAAAGGCCGAGGGCGACGATGACCGCTGGATGTATCTGCCGGCACTTGACCTTGTAAAGCGCATCGCAGCCAGCGACGAACGCACAAGCTTTGTTGGTTCCCACTTTTTCTATGAAGATGTGTCAGGCCGGTCGCCTGAAGAGGATGTCCACGAACTCACGGAAGAGACCGAGCACTATTATGTGCTGAAGAGTACACCGAAAGACGCAAGAGCCGTTGAGTTTGATCATTATGTCGTTTATATCCATAAAGTCACTCACCTGCCTGTTCAAATCCAGTATTTCGATGACCAGGGCAGAAACTACCGCACCTATGATGCCCTTAAGGTAGAGACGGTGGGTGGCTTCCCCACCGTAACAGCGGCCCGCATGACAGATACGCGCATCGGTGGCTCGACCGAGATGACTTATTCGGGCGTGACCTACGACAAAGGTCTCGATGAGAAAATTTTCACTGAACGCTATCTCCGGAACCCGCCCAGGCGGGAGCTTCGCTGATCATGTGGCGGGCGGCACTTTTCCCTCTTCTACTGCTTTCAGGAGCTGCGTTAGGCGCCCCCCCTCCCTTGCCTGATGGCCTGCAAGAAACAGAGAAACAGGAAAAAAAAGAAGAGCCCGCACTGCCTCCTGGCCTGAAAGGGCCTTCGACGCCGCCCCTGCCGCCTGGGCTTGGCGGCAGCCAAAAAAATGAAGAGACGAAAGACAAAGACCCGGCAGGTAGCCTGCCTCTCACAGGCTTTGCTGAGGTGCGTTTTGGTCTTCGCTTGCAGGATGACGCCAATCAGAGAGCCGCGTCTATTGGTGAAGCGCGTTGGCAGCTTTCCCTTGAAAAAGAGATTGCTTTTGCAACAGCGACCGTTACGGCAGACGCCGTTTATGATCCGGTATTCGACCGTCACAGCATCAATCTGGAAACCGGCAAAGGCTGGCTGGACCTGCGAGAAGCAAACCTCTTGGTGCGTCCCACAAGTTTCGCTGACCTAAAAATCGGTCGCCAGGTTCTGACGTGGGGCTCTGGCGACCTTCTGTTCATCAACGATATGTTTCCTAAAGACTGGAACGCCTTTTTTATCGGCCGCGATACCGAATATCTGAAAGCGCCTTCGGATGCAGCAAAGATCGCACTCTTCAGCGATTTCGCCAACCTGGATGTGATTTATACACCACGGTTCGATGCCGACCGTTTCATCGATGGCGGGCGCATTTCTTACTATAACGCGTCACTCGGCGGCGTAGCGGGTCAAAATGCCATTGTTGAGGCTACGCGGCCCACGGACTGGTTCAGCGACGACGAACTGGCATTCAGGCTTTACCGCAATATAGGCACGGCCGAGGTCGCCTTCTATTACTATGACGGCTACTGGAAAAGCCCAGCAGGGCAGGAATTCGACACTGGCCTGGCCATCTTCCCGCGGCTGCGTACCTATGGCGCCAGTATTCGTCGCCCCCTGCTGGGCGGTATCGCAAATATGGAGGCTGGCTTCTATGACAGCCTTGACGACCAGGGCGGTACCAACCCATTTGTGGCCAACAGTGAGTTTCGCCTGCTGGCTGGTTTTGAAAAGGAGATCGCGCCCGAGTTCGCCGGCGCTGTCCAATATTATCTGGAACGCCTCGCCAACTACGGCGCTTACACGGCCAGTCTGATGCCAGGCATGTATGCACGAGACAAGGCCCGGCATGTGATCACGGCGCGCCTGACAAAGCTCGCCAAAAACCAGACGCTGACTTGGTCCTTATTCGCTTATTATAGCCCCTCGGATCGGGACGCTTACCTACGACCAAAGGTCAGCTACAAGATGACGGACGCCTGGACTATAGAGGCCGGTGCTAACCTTTTCATCGGTGCAAGTGCCTACACATTTTTCGGGCAGTTCAGGGACAGCAGCAATATCTTCGCCGGGATTCGGCGCAGTTTTTAAAGTGAGCTCGGCCCAAGCGGTCAATGATTTGGCATGTTTGATATTGTACGAATAAGGACAGCATGCTTGTGCAATAAAAGGGTGGCTGCTCTCATGCCGCGGAAGTTAGCGACCTCTATTATGGATGCTCCCCTTTAAGTTGCGCCCCGATCTTTAGCTGCGGATTTTGTTAGCCCAGTCGAGGCGACGTTTCAGCTCAATCCAATTGCAAGAAGCCGCAGAGCTGGAGACATTCAAGGATGTTTTAGTCGAAAACACTGCTTAGATAAAATTTTATTGTTAAGCCAAATTTAAGGACTTCTACTGGTTGTATTGTGAAACATATTTCTGATTCATCGTTTGAAGGGAGAGGCCTTGTCAACCACAATACCGCGCTCACCATTTCTGCAGGAGAGGTTCCCGCAAGACAACATTGTTCGAGTTATCCAATCGGTGGGTCCGCTAGTGCGAAAAAAACGCCGAAGCGCTGAACCCTATTGGAAGGTTGCCCTAGACAGCACTGAACATGGGGAAGGCAGGCAAAGGACAATTGTTGAAGTGCCTTCAGCGAACTTATTGCATATGCGTATTGGATCGTCCTGGAGGGGTTGGGAAATGGATCACCCGACTGGAAATCGAGGGTATGAGTTGGAGTTGTTGGTAAACTGTGATCAGCAACAAATCCTAACCCGTGATGTCGATGAACAGGGTTTTCGCGGCGCGCCAAAGTTCTATCCAAAATCCAATAAAGATATATCAGGGCCTCGCTATGTGATGCTGGAGATCGACGAACATGAGGGGTGTGATCGGGCCCTCATTCGTTGTAGCGAGCTGTTCCGCGCCATTTTTGGAAGATCTGCTCCGCTTGCCAGGTTCGCTTTTGATTTTGGCGCGGATGGCCGCAATGACCATTTATATCGATACGAGCAAACGCGAATGCGTGAGGATGGTGTCTATAACTTCTTTCGTACAAAAAATGTATTGAGGAGCGAAGAGAAGTTTGTCGCTGCAATGATATATCTGCCAAGTACGCGGCGAGCGTTAACCCAGTTGTCCCAAACTGCTAGAGAGCTGGTACTGAGAAAGAAAGATGTATGGCCAAGTATGAATGCTCCCATGAAAGGTAGTCGGGGATGGCAAGTATTTGGCGGGCCGATAACCGGAAAATTCTTTGATGAATCTATGGGCCAAGAGCCCGTGGAGAAAAAGTTTTTTGGAATCACCCAATTGCTCGGGTTTGATTTCGCAGTCGACCTCCCAAAGTTTAATATCGACTATGAGAGCCAGGGGCTTCAAAGCGGAAAAGCTACGTCTGGCGGGCACAAGGTGCCCACTTCGAGAACTAGCAACTTGCCGCCAATTCTAGCGGCCGAGGCGTCTCCAGGGAACAAAGCATCTCATTTTGAAATTGACCGGGAGTTTAAGGAGATGTTCAAAGGCCTTAAATTTGGGGAAACGACCCGGAATCGACATGAATCAGAGGCTGGTGTCAGATCAGGAACTAGATACTCGAAAGATGATCGATCAGTTAGACGATTTTCCGGACTGAAGGGAGGCGTCGGAGACGAAGATACCGGCCACTATGGTATGTCCCCCGTCAGCGCCTATGGCACAGAATTAGGGTTGCAAGTTAAGGAGGATTTGGGTCTCGTCGTAGAGACGAAGGAACGAAGATGAGAGCCAAATCCTCCAAGCCCAAAGCGACCGCCGAGAAG
>Ga0209273_10003544_pt1 | contig 10685 bp, 9 predicted proteins | sample tdAd471_FD_187126 | JGI IMG/M metagenome (GOLD analysis project Ga0209273, IMG submission 187126) | Marine sediment microbial communities from the Atlantic coast under amendment with organic carbon and nitrate - tdAd47.1 (SPAdes)... | ecosystem: Environmental > Aquatic > Marine > Coastal >...
TGGCGAGCGAGGTCCGCGCCTCCGCGGCCCGCGCAGCTGACACGATGCACAAGCCGAGGTTCTCCCTCGATATCCCCGCGACCTGCGACGACTCGGTCTTTCTGGAATCGCTCCGCGCGTGCGGCTCTGTTCTGGCGTCAGTGCTGAATAGTGCGAGCCGACGAGTGGCGGCTGGATTGAGCCCAGTTGAGCTGAGTGATTTCGTGGAGCAAGAACTGATTCGGGCCGGCGCGACGCCGATCCTCCGAGGATTTCATACCGCGGGCTCGCCGGTCTTCCCCGCGGCCGCTGCGGTCAGTGTCAACGAAGTCGCGGTCAACGGTGTGCCAATGGACTGTCCGTTTGCCAAGGGAGATGTATTGACCATCGACGCGGCGTGTGAATTGAACGGGGCCGTCTGCGACGCAGCGGTTTCGGTGTGTGTGAGCGGTGGGGGCGATGAAGGAGGCCTGCTCGTCGCTGCGGCGCGGTCGGTGCTCAGGGCGGCGATGGAAGCGATCAGACCAGGGTTTCAACTGTCGGGGATTGCAGCAGCGGCCAGCATCGAGGCCGAGCGGCTCGGGTTTGAACTCGCAGACGAGTGCATGGCGCACGGGACAGGACGGGCATTGCACCAGCCGCCGGCGGTCTTTCCTGACCGGGTCGAACCGGCAGATGCCAGGATCACCCCAGGGATGGTCCTGGCGGTGGAGCCTGTGTTGGTCGAGCGAGGGGGCGGCAGGCTCCGGACACTGGCCGATGGCTGGTCTCGGGCGTCCAGCGGGCGGTCGGCTTACGAGGAACGAACGGTCGTCGTGACCGAAAAGGAATGGATTGAATTGACCCCGCTGGCCTCTGTAGGCTGGTAAGGGCCTAGTATGGGCACCATATGTCGAAACAGGACGAAAAATTCTCATTCGAAGCCGAGGTCATCGAGGCTCTCCCCAACGCCATGTTCAAGGTTCGTCTGCCCAACGAGCAGAAGACCGAGGTCTTGGCCTACGTCTCAGGGAAGATGAGGATGCATTACATCCGCATCCTGCCCGGGGATCGGGTGACCGTCGAGATCAGCCCCTACGACCTTTCCAAGGCCCGGATCACGTACCGACACTGATCGGGTGAACCGCGGGCTTGGCCCATTTCGGGTTGGCTTGTAAGAAATGCGGGCAGAATGGGCAAAACTGATCCGAAATGCTGGCCTAAGGGGCTAGAACGGGCCTATTGTCCTCTCCTGCGCCGCGGCCCTGCTTTGGCGCTGTGGGTTTGGCCGCGTTCAGAGGCGTGCCAGCCACTGGACAACGACACATAAGCCGAGCCGAGCTTTCGGCCGGGAGCATGGTGATGAAGGTTCGATCGAGTGTCAAGAGAATGTGCAACGCATGCCAAATCGTGCGTCGCAAGGGCAAGGTCCGCGTGATTTGCAAGTCGGATCCGAAGCACAAGCAGGTTCAGGGCTAACTGAACGAGGAGCGAACCGTGCCACGTATTGCTGGTGTTGATATCCCGGATAATAAGAAGATTTACTACTCGCTGCAGTACATCCACGGCATCGGCCCGAAGTACGCGGCCGACATCCTCGTGGAAGCTCAGGTCACCCCTGACATCAAGGCCCGCGATCTCGACGATCAGCAGGTTGCGATGCTCAACTCGATCATCGACTCCGGCTTCATCGTCGAGGGTGCGCTCCGTCGTCAGGTCGGCCAGAACATCCAGCGTCTGCGTGACATCCGCAGCTACCGCGGCGACCGCCACAAGCGCGGCCTGCCCACGCGTGGTCAGCGGACCAAGTGCAACGCACGCACCCGCAAGGGTCGCAAGAAGACAGTCGCCGGCAAGAAGGGCGTCAAGGGCTAAGAGAACAATTCATTCTCGCGGCCCGCGCCGCTGTGAAGGTCAAAGACGATGGCAAAGAAGAAGATTCGCAAGAACGTCACCAAGGGCATCGCCCACGTCAAGGCGACGCACAACAACACGATGGTCACCATCACCGATCTCAACGGCGAGACCCTCGCCTGGGACTCGGCGGGCACCATCGGGTTCAAGGGCACCCGCAAGTCGACCCCATTCGCGGCCACGCGTGCGGGCGAGACCGTCGGCGCCAAGGTCCGCAAGATGGGCATGCACGAGATCGAAGTCCGCATTACCGGCACAGGCGCCGGCCGCGAGGCCGCGATCAACGGCGTGGTCTCGACTGGTATCCGCGTGACGGCGATCGAAGATCACACCCCGGTGCCTCACAACGGCTGCCGGCCCCGCAAGAAGCGCCGCGTCTAGAACCGCGGCCTGTGCCCCTGCGGCAGAAGGAACACCGCGGCCCGGCAGGCGTGGGTGTTCCGTGACCGTGTGGGCTTTCGTCATGACGACGGCTGCCGGAAGAATGAACGAGGGTACTGAATGCTTCGAGCACGCTGGCGTGGATTGGAACTCCCGGCTAAGGTCACCGCTGACCCCAAGTTTCTGGGCAATTCGTTTGCGCGGTTCACTATCGAGCCGTTCGAGCGTGGTTTCGGCACCACCATCGGCAATGCGATTCGCCGCATCCTCCTGAGCTCGCTCGAGGGTGCTTCGGTCAGCGCTGTCAAGATCAAGGGCGTCGAGCACGAGTTCAGCTCACTGCCCGGCGCGATGGAAGATGTCACCGACATCATCCTGAACATCAAGAATTTGGTTGTTCGCTACGAGGGCGAGGAGCCCAAGGTCATGCGTCTGGCGGCCCAGGGCCCGGGCGAAGTGACCGCCGACCTCATCGAGGCCGACACATCCATCACGATCATGAACCCGGACCTCGTCATCGCGACGCTGAGCTCCGAGGTCCCCTTCGAGATGGAGCTGACGGTCACCAAGGGCCGCGGCTACGTCCCGGCCAGCGAGCAGTACGACGCGAACGAGGATCAGGACATCGGGCTCATCCCGGTCGACGCGATCTATTCGCCCGTGCAGCGTGTCCGCTACAAGATCGAAGAGACGCGCGTCGGTCAGAAGACCAACTACGACAAGCTGATCATGGAGATCTGGACCAACGGCACCGTGACGCCCGAGCTGGCGCTCGTCGAGGCCGCCAAGATTCTTCGCAAGCACCTCAACCCGTTCGTGCAGTACTTCGAGCTCGGTCACGACCGCGTCTCGGAGGAAGCCGCCGCGGCCGCGGGTGTGGACGAGGGTCTGATCCGCAAGCTGGACATGTCCATCGCGGACATGGACCTGTCGGTCCGTGCGAGCAACTGCCTCGAATCGGCCAAGATCGAAAGCGTGGCGCAGCTGGTGACCTTCACCGAGCCGGAGCTTCTCAAGCTCCGTGCATTCGGTCGGACCTCGCTGCGTGAAGTCAAGCGGAAACTGCTGGACCTTGATCTCGATCTGGGTATGCAGCTTCCTGAGGGTTACCAGGTCAGCGCGGGCGCATAAGCCCGAGTGTTTGGAGCGTAGTGATGCGGCACCGCAAGGCCGGATACAAATTGAATCGTACGACGGCGCATCGCACAGCGATGCTCCGCAACCTCGCCGCCAGTCTCTTCGAGCACGGTCAGGTCGTGACCACGCTGCAGAAGGCCAAGGCCGTTCAGCCCTTCGTCGAGAAGATCGTCACCAAGGCCAAGCGTGGCGATATGCACGCCCGCCGACAGGTGATCGCGGCTCTTGGCCGTGACCGCAAGGCTTTCGACTGGCGCTATCTGCCCGCCAACGCCTCCGAGGAGGAGCGTCAGCGTCACCAGGAAGTCAGCGAGCAGGCCGAGCAGTTCTTCGATCTGCCCCCCGCCGAGCAGACCCAGCGCAACCGCTACGGCGAGTTGCGTACGGCTCCCAAGCTGGTTCGGCACATCTTCGAAAACGTCGCTCCGCGCTTTGCAGACCGCCAGGGCGGCTACACACGGATCGTCAAGCTCGGTCGTCATCGTCTTGGTGACGCGGGCGAGCTGGTGCTGATCCAATTCGTCGGTGCCGAGGAAGGCCCCGAGATCGGCGCCACGACGAGCAGCAGACGCCAGAAGGCCGACCGCCGCTCGAGGTACTTCGACAAGATCAAGTCGAACGTCAAGGCGCCGGCTGAACTCATCGCCGCCAGCGCTGCACCTGCCGCTCCGGAAGCCGAGGCTTCGGAGGAGGCAGCAGGCGAAGCCGAGAGCTGAGCCCACAAGTAATCTGATCTTTCTCGCGGCCGATCCTTGTGATCGGCTGCGTTCTTTTTGTATCACGTATTTGCATCGCGAAATCGTGTCATTCATTCGCATCACGCTGCGCGTGAGACGGGTCTGCTATGATCCGCGCGATGTCGGACTTCATGCAAAAACTAGACGAACTGGAACGCTCGGGGCTCGCGCTCATCGGTCTTGTCAACGACACAGATGGGCTCGAGGCGTGGCGTGTGAGTTATCTCGGGACCAAGGGCCAGCTCAAGGCCGCCATGGGCGGCATGAAGGACGTCGCCAAGGAAGACAAGCCCGCGGCCGGTGCGAAAGCCAACGCCGTCAAGCAGTCGCTCGAGTCCGCGTTCAATGTCAAACAGTCTGAACTCTCGGGCGGTTCGGGCGGCCTGTCGGGCATTGACCTGACCGAGCCCGGGCTGATCGAGGCCAAGTCGCTCGGACGCCAGCACATCATCACGCGCGTGCGCGACGAGCTCGTCGAGGTGTGCGCCAGGCTCGGCTTCGACGTCGCCGAGGGGCCAGAGCTCGAGGACGACGAGCACAACTTCGCCAAGCTGAACATCCCGGACGATCACCCCGCGCGGGACCCGATCGATAACTTCTATGTGGACGATCCTCGCACGAGCCAGCTGCCGCGGATGCTGCGGAGCCAGACCTCGACGGTCCAGATCCGTACGATGGAAAAGGCGGTGCGTGAGGGCTGGGGCCCGCCGCTCAAGGTGATCTCACCCGGCCGCGTCTATCGGCCCGACACGGTCGACGCGACGCACAGCTTCATGTTCCACCAGCTCGAAGGCCTCTACATCGATCGCGGCGTCTCGATGTCGGATCTCAAAAGTACGCTGCTGCAATTCGCAAGGGCCTATTTCGGTGAGGACGCCGAGGTGCGCTTGCGCCCCAGTTTCTTCCCCTTCACCGAGCCCTCGGCAGAGTTCGATATGAAAATCAGCCTGCGCCCGGATAAGCCCGCCTCATGGGTTGAGCTTGGCGGCTGCGGCATGGTCGATCCGAACGTGCTGGCGGCCTGCGGCATCGACCCGGAAATCTGGACCGGCTTTGCCTGGGGCTTTGGCATCGAACGCCTGGCGATGGGCAAGTACGGCATCCCAGACATCCGCATGCTCTTCGAGAACGATGTGCGGTTCTTGAATCAGCTCTAAAGCTCAAGCACCCGCTTTGACAGCACGAACGCATAGGAACATCGGGATCTCGCGCCTGGCGCGGTTCTCTTCGTCGGCGCGCGGCCCCGGCTCGCTTCGGCGTCGGCTTGGCCATTCCTCGAGGTCGTCGATCATCAGGCCCGCTGCGCCGAACGCCTTGACGTAGTGCTCCAGCGGGCGGTGATGGGTGAGCGTCTGCACGGGCTTCTTGCCCGAGGCGACCTCACCCGGGTTCATGATGATCGGCTCGGCCGCCGCCGAGAGATACGCGTCCACTCGGCGGTACTGCTTCTGCCTCGATGCCCGCTCGCCCTCCCAGCCCCAGCTCGATCGGGCGGGGGAGCGGAAGGCGGGGTGCAAGAGAACCGCGACAAAACGCCCGCCGGGCCGGAGCAGCTTGCTCGCGCCCTCAAGAACGTCCGAGATCGGGTTGATGTTCATCAGCGCCATCACGCACGTAGCCGCGTCGAAGGGCTCGGCCCGGAGATCTTCGGGCATCTCATCGAGTTTGCGCGCATCGCCGACGGCAAAGCGCCCGCCGCTGAGCTTGCGTTTGGTAGCAAGGTCAATCAGCGTGGGCGAGGCGTCGATGCCTGTCACGGCAGCGCCAAGATTGGTGATGGCGTCGGCCAGCCGCCCCTCGCCGCAGGCGATGTCGAGAATCCGTTCGCCCGGTTTGGGTTCGAGCAGGCCCACGGTTCCCGGGACGATGACCTCTGCGAAGTGGTCGCTCCGCCCGCTGGTCTGGTATTCGCCGTACCAATCGCTGACCTCGTCCCAGCCCGCATCGTCCTCGGGCCTTCGCCTGGGCGTGTCGCGATGGATGATGGGACGCGTTTCCTGCGGGGTCGGGGTGACGGCTTTGGCGGGCTTCATGCCCACAGCTTCATAGAACTCGGTCGGCGCCGGGCAGAAATACCGTACCCGCTGACCCGACCCCGGGTGGCGAAACGCGAGCTCGCTGGCGTGCAGCGCCAGGCGATTGAAGCGTGAAGCGCCCTTGCCATAGCGGACATCGCCCACGAGCGGGTGCCCGAGGCTTGCCATGTGAACGCGTATCTGGTGCTTGCGCCCGGTCTCGAGCTTGAGCTGCACGAGCGAGTGCCCGTTTCCCACACCCAAAACTCGATAATGCGTGACAGCGGGGCGGGCCTCGGTCGAGTCGCCCTGCGTGCCGCGGTAGCGCTGATCTGGGACCTCGATGACATGGCCGCCCTGTTCTTCGCGGAGCAGGGACTGGGCGGTGCCGGTCGCGTCCTTTCCGCCGGCAAATTCACCATCGACCAGAGCGATATACAGGCGATCGATCCGCCGGGCGCGGAGATCGTCCTTAAGCCAGTCGAGGGCGGGCTTTGACTTGGCGAAGATCAGAAGGCCCGAGGCGTCGAGGTCGAGCCGGTGAACCACGAAGGCACGCGCATCCCGGCCGCCCTTGTCGCGGGCATATTTCTTGACCATGTCGTACAGCGTCGGGCGAGCGCCGGGCTTGGGCATCGCGCTGACGATCCCGGCGGGCTTGTTGACGACGAGTATGTCGGCATCCTCATGGATGATGTCGAGCTCACGCGGGAGACGCTCGCGCCTGTTGCCGTAGGGCTTACCCGGGGCTTTGTTGGTGCTCTTGGGCGAGCCGCGGTTAGCGGGGCGGTCGTCGCTGCCTTGCCTGCGGGGCTTGCGTGGTGGGCGGGGCTTGGGGCTGTTCATGCGTGGGTGCTCTTTGATGAGTTTCGGGAACGCTTGGCGAGCCACGCGTCATTGAGGATGGGCAGGAGCCACTGGGCGAATTGGGTCTTGGTGAGTCTGGGCGTTTGCTGCTCGAACGACTTGAGCGGTTCGGAGGCGATCAGTGTGGCCTCGATATCAGGCGATTCCATTGTTTCGAGCGGATTGGCGACAAGAAGATCCACGCCTTTGCGGCGGAGCTTGTCCGCTGCCGACGCTTTGAGGCCGTCGGCCGGCTCAAGTGCAAAGCCCACCAAGAGCTGATTGGGTCGGGCAGCCTTGCTGCACGCGGCCAGTAAATCCGGGGTCGGTCGCAGTTCGAGTGTGAGCGAGTCCCCCTCGGACCGCCGGATTTTAGCGCCGGGCAATGGAGCAGCGGGGGAGTAGTCGGCGACGGCCGCAGCCATGATGAGAATGTCGCACTCTGGAAGGGTGCTGTTCAGCAGTGTCGCGAGGTCTGCGGTGGAGCGGAATCGCGTAAGTGCAGTGCCCTTGGTGGCTGGTACCAGATGGGTCGGCCCGAGGAGCAGGTGTGCTGGCCAGCTCAGGCTTGTCGCTTGCTGGGCGAGTTCGATCCCGAGCCGGCCCGAAGAGCGGTTGCCGAGATACCGAACGGCGTCGATGGGCTCGTGGGTGGGCCCAGCGGTGATGAGAAGGCGAGGTGATTCTGTCCCTGGGCGGAACGGGTGGGGTGATTGCTTCGTAGTCATATATGCGGTCGTCCGCGGCCGGGGGCATCTCGGAACGGGGGCCGCCTGCTCTGCCCGCCTCTTCTGCTTACAGTATGCTGACGGGGCGGCAGCCGGCGGGAAAGCCAGCCGGGGCGTGGGTCCGCATGGGCCGGGCGCGACGCTGCAGACTGCCAGAACACCAACACCCGGCACCACGGGGCGAGAGCGTCCCGGTGGATTGGCCGCAGAACCGACCAGGGACGACGAGCACGCATGGCACGATCCAGAAAGAAACTCGGTGAGATTCTCGTCCGTCAGGGGGCCTGCCTGGCCCCGCAGGTCGAGAAGGGGCTGGCGCTGGCCCAGGGCTCGGGCAAACGCATCGGTGAGGCGCTCATCGAGGCCGGCTTCGTCAAAGAGAAGGACGTCGCCAAGGCCCTTGCTGAGCAGTTCGGCATGGAATTCGTCGACCTGAGTTCGAGCGAGGGAGTGGCCTCGGTCCAGCCTGACCTGATCCCGGAAGAACTCATCAAGAAGCACTTCATCCTGCCCCAGGGCAAATCGGGCAGCCGGATGAAGCTGATCGTCCATGACCCGGTGAACATCGAACTCATGGACATGCTGCGGTTTCGGCTCAACGTCGAGATCGAGCCACGCATCGCGGCCAAGGACGACATTAAGGTCTTCATCGAGAATCACTTCCGCTCGGGCGGGAGCATCGTTGATACCAAGCAGCTCAGCGCCGACGAGTCGCTCGTCACGGATTCGATCGACAAGTCGATCGACAGCTCCGTCGACAAATCAATGGATAAGTCCATCGACGTCTCTGGCGATGATGCGCCGATCGTCAAGCTGTGGAACCGTATTCTGACGGAAGCCGTGAACATGCGGGCCTCCGACGTTCACCTTGAACCGATGGACGACCGCGTGCGTCTGCGCTACCGCATCGACGGCGTGTGCATCGAACGCGACAACTTGCCCAAGCGCATGCAGCGGGCACTGCTCTCACGCATCAAGCTGATGGCGGGCATGAATATCGCCGAGAAACGCGTCCCGCAGGACGGGCGCATTAAGCTGCCCATCGACGACGAGGTCACGATCGACTTCCGTGTTTCTGCTTGCCCGATCTACCACGGCGAATCTGTGGTCATGCGTATTCTGCGTCCCGATGCGGTGCGCATCGGTCTTGTCAACCTCGGCTTTGCGCAGGACAATCTCGACGTCTTCAACAAAATCATCCGCCGACCCAACGGCATCTTCCTCGTGACCGGGCCGACGGGTTCTGGTAAAACCACGACGCTGTACTCGGCGCTGGACGTTCTGAACCGCCCGGACAAGAAGATCATCACCGCCGAGGACCCGGTCGAATACAACTTCGACGGCATCAACCAGTGCCAGGTGAAAGAATCGATCGGGTTTGGCTTTAAAGAGATCCTGCGTTCGATGCTGCGTCAGGCGCCCAACATCATCCTCGTCGGTGAAATTCGAGACAAGGAAGTGGGCGAGATCGCGATCCAGGCGGCCCTGACGGGTCACCTCGTGTTCTCAACACTCCATACGAACGATGCGCCCAGCGCGATCACCCGCCTGATTGACATGGGCATCAAGCCCTTCCTGGTAGCCAGTTCGATCCAGGCGATCATGGCCCAGCGTCTGGTCCGTGTGCTGCACGATGCGACCAAGGAGCTGGCCGAGCCGCACGAGCTGGATCACAAGTTCCTGCGTCTGATCGGGCTGACCCCGGAAGAGGCAGAGGGGCGTGTGTACAAGCCCGTGCCCAGCGCCGCAACGCCTACCGGGTATAAAGGCCGAAAGGCCATCTTCGAGATGATGCTGATGGACGCGACGATCCGCGAAGCGGCATTCCAATTGTCCCCCGTCTCGGAACTCCGCAGGCTGGCGCTACAAGGCGGCATGCGGCCGCTCGTCGAGGACGGCAAGCTCAAGGTGCTTGCCGGCGTGACCACCCCTGAAGAGATCGCCCGCGTGTCGCAGGTGGAAGAGGGTACCGGGGTTATTGACTGATCGATTGAATTGATATGTACCACCCGCGGCGGATGCCGACGGGTTAAGAGCCGGAGCGACTCGATGTCGACGATGCAGATTGACAGACTGCTTGACACTATGATCAAGCTTGGCGCCAACGACCTTCACCTGACCGTGGGCAGGCCGCCGACTTTGCGTTTGCACGGCTCGCTGCGGAACCTACAGACGAAAGTGCTGGATTCCGAGTCGATGGTGGGACTGATGAAGTCCATCACGCCCGAGCAGAAGCAGCAGGAACTGGCTGAGGAGGGAGGCACCGACTTCGGTTTCGCCTACGGCGACAAGGCCCGTTTCCGTGTGTCGGTCTTCCGCCAGCGGGGCGATCTTGCAATGGTGCTCCGGCTCATCCCAAATAAGCTGCTCACGTTCGATCAGATCGGTCTACCGGATGTGTGCAAAGACCTGATCCGAAGACCCCGTGGCTTGTTCCTTGTGACAGGCCCGACGGGTTCGGGGAAGACGACGTCGCTTGCGACGATGATCGACCACGTGAACATGAACCTTGAGCGGCACATCGTCACGATGGAAGACCCGATCGAGTACTACCACTATCACAAGAAATCGATCGTGAACCAGCGTGAGGTCGGTTCCGATGTGCCCACGTTCGCCGAGGCACTCAGGCGCGCACTGCGTCAGGACCCCGACTGTATCCTCGTGGGTGAAATGCGAGATCTCGAGACGATCGAGGCTGCGGTGCGAGCGGCTGAGACAGGCCACTTGGTGTTCGGAACGCTCCACACGACCGGTGCGGCCAAGACCATCGACCGTGTGGTCGACGCCTTCCCGGTGACCCAGCAGAACCAGATCCGCGTGCAGCTTTCGACGGCCCTAATCTGCGTGCTCAGTCAGGTGCTGCTTGGACGTATCGACACAAAGGGCATGGTCGCTGCATACGAGTTCCTTGTCGTGACGCCCGCCATCGCCAACCTCATCCGCGACGGCAAGAGCTTCCGAATCGACTC
>Ga0209273_10003548_pt1 | contig 10680 bp, 6 predicted proteins | sample tdAd471_FD_187126 | JGI IMG/M metagenome (GOLD analysis project Ga0209273, IMG submission 187126) | Marine sediment microbial communities from the Atlantic coast under amendment with organic carbon and nitrate - tdAd47.1 (SPAdes)... | ecosystem: Environmental > Aquatic > Marine > Coastal >...
CGTTGGTCGCGGCGGCGTCGTAGATCCGCGCGAGGGCGTTGAGGTCGTCCTTGTCACGCTCGAGGGCCTGCTGAATGTAGATCCGCGCGTCGTCGCCGGTGACCTCGCGCACGTTCTCGGGGCCCGCCACCAGCTCCGCGTAGCCGTCGACGAGTGCCTCGTCCTTGATCTGGTGCGAGAGCTGCAGCCGGTCGCCGACGAACAAGGTCGGGATCTCGAGGGTCACCGTCTTCGCCGGGGTGGTGTCGGAGTCGATCCCCGACTTGCCCAGGTGCAGCAGGATCTTCGCGTCGGCCAGCAGGCTGTTGGGGAGGTCGTGGCTGAGCTCGATCTCGAACTGCAACCCGTCCTCGCGCGCCGCGCGCCGCCGCTCGACGCGCAGGTGCACGTTGCCGCCCTCCAGGGGGTAGCTGAGGCTGGAGCTGAGGCTCACCCAGCGCACCGAGGTCACCTCGGCGCGCGGCCAATCGTTGGTCCCCACCCAGCCGCGGCCGTTGCGCCACACGCGCAGGGTGGCGGTCGTCGCGTCGAGCTCGATCAGCTGTCCGATCTCGAGCCCGATCCCGACCGTGTCCCCGAGCTGGACGCCGGACGTCTCGAAGGCGTCGCCGCTGAACGGGGTCTCGGTGTCCGAAGGCTGCCGGTCGAGGGCCGCGCGGTTCTCGAAGGTCCTGATGTCTTGCAGCTTGACCAGGGTCTCTTCCTCGCTGTCGAGGGGAGTCACCCGTACGCCGTGGAGGGTCACGCCGACATAGGCGTAGGCCGTGTCGTTGACCAGCACCGAGTCCCCCGGAGTCGAGCGGGTGATCATTTGCCACAGCTCGTCGCTGATCACGTCGTCGAGGCGCCCGCGAGCGAGGTCGAGGATCGAGGTGCCCTCGATCAGCATCCGCACCTTGTGCCCCGGCTTGAGGAAGAACAGCACCCCCTTCAGGTCCCGGCGTTCCTCGTAGGTCTCCTCGGAGATCTTGTAATTTTGCGCGTCGACCCGCACCCAGTAGTGGCCCTGGACCGGCCCCTCGCGCTTCTGGAAGGTCCCCGAGACCACCCGCTTCCCGTCGAGCCCTCCGGTGTCGCGCTCCACGCTCAGCGAGCTCAACTGCCCACGGGAGTCCACGCTGTATTTCACGCGGTCGCCGCTGACCAGCTCGGAGATCGTGGTTTCGTAGCGCTCGTAGATTTCCTTGCTGATCCCGAAGCGGGTGCCGTCGGAGAACACGAGGGTCCCCCCGCCCTTCAGCGGATCGGCGGTAAACGTCGAGAACTGACGGATTTGCTCGCGCGCCTGGCCCCAGGCAACGGCGCTGAGCGCACACACGATGGCAACGGTCGAGAGGGCACGGTTCATGGTGGGTCCCCGGGTCACGATTCAAGCCTGCGCATTGTGGCACGCCCGCGCAAGGTGCTCCACGCAGCGCGCCGCAGGTCCGAGCCGCGGCAAGGTCGGACTGACGGAGGTATACTCCTTTCGCGGAGGGAATCCCATGCGCAGCGTGCTCGTCCTGTCCTTGGTTGCCGTGTTGGGGCTGGGTTGCTCCAGCAGCGACGAACAGCCCGACGACCAACCCACCCCTGAAGGTGGCCAGGCGGCAGCCCAGGTCGACTACGCCGAGAGCTACGCCGGTACCTGGGTCCAGGCCGACGGCGCCAGCTTCGCGGTCGTCGACGGCGACGACGGGAGCGTCAGCGGCACCCTGCGCGAGGACCCCCTCGGCCGCTGGGAGTCGGTCGAGTTCAACCTGGCGCGCGAGTCCCAGGGCTTCGTGGGCACGGCCCGCTTCGTGACCCAGGAGTCCTCGGTCAGCGGCGAGGTCCGGTGGGAGCTGACTCCCACTGACAGCGGGGACGCCGAAGGGCGAGTCCAAGCCGCGTTCATCGACGGTGGCGAGCTGGTGACCTTCGACGCCAACCCCATGTGGGAGCAGCGCGCCTTCACCGTCAAGCGCGGCGACGCGGCCGACACCACGGAGCCCGCCGACACGGCTGGCACCGACACCGGCGACACCGACGACACCGGCACCGGCGACACCGGCGACACCGACACCGACACCGGTGACACCGACACTGGCGAGGAGCCCTGGGGCGAGGAGCCCACCGACACCGAGGAGCCCACCGACACCGAGGAGCCCTGGGGCGAGGAGCCCACCGACACCGAGGAGCCCACCGCCGACACCGGCGACGACTACGGCGACGAGGACACCGGCGAGGACATGGCCGACACCGGCGACTCCAGCGAGGACATGGGCGACTCCGGCGACTCCGACACCGACGACTCCGGCGAGGACATGGCCGACTCCGGTAGCAGCGGCGGCGACCCCTGGGCCGACTCCACCGGCGGATCCGGCGGAGCCCCCGCGGCCGCGATCGGCGGTGGCGACACCTCCGACGCCGGCGACGACTACGGCGACGAGGACACCGGCGAGGACATGGCCGACAGCGGCGAGGACATGGCCGACAGCGGCGACTCCGACACCGACGACTACGGCGACGACTACGGCGACGAGGACACCGGCGAGGACACCGGCGAGGACATGGCCGACTCCGGCGAGGACACCGGCGAGGACATGGCCGACTCTGGCGAGGACACCGGCGAGGACATGGCAGACTCCGGCAGCAGCGGCGGCGACCCCTGGGCTGACTCCACCGGCTCGGACTCGGGCAGCGGCGAGGACATGGCCGACAGCGGCGACTCCGACACCGGCGACGAGGACACCGGCGAGGACATGGCCGACTCCGGCGACTCCGACACCGACGACTACGGCGACGAGGACACCGGCGACGAGGACACCGGCGAGGACATGGCCGACAGCGGCGACTCCGACACCGACGACTACGGCGACGAGGACCCTGACGAAACCGACCCCGACGATCCCTTCGCCCTCGACCCGGACGACGTCGCGGCCGAGATCGACGAGGAGTCCAAGAAGTTGGCCGAGGCCCAGCGCAAGGCGGAGCGCGAGGAGCGCGAGCGCCTGGCCAAGATCCGTGAGCTCTGCAAGACCCCCAAGGGCCTCTGCGAGCAGGTGTTCAAGGCGCTCCAGGAGCAGGACGGCGTGCTCTATACCGCCTGCTGGATCAACCGCGAGGACGCCCGCTTCCTCGCCAAGGAAGAAGCGCAGTCGCTGATCACTCGTGCCACCGCCTCCCGCAGCACGCTCTGGCGCCAAGCGGTCTCTGGCCGCATGGGCGAGCTCAAGGACTTCACCGGAATCGACGGCGAGGCCGAGGCCAGCCGGATTCGCGGCTACGACGAGGTCCTCAACGGCCGCCTGCTGTTCTCCACCTCCGACGGCAACGGCGAGCTGCAGATCGTGCGCCTCGCCCAGGTCGAGGACAAGAGCTGGAAGATCGTCAAGATCACGAATTGACCGGTTCGCGCCGCTGACGCGGCGCTCACGGCTCGAGCAACCAAAAGCAAACGCCACCCTCGTTTCCGAGGGTGGCGCCAGCATTCCTTCCTCACTCGGCCAGCGGAGGCTTGCGCCTCTTTATCCCACCAGCGCGGGCCGAGCCCTGAACCTTGATCCTTCCTTCCACAAAAGGACATCGAGTCAGGAGCATCAACCGTGCCTCCCACAAGTGCTTGCGAGCCGTCGGCGTTGTGGGGACTTGGCGCCAGCCATCCGAGCGAATCTGTCACACCACCAGAAACCGGCCGCTACTACTTACTCCTCGGAGAGGAAGGCCAGCAGGGCGGGGCGATCGAGGGTCGTGGCGCCGTCGCCGATGGCGCGCTCGAACTCGCGGACGCGGTTCTTGACCTCGAGCCCGGAGACGATCGCCGGGAGCCGGGCGCTCATGCGATCGAGCACGCGGCGAAGCTGTTGGAGGCCGTCCATGCTCAGCCGGCCGGCCCGCAGCCGGCGCAGCTCGTCCATGGACTCCTGCAGCTCCGAGAGGTCGGCGAGCAGGCGGTCTTCGCGCTCGGCGTCTTCGGGGGGCAGCCCGAGGTAGGCGCGCAGCAAGCGCACCTCCTCTTCGCTGAGCTGGACCTCCGGCTGCACCAGGCGCCGCTTGAGCCGCTCGACGAAGTCGCCGGTGACCTCGTCGTAGTAGGTGCGCAGCTCACCCTGCGCGTTGGCCACCTCGCGCAGGAGCTTGCGGTAGCCGTCGGGGTCACCGCCGGCTGCCTCGAACAGCTCCTCCAGGTTCGCGAAGAGTGACGTGTACTCGAGCACGGCTCAGGCGACCCGCACGGTTGTGCAGGCGACCCAGTCGCCGGGCCGCTGACGGTGCCGGCTGAAGACCATGATCAGCAAGGCCAGGGCGCCCAACAGGTGGGGCGGCGGGATCAAGAGCTCGATCCGGAACAGGTTGCGGTAGAGCACGGCGCGCCACGACGCGCGGCCGCCGTTCACGTCCTGGACCTGGAGCCCGACGCAGGCCTTGCCCGGGGTGCGGGCGAACACCAGCTCGCAGGCGGTGAAGTAGGCGAGCGCGCCGAGGGTGAAGAACGCTCCGTAGGCCAGGGGCGCCGCCTCGATCCGCGCCTCGAGCCCGGGGACGAGGGCGATCAGGGCCCAGCCCAGGGTCGCGAGCAACGCGACGTCGATGCTAAACGCCAGCGCACGATCCAGGAGGGGCGCGGTCGGCGCCAGCTCGCCGGGCGGCGTCGGGGGCTCAGCGCTCTGGCGCTGCCGGCGCAGGCCGCGCCAGAGGCCCACGCCTCCGCGCCACATCAGCAGGAACGCGAGGAAGAACAGCGCGCCGAACCAGCCGAAGATCAGCGCCTGCTGCTCGGCCGGGAGCTGAGCGAAGTCCTTCCAGCCGTCGCCCCAGCCGTCGGCGGTGTGTGCGCGGTAGCGGATCGAGGTCCCCACCTGGCAGAACACGAGCAGCCGATCGCCGACGTGGCCGGCGGCGAGGCTCGAGATCCCGGCGCGCGCCTGGAAGCGGCCGGCCGGAGCGGGGAGGCTGTCGAGGCGCTCGAAGCCCTGCTCGCGGAGGGCGAAGATCTCCACCCGGCTCTCTCCCTCGCGCGGGACACCGAACAGCCACAGCGCGCCGTCGGGGCGCGCGACCAGGGCGGGGGCGGTCAGGTCCTGGGTGAGGGTCGAGATCGGGGTGAAGCGCTCACCGTCGAAGCGGGTGTAGCGCACCTGGCCCGGCCCGGTGGCGCGTGGGTCTTCGCCGGTGGCCACCCGCCAGGCGAGGATCAGCTCGCGCCCGGCTCGTGCCTGGCCCTGCTCGGGGGCCAGCGGATCCTCCGCCGCGACGACCTCCGCCGAGGTGTAGCCGTGGGGCAGGCGCTTGAGCGACTCGCGCTTGGCCTCCTCGTCGAGGCCGTTCCAGGCGCCGGCGAGCTTGGCCCCGACCGGCACCAGCGCGCCGTCCTCGTTGACGCTCGCGGCCCGCAGCGCGCCGCTCTCGTCGACGCCGAACACGTAGACGTGGCTGTCGACGACCGCCACGTGGCCGGGGTAGGTGAGCCCGAGGTCCGAGTCTTCGAAGCCCGCGCTCCAGCGGCGCTGGAGCGTCTTGCGCTCGTAGAGCGAGTAGAACCAGCCGTCGCGGTCCTTGGGGTCGGCGAAGAGGGTCACCAGGCTGTCGCCCGTCAGCGCAGCGCCAGCGAGGATCCCGCGCGAGCGCGTGGGCTTGGAGAAGGTCTCGCCGTCGTCGCTCTTGCGGAAGGCGAAGGCCATTTCGCGGCTGCCCTCGTCGTAGAACACGAAGCCGCCGTCGTGATCGCCCACGAAGCGCGGCGCGGTGTAGCCCGTGGCGATCCCGTCGTGGAGGTTGGCGATGAGGAACAGCAGCCCTACGAGGAGCACGATCGGGATCGCGGTCCCCGGGCCTAGCTTGCGCCGGTTCGCGGTAGGGGGGGGAGCAGGTGGGCGAGCGTCGTCCGCCACAAGGCCTCCTGAACGGACGCCATCCTAGCATTGTTCGTTGCGTTCGCGCGGCTTACGCCCCGTGATTCCAACGTCATCCGCCAGGGGGGTAAAGCCGCTCTTACGGGCCGCGGCCCTGTAAGAGTGGGCTTGCACACCAAACGGGCTTCACCTCCTGGATGGCCTAAGCCGTTTGCGCTCCGTTCGAATTCGTGGCCTCTCCGTTGCAGCTCGGAACTCTGCGGGCGAACCCCACGTTGAGGAGATGACGAAACCATGGCAGCGAGGGCAATCGATTGGCGCCTGCAATCCGACGACGAACTCATGCGCGCTCTGGGCGCAGGGGACCAGCAGGGGCTGAACGAGCTGGTGCGCCGCCACCAGCGCCCCCTGGTCGGTTACCTGACCGGGATCGTCCATGACGCCGAACGCGCCCGTGACCTCTGCCAGGAGGCGTTCATCCGCGTCTACCGCCACGCCGGCGCCTACCGCCCCAGCTCGCGGTTCACGACGTGGCTCTATCACATCGCCCGCAACCTGGCCCGCGACGAGCTCCGCGCCCGCAAGCGCCGGCCGACCCTCGCCTTCCCCGAGCAAGGCCTCGACGCCACCCCCGCCCGGAGCCGCAACGTGGCCAAGGACGTCGAGCGCCGCGAGCTCGTGCTCGGCGCCCTCGCCCAGCTCAGCCCCCGCGACCGCCAGCTCGTCGTGCTCCGCGACCTCGAAGGCCTCAGCTACGAAGAGATCGCCGAGCAGCTCGGCACCCGCCTCGGCACGGTCAAGAGCGGCCTCAACCGCGCGCGCAGCCGCTTCGCCACGCACTACGCCGCCCTCGGCTAGCCCCCTCGGGCCTCGGAGAGGCCACCTGAGATGCGGCACCCGCCGCGCACCTCTGCTAGGCTTGAAGCGGAGGTCGCGCGTGTGACTCCGCTCACCCTCGACTGCACGGTCGTTCAGCAGCAGCTCGGTGCCTACCGGGACGGGGAGCTGTCTGCCGAGGCTGGCCAACGGGTCGGCGCGCACCTCGAAGGCTGCGAGACCTGCGCAGGCGAGCTCGCGCGACTCGAAGCCGCCCTCGGCGCGCTGAAGTCGCTCAGCGGACGCGACGTCGATCGGCTGCGCGCCGAAGCCGCCCCCTTCGACCCCCGCCCGCTGACCACGCTCCTCGGCCTGGGCGCGGTGCTCCTGATCGGCGCGCTGATCGCGCTGGTGGTGCTCGCCTTCCGCGACACCCCGCCCCCCGAAGCCGCGCCCCCGGCCCCCCGAGCCCCCGCCCCCGTGGGCCCCGCGATCGTGCTCCCCAGCGTGGGCGCGGTGGTCGGGATCGAGGAGGACCTCGACTGGATCCCCACCGCGCGGCTCACCGACCCCCTGGCGCTGCCCGCCGAGGCCCAGCCCGTCGACGTCGTCGCCGCCCCGGTGGAGCAAGAGCAAGCGCCGGAGCCGATCGCCAAGGTCGAGCCGCAGCCCGAGCCCAAGCCCGTGGCGGTGGCCCCCAAGCCCAAGAAGCAGCCGAAGAAGAAGCCCGAGCTGCTGCCCCTCCCCGCTTCGGTGGCCAAGGCCATGGCCCGCTGGAAGGTCGCCAACGGGATCGGCTACAAGGGCCTCGAGCTCTACTTCGTGCAGGACGCCACCGCCCGCGACAAGCTGGGTGCCGGCAGCCTGGCGCTGACCCGCCCCAAGGAGGTCAACCCGCCGCGCCCCGACCTGATCACCCTCAAGCCGCCGCGCGCGGTGCGGGGCTACGTGTGGCTCGCCGGCGAGCTGGTCGAGGCGCCCTACGGGCTGCGCGTGCTCAGCCGCAGCGCGCAGTTGGCCTCGGGCGAGCTCGAGGTGCTCCCGCTCTCCTTCGACGGCCTCACCCGCCGCCAGACGCCGATCCTCAAGAGCCCCTTGCTGCTCCCCAGCGTGGCCCGCAAAGAGCTCGCCCAGGGACGCGGCCAGCAGAGCCTGGCCGAGCTGCTCCAGCTGCTCAACGACCCCTCGCTGCTCGAGTTCCGCCGCCTGCGCGACGAGCTGGCCCGGCTCGAGTCCGACGCTCGAGAGCTCGAGCGGCGCCTGCGCGGCGTGCTCAGCCGCGAGCGCGGCCTGCGCGGACTGGGCTACAGCATTGGCACCAAGGCCCGCGCGCTCGACCTGTTCCCCGACGCCGCCAGCCTGGGCGCCGCCCTCCCGCGGCTGCTGCGCACGGCCCTCCTCGAGGAGGCCCTCGAGTCCGCGGCGGAGCGTATGCCCGTCGACGAGCTCACCGACAGCCGCCCCCGGACCCTGGTCCCCGGGGTGCAGACCAGCCGCAAGGCCCACGTGGCGCTGTTGAAGCTCGCGCGTGAGGCCAAGGCGCCTCCTGGAGACGAGCGCTACACCGCCCGCGCCAAGGGCGCCGTGAGCGAGGTCCGAATCCGGCGGGACGCCTTGATCCATGCGGCTTCCCTCCAGTAATTCGGCCCCTTTTTGCTTGATTTGGGCTAACGCGGTGCGACACTCGGTCCGCCCGGGAGAAGACCGGGCAGAGCGTTGAGTCCGGTTCGCCGGAGACAAGCAGCTCTCGGCGAAGGCCGTGAGCTGTTTTGTGTAGGGACCCTCAGCGCAACAGGACAGCCCGACGCGGAAATCAACGAGGAGCGTTCGGGCCTGAAAAAAGGACTCTGAATGAGCGACCGCTACCTGTTCACCAGCGAGAGTGTCTCCGCTGGCCACCCCGACAAGGTCTCCGATCAAATCAGCGACGGGATCCTCGACGCGATCTTCGCCCAGGACCCGCACGCCCGCGTGGCCTGCGAGACCACCTGCACCACCGGCCTCGTGCTGGTGGCGGGCGAGATCACGACCAAGGCCGTCGTCGACTACACCCAGGTCGTGCGCGACACGATCCGGAAGATCGGCTACACCGACCCCGCCCTCGGCTTCTCCGCCGACGAGTGCGGCGTGATGATCGCCCTCGATCGCCAGTCCCCCGATATCGCCCAGGGCGTCACCGAGGGTGAGGGCGAGCACAAGGAGCAGGGCGCGGGCGACCAGGGCCTGATGTTCGGCTACGCCTGCAACGAGACCGACGTGCTGATGCCGCTGGCGATCCACCTCAGCCACCGGATCCTCGAGGCCTGCGACAAGGCCCGGACGACCACGCTCAAGTGGCTGCGTCCCGACGCCAAGAGCCAGGTCACCGTGGAGTACGAGGGCCGCAAGCCCCTGCGCGTGCACACCGTCGTGATCTCGCACCAGCACACCGACGAGGTCGACAACGAGACGATCCGCAAGGAGCTGATCAAGATCGGCAAGAGCGTGATCCCGGCCAACCTGATCGACGACAAGACGATCTGGCACATCAACCCCACCGGGCGCTTCGTGATCGGCGGCCCCAAGGGCGACTGCGGCCTCACCGGGCGCAAGATCATCGTCGACACCTACGGCGGCAAGGGCCGCCACGGCGGCGGCGCCTTCTCCGGCAAGGACCCGTCCAAGGTCGACCGCTCGGCCGCCTACATGGCGCGCTACATCGCCAAGAACCTCGTCGCCGCGGGGCTGGCCGAGGAGTGCGAGGTCCAGCTGGCCTACGCGATCGGCGTCGCCGAGCCCGTCTCGATCCGCGTCGAGACCTTCGGCACCGGCAAGGTCGCCGAGTCGACGCTCGCGGAGCTCGTGCGCAAGCACTTCGAGTTGACCCCCAAGGGGATCATCACCTCGCTGAACCTGCTGCGTCCGATCTACCAGCAGACCGCCGCCTACGGTCACTTCGGCCGCGAGCTCCCCGACCTCTACTGGGAGCGCACCGACAAGGCCGAGGCCCTCAAGAAGGACGCCCTGACCGCGGCCAAGGCGTAAGCAACACGACCCAAGAGCGGGCGTGACCGCACGATAGAGCCCTCAGCCCGTTGGGGGTGAGCCCGAGCAATTCACTTGCGAGGGCGAGGGGGACTCGGAGAGGCCCCCCTGAAATCAAAGTCGCGCCCGTTTCGTATAACCAACCCCCGAACCCCCCACTATCCTTGACGGGCCGTAACGCCCCGGCTTCCCTCGAAGCGGAGGACAGGTCCATGGAGCAAGACGTGACGAAGACTGCCACCTTCACCGACTACAAGGTCAAAGACCTCACCCTCGCCGACTACGGCCGCAAGGAGATCGCGATCGCCGAGAGCGAAATGCCCGGCCTGATGGGTCTCCGCGAGGAGTACAAGGGCCAGCAGCCGCTCAAGGGCGCGCGGATCGCCGGCTGCCTGCACATGACGATTCAGACCGCGGTGCTGATCGAGACCCTCGCCGAGCTCGGCGCCGACATTCGCTGGAGCAGCTGCAACATCTTCTCGACCCAGGACCACGCCGCCGCCGCGATCGCCGCCGGCAACATTCCCGTCTTCGCCTGGAAGGGTGAGACCGAGGAGGAGTACTGGTGGTGCGTCGAGCAGACGATCAAGGGCCCGGACGGCTGGACCCCGAACCTGCTCCTCGACGACGGCGGTGACCTGACCGTGCTCATGCACGACAAGTACCCCGAGCTGCTCGAGCAGGTCAAGGGCCTCAGCGAGGAGACCACCACCGGCGTGCACCGCCTCTACGAGATGATGAAGGAGGGCAAGCTCAAGGTCCCCGCCTTCAACGTCAACGACTCGGTCACCAAGAGCAAGTTCGACAACCTCTACGGCTGCCGCGAGTCCCTCGTCGACGGGATCAAGCGCGCCACCGACGTCATGATCGCCGGCAAGGTCGCCGTGGTCTGCGGCTACGGTGACGTGGGCAAGGGCAGCGTCGCCTCGCTGCTCGGCCTCGGCGCCCGCGTGCTCGTGACCGAGATCGACCCGATCTGCGCCCTGCAGGCCGCCATGGAGGGCCACCAGGTCGTGACCATGGACGA
>Ga0209273_10003551_pt1 | contig 10677 bp, 10 predicted proteins | sample tdAd471_FD_187126 | JGI IMG/M metagenome (GOLD analysis project Ga0209273, IMG submission 187126) | Marine sediment microbial communities from the Atlantic coast under amendment with organic carbon and nitrate - tdAd47.1 (SPAdes)... | ecosystem: Environmental > Aquatic > Marine > Coastal >...
GGCCCGGCAACACGCGAACACCGGGGATGGTGAGCTGACCGGATACTGGATTGAAATTGATGGTGCTATTGCCGCCAATACCGAAGAACTGGCCGGAGAAGGTTTGCGCCTGAAGTGTCGTCCACAAAATGGCCGAACAGATCGATACAGAAAAGGTGAGGCTTGAGCGATTCATCATTGGACTCTAAGGAACCTCTGATCAAGTATGGAAGTACTCTGCGGGAGTCTGTCGGGCGTCACTGCCAGGCATTCTCGTCAATTGTGCCTCGACTTTCTCCGCCAGCACAATGAGATTGACGGGGAAACTGCTCAAGTCACCGCGAAGGTTGTCTGCCTCGACAACCGGCCCGGAAATAAAAGGCCCACGGCAGGAAAAAGTTTCAAGTGTCCCAGACATGGCCACGATAGACGAGGGCTTCCAGCAGGTGATCCTCGGTAACACCTGCGCACTCCCCGTAATCTGCCAGTGTACGGGCAAGTCGCAACACGCGGTGGTAGCCGCGCACCGACAGCTGCAGTTTTTTCATCGCCTGGTGCAACAGCCTGCGTCCCGTGGCATTCAGCCGGCAGACCTGTTCCAGTTCGTCACCGTCCAGGGTGCTGTTCAACTTGCCGGCCCGATTGATCTGACGCTGACGGCAGTCGCCCACCTGCTTCCTGATCCGGGCTGAATCTTCCGTCGTTGGTGCCCTGGTATCCAACTCCTCCACGGCAAGCCTGGGGACTGTCACCACCAGGTCGATACGATCCAGCAAGGGGCCGGAAAGCTTCTGCAGGTACTGGTCTATTCTTCCCTGGGTACAACGGCAGCGTCCGGACGGGTCGGCGTGGTAGCCGCAGGGACAGGGATTCATGGCCGCCACCAGCTGGAAACTTGCAGGGTATCGAATGCGATAGCTGGCCCGGGATACGGTAATGGCTCCAGCCTCCATGGGTTCGCGTAACACCTCCAGGGACTTTCCGGAGAATTCCGGCAATTCGTCCAGAAACAGCACGCCATGATGTGCCAGGCTGACTTCGCCAGGCAGGGCCCGACTGCCTCCGCCCACCAGGCTGGCGGGGGTGGCACTGTGGTGGGGGGATCGGAATGGCGGCAGGTAAAACCGGGACAGATCCACGGCCATGCTGGCTGCCGAACTGATGGCGGCAACCTCCAGTGCCGCCTCTTCGGCCAATGCCGGCAGGATGCCGGGCAGGGCGCTGGCCAGCAGGGTCTTACCGGTTCCCGGGGGTCCCTTGAGCAACAGGTTGTGACCCCCTGCCGCCGCCAGCTGCAAGGCCCGCTTGGCCTGCTGCTGTCCGCGGATACCGGCCAGGTCCGGGTAGCCGGAGCGTGGTTCCGCCACGGACGCGGCATCCCGGGCCGGGCAACGGGGAAGCGCCCCGCCGTCCACCAGCAATCGGAAGATATCCAGAAGATTGTTGCCGTAGCCCGAGCGACAACCCGCCACCAGGCCCACTTCTGCCCGGTTGGCCGCCGGAACCACCAGCTGTCGGCCGCTGTTTCGGGCCTGTACCGCTGCCGACAGCACTCCCGCCACGCCGCGCAGTTCACCGTCCAGGGCCAGTTCCCCGAGAAACTCGAATTCTGCCAGGTGTTCAGTGGGCAGTTGTCCGGATGCGGCAAGAATGCTCAGGGCAATCGCCAGGTCGTAGCGGCCACCGACCTTCGGCAGTTCCGCCGGCGCCAGGTTGATGGTTATGCGCCGGGCAGGAAATTCCAGGTTGGCGTTCAATATGGCGCTGCGAACGCGTTCCCTGCTCTCGCGAACCGCGGTCTCCGGCAGCCCCACCACCGCCAGGCCCGGCAGACCGTTGGAAAGATGCGTTTCCACGGTGACCAGCGGTGCGTCCACACCCACCAGTGCCCGTGAATATACCCTGGCCAGTGACAATCCATGCTCCCTTCATCTATGCACACAATCAGCCATGCACACAATTCGCTCTCTGTAGTTTTAATAGTAGATTCGCAGCCATCCTGCCAGTCTCCGCTGGCAGAAAGGCTGCGGCACAGATCGGATTGCAGTCAGTCGGCGGGTTCCTGCATCCGCATTATGTCGTTCACGGTTCCTCTTGACTGGTGGGGAACGCTGGCCCGGCGCAAAAAAAAGGCCGCCCGTGGGCAGCCTTTTTTCTGTCGTTCAGTCCTGCAGACACCGAAAACTTTATCGAGTCCCCGGACTGAGACCGGTCCAGGTTATTACTGGGCCTGGGCCGTTGCAATCATATAGTCGACGATGGCCTGCAGGTCTTCGTTGGTGCAGTTGAAGCACAGGCCCTTGGCCGGCATGGCGTTCACGCCATTGATCACGTTGTTCATGATCGCGTCCATGCCTTTCTCCAGCCTGTCAGTCCAGTCATCCGGATTGTTGGGGTTCGGTGCGCCACCGGCGCCGGAGTTGTGGCAGGCAAAGCAGGACTGCATGTAGGCCTGCTGCGGGTCGAACCCGTCGGTCAGCTGGGCCAGCAGAAGCGGCTCAGCCTGGTTGTCGTCGGCAGCGATGGTTCCGCTGAAAGCCAGGACCACTACCGCCAGACCTGCCTTAATCACTTTATTCAAATCAGTCACGTTTAGCTCCTTAAATAGATGATGTAACTTTCTGTTCGCGTCGAGGGCTGGGCGCCCCTCTCGTTGTAATTCGGTTTACTATTGGCTGTTGGCCACCATGTAATCGATCAATGCACTTATCTGGTCGTCGCTGCAATCCATGCACAGGCCACGTGCCGGCATGGCGCCGATTCCGTTGATGGCGTTCTCCATCACCGCGTCCATGCCTTTCGCCATGCGCTCGTTCCAGGCCTCGGCATCACCCATCACCGGGGCGCCGGCAGCGCCAGTGCCGTGACAGGCAAAACAGCGAAGTTGATAGGTTCCCGCCACGTCAAAATCACTGGCAGCCGGGGCTGCCGATTGGGCGGCCGCTGGCAGTGACGTCGCGGCTGATTGCGCGGCAGCATCGACCTGCGCCGCAGTGGACTGGGCCGTTGCCGCGGGCTGACTGGCCGTCGATGCCGGCGCGCTGGATGCCTGGGAGGACGGTGTGGACACCCCTGGCGCTTCCGCGCAGGAGTCTCCGGCCAGGCAGATTTCGCCTACCGGCGCGAGATTACTGGCGATCCTGTCGGTATCGGCCTGGGCCCAGGCCGTTTGCACGGACAACCCTGCCGCCAGCATCAACCCGACAACTCCTGCTAACTTCTTCATTGATTTACCTTGTAACAAAACCACGTGATCCACCTTCCTGTCTTAACTGTTTGTCATCGCCCGGCGGTTTTTCCTTCGTCTTGACCATCAATTTCGGCCCCGCAGCCTGACTGAACCGGAAACTATGCCGGATAGCTTTCCGTCGCTACTCTATTCTGCTCTGCTTCATTCTGCTCTGCTTCGCTCTGCTGAGCTGTACTTTGTACTGCTTTCACTGTTTTACCGCTTTGAAACTTAACCCCCACTGAATCCATGGCCGAACTCTGTCCGCACTGGCCCGGAAGAATGTTTCACGGGATGGTTGCGTGTCCTGACGCTGGAAGACCCCGATGGCCAGCATTAGCGGGGCACGTGGGGTTTCAGCGGGCAGTTAGTGACCGGCCCGCCGCCGGGAGCGGGCCGGATTATACCCTTTTCATGCCGTTACTTAAACTGCCGGTGTGCACAGGTTTTCGTGACCTGGAACACCCCGGGATATCAGCCCGTCAGGTAACGTGCCGGGCAACTTACCGGTCCTGGGAACTGCGGGGAAGCGGGCTAACAGCATATTGCCGGGTATGTCAGGTATACGTTCCGGGAAGGCGGGTAGATTACCTGCTGAATTACGCCTGCTGGCGATAGCTGCCGTCGTTGATGGCCCGCCACCAGTTCTCATTGTCCAGGTACCACTGGACTGTTTTTCTCAGGCCGGAGTCAAAGTCTTCCCTGGGCCGGTATCCCAGTTCCCCGGTGATCTTGCCGGCATTTATTGCGTATCGCGTATCGTGTCCTGCCCGGTCCTCGACGAAAGTGATCAGGCTTTCCGCCGGCTGGTTTCGGGCGCAGGGGCTTTCAGGGAAGCGGTTTGCCAGTTCACGGGTATCGGCAAAGCACTGATCCACGACTTTACACAGCAACCGCACCGTATCGATATTCGCCCACTCATTATTGCCACCAATGTTATAGCAATCCCCGATCCGGCCCCTGTTGATCACCAGGTCGATACCGCGACAGTGATCATCCACGTACAGCCAGTCACGGACCTGCCTGCCATCGCCGTAAATGGGCAGGGTTTTGCCCTGGAGAGTATTGAGCAGACACAGTGGCAGGAGTTTTTCCGGAAACTGCAACGGTCCATAATTATTGGAGCAGTTGCTGGTGGTTACCCGGAGGCCGAAAGTATGGTGATAGGCACGAACCAGGTGATCAGACCCGGCCTTGCTGGCGGCGTACGGCGAATTCGGTGCATAGGCCGTCATCTCGGAAAACGCCGGATCGTCTGCAGCCAGCGAACCGTATACCTCGTCGGTGGACACATGGTGAAACAGGTGTTCTTCCGTCTCCTGCTCATCCAGCCAGTAGTGCTTGGCTGCCTTGAGCAGGCTGTGAGTGCCCACGATATTGGCTTCGATAAATGCGTCCGGCCCGGTAATGGAACGGTCGACATGACTTTCGGCGGCAAAGTGCACGAGGGTATCTATCTGCTCCTCCTGCAACAGCCTCAGGACCAGGTCGAAATCACAGATATTACCCCTGACAAATCGAAAGTTCTCCCGTCCTATAAAAGATGTCAGGTTGCTCATATTGCCTGCGTAGGTGAGTGCGTCCAGCACTACCAGCCGATCGTCCGGATAATTTTCCGTCCAGTACCTGACAAAATTTGCACCAATGAAGCCAGCGGCCCCGGTTACCAGTAATTTCTTCATACTGCTGTATACCTACGTATGCCGGGTCAGTTTCTCATTGTCCGCAATGACCGGCGCAACTCCTCGCGCCAGTGTACCGGTGTCAGGTTGAAATCGCGATAACTGGTCGATTTGTCCAGCACGCTGAAATCAGGACGGGCTGCCGGGGTCGGGTACTCCTGCGTCGAAATCGGTACGATGGGGATTGCGTCACCCAGCAACCCTTCACCTGTCGCTTCCTCCTGAATGGCCACGGCAAAGTCATACCAGCTGGCTACACCGGCGTCCGACCAGTGGTAAATACCGCTTTCGACGTTGCTGGCGATAATACGGTCGATAAATCGCACCAGCGAGCCGGTTGAGGTAGGAGTGCCAACCTGATCGGCTACGATACCCAGGTGTTCGCGTTCGCTCATCAGTCTCAGCATGGTTGTGAGAAAATTCGACGCGTAGCCGGAATACAGCCAGCCGGTGCGTACTATCAGAGCCCGGTCGCCACAGGCACTTTGAACCGCCTGTTCCCCGGCCAGCTTGGTGGCGCCGTAGACATTAACCGGTCCGGTGGCATCACCAGGCTTATAGGCGCGACCGGCAGTTCCGGCAAAAACGAAATCAGTGGAGACATGGATAAGCCGACAGCCCGCACCTGCAGCGAAAGTCGCCACGTTGGCAGCACCTTCCCGATTCACCCGCATGGCCTCGTATTCATCGGACTCGGCCCTGTCCACCTGGGTATAGGCGGCAGCGTTGACGATGACCTGTATATCCAACGCACCAAGAACGTCCGTCAACCTGTCCTGCTCACAGATATCCAGCTGTTCCCGGGTAAACGCATACAGCCGCAGGTCAGCGAGCCTTGCCTCATCTGGAGTGTCCGACACTGCATTGACCAGAGCTCCCGTGAACACCTTTTCCGTAGTGTCGGCATTGCGCTTTTCCCGGCTGGCCAGGAAAGTTTTCCCCAGCTGACCTCCGGCACCCAGCAGGGCGACATTAATGGCGCTCACGGGAAAAGCTCCGCATCCTGCAACAGCGGGGCATTACGGTCTTTTGTCGACAGCAGGGGCTGGCTTTCCCCCAGGGGCCATTCGATTCCTATGGAATTATCGTTCCATAAAAGGCAGCGATCATCGACTGGAGAATAATACTCGGTGCATTTGTAGACGATTTCCGCAGATTCACTGGTAACGCAGAAACCATGGGCGAATCCGGGAGGAACCCAGAGCTGTCTGTGGTTTTCCGCCGTGAGGAAAATCCCGACCCACTGGCGGAAAGTAGGGGATTTACGGCGCAGGTCAACCGCCACGTCGAATATTTCGCCGGCAATGGCCCTGATCAACTTGCCCTGGGGCCGGTTAACCTGGTAGTGCAGGCCCCTGAGCGTGCCCTGGGCGGATTTACTCTGGTTGTCCTGGACAAATTCCACGTCGAGTCCCCTTTCCTCGAAAAAGGAACGACGCCAGGTTTCCATAAAATACCCGCGCTGATCTCCGTGAACTACGGGTTCGAAGACCAGCACATCAGGAATCCGGGTCTCGGTGATCTTCATCTTGTGATTCGCCCGGGGTTTTTCCAGCGCGCCGGCATGCTAATGTCCTTGCAGAATAGTCAACAGGTACTGGCCGTAACCGCTTTTCTTGAGAGGTTCCGCCAGCCTCGCCAGCTGCTGGTCGTCGATGAATTGTTGTCGCCAGGCAATTTCCTCGGGACAGGCAATCTTCAGTCCCTGGCGTTCTTCGAGGACGCGAATGAAATTGGCGGCATCCAGCAGTGACTGAACCGTGCCGGTGTCCAGCCAGGCGGTGCCACGATCAAACAGTTCCACGCGCAACGCTCCGCGACGCATGTAGTTTCTGTTGACATCCGTTATTTCCAACTCGCCACGGGCCGACGGTTTTATGGACTTGGCCACGGACACCACGTCATTGTCGTACATGTACAATCCGGTAACCGCATAATTTGATTTTGGCTCTTCCGGTTTTTCCTCGAGATCAGCGGCCTTGCCCTGGGCATCCAGCACGACGACACCGTAGCGTTCCGGGTCGTTGACGTAATAAGCGAAAACACAGGCACCCGATTCCTGGTCCACGGCATTTTGCAGGGTTTCTTCAATTCTGTTTCCGTAAAAAATATTGTCGCCCAGAATCAGGCAGACCCGGCTATTGCCTATAAAGTTCTCACCGATGATAAAGGCCTGCGCCAGGCCATCGGGGCTTGGCTGTTCGGCATACTGGATATGCAGTCCCCAGTGGCTGCCGTCCCCCAGCAGCGCCTGGTAGGCAATGGCGTCTTCCGGCGTGGTAATAATCAGGATTTCCCGTATGCCGGCCTGCATCAGGGTAGACAGCGGGTAATAGATCATGGGCTTGTCGTAGACCGGCATGAGCTGCTTGCTCACCGAAACAGTCATGGGGTGAAGACGGGTGCCGGTACCCCCGGCCAGGATTATTCCTTTAGTCATACGGTCGGTAAATCTCCATAACTGGCTATTTTAAGCCATCCAGTTCCGGTAATGCAGTATAAAAGGTCTGGCGCGGAACGAAACCAAGCTCAGTGCTGATCTGCTGGTTGCTGTAGCGGCTGTCGGCCAGGAGGTTGTGGTAGGTGCGCAAGCCGAAGCCCCCTGGTCGACCGGAAACCCGACCCCACAGCTCCATGGCAAGAGCACCCAGGTAGAACACTGCGCGGGGACTGTGCCAGCGGGGTGGCTTTCTGTCCATGGCCCGATAGATGGCTGATTCGATGGCGTTGAGGCTGTAAATCTCGCCGTCGGTCACGTAGTAGGATTTGCCCCTGGCCGCCTCGCTGGTTGCCGCCAGGACCGCTGCACGACACAGGTCTTCCACGCCAATCAATGACACCCGGGTATCCAGCTTCGGCAGTGGAGGCAGCAGTCTTCGCCGGATCAGGCCGATCATCGCTGCGATATTGCCCTTCATTCCGGGTCCATACACGTTGACGGGCCGCAGAATCACCGGCGACAGCGAAGACCCGCGGGCCACACGTAACAGGCCGGCTTCGCCCCGCAGCTTGCTTTCGCCGTAGGCGGTTGCATGAGGCGCCTGTTGTTCGGCGGCCTGTGCCAGGCTGCTGCTGAACAACACCATGGTGTGCACGCCAACCTCCGCTGCCACTTCGGCAACCGCCTGCGTGCCTTCAGCATTAACCGCCAACAGCCGTGCCGGGTCAGCCTTGTCCACGTGGGCAATGCCGGCAAGGTGAAACACCGTTTCAGCGCCGGCCATCACGGCAGTCAGAAATTCCCGATCGAGAATATCCCCGGTGACCATTTTCAACCCTGGCGTTTCCGCGGGAAATTGCCCCGCGGGAGGCGCTGACCGGCTGATGCCGGTGAGCGTGTGACCGGCAGCAAGCAACTGATGACACAGCTCCCTGCCGATAAATCCGGTAGCGCCGGTAACCACGGTGTTGCCCAGGGCACCGGTCATTGGATAAACCGCCATCCCCAGGTATTGAAAAAACGCCAGGCCGAGCGACTGTACAGGCGAATATGTTTCAGTCCCTTGGCAGCGGCGTTGCCGCCTCCATGGCGGATTTTCATATCCGGCAGGTAAACAAGCCGGGCAATCTTACCCAGGCGCAGGGACAGGTCGAAATCTTCAAAGTACAGGAAGTAGGCTTCATCAAACCCGCCAATGGCTTGCAGCTGATCGGTGCGACACAGCATAAAGCAGCCGCTGGCCAGGGGAACATCGGCCCCCGTACTGTTTGCCGCCAGGTCGCGCATTTCATAATGTGCCAGGTATCTTTTAAAAAGCGGTCTGACAATTCGCGGCAGGAATCCACGCACAAACAGCACCAGCAAAGTGGGGTGTCGCTTGCACAGGTATTGTTGCTCGCCATCTCCAGACTCTGCGTAGGGGCTGATCAATGCCACATCGGGATGCTGTTCCAGGTAATTCAGACCCACTGCCAGGCTGTCCGACGCCAGTTCGACGTCGGGGTTGAGAACCAGGTGATAGCGGGACTTGCTGGTCCGGATGGCCAGGTTGTGTCCACTGCCAAAGCCCACGTTGCCATGACCGGTAAGCAGTTCCAGCTCTGCCGGTTCCAGGTTGGTGCGCTCCTGCAGCCGGACAATATCGGCAGGGCGCAGGCGCTGTGCGTCGCTGTTATCGATAAGACTGATTCGCGTCTGCACCCGCAGGCCACTGGCCGCCAGGGTCTCCAGGGAGGACCGCAGCGAATTCAGCAGCAGGGCCAGTTCCGACAGCTCGGAGTCATAAACGACGATAGAAACGGTCAGCGTTAGTGGAGTGTTCGCAGTCACCGGCAGGGGCAGGGTCAGGGATTGATTGACCTGGCCGTATGCCAGGATTGCGCCAGTTTAGCAGATCTCATGCCGGTGGCGCAGCCGCGGGTGCTGAAAACAGCAGTGCTGCAGCGACGCCGCTGGTGCCGGCTACGCCTACTCGCGTACCAGCCGGTCTCCGAAAGGCGTTGATACAACACGCATACCGGGAGGTACGTCTGCCGGGTCGATTCGACGGGGTGTAAAGCGTCGCTCTCTGGTGGAGGGCGCGGCCGGGGCATCACCATTCTGCAGGGCCCGGGCACGCAGTGCCGCGAACGGATTGGTTGGCTGCTCGGGAGCGTCCTCGGAAACGATAACCTCGCCTTCGTTTTCCGCAGAATCTCCCGCCGATCGGGAAGCCACCGCTGCACGGGGAACGGGTTCGCCCTTGGTGAGTTCCAGCGAGGCGATATTGGAGGCGTTATTACAGCTTACCCCCAGGTTCCTGTCTTCGATACAGGACGAACTTGCCGGCAACTGAACGGAAACACGTCCGGGACCAACATCAATCACCGAGTATTGCCCGTAGCCTTCAATCCGGGTATTCCGTCCGGCCTCGGTAGTAACCACTACTTCATTGCCGTCCCGGTTTTTGAGAATGGCGCTGTAACGGTCTCCGATCCTGGACGTGCCTACCAGGGTAAATTCCGGTTCGGCGCTGGCAGACGAACTGCGGCCCCGCCGGGTATTGCGTGCGGCGGAATCATTCGCAGTTTCATTTTCCACCGAGCCAAACAGGGAAAATTCAGCCGGGTCTGCGGGAATATCCAGGCTGTCGGTGGACTGCGCCCCGGCGCCGCTGGCCAGCATCAATATGGAGCCGGCCAGCAGGATCCGGGCGACTCCCGAACGCGAAAGGTGGCTGGCTGATAAAACTGTTTGCATCGACTTTTCTTCCTGAAGATTTCCCGGAAATCTATAAAAATATCCACGGAACCTACTGCTCCAGTCTACTCTTCTCCCTGCTTTATTGCCATTTCAGCAGGGTGACGTAGTTGGAAAGGACGTAAATCTGCGACAGGCAGCACCGACATCCGGACTCGCCGACAATCAACAATCTGGCTATAACATCATTAGTCGCAGTTGCCGGTCTTTTAGTTTGACCTCATCAAAGCCTGTAGCTGAAGCCGAACTCCACGGACGTATCCGAGTTGGTAAACAGCTGAAGATTGCTGCGCTGATCCTGGTGAAAAATGTTCACCAGGATCGTGGCCCTATCGGAGGCAGGTCTTCGGTATTGCAACAGGATAAAACTGCGGTCTATTTCCCGCCTCGCGCCATCTGCAAGCAGCGGACTGTAAGTGGCGTGATCACGTATTTCGGTATAACTCAGCTGGCTGCGAAATTCGTTCATGCCCAGGTTGACCTGCCAGACCAGGTTGGCCTGAAATCCGTTGCGATCATCACCGGGGCGACCCCCGTCCAGGGCAAAATTGTTTAACAGTCCCGCTTCCATGATGAACTGATGGTTGATACCGGCAACCTGCAGCGGG
>Ga0209273_10003560_pt1 | contig 10650 bp, 10 predicted proteins | sample tdAd471_FD_187126 | JGI IMG/M metagenome (GOLD analysis project Ga0209273, IMG submission 187126) | Marine sediment microbial communities from the Atlantic coast under amendment with organic carbon and nitrate - tdAd47.1 (SPAdes)... | ecosystem: Environmental > Aquatic > Marine > Coastal >...
AGGCACGTGCGAGCTCGCGCTTCATCAAACGAACTTCGTCTTCCCAGGTCATTGGCACAAGGTGCACGTTTTGCTGGTACCAGGTGTAGTTGTCCTTGCCGATGCCGGACGGTCCGTCTTTGTTCTGCGCCTCGAAAACCAGAAACTCGACCAGGCTCCCAATCGCCGCGCGGGCATCGTCGATGGCCGCCAGGAGCTCATCGCTGATTTGATCGCCGATCATGCCTTTGAGCTTTCTGAGATCCTCCCGGTCCCGGCGGACGTCGTGGAGACCGGTTACCCAGAGGTCCCGGGCATTGCCGGTAAGGTTTTGTTGCGCTTGCTCCATAAGTGGCGGAACTACGCTGAGCTCATCGATCAGGCGCTGTTCTTCGGAAGCTGACAGCGGAAACTCGTAAGTCCAGACCTCGATGACGGCATGGTGCGTCGGTCCTTCGTGGGCGGGAACGTCGCTGCGTGACATCCAGATCGTGTTGTAGAAGGCCGGATCACGCGCCCAGGGCATGAGGACACGACGATTGAAATCGTAGCCGTTCATCTCGGCGCGAACCAGGTGCCAGTCGACCTGCTGCGGAATCTGCCAGGCGGCGATGTCGAAGGATTGCAGCCGCTCGCGCAGTGCCAGGAAGTCCTCCTGCCGGGCTTCGAATTGCTTCACCGTATAGTCCGGTGCACCGTCAAGCAGCGGCGGCGATTCGAACTCGCGCCAGTCAGCGAAGAGCTGCAGTAGATCGTCGTAGTTGAGGTCGTTGTCGGCGATGGCCGGCACGGCGCTGGCGAGCGTCAGGAACAGCGTGCACACGACGAGACAGGTCGACAGGTGATTTCGAGTCATCAGGGTCCCCGATCCAAGTGATCCGGGCACTACTATACCGCTAGTACGGTCGATAGGGTCGCTTGAAGTGGACGGCCAGTGCGCCGATCAGTATCAACAGGGAGCTCCACATGGATATTCGCCAGTAGCTGGTCGCCGCCTTTACGATGTTGAACTGCTCGACATAGATTGTCTCGCAGGCGCCGTCGCCGGTATCGGTGCGCGTCGTGCTCGTGCCGCGTTTGCTGCCGCCACCGCTGGAGTAACCCGCAAGAAAGCCACGAACCCTGATTTGGTCACCGACCCGGATTTTCCGGACCTGCTTGCGGACGAACTCATCGTCAGAGATCAGGTGGTTGTTGGACAGCTGGTCCATGCTGAATGCGTCCCAGGCCTGCTGGTCCCGCGTCTTCACATTGCAGGTAAAGATACCGTTCCAGAAGTTGATCTTGTGCAGGCGCTCGTTACCCGGGTTGTCGCCCCAGATGACGCACACATCGAGCATGTTGATATGGTCGTTCGACAGGCGGTGCATGCGACTATTGTTGTCGTGATGACGGTACGACACGATCATTCCCGTAATGTCGTACTCATACTCCGGTTCAATGCGGTAATCGACGCCATTGAAGTTGAGGTCGAATGATTTCTCGCGCGTCGCCTTCTGTAGCGGTTCGTTATCGAGTTCCGGCACGTAGTCAATATTGCCCGGCAGCTCGTTGCGGTTCCAGAACGAGACGAGCAGCCAGATGAAGCTGACAGCGATGAGAACTCGGTTGAACTTCATTGGACGACCGGCGAATAATTCGTAAGACTTAAGGTTACTCGCTGTGGAAGGTGCCCTATGAAGAACAAAGTCCCACTTTTTGGAATAGCCTGCGTACTGCTCCTGTGTTCTGCGACATCGATCGCAGGTGATCGCGAAGAACTGAGCCAGATGCTGAACGATTTCCTGGCGCACGCGGGCGAAGCTCCCGCTCACGAACGATTTTGGGCCGAGGACCTCGTGTACACGTCGTCCCGCGGAACACGCACGAACAAGGCCGAGATTCTGGCGACATTTGACGAGCCCGAAAACAAGAGCCGCCGCGCCGATCCCGAATACTGGGGCGAGGATGTCGATATCCGCGTGTACGGCGATTCGGCCGTCGTCGCATTTCGGCTGGTTGGCAAGCTACCGGACGAGGAAGAGCTGCAGAACTACTTCAATACAGGCACATTCCTGAAACGTGACGGTGTGTGGAAGGTCGTGGCCTGGCAGGCTACGAAGATTCCTCCGGCCGAATAAACCCATTCTCCCTTCAGCCGACGTTCATACAATTTTCAGGGGCCGTTAAGCAGGCCGGATCTATCCTGTGCGTGACAGTAAGGAAATGCCCCTGAAAGGCAGGAATGGAGATCGTCATGAACATCGTAATTGCCGCAGAAAAACCCAGCATCGCGAAACTGCTCAGCGAGTACGTAAAACGCCGTATCAACCCGGAAGACATCAAGGTGTCGGAAAACCCGAACGAGACTGGGAGCTTCTTCGTGGGCTTGAATTTCGAGCGCTATGTGATGTCACCGAATGGTGAGATTGCAGCCGATACACTGACGATGCGTGACTGACCCCTTTCTCAATCCTCGGTAGCTGGAGCCAGGTCCTCGGTCATATCCTCGGGAGCTTCCGGAGCTTCAGGTGCCTCTGGGCTCTCTGGAGCTTCGGGACTTTCAGGAGCCTCGGGAGCCTCGGCTACCTCTGCCGGTGCCGCCGGTGCATCACCGCTGCAATTCCAGCCCCAGCCTTCGAGCTTGGCAACAAGCCCGGCAGCCCTTTCTTCGCAGTAACCAGCTTGCTGACCCGCGCTCCAAAGTACCTGGTCTTCGCCGGGTGCTTCGGAGTCCTTGTAATAATGCACCTCGCAGGGGACGCTCACGCCGGGCTCGGACATGATGACCACGCGTCGCACCATGTCACCGTAGGTGCATTGGGTGCTTGCTCCTTGCGCGAAAGCAAATCCGGGGACGATCGTAATGAGAAGGGTTATCAGGCTGATTTTTCGCATGTCGGTCACCGCTCAGTCGTTGCGAACTTCGGGATTATAACAGGGTGAACGCAATGTCCTGAGCCGGGTCTGAGTGCTAGAATCCCGCGCTCCGCGCTAACAACAGGCTGGCATTCTCATGCGACTCGTACTCGGACTTATTACCCTCCTTTTCGTTTTTGGTTGCTCCCAGGAGAAGACGACCGAGGTCGACCCGTTACACGACCCCTACATCTGGCTGGAAGAAGTCGAAGACGAGAAAGCGCTAGCCTGGGTCGAGGAGCAGAACAAGGTCTCTCTGGGGCACCTCGAATCTCTGTCGACGTACGAGCCGCTGCGGGCCCGCAATCTCGAGATCTACAACTCGGAAGACCGCATCGCGCATCCCGACATGATGGGCAACTACGTCTACAACTTCTGGCGCGACGAAGACAACATCCGCGGGCGTTGGCGGCGCATGCTGCTGGAAGACTACGTGGGCGGCGACGAAGAATGGGAGCTCGTGCTCGATATCGATGTGCTGGCCGACGGCGAGGACGAGGACTGGGTCTGGAAAGGTGCCAACTGCCTGCGGCCGGAATACCGCCGCTGCCTGCTGAACCTGTCGCGTGGCGGCGCAGACGCCGTCGTCGTACGTGAGTTCGATGTTGAAACAAAAGCGTTCGTCATGGATGGCTTTTCGATCGCCGAGGCCAAGCAGCGCGTGAGTTGGGTGGACGAAGGCTCGTTGTTCGTGGGCAGCGATTTTGGCGACGATAGCCTGACGGACTCGGGTTATCCGCGCACGGCGCGCATGTGGCGTCGCGGCGAACCTATCGAGGAGGCCACCGAGATCTTTGCTGGCGAGCAGCAAGACGTATCGGCCGGCATCTATCGCAGTTGGGACCACGACACGGCCTATGACGTGGCCTACCGAACTCCGAGCTTCTTCGAGTCCCTCAATTACCTGTACACGGGTGACGGTGAGTTTCAGCACATCGAGATTCCCGACGACGCGCAATTCCTCGGCGTCATGAATGGCCAGATGCTCGTGCAGCTGAAGACCGACTGGCAGATTGAGGAAGACACGTATCTGCAAGGCGCGCTGCTATCCATCGAATTCAGTCGCTTCATGGCAGGCGAGCGCGATTTCAAAACGCTGATCGTGCCGACTGCATCGACGGCCATTCCTCGTGGCGGAATTAGGACAACGCGTGATCACATCATCGTCAACCTGATGGAAGATGTCGTTTCCCGGCTCATGCGTTTCTCGTGGGTCGACGGCGAGTGGGTTCGTGAGGATATTGATACCGAAGGCTTCGGGCGGATCTCCCTCGGTACTGCCTCGGATGAATCGAATATCTTTTTCTTTACCTACGAGAACTTCCTGACGCCGGATACCTTGCACGTGGCGGATGACGGTGGCAGGACGATCGATGTGCTGGACTCGCTACCCGAGTTCTTCAATGCCGAAGGCATGACCGTCGAACAGCACTTTGCGACGAGCGCCGATGGCACCAAGGTGCCGTACTTCCTGGTGCTACCGAAAAATTTCGAGTCGAGTGGCAATACGCCGACACTCTTGTACGGTTACGGGGGTTTCGAGATCAGCCTCGCGCCCAGTTACAGCGCGACTGTCGGTCACAGCTGGTTGGAGCGTGGCGGCGCGTACGTCATGTCCAATATTCGTGGCGGCGGTGAGTATGGTCCGGCGTGGCATCACTCTGCGCTCAAGGAAAATCGTCAGCGTGCCTATGATGACTTCATCGCGATCGGCGAGGACCTCATCGCGCGCGGCATCACGAGCCCGGAGCATCTCGGCATCCGGGGCGGGTCCAATGGCGGCCTTCTGACCGGTGTCATGCTGACGCAGCGGCCGGACCTCTGGAACGGTGTCGTCATCCAGGTGCCGCTCCTCGACATGAAGCGCTACAACAAGCTGCTCGCGGGCGCATCATGGATGGGTGAGTACGGAGATCCCGATACCGATGACTGGTCTTTTATCAAAGAGTATTCGCCGTACCAAAATCTCGATCCGGCCGCCGACTACCCGAAGCCGTTTTTCACGACTTCGACGCGCGATGATCGGGTACATCCGGGCCATGCGCGCAAGATGGTCGCTCGCATGAACGAGATGGGCCACGACCTGCTGTACTACGAAAACACGGTCGGCGGTCACGCCGGTGCGTCGGACAACGAGCAGGTTGCCCGTGTCCAGGCGCTGATTTACAGCTACCTGTGGGATCAGCTCGGCGACGAGTAGGCGGCTAGTCCGTCAGAGGTTCGAATCGCGCCTGGAAAAAGCGCAGGTACTCGGGCTCGTACACCATGCGCAGGCCCTTGATCTCGTCGCGGCGCTCATAGACGTCGACGACGGACTCGGTAATGACGTCCATGTGCGCTTGCGTGTAGACACGGCGCGGAATCGTCAGGCGTACGAGTTCGAGTGCCGGTCGACGGTTCTCGCCGGTTGCGGGATCGCGTCCTGCAGAAACGTTGCCGCGTTCCATCGTGCGAATCCCCGCTTCGATGAATAGTTCCGCGGCGAGTGCCTGCGCCGGGTAGTCGTCCTGGTCGATATGCGTCAGGAAGCGTTTGACGTCGATGAAGATAGCGTGCGAGCCGATCGGCATGACGATCGGGATGCCATTGGCCACGAGTCGCCTGCCAAGGTAGCGTACCTGGCCGATACGGGCGTGCTGGTGTTCTTCTGTGACCGCTTCGCGAATGCCCTGGGCCATCGCCTCCATATCGCGCCCGGCCATACCGCCGTATGTGTGCAGTCCTTCGTACACGACGACGAGGTTCTGTGCCTTCGCGAACAGCTCGTCGTCATTGCAGGCGAAGAAACCGCCAATATTTACGAGTGCATCCTTCTTTGCCGACATCGTGCAGCCGTCGGTCAGGTCGCAGATCTCTCTCAGGATGTCGCGGACCGGTTTGTCGCCATAGCCTTCCTCGCGTTCGCGAATGAACCAGGCGTTTTCCATCGTGCGTGTCGCGTCGAGCATGATCGGGATGTCGTGTTTGCGGCAGTAGCTGTGTAGCTCGCGCAGGTTCGCCATCGAGAACGGTTGGCCGCCCGCCATGTTCACATTGCCTTCGAGACTGATGTAGGGCACTCGATCCGCACCAACCTCGCGCACGAGTTTGTCGAGCTTGTCGAGGTCGACATTACCTTTGAACGGGAATTCGGATTCCGGATCGTGTGCTTCGTCGACGATGACATCGACGAACGTGCCGCCCGCGAGTTCCTGGTGCAGGCGCGTCGTCGTGAAATACATGTTGCCTGGAATGTAGTCACCGTCCTTGATCATAATCTGCGACATCAGGTTTTCCGCGCCGCGTCCCTGGTGGGTGGGCACGAGGTGTTTGTAGCCGTAGTGCTCGCGAACCACATCTTCCAGGTGATAGAAATTCTCACTGCCGGAGTAGGCCTCATCGCCTAGCATCAGCCCGGCCCATTGCTTGTCACTCATGGCAGAGGTGCCAGAGTCCGTCAACAGGTCGATGTACACATCGCGGCTGCGAGTCAGGAATGTGTTGTAGCCAGCCTCTTTAATGGCTGCCTCGCGCTCCTCGCGCGTGGTCATCCTCAGCAGCTCGACTGACTTGATCTTGTAGGGCTCGGCCCAGTTTCGTTTACCGGTTTCAGATAGGGGCATCGTTGTTCCACCAAAGGTTAATTAATAAGGTGCGGCTCAAAGTCGCTCGAATTGAGCGGTGAAGTGCCGAAGAAATTCGGGTGCTTTCGAAATGCGGAAGCCGCGGATGTCCTCGCGGCGCTCCCAGACGTAGTGAATCGCTTCGAGCACGTAGTCCATGTGACTCTGTGTGTATACGCGCCGGGGAATGGCGAGTCGCACGAGTTCCAGCCGCGCAGGATGTTCCTCACCTGTGTGCGGGTCGGCGCCGAACATGACGGTACCGATTTCGCAGCCTCGAATGCCTGCCTCGATATAGAGTTCGACAGCCAGTGCCTGGCCGGGATACTGCAATGGCTCGATGTGCGGCAGGAAACGCTTGGCGTCGAGGTACACGGCATGTCCACCGGCCGGTGCCACGACGGGCACGCCTGCATCGAGCAGACCGTTGACGACATAGCGTGTCGACAACAGGCGATAGTCGAGGTAGTGCTCGTCGAGAATCTCGCGCAGCCCGACGGCGATCGCCTCGAGGTCGCGCCCGGCCAATCCACCATAGGTCGGGAAGCCCTCGGTAAGGATCAGGATGTTGCGTTCTTTCTGAGCGAGTGCCGCGTCGTTGGTGCAGAGGAAGCCGCCGATGTTTGCGAAAGCGTCTTTCTTGGCCGACATCGTGCAGCCGTCGGCGTAAGCGAATATCTCGCGGGCAATGTCGATGACTGCCATGTTTTCAAAACCGGGCTCGCGCCGCTTGATGAAATAGGCATTTTCGGCAAAACGACACGCGTCTATATAAAAAGGAATGCCTGCCCCCCTGGCGATTCGGCTGATCTCGCGGATATTCGCCATCGAGACAGGCTGTCCACCGCCCGAGTTGTTCGTGATCGTGACCATGATCAACGGAATCCGCTCGGCGCCTTCGTCAGCAACAACCTTTTCAAGCGCTGCAATGTCCATGTTGCCCTTGAACGGATAATCAGAGTCGAGGTCGTCAGCTTCGGCGCAGGGCAGGTCCAATGCAGTGCCGCCGCGAAACTCGATATTGGCCCGCGTGGTATCGAAGTGCGTGTTGTTCGGAACGATGTCTCCGGCTTCCACCATGACGCCGAACAGGATGCGCTCGGCAGCCCGGCCCTGGTGCGTCGGGATCACCTGTTCGAAGCCGAAAATGTCCTTGACCGTGTCGCGGAAGTGAAACCAGCTCTTGGCGCCGGCGTACGACTCGTCGCCGCGCATCATCGCGCTCCACGCCTCGGAGGACATTGCGCTGGTGCCGGAATCGGTCAGCAGATCGATGATGACGTCATCCGCGCGCAGCATGAACGTGTTGTAGTGCGCCGCCTCGATAAGTTCCTCGCGTTCGGCACGCTCCGTGAGCCGAATTGGCTCGACCATTTTGATCCGATGCGGTTCTATGATGGTTTTCATGGGCTTACACGCCCCCCTCTCGCCGGGAAGGCGAGTTCAGGAGGGCACGTTAACGGGCAGGGACGGTTCGCGCGATACGTAAAAATACTGCGCGAACGTAATGGTCGGGCGTCTCAGCCCCGGCAGAGCGCCTGTTGCACCGGAATTTCGCTCTCGCAGGCGGCCTTGCATCGTGCGGACTTCATCGCGTTCGCATACCACTCGTATTCGTCCAGGAATTTGACGACTCGTTGCTCGTAAGCGGCGTCCTCGGCATTGCCGTCGTCGTCGAATGCCTTGAACACCTGCGATATGGGGAACGCACTCGGGATGCTCGGCGTGCCGAGCTCCGCAAGGATCGTGCGCAGATTGCTGAGGCCGCGCACGCCGCCGAAAGGACCGGCCGAGTAGGTCACGATGCCACTCGGCTTGTACAGGTATTCCGTTTGGAAGTGGTCGAGCAGGTTCTTGAGCGCCGCCGGGATGCTGTGGTTGTACTCGGCGCTGACGATAATGAAGCCATCGGCGTTCCGGAGGGTCTCTGCGATCGACTCCATCGCGGCAGGTGCCGTGCCGTCATCGTACTCCTTGTACATCAGGTCCAGCAACGGCAACTGCCGTTCCTCGGAGTCAACCAGGGTGACGGCATGGCCGCGCGCTTCGAGTTGCCTGACGATGAAGCGCGCTGCCTTGATGCCCTGGCGGGCACGTCGTGCGCTGCCATAGACGACTGCAGTATTCAGTGGCATCAGATGTCCCTGTGTTTATTCGACTGTGATCGACACGACCTCGGTAGTGATCTCGAGGCCATCGCCGGCAGCGAGCTTACGCATCATCTCGATCTGCTCACCCATCATGTTCATCATCATGTCGCGCTGTGATTGCGGCATTTCAAGGAGCTGTTGTTCGAACTCTGCGAGTTGCTCGCGTGCCTGCTCCATCTGCTCGCGCTCGGCATCGCTCATTACGCCATTCATTAGCATTATCTGCTTGTATGATTCGTACATATTGCTGCCCGGCACGTCGCGGTAGTCCTGGTCCAGTTTTTCCATGGTCACCGGCCGGGGCGCGCCGTCCGTACTCATGATTCCGTCCATCGTCATCTTCAGCGGCACGTATTTGTCGGAGTCGACCCAGACATTGACTGTTTGCAGCGTGAAGGAATTGCCCTGGGAGTATTCCTGCGTTCGGTCAAGACCAGTAGCGACCAGGTGATACGTCTCTTTGCCATCAATGGACTCAGTGCCGACGAGTTGGGCGTTGTCGGAAAAATCAGCGATCGTGTGCACGCCATTTTCCGCCATATCATCGAAATCATCGCGCGTGATTATCGAATCGCCTTCGGGCGCAGCAAAGTCATCTGGCAGGACTACGCTGAAGGTCTCTACCGCTTTGCCGTCCGGGCCGGTCACCGTGGTGCGTTCGAACACTACCTTTGATACCTGGCCCATAATTTTTTGTTCGACGACGTATCGATTCACGCCGGCACGACGTTCGTCCCGCAGTTCCAGTACCTTGTCGATAACGGACTGCGCGTCGGCGGCCAGCGTTACGGCGGGTACCAGGGCACAGAAGAGGGGAATCAGGGCTGTCACACTCTTTCTCATTATTGTCTCCGGGTGGTATCGCTCATTGATGCGATTTTAAGTCAATTTCACCAACTTTTCGTGCATTCGGCGGTATGGCTCTATAAGGCAGCGAGACTGCGGATCCTGGGCGGAGAAACATGACCAGCAAACTGATACGGACATTGGTATGCGTGGCGCTTGGTTTACTGGCGACACAGGCCTCGGCACAAAGCAGTGCTTTCGGCGTTGAGTACAGCTGGGGTGCGTCGTTGGGTGTGACGGAGAGGTCAGCTCAACTGTCCAGTTTCGATCGCGCGTATTCGAATTCGACGTTCATGCGCCTCATGGTTAAACCCTTCCTGAATCTGGACGCGGCCCAGAGCGTTCAGCAGGACGATATCGATGCCGGGTATTTCAGGGTCCCCGATCCGAAATTCGGTCTGCCACAGGCATTCCAGCAGCCCCGGCAGATAAAGCTGGGATTTCGTATACGCTTTTAGCGCCTGTACATCCCCGTACAGATCGGATCAACAGCAAGTCGTATAATCAGCGGACCCTGTCCGGGAGATCCGCCATGCTTACCGTCCACCATCTCGAGAACTCACGTTCACATCGTATCGTCTGGTTGCTCGAAGAGCTCGGCGTCGACTATCAAATCACGCGTTACGGCCGTGACAAGGAAACCGGTCTGGCACCGCCTGAGCTTCTCGAAGTGCATCCGCTCGGCAAGGCGCCTGTCATCACCGATGGCGACAAGACTATCGCGGAATCCGGCGCGATTATCGAATACCTTGTCTATGAGTATGACGATGGGCGGCTGAAACCGGCTGACGGCACTGCTGAGCAATTCGCGTATACGTATTGGCTGCATTATGCCGAGGGCACGTTCGCATCGCTGATGATGTTGTCCCTGGTTATGGCTCGAATCGAGGATGCGCCATTGCCGTTTTTCCTGAAACCGGTGGCCAAGGGAATTGCGAGCAAGGTCCGCGATGGCTATCTCGATCCGAACGTCAAAAGAAACCTGGAGTTCATGGAATCGACGCTCAGCGAATCAAAATGGTTCTGTGGCGACCGTTTCACGGCTGCCGACGTGCAAATGAGCTTTCCGCTCGAGGCGGCGGAGGTTCGAACCGACCTTTCGATTGCATACCCGCAACTTGCGGCCTTCCTGGTCGAGATCCGCGAGAGGCCAGCGTACAAGGCGGCACTCGACA
>Ga0209273_10003569_pt1 | contig 10628 bp, 11 predicted proteins | sample tdAd471_FD_187126 | JGI IMG/M metagenome (GOLD analysis project Ga0209273, IMG submission 187126) | Marine sediment microbial communities from the Atlantic coast under amendment with organic carbon and nitrate - tdAd47.1 (SPAdes)... | ecosystem: Environmental > Aquatic > Marine > Coastal >...
CTCTCCAACCATCTGATGAACGAAGCCAACCGCCGAATGAATGAGATTATGAAAGTACTGACGGTCATCTCGACGATCTTTCTGCCCCTCAGCTTCCTGGCTGGAGTCTTCGGGATGAACTTCCGCTATATGCCGGAACTGGGCTGGCCCTGGGCCTATCCCCTGGTCTGGATTCTCTTTGTGTCGGTAGCCGGGCTGATGCTGCGCTTTTATCGGAAACGGGGATGGCTATGAGCACTCGCTGGTGTTGGATAGACGAAGCGGGCAGCCTGTGCGAGTCAACCGCGCCCCCCGCGGGGAGCCAGCCGATTGCCCAGGCGACAGCCCTGCTGCTGCCGCCGTTGATCAGCAGCCTGCACACCAATTTCCACGCCTGGCAGAAGGCCGGGCTATCCCCCGGACCGGTGACAGCCCCACGGATGTGGGTAGACCCGGCGGGTGAACTGGCCGTGGAATGCAAGGAGGCCCAACACCCCACGGCCATCTACCCGGTAGGAGCCTACCAGGTAGGGGCAATGCAAGGGCTGGCCGCCTGGCTCGTCCTGCTGGACAAATGGGTGGAGACATTCGTCGTCATTGCCCGCGCCCGTGCCATCTGGTCTCCGGCTGAACTGGCCAGTTACCTGGCAGGCGATAACGGGGGATCCAGGGCCGTGTTAGAATCGGTTTCCATGGATTCTATAGAGCGTATGGCGGAAAGTTTTAATATACCGGCGGTGGGTGCATCGGGTGCAATTTATGGTATTTTGGTAGCCTTTGCCATTATGTTCCCTAATATCGAATTGATGCTGATCTTCCTTCCTATCCCTATAAAGGCCAAGTATTTCGTACCCGGACTAATAGTGATGGACCTTGTGTTTGGCTTTACTGGATCTGCTATGGGAATTGCCCATTGGGCACATATAGGTGGCGCACTCTTTGGCTTTATCATGGCCTGGTACTGGAAAAAGAATAGTTTCGACAACAGCAGATTGTATTGACGATGGCAGCTTCGAGTTTGACATATAAATACAAAACGGCCGATATGGTTATGAAACTCATAATCATAAATTCTGTGCTGTTCCTTGCATTCAGGCTTACGGCCTTTTTTATGCAGCTTAACCCTGCCGATCTCACCAAATGGTTTACGCTGCCGGAAGGAGTTTCAGAATTCATCCTGCAACCCTGGGCTTTTATTACCTACAGTTTTGTGCATTTTAGCTTCTTTCATATACTGTTTAATATGATATGGCTGTATATGTTCGGCCGGATCATCCTCAATCTCTTTTCGGGCAAGCGGCTTTTAACCATCTATTTGCTGGGCGCTATTTTCGGGGGGCTGTTCTTTGTATTGTCTTACAATGTATTTCCGGTCTTCGAGAACAAGCGCGGTTTTCTGCTTGGCGCCTCGGGAGCGGTAACTGCCCTCATGGCATTTATAGCAACTTATTCGCCCAATACGCAGCTGCGAATTTTCATGTTCAATATTAAATTATGGCATATTGCCGTTTTCCTTATACTGGCAGATCTAATTAGGTTATCTACATCGGATAACGCAGGCGGCCTTCTGGCCCATTTGGGTGGCGCTGTGTTTGGTTATGTTTATGCCGTACAACTGGCAAAAGGTAACGACATAGGTAAGTGGTTTGAAAATATACTGGCTTGGTTTGAAAACCTCTTTAAAACCAGGAAACAGAGACCATTTAAAAAAGTACACCGAACACCAAAAAAGAGCGGTGGCGCAAAAGAATTTGATAAATCCAACCACCAGAAGAAGGTGGATGCCATTCTGGATAAAATAGGAAAGAGTGGTTACGACAGCCTTACAAAAGCCGAAAAGGATTTTTTGTTCAAGGCCGGTAGGAAAGAATAAAACGAAACCAATATAAACCGGGGATGTTAAATAAATTGATGCTTTGGGGCAGCAGATTGTCCGTTTTTCTTCTCGCATTGAGTTTTGTGGTACCTTTTCTGGCGCCATCAGACTTCCCGCAACTATCGCTTGCCAGTTTAGCTGTTTCCCCCTTAATCCTTCTCAATTTTATTTTCCTCATCTATTGGTTATTCAGAAAGAAAAGGAAAATGATCCTAACGGGTCTGGTCCTTGTGATCGCCTATCTTCATTTCGGGCCGTTTATAGAGATCTCTTCTGAAGGGGATAGAGAAGACTACCGTCAATCCCTGAAGATCTTTTCTTATAACGTACGCCTCTTCAATGCTTATGAGAAAGATGTAGACAGTATTGGCGTTGCCGGGGTTATCTCGAATATGATCCGTGAACAAAAACCGGATGTGATAGCGATACAGGAATATTATAACCCCAATAGCTCCGAATTTAGCGAGTACCCATACCGATTTGTTCATTTTCACGCTAAGAATAAACTGGGTCACGCCATCTTCTCTAAATACCCGATCGTGAACAAGGGCGCCTTCGATTTCAACAAAACCTACAACAATAGTATCTACGCCGATATTGTAAAAGGACGCGATACGATAAGAGTGTATAACCTCCATTTGCAATCCCTGGGGATACTACCTAAGATGGGTTATTTGCAGGATGGCGATTCCGAAGTGATACGATCCCGTATGTCGCAGGCCTTTGTGAAACAGGAAATCCAGTTGAAGGAGATTTTGGCACATAAGAAAACATCACCCTACCCGGTTCTTATGTGCGGCGATTTTAATAATACTCCTTTCTCCTATATCTACAGGCAGGCTAAAGCCGGGATGAAAGATAGTTTTTTGGAAAAAGGGAACGGAATTGGCACCACTTTCAAGTTCGATTTTTACCCGGTACGGATCGATTATATCTTTACCTCCCCATCGTTCGACGTAATCACCTTCGAAACAGTAAAGAACACCTTTTCAGACCATAGCCCGGTTTCGGCTACCGTTGGCTGGCCCGTGAAAGCCGATTAACCTAAGTCTTAAATTGTGTCCAGCTTTTGTGCCTCCAGGTAGTGTAGCGCATTTGGGCCTTCATTAAATAAGAGATCCAGCACAGACAAATTAGGCAGGTAACCGTGATGCGCTTCTAAAACCTGCGTGTAGGGAGGAAAATCAAAGTCCTTCTCCTTTTTAGCGGCAACCAGATATCGATAATCGGGAATGGACGGACTAAGCTCGAAACTTGTGGTTAATTCCACAGGTTTACGTATACCCAGCAAATCACAAAGTATGGTGAAGATGTTGAGGTTGTGATCCAAGAGTTTTTCTACCGGACGGATGAACAGCGGCCTGAGGTCGTCTTCGTAATATTCGAAGAAAGGGGAGGTGCGGTAAGCGGTTTGTAACGACTTCCAGTGCTGCGACTGCCATGGAAAGCTATCTTCGGGAATAACATCCCGGGTTTTTTGCCTGTCACCACCACGGCTGTGTTTTACAGGGACATTGAGTAATAGACGCCCGTTAGTATGAGCGATATAGGCGCGGTTTCGGTAGGTTTGTTTTTGGTAATTATCCTGAACCTCGAACACGATAGTATCTGCCGCCACTATCGCAACCATATGCGAGATGGAAGGGAAATAGGTGGGATGGAGAAGTATACGTGCGATACGTTTATTCGTTGATGTGTTGGACGTAGAATTCAGACTTATTCACTGTGTTGTGATTTTCTTGATGCGTTTAGCTTATTTGTGAGTTTTTCAACCTGCTCTCTTCGTAGCTAGGATCACAATCCAAATTTTTCTTAGGGTGGAAATCGATGCCAACCAAGTAATTTCTCAAAAGAATATTGATAGGTTCATTGTTTCTACCGAATATCCTGAATTACTTTTACTCAACTAACCCACCACCTTTGTTAGCGCTTCGCTTTCTTCTTTCTTTTTCTGAAGAAATCGAACACAAACCATCCTGCAAGGAGGATGAGGAAATATTTAAAGTAAGACACCGGCTCTCCCTCACCACCAACGGTAGTAAACAGCCTGTTCCAGCGGATCTTGTTCGAGATTCCCTGCCCATGACTGTTCCAGCTAAACCATACAAACACGGGTTTCCCCACCACGTGATTAAAAGGTACATAACCCCACATACGTGCGTCCTGGGAATTACTGCGGTTGTCTCCCATCATCCAGTAATAGTCCATTTTAAAAGTGTACTCGGTAATGGGTTCCCCGTTGAGTAGAACCTGGGTTCCGGACTGACTTATCTTGTTATCTATCCCCAATTCCCTGCCTTCGTATACTTCGATGATCTGCCGATAAAACGGAATCGACTCTGGCGTAATGGCAACCGTTTTGCCAGCTTCAGGAATATAGATGGGACCAAAATTATCGGTGTTCCAGGAATACTTTGGGTTGTTAGGAAATGCATTCTGATCGTACTTGCCGGCAGGTGCCAGGGCCCGTTCCATGGAGATCACACTGGGGTGATTCTGTAGTTTTTTCGCGGCCTCTTCAGAGATTGCCTTAAAGTAATAGACGTTGTCGTTCTGATAGTACTGGTAGTCGTCTGTGATATCGTAGCGATTTTTCAGGATCCCGTCCGATATTCGTCCGCTGGTCTTCACAAAATACCCAAACTGCAGCTTCGCCCTGTCCGGCAGATCGTTTTCCTTTCCGTTAATAAACACATAGCCGTCTCTAACCTCGAGAGAATCTCCGGGTAATCCCACACAACGCTTTACATAATTGGTTTTCTTGTCCAGCGGCTTTATATAAGAACCTTTGAACGGTCGCTGAATATCTATCAAAGTATCAACCGGCCAGCTGAATACCACTATATCGTTTCGCTCAATATCCTCGAATCCCGGGATCCTGAAATACGGATATTCGGGGCCTTTTACATAAGAGCGGGTCTTTAAAACGGGGATGGTGTCGTGCACCATTGGCAGAGATACCGGTGTAATTGGAGTACGTGCTCCATAATGGAATTTGCTTACAAACAAAAAGTCCCCAACCAGTAAGGTCTTTTCCAAAGAGGAAGTTGGAATAGTGTAAGGCTGCATGAAATAAGTATGTACAATGGTTGCAGCAACCACGGCAAACAGTATCGAACTTACCCATTCGCCGGCACTTGTTCTCGGTTTTAAACTTCTGTCTTTTATATAAGTAACATCCTGGGTGTAGTTGATATAGTAAATGTACAATCCAAGGGTAAGCAGCACCAGGACCGTATCTGTAGTACTATTTCTACCAAAACTTCGGATCGTCTCTACCCAGACCACCGGGAACATAATGAGATTTACGATCGGGATAAAAAGTAGTATCGTCCACCACCAGGGCCGATTTATTATTTTCATCAGGACAATGGCATTGTAAATTGGTACGCCTGCCTCCCATGCCTTTCTACCTGCTTTTATATATAATTTCCAGGTTCCTAAGAAGTGAACCAGCTGCAGTATGAGGATAAATATTAACCAGCCTGTTATCGTCATTTTTTATTTTTTTTCTGAAGGAATCCCTCCAGGATTGTTGTTTTGTTTTTATTCAATTCCGAGGACATCTTTCATCCCGAAAACTCCTTTCTTGTTCTGAAGCCACTGAGCAGCCAGGATGGCTCCTTTTGCAAATCCGTCCCTGCTATGAGCCTCATGCTTTATAGAGATAGTATCTATTTCCGAACTATAGGTGATCTCATGGGTGCCCTTTACATCTTCCTCTCGTTTCGCATGGATTGGGACAACAGCATCACCCTGCCCATCCAGTTGCCAGGCCTCTTTAGCCGTGTTTTTTATGATCCCTTCGGCCAGGCTAATGGCAGTACCACTTGGCGCATCTTTTTTCTCGGTATGATGTATTTCCTCTATGCTTATATCGTACATAGGCCAGGAGCTCATTTGCTTGGCAAGATATTCATTCAAGCCGAAAAACAAGTTGACCCCAATGCTGAAATTGGACGCGTAGATAAAACTTCCGTTACGTTCTTCACAAAGGTTTAGCACTTTGTCATAGTCTTTCAGCCAGCCGGTGGTTCCACTCACAATGGGAATCCCGTCCATAATACAGCGAGATATATTGTTAACCGCAGCTTCAGGAGTTGAAAAATCGATCGCAACATCGGCTTCTGCCAGATCACCACGTTCATTTGCCCTGTCTTTTATAAATACTACCTCATGCCCGGCTTCAACAGCCAGTCGTTCAATGGTCTTTCCCATCTTTCCGTAGCCCAATAGTGCGAGTTTCATTTTAAATTGAATTTAAAGGAGAGACTGTAATTTGCCTGGGTACTGATGGGGTCTACGTAGAGGTTCGGACTCAAAGTAAGGTCGTCACTTACGTTATACTGACTCAAATGCGCATCCACATTCGCATCGATAATATTCACCAGGTAAAAAGCCAGAGATACGATGATACTTATATCCTTATTTTTTTGTGCCGAAATTTGTGCGTCTATCAGCCGGTCGTCCGAGATCACAGGCGTGGTCCCGGATCCGTAGAACTCATCATCGGTAAAGCCGGCAAGCCGACGCTTATAGGCATCCCTGAACCGGTCGTAATCCTTATCGTTCTGGATATAGAAATAAACCCCGGTTGCCATCCCCGCGTAGATGATGGGGATCTTCCAGTACTTCTTGTTATAGGCCTGTCCCAATCCAGGTAATACCGCCGAGTAGAAAGCAGCGCGTGAAGGCGCAAGGGGGTCGTAACTTTGTTTGTTATTGATGGTGTCCTGTACCACGAGAACTTCTTCCCTGGATACGTTCAGGGAATCGGGGGTTTGCGCAAAAAGTGAAGTTGCAGAAAGTATGAAGAGGATGTATAATAGCCTACTTTTCACCTTTTATCTGATTCAAAATTCGAAGAAAATCTTCTTTATTCGCAAATGGGACTATAAGTTGCCCTTTGCCCGAACCATTTACTTTTAGCTGAACCTTGCTATCGAGTAGGTCTGAAAGCTCCTTTTTTGCTGCTGAAGCGTAAGCGGGTAGTGACTTCGTACTGCTTTTAGGAGCAGTTTCCGGGCCTTTGATACTTCGTACCAGGCTTTCAGTTTCTCTAACCGAAAGTTTCTTACTTAGTATCTGCTCGTAGATATCGAGCTGTTGGTCCAGATCCTCCACATTAATGAGTGCTCTCCCGTGACCCATAGAGATAAATCCGTCGCGCATCCCTGTTTGGATGATGGGGTCCAGCTTGAGCAACCTGAGATAATTAGCTATGGTAGAGCGGTTCTTACCCACACGATCGCTCAAGGCCTCCTGGGTAACCTGTATCTCCTCAATAAGTCGTTGGTAGGATAATGCTATTTCAATGGGATCGAGATCCTGCCGCTGTATATTCTCCACCAATGCCATTTCCAGGGATTCCTGGTCGTTAGCGATACGGATGTAAGCCGGGATGGTTTCAAGACCGATAAGCTTTGAGGCTCTGTAGCGTCTTTCACCACTTACCAGCTGATATTTATTGAAGCCAAGTTTTCTAACTGTAATAGGCTGTATTACGCCCAACTCTCGAATAGAGGAGGCTAATTCGCGCAGGGATTCTTCGTTGAAACTGGTTCTTGGCTGAAAAGGATTAACCTCGATGGTATCGAGTTCCAGTTCCACTATATTCCCAACTACCTTATCCGCATTCTTATCGTCTGCAGATTTTATATCGTTTGCCGGATCCTTGAGTAATGCAGAGAGTCCACGTCCTAATGCCTGTTTTTTCGTCGCCTTCGCCATACCGTCCTATGCGTATTTTTCTATTAATTCCTGTGCCAAACTTAAGTAATTATTGGCACCTTTACTACCGGCATCATAACTAATTATGCTTTCTCCGTAGCTGGGTGCTTCACTTAAACGAACGTTCCGTTGAATGATTGTTTTAAACACCATTTCATCGAAATGCTTTTTTACTTCATCCACCACCTGGTTAGAGAGACGTAAACGGGAATCGTACATAGTGAGCAATAGCCCCTCGATATCTAGTTCGGGATTGTGGATCTTCTGAACACTTTTTACCGTGTTGAGGAGTTTACCAAGTCCTTCCAGGGCAAAATATTCGCACTGAATAGGGATCATCACCGAATCGGCCGCAGTAAGAGCGTTCAGCGTTAAAAGACCCAAAGAAGGAGCACAGTCGATGAGAATGTAGTCATACTCATCCTTCAATTCGCTTATGGCGTTCTTCAGCATGTATTCCCTCTTGTCTTTATCTACAAGTTCTATCTCAATGGCCACCAGGTCTATATGAGCCGGGATAAGATCCAAGTTGGGAGAACTAGTCGATACGATGGCCTCCTTTGCAGACACGGTATGTTCGATCAGGTGATAGGTTCCGTGCTCCACCTGCTCCACATCAATCCCAAGCCCGGAGGTTGCATTTGCCTGGGGATCTGCATCAATCAATAAAACTTTCTTTTCTAATACACCAAGGGATGCCGCCAGATTAACCGAAGTCGTCGTTTTTCCTACCCCCCCTTTTTGGTTTGCAATAGCAATTATTTTACCCATCAGGTTCGTTATAATTTAGCACTAAAAATACGATTAATTATGGGGATAGGAAATCAATTTTGTTAACAGAAAGTGAACAATTCTTACAAATAGCGCAATGCGTCATAATCCGTATATTAGCTTCAAACAATTGGTAAGGTGCGGCTACGTAGATTTTTCAAACTGAAATACTTAGGATTAGCCTTTCTTCTGGGCCTGATCACGGCCGGGATATGGTATTCTCAGCTATCTAACCGTCATAAGGCCATCGTAAAAACACGATTGCTTCACGGCTTGAGAATAATCGATCACGACTGGGAGATCATGGAAAATGACAGCAGTGTGCAATTAGAATCCCCGGAGCTGCTTGTTGATAATATTTATCAATCCATGGATGGGCCACAGGCTATCCTTAACCTTGAGCTTAATTCGGGCGATTCTGGTATAAAGTGGATCACCGGATTTAAGGCCGAAGTTTTCCGCGAGGGAACACAGGAACACAACAACGATTTTCTTTGCCATACCAATATCGATTTCTTTAACGGAGTTCATTACAAAAACCTAAAACTTCCTAAACGCATTAACAGCCAGTATCCCAGGTTGGGCACTTTGTCCAACGGTATCAACCAACTGAACTTTCCGGAGGGGTTCGGGTTTCCCGTAGCCGATAAAGATGCATTTATCATCGCCTCCAGGACACTTAACCACAATATAGAGGATGCCTTTTTCAAGGTGAAACACAAGATCGAATTCAGTACAAAACCCGCAGAAGCCAATCTAAAACCACTAGTTCCCAATGCCCTGGTGTTGTTACAGGATTACAACAGAGAAAACCCGGACAACCCCGAACAAAGTGACGACCCCAACCTCTGCTTACCCCTGGATCTGAAAAATCATTCCTTTCCCAACGAGGATGGCGTACGCTATGCAGCTCACTGGGTGTTGCCCAAGGGAGAACATCTCTATAAATTCAATGTTACCTATCAATTACGATTAACCGAGAATACCACCATACATGCCATGGCGGCGCATCTGCATCCCGATGCCCAGAAATTCACTCTCTACGACCTCACTGCAAACAGAGCAGTGTATACTATCAATTGCGAGAATTACGATGAGAAGATCGGGTTGAAGGATGTATCCACTTATTCCAGCGAGGAGGGATTGCCGCTCTATGCCGATCATGAGTACGAATTACAGCTTCACACTTATAATCCTTCCGACGGATTTAGGGATATGATGGCCGTATTGTTTATCTACGTTTACGACCGGGAAATGGATGAGCATCTAAAGGCCCTTCAGAAACTATAGCCCTAGAGAATTTGTATATGGATGTGGTCGTCGTGCCGAACCGCCCTACAGCCGTGATACCTAACTTTCGAACTAACAATACCCAATCGGGTCTTTAAATGAGGTTCGATGAAAATCTTCGAAATTTCGGATTGCTTCACTAATTGTTGTAGCAAATACTTTGTTCCTTTTTCTGAAAATTCCAGATCTCTGTTAATTCTACCCAGGCTGAGGTACTTAGGAAAATCGTATTGCCAATAGCCCGCATTAGCACATATTTCCGCCTGATTTTCCTCTGAAGGTAACGGGGGTTCGTAGACGCCATAACCACTTCGTGATGGTTTTTCTGAAATAACCTCACCATCTCTTTCGTACAGCAGGGAGAGATCAAGTTTCTTACCGTCATTATGGCTTAAATGCGGTAATAATGGAAAGCCATCAAAGAAAGGAAAGTTGGCGTCCAGATAGACTAATTTAACACCTGGAAATTTCTTGTTCAGATCGCTCGAAACCTCATTGATAATTCGGTTGATCTCTGGTTTCACATAGTTTCGATTCGCCAAAACATAGAATAAAGATTGTGGTTTTATAAGATCATTGTTTCCTATTTTTTCTCGCCCAAAATTCGGTGCGACAAGAGGGAGTAACAAAAAAGTGAATAGTAGATAGGAAACTAAAAAGAAAGCATATTTCTTCCATCTGTATCTTCGGAACGAAAAAATGCAAATTATATAAAGCAAACCACCAACCTGAGTCGTTATCGTCAAGACTACAGCAAGGATAATATGCGTTATGGCCTTTACGTACTTCAGAATCACTTACTTTTCTTAGCCCGGATCATGGCCTCAAGCATATCCCACATTTCCTGGGGGATTTCTTCAAGTATATTCATCTGGCCGGCTCCTTTCAGCCATTCACCGCCGTCTATGGTAACCACCTCTCCATTGATATACGCGGAGAAGTCGGAAACGAGGTAAGCAGCCAGATTTGCCAATTCCTGATG
>Ga0209273_10003571_pt1 | contig 10625 bp, 6 predicted proteins | sample tdAd471_FD_187126 | JGI IMG/M metagenome (GOLD analysis project Ga0209273, IMG submission 187126) | Marine sediment microbial communities from the Atlantic coast under amendment with organic carbon and nitrate - tdAd47.1 (SPAdes)... | ecosystem: Environmental > Aquatic > Marine > Coastal >...
GTTACTCAGGCTTCAAAACAACTGACGTTGTTCTGAAACACTCAACTTGAGGAGCCGGATGTGGGCCCACAAGTCCGGTTCTGTGAGAGGCCCGAAGGAGTAATCCTTCGGGCCTACTCGACGGAGCGTGCGCGGCGCAGCGAGTGCGGAGCGTCGCAGCCCGATAGCGGAGCCGGGCGGAGACAGCGAAGCAACGAGCGCAGACTCGCACGCGGACCAGCAGGGCAAAGGTGCATCGGGCAGGCTGTTCAACCGGATGCGAGGAAAATAACTGGAACCGCAGATGCACGCAGATAAACGCAGATGGCAGGGCGACGGGATTTCAGGCACTCATCCGCGATCAAGGAGAATATGCGTTCATCGGCGTCCATCTGCGGTTTCTAAACAGGACATGTCTGCGATTTCTTTAAAGGAGCATGTCAGCAATGAATCACGAAGAACTCAACGCGATCACTGAGAAGATCATCGGCGGGGCCTATGCTGTCGCGAACGGGCTCGGCAATGGGTTTCTGGAGAAGGTCTACGAGAACGCTCTGACCCACGAACTCGGCAAAGGCGGCCTGGCCGTCGAGCAGCAGAAGGCGGTGCAGGTGATTTATGACGGCGTCATCGTCGGCGACTACGTAGCGGACCTGCTCGTTAACGAAGCCGTGCTCGTCGAGCTGAAAGCGGTAAAGACGCTCGACGACGTGCACATGGCTCAGTGTTTGAATTATCTGAAAGCAACGGGCCTCAGTGTCTGCCTGCTGATCAACTTTGGAACGCCTCGCGTCGAGGTGAAGCGGATTGTGAATCGATTTTGAGCAGGAACCGCAGATGCACGCGGATGAACGCAGATAAGACTCAGGGCGATGACGCCTTGGGCCTGCCTGGCATCTGCGTTTATCCGCGTGCATCCGCGGTTCTCATGACTGCCTGGAGTCTCTGCTATGCCGAGTACCGTTGTGACGTGGCATCCACTGGCAGACGGGACGGCTCCCGAGTGGGCATCCGGCTGGGGTGAGGACCGGCACGGGCCGTTCGTTGAGCTGACAATCGCGGAAGTGACGCAGTGGCTGCGCTGGGTTCCAGCGGGTCGGTTTCAGATGGGCTCTGTCGATGATGACGAAGTCAGTTTCGAGGACGAGCGTCCACGGCACTGGGTAGAGATCACACGCGGGTTCTGGCTGTTTGACACTCCCGTGACTCAGGAGCTGTGGGAAGCGGTGATGGGCGAGAACCCGAGCGACTTCAAGGAAAGCGAGAAGTGCCGGCAGCGTCCGGTCGAGAATGTGAGCTGGGACGACTGCCAGCAGTTCTTCGCTCGCTGCTCTGAACTCAGTCCCGGAATCACGCTCGGGCTGCCCACCGAAGCCGAATGGGAATACGCCTGCCGGGCCGGCACAACGGAAGCGACTTATTCAGGGGCAATGGAGATTCTCGGGGACTGCAACGCACCGATCCTCGATTCGATCGCCTGGTATGGCGGGAACAGTGGCGTCGACTGGGAACTGGAGGGCGGAGTCGACATGACCGGCTGGCCCGCAAAGCAGTACGAGTTTGCCAAAGGGGGGACGCGGGTTGTCGCGACACGAGAGGCAAACGCTTGGGGGCTGTACGACATGCTGGGAAATGTTTGGGAGTGGTGTCGAGACGCCTCCCGGCGGGAGTATGGCAGCGAGTCGGTGACGGATCCGTTCCATGACGGCGACGCGTCGGCCTATCGCGTCGTCCGTGGCGGCTCGTGGCTCTACGACGCCCGCGGCGTGCGGGCTGCGTACCGGAACGCGTACTCGCCGGGTCTCCGGAACTACAACGTTGGCTTCCGCCCCCGAGTTCTGTGAGCTCAAGCCGGTGGCGGAGCCACCCACCGGAAAGCCGCAGCGAGTGCGAAGCGTCGCAGCCCGATAGCGGAGCCGGGCGGAGACAGCGCCGCAACGAGCGCAGGCGTCCCACGCAGTTTCGGCAGCCCGTACGTTGTTGGCGACGCGTTCAGTCCGAGAGTCGAGGCACGCCTCGAAGGATCGGATACTCGCCGGAACCTTCTTCTGCGGTGGGCTTCCCATTCGGGCAACGTTTCCGTGAGGGGGACGGCGATTCGGCGGGCGGAAGCGGCATGGTTGCTGCATTCGAATCGGGGCGGTGCGATCCGTGTCGTTCCGGGCAGCCAGCATCGTTATAGTGGCGCGTTCTTTCGCAGAGCTGTGCTCGATGCTTTCGATCGTCGCGCTCTCTGCCGTGCTGCCGAGTTTCTGGCGTCTGAGCCGTTGCCTTGAACACAGACGAAGTGTGCCTCTCCCCTCATGACGTTCTTTAAGTCTGCCATCATTGTCATCGCCGTTTGTGTCTGCTCCTCATTGCAGGCGGGTGAGTCTGAGACGCCGGTTACTCTGGAGAGAGCCAGAGAGATCGGGCGGTTGAAGTCGAGGTTTCTGAAGGCAGCCGGATCGGTCCCCAGCAGCGCTGCGGCGATTCCCACCGCGAATGTCGCGTTTTTTCATGAGTCGGCGGCGGCCATTCTCACGCGGAGCTGTCTGGCCTGTCACGGGCCGGAAAGATCTGAGGGGCGTCTGCGGGTCGATCTGCTGAATCCTGACCTGCTGGCCGGCCCCGACGTCGGGCGATGGCGCGAGGTTTATAACGTCCTGAGCAACTCGGAGATGCCTCCCGAGGACGAGCCCGAGTACGCGCTGTCTGACGAGGAACGTGGCAGCGTTGCTGACTGGCTGGGCGAGGAACTCAACAAGGCGTCGGTTATGCGGCGCAACAGTCGCGAGCATTCCTCGTTTCGCCGGCTGACGAAGTACGAATACAACTTTGCGTTGCAGGATCTGCTCGGCCTGCCCTGGTCACTGGCGAGCAGTCTGCCTCCGGAAACCGCGTCGGAAGACGGCTTCAAGAACAGCTCGGCATTGCTGCAGATGTCGGCGATGCAGTTTGAGACGTACCGTGAGATCGGGCTGCAGGCTCTGAAACGAGCAACCGTTAGCGGCGAGCGACCGAAGCCGGTGACGTATGTCATCAGGATGTCGGAAGAGCTGGCTCGTGCCCAGGGAGTAAAGGACGCGAAGACGTTCAGCCGAAATGACGAGAGCTACACGCGGAATCGCAACCGTGCTCATCTGCTGGACCGAGAGACGGGCACGGCAATTCATTTCTCGAACGGCAGGTCAATGCCTCGACCTGATGCTGTGGTTGGGGAGAGTCCTGCGATGTCGCCTGCGGTTCTCGTGCTGCCTCGATCCAATGAACTGAAACTGAATCTGGATCGGTTTCTGCCGGACGACGGCGTCATGCGGGTGCGAATTCGGGCTGGCCGCTCGACGATGAATCCGGAGGAGTTTGCCAGCCTGCGTCTGATTTTCAGTGCTCACACCAGTAACAACGCGAACTTCTCGAACGTCATCAGCGAGCGTGACATTCCGGTGACCGCCCCAGCAGACCGTCCGGAGTTCATCCATTTCGACATTCCGCTGGGCGACATTCAGCGCAATCCGTTTCGCAAACTGACGACCACCTTTCCCCGGCGGGACGAGTTTCTGCACATTCGCAACGAATCGAATGCACGTGGCGGGAAAGAACCTCTGCAGGTGCTGATCGACCATGTCGAAATCACGGCTCCGTTTTATGCGCAATGGCCGCCGAAAACTCATACCGACATCTTTTTTGCGAGCGACAACAGGGATGACGAGGCCGCGTACGGTCGCGAGGTTCTGACCCGCTTCCTGCGACGTGTCTGGCGGCGGCCTCCGAGGTCGGCAGAAGTTGACCAGTTCATGGGCCTCTTCGAGAAGTACCGGTCGGACTTTTCGACGTTCGAGGATGCGATGGTCGAAGTTCTCGCGACAGCGCTGGCGACGCCGGAGTTTCTCTACGTGACGCAGCGAGTGGCGGGTGATTCGGAAGCGGCAGCTGAAAGAATCACGGACCTGGAACTGGCCGGTCGGCTCGCGCTGTTTCTATGGTCGAGCATTCCGGATGACGAATTGCTGAAGGTTGCCGAGCAGGGGACGCTCAGCGATCCAGACGTGTTGGCCGCTCAGGTCCAGCGAATGCTGAACGATGCTCGTGCCCGCCGCTTCTCGCAGAACTTTGTGCAGCAATGGCTCGGCCTCGACGGTCTGGAGAGCGTGCCGCATCTTTCTGACAGTTCGTTGAAGGAAGCCATGCGGGACGAGCCGGTCGCGTTCTTCGACGACGTTCTCCGGAACAATCGCAGCATCATGGACTTCATCCATTCTGATTATGTTCTCGTCAATGAGCGTCTGGCGGGGCACTATCGGATTCCGCACGTCTACGGACCTCATTTCCGCAAAGTCGCCGTTGAGCCAGCAACGCACCGTGGCGGACTTCTGACGGCAGCAGCAGTTCTGGCGATGAACTCGGACGGCAAGGATTCGCATCCGCTGAAACGTGGCATCTGGATGCTGGAACGAATTCTCCATGATCCACCGCCCGAGCCTCCGCCGAATGTTCCGGAAGTCGATTTGACGGATCCCGAGATCCTGAAGATGACCGTCAAGGAACGGATCGCAGATCATCGAAACAAGCCAGCGTGCTACTCGTGCCATTCGAGAATCGATCCGTGGGGCATCGCGTTTGAGAACTATGACGCACTGGGAGCTTATCGCACGCAGATCCAGGGAAAGCCTGTCGATGCGACGGCAGAGCTGTTCAATAAACAGACGCTGGCTGGAATGGATGGTCTCAAACGCTACCTGCTCACCAGCCGACAGGATCAATTGGCGCGGGCGATGGTCCACAAAATGATGGCGTACGCACTGGGACGGCCTCTGTCGTTTGGGGATCGGGCTGACATTGACAGCTTGACCGCGCAGTTCCGAAAACGGGGCGACCGTCTCGGCGATCTCGTTCAGCTGGTCGTCAACAGTGATCTCTTCAACTCAAAATAAGTGTTGTCATTCTCCTCGCCGAATCGCAGGCAGACACAGCCAGTCACACCGTCCGATGACGGTCGCGACAGTCAGAATCTGATGAGTCAGGAACGCACGATGAATCACCAATCCGCCTCGCTGAATCGTCGAACATTTCTCCGTGGCACTGGAGTCGCGCTGGCGCTGCCGTGGCTTGAGACCTTTGCGACAGCGGAATCCGGCTCGCGTGAAGCGCCGAAGCGTTTCGTCAGTATCTACCATCCAGACGGGGTCGGTCTGCCGCTCAAGTCGGATCCCGCGTGGAAGGACTGGAGCTGGTTTCCTCGCGGCGGCGAACATGACTTTGAGTTGACCCGGGTTCTCGATGTGCTTGAGCCGCTGCGGAGCGAGATCACGATCTACTCCGGACTGTCGCATCCCGCTGTGCGGCAGGTGCATGGCCACTCGAACGCTGACCAGTATCTGACGGGGGCAGATACGAAAGGGCACGGCCCGTATCAGAATTCCATTTCGCTCGACCAGATTTACGCGGCACATGCGGGCAGGTTCACGCGTCATGCGTCGCTGGTCATGTCGACCAATGGCGGTGTGGGCGGTCCTCGCGGTGCGCAGACGCAGTCGTTCAATGCTGAGGGGCGGCCGATCCCGGCGATGAACAAGCCGAAGCAGATCTTCGACACGCTCTTCGTCACCAGCGGGAAGGAAGCGGCTGCCAGGCTGGCGAGGAGCAAGAGTGCTCTGGATCTGCTGATCGCCAATACGCGATCGCTGGAGCGGCAGCTTTCGAAACATGATCAGGAAACGCTCAAGCAGTATCTCGACGCCGTGCGCGACACCGAGGTCAAACTGACGAAGGCGCAGAAGTGGCTGGAGACTCCCGTGCCGACAGTGGATTCCAGCAATCTGCATCTGGACGCGGAACCGAAACAGGCGCGTCGCTATTTCGAGACGATGTACGAGCTGATCTATCTCGCCTTTCTGAGCGACTCGACGCGAGCGGTGACGTTTCAGCTTGGTCGGGAGAATGGCGAGGGCCCGCACGATCTGCTGTCGCGGGCCGTTGGCCTTGGCGGTGCGCACGGACTGACGCATGCCGTCAAGAAGCCGAACGGCTGGAAGAACCTGGGGACTTACAATCGTTACCAGGCTGGTGAGTTCGGACGCTTTGTGCAGAAACTGAAGGACACCCCTGAGCCGAACGGCAACGGGAGCATGCTCGACAACACGTTCGCCATGCACGGTTCAGCGTCGAGCAGTTTCCACCTGTCGCGCAACTATCCAATCATTTCCGCAGGCGGGAAGAATCTCGGGTTTCGGAACGGGCGGTACCTCAAGTTCGGCCAGGGCAACGAGGATAATCAGGCCGGTGCCGGCATTGTCACGGATGCCGGATGGCGAGGGAAAATCGAAGCTGAAGAACTCCCGCTGGCCCACCTGTTCGTGACGATCCTGCAGCGACTCGGTGTCGAGACGGACTCGTTCGCCGGCTACACGGGGACGCTGAATCGCGTTTAGCCCGGATTGTTCATGAAGACTGCAGGGCGTGTGGAGCAAGCCGTTTCAGGCCGGCGCGTTACGTCGGCAAACAGGACGCGTCGTCTGCGACACTCTGCATCGGGAGCAATCTGGTTTGCACAACGCACCACGGCAGGAACGCCGACTCCACGCACCCTGCGTCAATGTTCCGGGTTAGTGCTTCGGTGCGTAGCCCTTCCAGACCCACTCGATCGCGTGTGGCAGGAACTGGGCTTTGGCGTTGCGGACGCCGTGGCCGGAGTTCTGGCAGAAGAGATACTGGTATTCGTATCCCTTCGCCTTCAGCACCTTCGCCATGCGATGGTTGGCTTCCACCCAGTCGTGCATGCCGTCCCGCATGACGTTGGGGTTGAAGTTGTCGCGATCGCCAACGGCCAGAAAGATGCGGAGCGGTTTCTTCGGGCTGTTGGGGATGATGCTTTCGTGAAAGTCCCACGCTCCGCCGGGCGTTTCAGGATTGAACGGCCACTGCTGGTTCACGAACGTGCCTGAAGTCGTCAGCACGCGGTGGTACAGGTCGGTGCGATACCAGGCCATCGCCAGAGCGGCCGAGCCTCCGGAGCTGCTGCCCATCGCCGCGCGCCCGTCAGGATCGCTGGTCAGCTTCACCTCGCAGTGCTTTTCGACACGCGGCAGCACTTCGGTTTCGATGTACTCAGCATAGAGGCCCGACATGGTGTCGTACTCTTTCCCGCGCTCGTGCCCCTGAGCGTCGCCGCCGCCATTGGCGATCTGGATCGCGATCAGCGCGGGAACGCGTTTCTGAGCGATCAGGTTGTCGAGGATTCGCGGGATCTCCATGCCGGGTTTCCCCTTCGGGCCATCGTGGATGACCATGAATGGCGCTGGCGTTCCACGCTTGTACTGAGCGGGAATGTAAACCGTGATCTGCCGCACGTAGTCGATCTCGTGGGTCTCGACGATCAGCGTTTTCGGGTTGTCGGGGTCGACCTTGCCGAACTCCTTCCGGGCGATGCCGGGATTGAAGAGCTTTGTGTCCCGAGAATCGATTGTGAATTGCTGCACCTTTCCTTGCGGTACTCCGTCGACGGCCTCGCGCTCGGGAGCCGGTGTGTATTCGGGACCGATGAGAAAGTTGCCGTTGGCATCGAGCGGAGGATTCAGGCCGGGCTTCGCATCGAGACGCACGAAGGGCGGTGCTCCGGGAGCGTCAAAGCGGCGAGTTGGCGGCGGTTCCCGCTTCGGCGGGGCCGAGTGGGCGGGGCCGGGTTGCAGCGTCGAGAACGTCAGAATCGCCAGAGCGGTGAAGCGAAGTAGGGGCATGGGGAGTCCTGATTGAAGTCACGAGTCACAGGTCAGTCCCGCCGCGGTGTGCTGCCATTCAGCGCGGTGTGCGGGCGTCTGAGTTCTACTGCCATGAGTTCATGGATTGAAGCGAGGCTGGCACGCGATACGTGGCGCGACTTGGTCGATCGTTGCGGAGGGCGGACGGTCCCTCGCGGTTTGATCGTGCTCGCACGCGGTCAGGGCAGGCCGTTAAGTTTGCGGAGGACCCACTCTGTCGTGAGCAGCGCGAAGAAGGCGACCATTGTCAGCCAGTGATCCCACAGTGTCAGCTCCTGGCGGGCCTCGGCTGCGTCGTCGGGAAGGTTGAGCAGAGGAATGATCTGGTCGGTCTGGTCAGGCAGCAGCAGTCGGCCGTTGGCTGAGGCGGCCGCAAGGCTTGTGAGCAGGTCGGCGTTGGCAGTCAGGTCCGCGTTCTCGGCGGTTCGTGGTCGCGTGACGAACAGGTCGGCTTCGACGGGAGGACTGAGGTCGGCGTCCTGGGAAACCAGTCGCGCGGTCCAGGCTCCGGGAGGCAGTGACGGCACGACGCCTTCAAAGAGTTCCGGCTGACGCTGGTTCGGAGCGAGGTCGATGCGGAACGGGGCGTCGGTGTTCGAGCCAGCGGGGCGGCGTTCGGTGTTCTGCATTGCTTTCGGTGAACGATCGGCGGGGATGAACTCGAAGGCGGCTTTCAAACCGGGATGCTGATCGAGGTGGCGTTTCTGCCAGCGAGCCTGAACAGTGATGGGCTCACCGGGCGAGACGTGCGTGTGCGACAGAGAAAGTCGGACGACGTCGTTGCCCGCGGATGCCTTGTTTCTCGCGCCCCAGCGGGCGATCTGTCCCCAGAAGCGATGGTGCAGTTCGTCGCCTCGACGGTGCCGCCAGCGCCAGGTACTGTCGATGCCGAGCCAGAGGACCTGGCCGAAACCGTAATGCTGGTGGATGAGCAGTCCCGTTTGCCGCTCGCGTTGCAGCGGCGTCAGGGGAACTGTCTGCGGGCCGAGTGCTTCGGGGGGCAGTCCGCTGGCCGAGAGCAGAACGGTGGCCGTCGCTCGAGCGTTCCCCGTCAGTCCCCACAGATGGCCCGGCAGCGACCGCCACAACCGCCGGTCATCAAGCGGATCGGCGGCAAGTCGCATCATGTCTTCCTCGGCGCCGTCGTCGGTCAGGCTCGCTCTAAAACCCATTTCGTCAGGCAGTGTGGACGGAGACAGCTTTGGCACGGCAAGCTCCCGGAAGTTTGAGAGCGGCAGGAGGCGGTCCAGCGCTGGTGAGCGGTGGGCTCGCGGCATGGCGTTGCGGCCGGCAGTCAGAACGAGAGTGCCGCCAAGATCGCGCACCCAGTGCTCAACGATGGACCAGGTTTCCGAACTGAAGTGGTCGGGCGAAACGTCACCGATCACGAGCAGGTCGAAGTCCGACAGCTGCGATTGCTGGCCGTCGAACTGACGTGGTTCAAACGGCAGCCGCCGCGAAAAGAACGTGTCCGGAAGAATGCCAAGGTAGGGCTGATTGAAGACGACCGCCGTGACGCTGGTTCGTTCGTCGCGTTCGAGGGCGGTCTGCAGATAGCGGAACTCCCAGCGAGGCTCGCTGTCGACAAGCAGCACGTTCGAGCGGTCGTCGACGATGTTGACTGAGAATGATCGCGAGTTGTTGTCGTCTCGCGTTTCGTCAGGGCGACTGGCGATTCTCAGCTGATAGTCGTTGCGGCCGGCGGTGCTGGCGGTGAGTTGAAACTCGGTATCCGCCATCGCGGCTCCGGCGTCGGGAGTCCGCAGCGTCTGCGACTCTTCGTCGCCATTGGGGTGCGTCAGAGTGAGCGTCAGCTCCTCGCCCTCGTAACCGTTCGCCCTAACCTGAACGCCGATTCGCAGGGAGTCGTTGAGGTACACGACCTGCGGATGGTCGATCGACTGGATGAGAATGTCTTTCGGTTGTTGCTGCGAACCGATCATGACCGGGATGGCGGGGACGCCGAGCAGGCTGAGCCGACTTGCCGGTTCCAGCGGGTCTGAGTCGGCGGTGTGCCGACCGTCGGTCAGGATGACGATGCCTGCCAGCGGGTTGGAGTCGTTCTCGGATGCCGGGTCGAGGGCCAGCGAGAGGTTCGTCGATGATCGGACGAGGGCCGGGGAGAGGTCAGTCAGCACGTCGCCAGTCACGGTGTCGATTGACGTTGAGAAAACTCGGAGCTGAACGTTCGCCACTTCAGAAAGCTGTTCCAGCAGCGGCTGTTGAGACTTTGTCAGAATGCGGCGCGCGATCTCACGGCGCGAAAGCTGGCGCGCGGAGTCCAGCACCTGCTCGATGTTCAGCCGGCGCAGTTCGGCCAGTTCCGCTCGTCGTGCCGGAGAGGCCGATTCAGAGTTGTCGACCCAGACCGGTTCTGCACCCGCTTCCCAGGCGGCAAGCCAGGCGTCGAGTCTCTGGTCGACTGCGTCGTTTCCGATTAACCCGGCGGCTCGCGCGGCGCGCAACAGATCGGCATTGCCGGCGTGCTCGTCCGTCGTGTCCATACTTTCGGAAACGTCGACGGCGACGACGACGCGGCGGCTCTGCTGTCGAGAGACCGTGCGCGTCATCGCGGGTTGCAGAAAGGTGCCGAGCAGCAGGGCGAGGACACTCAACCGCAGCAGCAGCAGGGCGATGCCGACGCGGCGTGGGACCAGCTGCCGCTCGTACCGCATCAGGACGACGATCAGGCATGCGGCTCCGACGCACACCAGCGCAGACAGCCAGAAGCGGCCTGAGCTGGCAGTTTCCTGAAGGATCAGTTCTGACTCGGGCATCGTTGAGCGGAATGGTGTTGAGCGGAATGGTGTGAGTGAAACTGCGGCTGCATGGAATCGGCGGTGATCGCTCAGCCGTCGAACGGGAACGTGCTTGTGGACTGTGAACGGAGGTGCCAGTCGACGCGAGTCA
>Ga0209273_10003572_pt1 | contig 10623 bp, 6 predicted proteins | sample tdAd471_FD_187126 | JGI IMG/M metagenome (GOLD analysis project Ga0209273, IMG submission 187126) | Marine sediment microbial communities from the Atlantic coast under amendment with organic carbon and nitrate - tdAd47.1 (SPAdes)... | ecosystem: Environmental > Aquatic > Marine > Coastal >...
GGGTTCACGGTTCTCTTTGCAGGCACGTCGTGTGGTCTCCTTGCGGGTGCAGCTCGCCTGATAGCGAGTCGATACAACCATAGCCCGGCGCAGAGGCCTTGTCCAGCTCATATCGAGTCGATATCGTAAGTGCATGCGAGAGATCGACCTGAACGAGCTGCTGGAGCGCTTGGCGACCCTGAGCCGAGCAGAGCGACGCGCTGCTGGCGCTGATCTCAAGCTCAACCCCGCTCAGCTTGACGCGCTTACCTACCTGGATCGGTGCAACAGATACAGCGACACCCCTGCAGCCCTCGCTGACTTCCTCGGTTGCTCGCGGGGGACGGTTTCCCAGACACTCTTGGCGTTAGAACGGAAAGGGCTGATTGAGAAGACGCCGGACTCGACGGACGGTCGTGTAGTGCACTGCTCGCTCACCGCTCAGGGCAAGAAGGATCTCGCTGCCTCGGCCGCTCGTGATCCGGTGGCCCGCGGCCTTGAACAGCTCAAGAAGGAGGACAGAGACCAGGTAGCAGGCTTGCTGCTCCCGGTTCTCAGATCGGCACAGCAAGCCCGTGGCGGGCTGACGTTTGGTGTGTGCAGGACATGCGTCCACTTCCGTCGCCGAGGTCGTCGCCTTCACTGCGGTCTGACGGACGAACCCCTGACGAATGCGGAGAGCAAACTGATCTGCCGGGAACACGCAGCCAGCGGGGTGGATGCGTAGTTGCAGCTGCGTCGAGCAAGGTTCCAGCAACTCAGCTCATTATCCGCGAAGACCTAGGCGAGTCGCTGTGCGGTGGAGATTGCTGCGTTGCACTCCCAGCTTTCGAGAGGCAGCAGCCCAGTTTCCCCCAGCTTCCTCCACAGCAGCTTGGATCAGGGCCCGCTGGTAGTCGTCCATGGCCTGGCGCATGGTCTTGTCCGGCGGCAGCACCGAGTTGAGCTTTGGTGGCGAGCGTTCAGGATGAGTCGATTCACCAGGGCCCGCGCCAAGCGTCAGGTGGTTGGTGCACACGACCACTGGTTTTCCCCGAGCGACGCTCGCCGAAGCGCGCAAGACGCCTCGTCCGATCGCGTTCTGGAGTTCCCGCACATTGCCAGGCCATAAGGAAGCTTCGAGCAGCCTGAGCGTGTCTGGCCTGAGCCGGACAGGACCCAACCCGAGTCGTCGGCGAGTGAGGTCGCAGAATAGACCTGCAAGCACGGGAACGTCTTCCCGGTGCTCGCGCAAGGGCGGGACGCGAATCTGGTAGACGTCCAGGCGGTGATAGAGGTCTCGACGGAATCGGCCTTCGTCCACTGCACGTGCCAGGTCACGATTGGTCGCCGCGATCACCCGCACGTCAACATGCCGAACCTGGTCCGTTCCCACCCGCTGGATCTCACCCTCCTGGATGGCGCGAAGCAGGAGCGGCTGAATCGTTGGGGGCAATTCGCCGATCTCGTCCAAGAACAGGGTGCCGTGATTGGCGATCTCGAATTTCCCTGCCCGAGCCGCGGCGGCCCCTGTGAACGCGCCCCGAACATGACCAAAGAGCTCACTCTCTGCGACGGTTTCAGGCAGCGCGGCACAGTTGACGTAGATCAGCGGTCTATCCCTGCGAGCGGAAACTGCGTGAATGCCTCGCACCACCAGTTCCTTGCCAACGCCGGTTTCGCCCGTGACCAACACATTCATGTCCGATGTTGCGACGAGCCGGACCTCTTCTCGCAAGCGCGCCATAACCGCGCTCTTTCCCACTAAGTGCCCGCCACGGCGCTCACGCGCCTCAAGCATCATGTCGCGAGCCACCAACCCATGTTGGGTTGCGTCATGTTCGAGCACTTCAATCAAGGCCGACACACGCAGCGCCGCGCCGGCGAGCGCTGCGAGGAGTTCAAGGTAGCGAAGCTCAAAGCCGTCGAATGAGCCTTGGGCTGTAGCGTCAGCTGTGAGAACCCCAATGAGTTGCCCTTCGACCCGCAACGGACACCCCAGGCATGCATGAATCGAGGCCAGCGCCTGGGGGTCCTTCGCTAGGAATCCGTCGAACGGGTCAGGTAGGTCGCTGTCAGGAGGAAAGCGAATTGGGATCTCGCTCGCGCAAATCATGGCCAACCGAGGCTGCTCGGCCACCCGGAACCGTCGCCCCACGACGTCTTGCCGCAGTCCTCGAACGGCGGACGGCACCAGGAGGTCGCCTTCGATTCGCAACAAGGCGACGGCGTCGGCAGGCAGTGCTCGGTGAACGGCTTCGACAAGACGCTCTTGGCGGTCCGCGCTGGTGAGAGAGGTCGTTAGGTCGAGGGCCAAGCTGAGGAGTAGGTCAAGGCTGGCGACTCCGCATGTTGTCCGCGTCACTTCTCGTGCCATATTCATAACGCCAGCGTGTCTGGTAGACAACGGATTCGTCTGGAGAAGTTATCAAACTGTAGGGCTATCGGTACCCCACAGAGAAGGTTCTGGAGGAATTCGACTTCAGCTTCACCCCGAGCTGCCCAAGTCGAAGATCCTCGAGCTGGCGACCTGTCGCTTCGTGACCGGCACGTGAACCTGCTCCTGATCGGACCGACCGGCGTCGGCAAGTCGCACCTGGCGCAGGCCCTGGGGCACCAGGCCTGCCGGGCGGGGCGGAACGTGCGGTACACCTCGGCCGTCGAGCTGATCGCGGAGCTGAACGCCGCCCGGGCCGACGACAGCTACGAGACTGCGCTCAAGCGCTTCGTCAAACCCGAGCTCCTGATCGTGGACGACCTCGGCCTGCGACCGCTGCGGGGAGAGGCCCCGTACGACCTGTATGAACTGATCCGTCGGCGCTACGAGCGTGGGCAACCATCTGGACCAGCTGTCAAGGGGCGGCCAAACTGACGATCCCCTGGGCACCCAAGCTGACGATCCGGTGTTCGTGGGCAGTCAGGGTATCGCCAGCCCTGCCGCCCGCCCATCGCGTCGTCAGCCCTGCCGCCCATCGCATCATCAGCCCTGCTGCCCACCACATCGCCAGCCCTGCTGCCCATCGCGTCGACTGGCGCTCTGTCTTCGACAAGCTCTCATTCGCAGGGTTCAGCTCCACGAAGAGGACCTGGCCGAGGGTCGGGTGCGTGAGCAAGGCCTCGCGCTCCGACGCACTGAAACAGCTGGGGAAGAGCGGCGGCCGGAAGGCGATCTTCCCCTCGGCGTCGAGCTTCAGGAGCAGTCGGTCGACGGGGTTCCGGGGGTAGCCGGCCAGACTCACCCGCAGCCACCTGGTTCTCCCCGTGCCCCAGCTTGCGCAGCGCCGAGAGGACTCGCCGGGAGGAGAGCTTCGGCTGTCACCCACATCCTCCTCGAGGCAGACCACGGCCCGTTGGGCGTGGCCGAGGTGACTCAGGGCCGCGTCCTGGTCGATGACGGCGTCTATGTAGCGCACCGTCTCCGGTCCGATCAGCGCGGCTCGCTCGCGCCAGTAGTGCGGGTCCCGGTGACGGTAGGGCGCGCGGCGCTCGGGGAGGTGCTCCTCGATGGTTGGGTCGTGGGATCTCCTCAGAGAGGACGATCCCGGGATGAACGACGGCTACGCGTCACCCCTCCCAGGCCAGGCCAGAGCGGCTATGCGGTCACGCGCAGCTTGGACCCCATGGCTGCAACGCGATCTGGATCCCATGGCTGCAACGCGATCTGGATCCCATGGCTGCAAAGCGTCCGGCCCCGTTCGGTGCAACGCACCTGGATACTCAGCCCGCTCTCTCACACTTGAAGGCGTTGGGAGAGTTCAAGCGTGCGCCGCGGCGCGGCGGAAAGCTGGTGGTTCCGACTCTCTGCCACGGCGTGGACTGGCATCGACGCCTGCTGTCAGCGCTCTTGGGCGTCGTCAGCCCGTTCGTGGCCCACACGAAGTTCTCACCGGAGTCGCTCCGCGAACTGGTCGCGAGCGCGGGCTTTGAGCCCGCAAAGCCTATCGTGCTGCCAGGCAGGTTTCCCCTGGCCTACTGGTCGCTGACATCCCTGGGTAGGCGGCCGAGGGCGCATGTAGGATGGGCAGGGTCGTACAGGCCATTTTTCATGCCATTCCATCGGCATGATCGGGCCTATGGGGGCCCACGGCGGCACGGCTCGATGCCGTGTAACGCGTTGCCCAATTCACGTTTAGCCCCACTGGGGCACGGTGTGGCACACTCGCTCGGCGGTATTCCCAAGCTGAGGGTTGAGAGTTCGAGTCTCTTCGCCCGCTAACGTGTAACGCCGCGCTTCACATGACGTTGTGGAGCGCGGCGTTTTCGCGCGTGGCCAGCGCGATCAGCATTCAGGCCAAAATTCAGGCCATTACAATGGCAAATGGCGTCCCACCCAGGCCCATAGCGACTGCCAAGCGGCCAGATCGAGAGCAGATCCAAGCGTATCGCGATACGCTGTCGTGACTCCAAGAAGGGCTCGCAGGAGGAATAACGGGTGAAGCGTGCTTGGCTGGTTGGTGCAGGAGGCATCGCTGCGATTGCGGTAGTAGCCCTTGTTGTGTGGCCTGCCGCCGACCAAGACCCCACTGAAACCGTCCGTCGCACATTGCGGATCAAGCTAGCCCGTGCCTCTGCGGAAAACCTGCAGGTCTCAGGCACCACCAACCTCGTCGACGGCGCCAAGCTAGCCGTCGTGTTGCGTTCTGGGTCCGAGGAGCTCTGGACTCGAGCGCTCGACGTCCAGAAGCAGGCCTTCTCCTTCGAAGAGCAAGCCCAGGGAGCCCTCACTCCGGGGACCTACTGGATCGAGGTCCGGTTTGACCTCGCAGCCCAGGCCCCCGAGGTGGCGGAAGCCCTCAGCTACCAGCCCAAGTCGCTCTCGGACCGCGCCGAACTCGAAGTCAGCGCGCCGGCCACCGCAGACTCCGCAGCGCCCGCCAGCGGGGTACTGGAGCTGATCAACCGGGTGAGCGCGGCGACCCCCGAGGCCCTCGCAGGGCTCGACGAGGAAGCGCAGGCCCTGGACGCGAAGCTCTGGATCGCGCGGGAAAAGGCTGCGCTGCTCACACTCCGCCAGGCGATCGCCGAAGCCCGCAAGCCCGCGCCCGACCGCGGAGCGTTCGAGCGCTTGTTGCTGGAGGCCCACGCCAAGGCGAGCCTCCGGTAGTCAAAAGGGCTGCGCAGGCGTGGCGCCGGTGGGCCCGCCGCACACCTTCCAGTCGCCGCCGACTTCCTTGAGCGTGCAGAGCACGACGTCTTCGACCCCGTCGGGGTGGCGGCAAAGGAGGTAGACCACGTAGTAGCCAGGCTTGGCCAGCGCCCCCGCGGCCTGGCCTGGCTCGTAGACGCCGAGGCTCCCGGCGGCGGGCGCCCCCTGGGCGAATGCCGGCTGCAGCCGCGCCCAGAGCTGGGGCGTGCACACCGCCTGCAAGGCCTGGGCGTCTGCGTTGCTCAAGGCCTGGGCGTAAGCTGCGGCCACTTGCTGCATGGCCTGCAGACTAGTGTCAGCCTTGGCTGGCGGTGCTACCTGGCTCCAAGCGAGCCCCAGAGTCAAGGCGATCAGGCTGCCGACGACGAACTTCTGCATTAGCGCACCCGAATCAGCTTGAGCAGGCCCACGTATTGCGGGCGATTCTCGACAGGACCCAGCGCTGAACTGGCGCTGAGACCGACTTGGCTCGTGGTTCCAGCCCCGCCTGCGGCCGTCGCCCCGCCGTGGGAGTGGGATCCGCCGCTGGCGACTTGCACCGGCACCTGGTGCTGGCAGTTGGCCCCGGGCCCTAGGAAGGCCCAGAAGGAGCCGGCCCCGTGGTTCTGAATCGGGGTCGTAATGTGGCCGTTGGCGTCGCCCAGGAACGCAGTGTGGCTGTGGGCGCCGTCGGCGTTGATCCCGTGGCTGTGCGCCGGCGTGGCGTGGGAGTGGTTCGGGATCGCGTGCCCGTGGGTCAGGTCCACGCTGTTCTGACCGCCCTGCTCGGGAAGCGGCGTCGCCGTGCCAGCGCCGTAGGTGGTTGGCGTGACCTGCGCCGGGTCCAGCCCAGAGGTGAAGCGCCCGACGAGGTTCGGGGTCGGCTGGCCGTTCATGGGCGAGGCGGCGTCGCTGACCGTGCTCCCGTCGCAGACCGCCCAGCCGTCCGGGATCGCGGTGGAGGGGGTGGGCCGATACCACTCAATGATCGTGCCCACCGGGACGCCGCCCCCAGCGTTCAGCGCGTAGGGCACGCTACCCAAGCGCGAGGTCGGGGTCAGCGGCGGGTCGGTGTCGACCTGGATCTCCAGGTAGCGGTCAGGCTGATCGAACAGCGAGGACCCCAGCGGGTTCGACCCCGCGGTTTCGTTCCCAGCGGAGTCCACGGTGAGATCGCCCGCGCCCAGCTCGACCGTGAACACGCCGCGGCTAACGGTGACGTTGGTGTGCGCCTCACCCCAGAGGAACGAGCCGGACGAAGGCGCAGCCGTGCTGTAGAGCCGGAAGGTGAGCTTCGCGACCGTGCCTTCGAGGGGCAACCCGTTGGAGTCGGTCAAACGTCCCTGATAGTTGACCACCTCTGGTGATCCTGCCCGAGTGGGCAGTGGCGCCAGCAGAAGCGCCCCTACACCGATCCCGACCAACGCCAGAGCGACGGAGCGCACGCGCATGCGGCCCCTCCCTTCCAGGCTTGGTGTAGCGGGGGTTTCGCGGCGGTGCAACCCTTCGACTCACGTTGCAGTCTTCGGCGTCGTTCGCTATTCCTGTCCCTGGGGGTGACGTGGACTTTTCACTCAAGATCAGATCGCGTCGCGCCGACACCCTTCCCCTTCACGAGGTCCTCATGGGTCGCGCACTGCGCCTAGGGTCACTGCTCGCCTGCCTCGCGTTGGTCTCCAGCTCGGTGGCGATCGCGCACCGCGGGCGCCAACCGCACAAGGTCGTGGTCGTCTCTGGGTCGGGGCAGCAGGGCCTCGTCGGCGAGACGCTCCCCAGGCCTCTCGTCGCGCGGGTTCTAGACCGGCGCGGCAAGCCCGTGCGTGGGGCGCAGGTCGAGTTCGTGGTCGTGCTCGGGGACGGCGTGGTTCAGCCCCAGAGCGTAACCACCAACCACTTCGGCAAGGCCCAAACCAGCTTTACCCTCGGTAACACCCCAGGTGCTCAGGCCGTCGAGGCCAGGGTCACCGGAGTCGCCCAAGCCGCGCGTTTCAACCTCGTCGCCGGGGAGGGCTCGGCGTGCGTCGAAGCCAACGCTGACACGTGGATCTCGCGCAGGCGCCCCAACCGCAACTTTGGTGCGCGCCGTGTGCTCAAGGTCAACGCATGGGGCCCGCGACGGAGCCTCGTGCGCTTCGACCAGAGCGCGCTGGAAAACGCCGTCGGCAGCGAGACCCTCCTGCGCGCCACCCTCGAAGTCAAGGTGCTCAACACCCAAGGGTCCTGGCGCGGGCTGCCCTTCGTCAGCGCGCACCGGCTGAAGCGAACCTGGAGCGAGCACGGTGCGACCTGGCTCTCGGCCAACGACCCCAACCCCTCGAACAACGTCCCCGAAGGCCCGCTGTGGAACATGAGCTGGCCCTGGCTGGCCCCTTACGTGCTGCAGCCCTCGGACGTGGAGCGCGTCGATCCGCCGCACACTCAGGTCCTGCGCTTCGACGTGACCGCCGACGTGCAGGGCTTCCTCGACGACGCCTTCGACAACCACGGCTGGCTACTCAGGCGCCTGGTCGAGTGCCGGGTGGGCGGACTGCGGCTGGCGTCGCGCGAGTCCGGCGACGCCCCGAAGCTGGTGCTCGTGCTCGAAGGTGGCAGCGGCGACACCACACCGCCGACCGTCAGCTGGTCGGCGCCCGCGGACGGCGCCTGCGTCGGGCCCAACGCCCCGGCGGTCCTCGACTACAGCGACGCCGAGAGCGGGATCGACCCCAGCTCCTTGGCAGTCACCCTCGACGGCAACGACGTCAGCGGCGCCTTCAGCGCGGGGCCGGGTAGCGCCAGCGCGACACTGGGCGCGCTGCCAGGAATCGCCGACGGCAACCACACCCTCGAAGGCACGATCGCCGACCAGGCTGGGAACTCCGCCAGCGCGAGCCTGAGCTTCACCTACGACGCCACTCCCCCCGGCCTCACCCTGACCCCGGCCGACAGCACGAGCGTGGTGACGAGCGACACGGTGAGTGTCGTGATCGCTTACCAGGACGCCGGCTGCGGCCTCGATCTGGGGACCCTCGCGATCCAGGTCGACGGCGTCGCCGCGACCGCGAGCTTCACCGTAGGGCCCGCGCAGGCCACGGCCGAGCTGACCCTCGTGCCGGGGCCCCACACGGTCTCGGTCAGCGTCGCGGACCTGGCCGCGAACTCGGCGAGCGCGAGCTCGACGTTCGAGGTCGTGCGCACCGGCGAGCTGCGCGGCCTTGCTTTCGCTGGCTCCGACGCCTTCGCCTTGGCTCCGGCTGCCGGGGCCCGAGTTGTCGCGCTGACCCCCGAGGCGCCGGAGACGACCACCGACGCCCTCGGGCGCTTCGCTCTGGAGGGGTTGCGGGCCGGTGGCCCGGTGACCGTCGTCGTCGACGGCCTCGCCCAGGGGCACGGACGCACGACCCTCGTCGTCGACCTCGTTCCGGGCGCGGTGACCGAGGCGGATCGGGCGTGGGTCCTGCCCGAGGTCGACTTCGCCAGCGGGACCCTGCTGAGCGTGGACGGAAACGGCTTCACGACCCAGGTGCACACGATCACCCACCCGGACGTGCCCGCGCAGGTGGTGATCCCGGCTGGGGTCAAGGTCACGCTCCCGGCCGGAGTCCAGTTTCCGCCCGGGGTCCCGCCGACGCTGAGCCTCAGCCGGCAGGCGGTCAGCACGATCCCCAACCCGCTGCCGGGCACCCGCTTCGCGCCCGTGTTCTATGCCCTCGAGCCCCAGGGCACGGTGATCGACGGCGGGTTCCAGCTGACCCTCCCCAACGAGCAGGGCTTTGCCACGGGCTCCAGCGTCCAAGGCTTCGTGTTCGACCCGGAGCTGGGCGCGTTCCAGCCGGTGGCCCTGACCGTGGACGCCAGCGGAGCCACGCTCTCAGGCGCCGGCGGAGACACCTTTGGCCTCGCCGCTGCGGCCAGCGACGCGGTCACGGTCACGGTTCAGGATCAGGTGCTGACCGACCCGATCGACCTGCAGCGGCTGGTCGTGCAGTACGGCGGCGTGTCGCTGGGCCGCTACCTGGCGCCGGTCGCCGCCAGCGTGCCCTACGCGGGGACCCTCGCGCTCCCCAACGCCGAGTTCCGGGTGGACTTCCTCGTGGCTGGCGAAGACGAGACCTTTGCGATCTCCGTCCCCGCCTGCTGGAACCCCAGCGGCTCGCTGACCTTCCTCGGGGGGCCCCTGCCCCAGCCCTGCCCCGGTGAAGACCCCAATGGCCTGGAGGTGATCCCGCCCGTGCAGCCGCCGCTGCCTCCGGGCCCGCCGGTGGGGCCGGTGGCCCCCGGGCAGATCCCGCTGGGCTTCGCCCCGCCGTTGCCCCAGGGCATGCCCGAGGTAGCAGGACCCGGCGGCAGCTACCTGTTGAACCTGCACACCCCCCTGGACGTGACACTCGTCCGCGCGCGCTCGCGCGACACCGGCGTCGAGAAGCTGCTCGGGTTCAACGCGGTGATCGAGCCGGGCGGAAACCTCCGGATCTCCAGTCCGGCCTCCGCCGCACCCAACCCGCCGCCCCTCCCAGACGGTCGCTATCAGCTGCAGGTCGAGCGCTCGACCTCGCCCGGACCTCAATACCTCGACACAGGCTTCTACTCCGACGCCACCCCGCCCACCCTCGACTCGCTGATCGTGCCCGGCGCCTCGGCCCCCCCCACGGACCTCTGCGTGGGGGCGAGCACGTTCCAGTTGGCGATCCAGGCGTCCGACTCCACCGCCGGCGTGGGCGGCTACGTGTTGCGCGAAGTCGGCGTGACCGCTCCGCTCCTCGACGTCACGGTCCCGGGCACAAACCCGGGCTCGCGCAACGTGGGCTCGCTGAGCTTTGGCGATACCCCCGCGCTAACCCTCGCCGAGGGCGCCCATGACCTGGTGCTCGAGGTCCGCGACCTCGCGCTCCCGCCCAACGTGACCAGCTTCGCCTTCCGGGTCACCGTCGACACCACGCCCCCCACGATCACGGGCACGTTCCCCCCGCCCTTCGCGCGCAGCACCCCGGTCACGATCTCCTTCAGCGCCAGCGACACCCTGGAGATCGAGCGCGTCGAGCTGCGCCAGGCCGGCGTGGGCACCCTCGCCACCGTCCCCGGCAACGGCACGGGGGCGCTCAGCGGCAGCTTCCCCAACGTGTTCGTCCCAGGGGTCGCGCCCCTGGACCTGGTGGCGTTCGACTGCGCCGGGAACACCCTGACCCTCAACGGCCCCACCTACACCTTCGACGCGCAGGCGCCGACCGCGTCGGTGAGCTTCGCTCTGGGCTCGCCGCGGGTGGTCAGCATGAGCTTCGACGACCCCGGCGGCGCCGTCGCGAGCTACCAGCTCCAGCGCCGCAGCCTGACCACCGGCCTGATCGTGAACCTGGTTGGCCCCGTCGCGCCGAGCGGCCCTGCACCTCACACCGAGAGCTTTAGCGACGGCGCGGCATTGCCAGACGGTCGCTATGTCTACGACTTGATCGTCGTCGACCAGGTGGGCAACCAGACCACGGCCACCAGCGGTGAGCTGGTGATCGACACCCTGCCCCCGGTCGTCAGCGTGCTCGGGCTCAACCCTGGGGACGTGCTGGGCC